>Ga0307933_1002321_pt1 | contig 13172 bp, 9 predicted proteins | sample OrgLakmetageno88_FD_201811 | JGI IMG/M metagenome (GOLD analysis project Ga0307933, IMG submission 201811) | Saline water microbial communities from Organic Lake, Antarctica - #88 | ecosystem: Environmental > Aquatic > Non-marine Saline and Alkaline > Saline | place: Antarctica: Organic Lake...
GTATTTTAATTTTTGACGTTTGCATGTGCTTACTTTATTCAGATTTAATTACCGTTTCGTTTTGCTTTGTGTTTAATAATCCAAGAAATAATCCCATAAGATAAACTCCTAACTGGCGGTATAAAACATTTTCAAAAATAAAGAAAGATAAAAAGAAGAGCAACGTAAACGAATATAAATACGTATTCGATTTAGCAAAGGAAACCACAAAAAAGAGAATCAAACAAAAAAAAGGGAGCCACCCGCCAAGTAAAAGAAAACTAAAAAACTGATCATGCGTATTAAAAGCCTTTTCCTCATAAAACGCTATTTTACTAGATTGATGACTAGGTATTTTTGAAACATAACAATTTACCAGTTCACTTTTCATAGTTTTATAATTACCAAACCCTAGAAGTGGGTTTATTTGCTGACTTAGTTCTGTAGCACACTCCCAAATAACAAATCTTGGCTCGTAAGCTTTAAATTTAGCATAGGTAGATTGTACATCATTCTCAATTCGCATTCTATTTTTAAAATTCTCGTTAAAAGTAAAAGCAGCGATGATGAGTATAGTTATGGCAAAAAATCCCATTAAAAGATATACTTTCTTCGTTTTAAATAGAATATACAAATGATGGATAACTATTAAAATACTTAGAACGGTAGCTAGTCTAGCAGAAATTATGAAAATAAAACTAGTAGCTATCAAAACCCAAATATAGAGCCATCTCTTTTTCGCTTTTCGTATAATGTGTAAACTAAAATAAACACTCAGCGCAAGCATAAAACCTATGTAAGGTCGCTCTCCATGAAGCATTTCATTAACAGTAGAACCTATATCTAACTTTACAAAACCATGGTTTAGATAGAACGTTACAATTCCTATAATTGACAATAAAAACAGAATAACAGTTCCAGCTATAAAACTGAGTAAAACATAGTGTTTTTGATACTGTATAGTTTGTGCAAGAAAATAGATAACCATTAAACTATAGAAGTTTCTGAGTGGTTTCAGACTGTCGTCAAAGCCATCTTGCAATACAATTGAAATAGTAATACTGAATACGGCGACTATAAGAAACAAAAATCCATCCTTTAGATTAAATGTGATGTTTTTGTATTTCTTGAAAACAAAAAAAGATAGTAGTATCAGGATTAATACGATGTTTGGATAAGCTTTAGAAAAGGGTAAAACAAAAGCGAAAAGCATCCATAAAAATGGATAGATATTGCTTTGCTTAAAGACTATGTTCATATTAATTAAAATTGATAGCTTTCAATCCTTGAATGTAAATTTGTTTTAAAACGATAGTTTTAAAACAAATTTTGGACAAAAGTATGAAAACTATCTAATTATTTTATGCTTTATATGATTACTCCGAAGCAACAGTTCTCTTTATATTAAATGAAATATTTATAAGAAAGCTTGATGTTTTGTTTCTTGTATACTGATTTTAATTCAATGTTTAATAGTAATTAATTTCTTAATGATATTTTTATCAACAATAATGTGAAGAATATAAATACCGTTTTCTATTGAAGACGTATCAATGGTTTTTATAATATTATTGCTTGTTTCACTAAGTAATAATCTTGTACTTCTATCATATAGCTTTAAACTGATAGTTTTATTTGGATATTTGCTAAAGTCTACTGAAAAAAATTTGTCAGCTGGGTTTGGGACTGGAAATAAATCTATTATTTCTTGCTTATCTATAGTTGATGGTATTTTTTCTAAATCCCATTGCTGTATATACCATCCTCCCCAAGGAAATGAACCTACATACTCAATATTTGAATTTGAACTCAAAGGCACTGAAGAACGAACTAATGACTTAGAACCTTGCCATTGATTCTCAATTCTAAACCGACCATTTTGAAGTTCAATGAATTGCCAATGTTGGCTATTTATATTTTCTCCAAAAATCTCAGGTTGAGTAATTACAAATTCACCGTGACACCTATTTTCATAGAAATTATCTTCTTCAGTTTGAGATAAGAATTTACCGTTATACATACTTTTTATAGTATAAACACCATTTGATTGTTCTTCAATAAGCCACTTTGACTTCCAAGGCGCTATCGATGCATGTTTTCGTGATGAATCCGAATTAAAAATTTCTAATGTAGGATTCAAATAACCACCGTCAAATTTATTTTTAATATAATAAACACCAGAGTCTATGAAAGTGTTATTTAAGACCTGATTAAAAGTAATATCATATGCAAAATCACCAATCTCTAGCATGTCAAAATCTTCAGCTTCTAAAACAGTATTTCCATCTATAATAAAGTCAGAAAAATGAACACCATTTACATAATTACAATAACTAATACCTTCGATAACAGAGTTATATTCTATTTGGTTTATTGATGTATTATAGTATAAACCATCAAATCGAATATTCTGCGTACGAAAACCTAATGTATCAGTTTCATTGTTATTATCATCAACAACTACAGAAAGTAAAGAACCTCTTGAAAAATCTTCAACTGATACATTTCTGAAAAATATATCTTTACAAGTATTAAACTCAGCGCACTTAACTGCGATTGCCCCATTGTAAATGCCCTCTATTTGTTCATGTTCTAAAATATCAATATTCTCAAAAACTATATTTTGAACTTTTTGAATATTGTCAGGATCGCTTGCTCCCTCACGACCAATCAATATTGCATGGGCTTTATCTGCATATAAGGCAGTGTTTTTTATTGTAACATTTGTAGCGTCACCTGTAATTGAACCCCAGCCGTAATGTGTGCCTGGATATATAGCAATACTATCATCAGATGATCTAAAAAAGCAATTCTCGATTTCCACTTGATCAACAACATCTAACCGAATACTAGCACCCCAGAGAACTCTAGAAAAAGTTTTTGTGTTTTTTATATTGATTTGGTTAGAATTTATAACGCGAATAGAATTTTCATTGGAATCACTAATTATAATACCATTAACAGTAATATGACTTGAATCAATAATTGAAATACCCCTAAGCGGTTCATAATTTGAACTAGATGAATAAGTATATCTTTTTTCCCCTAAAGTTGTGTGTTCAATTATACCTCTCCCTGTAATTGTTACATTCGATACTCCATTAATATAAATACCGCCATTAAAAACCTCACCCCCACCTATATAAATGTTTTCTCCATCTTGTGGAAAGTAAGCTAAATCACTACCATTATTACTTCCTGGAATAGGCTGTAAATTACAATTCATTTCAGCGACACTTGTAACAGAATTTGGATTAGAAGGTTCTTGATGAAAAGTGTTGTTTGCTAATATGTGTATATTTCTATAGCGATTACCATTTATTTCTACTGACAGATATGATGAACCATGATTAAGAGAATTTAAAGAAAATGAGATGCTTTTTTTATCATTTGCAATTATTGCAATTATTCCCTTTGATAATGGTCTAACTATAACACTATTAATATCAGTAGAATCATATAAATTAGGTGTTCTAGGGTCATCGTAGCAAAAATTACAAGTGATTTCAAAATCAATCTTACCAGAATAGTCTAAATTAACAAATCCGGATTCTTCAGAATTACCATCACCATTGACACTTTCGAAATTTCCAAACTTATTTACAAACGTTTTATACACGAACATAGGACTACCATAAGTAAAATCAATATTATTTTTAACTTTCACTGTAAAATCATTATTTTCTTGAGCATTGTAGGGATCTTCGGGCTCATAAGAGATTAATGCTTGGGATTCTATTGAATCATATTCCTGCCCTTTCGAAATAAAAAATAAAAATAATAATACTAAAATAAAAAAATCCCTCATACAATTATATTTTAAAGTAAGCTTGTAATATAATAAATAATCGTGACTGTGAGGTCAAATTAGGAAAGAATTCTTCTGCATTCATAGCAAATTGAATATTAGCCTATATATTTTTTTATTTTTTTAAGTGTTGATATGTAAGAGCTAATCCTAGGAAAGTATATTGTGTAGATTTTTTCTTTCAAACCGCTTGATGTTTTTTGTTTCACTTTTATTATTCTCAAATTTCTTTCTGCTTCATTATTAACTAAGGGTACATGCTTCTCTAAAGCAAATACTAGTTTTTATTTTATTTTTTTATCATAGCTATTTATTTTACCAGATAATTAAAAACGGATAAATAATTAATTTCGTGAAGCAAAAAGATTAATTTAATAGAGCGAACCACTTTAAAAATTAATATATTTAAAATTTAAAATTAATGCATTTTTGAAAACTAAATAAATATGAATTCAGTATTTGATGTAGTTATTTTAATACCACATTACAATAATCCTAAGGGGCTTATTTCAAGTCTGCAGTCTATTGAAAATTTTGATGACAAAGTAGTTGTATTAATAGTGGACGATGGTAGCAAGGCAGAAAAACTGAATGTTGAATATATCAAGTCATCTTGTAATCTTCCCACTGAGTTTTTGTTCCTAGAAGAAAACTTAGGTATCGAGCATGCACTTAATTATGGTTTAAATTATATCGCTTCTAATTATCCTGACATAACTTATATAGCACGGATAGATTGCGACGATATTTGTTTAGGAAATAGAATAAAAGTTCAATACGAATACTTACAAGAAAATAAAGAAATTAGCTTTATTGGAAGTAACGTAAGGTTTGTAGATACTAACAAAAAAAAGCTTTACGATTTAAATTTACCTTTAAATCATGATGACATAACAAAAAAAATGTATTTCAATGCAATGTTTATACATCCTTCGATTTTCTTCAGGAAAGAAATTTTAAGCTCAACTGGGCTATATCCGACAGACAAAAAAGCAGCTGAAGATTATGCTTTCTTTTTTAATGTACTTAAAAAATGTAAAGTTGCTAATATTCCTGAAATCCTTGTTGAATGTGTGATCGACCCCGATGGAATTTCAGGGAAAAAAAGAAAACAACAAGTCATAAGCAGAATCAGCGTAATTAAAGATAACTTTTATTTTGGCTTTTATCCTATTGTTGGTATTTTAAGAAATGTCATTTTACTTATAATACCGCGGAATTTATCTAATGGTTTAAAATCTTTTCTGAAAAAATAAATTTTTTATTTTTTGTAACACATAGTAATAAACTGAGCACTATCCAAAATCCAAAAACTCTAAAAGTGTCTATTTGAACCCAATTAATAACAAATCCTATCATAGAAATAAATATGACAACAGCAACAATTCGATGTAGGCTACTATCATTTTTAATAATGCTTAGGCTTACCAAAAATATAAATAATAATAGCGATGTGAACAACACAAAACCAATAATACCAGTTTCTGCTAGCAGTCTCATATACAAATTATACCCTGGTGGAAAATCATCAACATCTTCATTTAAATACTTTAATTCAAATTCATAATTATTCTTTGTTGCCCAGCTTGGATAAAGATGTATCGACTCATAAGCTTGTTGTCCAAGTCCTACTCCGGAAATGGGATTTTCAAGAAATACTAAGCCTAATGTATACTGGATTCCTAGTCTTGAGCGATTAGATATATTATGAGTATTATCACTATCTATTGTTAGAGAAGTGACTTTTTCATATAGATATTCAGCTAAAACTTTACCTTTAAAAGAAGATACAATTACAATTCCAAAAATAAGGATAGAAAATATTTTCACAAAATTGATTTTATATTTTTTACTTACTGCTAAAAAATATAAAAAAACTAAAAATTGTATACTGATTATCAAAATTGCAGACCTAGAGTCTGAGAAATAAGCAAAAATTACCACTAAAAAGGCTGGAATATATTTTAGATATGATTTGCTTGTTAATATATAGCTAAACATCCAAGCTGAAATAGTTAGTAAATAAGATGATAAGGCAGGCGGCTCAAAAGTAATAGATGAAATCCTAGAATTATGAGTGTCTAAATAAACATTTACAAAAGGAAAATAATCGAATAAATTGATTGCGTTTTCTAAAAAAACAAGATTAAATTTCACAAATCCAATTTCAAGAAAGGCGTATATAGTTACTATAGAAAAACTTAAGAAAAATATTTTTCTTATGATTATAAATATTTTCCATACACTAAACTTCTCAAAAATATAGTAGTAAGTCAAAGTGAAGAAGAATGATGAAAATATGAGTGCTCCAAACTGTCTTATAAAACGGTTTATACCAGATATCCCCTTAAATTCATAGTTTAGTATATTTCCAAAATTAAATATAAAACTACACAAGAACCATAAATGGACAATTATTAACAATATAAAAATAGGGTTCTTTAACGGGATATTGATTTTCTTAGTAAGTAGGATGTTAACAAAAAAAAGAATAAATGCTAAAAGTAAAAATATTGCAGAGGACTCTGTGCTAAATTCACCAAGAAAATCTAAGCCCTTCCAAGAGTTAAAAGGAATTAAAAAAATTCCTATAAAAACAAAAAATTTTATTATTTGATTCAATTTAATTATTTAGTTAACTATATTTTCTTTGTAAAAACGAATGTGCTTCATCGCAATTTTATTTATATCAAAGTTTTCTCTTGCGTAATTTCTACCATTTTTCGATAAGCTTTTCTGTAAACTTTTATCATCTATAACTTTTAAAATAACGAGGGCAAGTTCATTTATATTTTGATGATTCTGAATTAAAATTGGGAATCTATTATTTACTACATCTACTTTTTTGTACCAGGTTTTAGCAAAAATTTCACTTCCAATAGTTGGACAGCCATAAAGCATCGACTCTAGCGGAGCGAGACCAAACGTTTCTGTGTGCGATGGAAATATGGCAACTTTTGCTTTCTTATATACTTGATAAAGCTCTTGCTGATCAATATGTCCAAAAAAAGCAACTCGATTTCTATATTTAGAATTTATATACTTTACAAATTTTTGTTTAATCCCTTTTCCATAAATTCTGAGCTGAATACTTTCATTATTTAAGCAAACAATATTCCATGCCTTTAACAATTCAACTATTCCCTTTTTTTTAACTAACGATCCAGAAAAGACAGCAAAATTCTCCTTATTTAGTGTTACTTCGTTATTATCAAAAATTTCTACCCCATTAAAAATTTCAGTTGTTTTTGAAGGTTTTAAGTTATAAAGCGAAAAATAACGTTTAGTTGTATAAGGGCTAACAGAAATTATTTTGTCACAATAATCTAGTAAACTTTGCTCCATTAAAAAAACCTTTTTAAGAATATTTTTTTTACTTTCAAGTCCAAGGAAATTTAGGCTACCATGCAATTTTGCTATTTTTAAAACATTTATATTTGGCCAAAAACGAAAAAAAATATCAGTAGTTAAATGAGCATAACAAAATCTGAAATCAGGGAACTCAATAACATCTATCGACTTTTCTTTAACAAGTTTTTCGAGAAATAAATTTTGTTTGAACCAAACTTTTTCCACTCCCCAAAAATCAAACTTAAAAACTTTATTAAGCCCTCTGTAAAGTAAGTTATTGCTTCTCATAAATGGAATTTTTATTCCATGCTTGAATCTCCAAATTTCAACGCCATTAATTTTCTCATAATTTTCACCTCCTTGCGATTTAGCTGAAATTCCAACAATGAAAACACGATGGCCATTTTTAACAAATTCCTCAGCTAAAGTTTTTGTAACGGAACCTATTCCTCCATGAGATAAAGGAGGATACTCATCACAAATAAAGCAAATATTCAATTTCATGTATTTAATTTTATTCCAAATTCTCTATCTAATAAATAGATGTCTTCTTTGTAAAATTCTTCTAATAATTTTGATGTTTCTTTTTTGAGCACTAAATCTTTTTCTTTAATGTTTTTTACTTCAAGAAAGTCTCTAATTATTATTCTATATTTTTTCGGAAATAAGTGTCTTCCAACTTTGCGTGATAATTGGTTAGGATTTCCTTTTAAAGCTTTTTGAAGTGTTTTAAATCTTGGTTTACCAGTTTTATTGTATATTTTTTTAGTGTCAACGTTATTGTCAATGTTTACACCTAGGAATTTGTAGACCTCGTTTAGGGTGGTTTTTGGATTAATTACAAATTCTTCAAAAATAATTACTTTAACATTTGTGAATGTCTGATAGTATTTTTTTACGCTTTTGTAATACAATCCAGCTTGTTTATAATGCCATATAAATTCATAATTATTGAATTTTCTTTTTTGTTCAAGTTCAAGTGCTTTCTCAAAAGATTCATTCTCTCTAACATCTCTAACTAAGTGCTTGTATGCTGAAAAAGCCCTGTCAACTGGGTTTCGTAACATTATTATTATCTTAACATCACCAAGTTTTTGCCTTATTAAAGGAGCAACGTGGTCCGCATAATATAGATAATCTACGCTTGCTTCGCCACATATTTGATTATCTTTCTTTTGTTTGAAAAGGGATAGATAATTTTCAAAATCTTTTATCATTAGTTCTTCTGTAAGATTATCTCCTTTTCCTCCTAAGGGGTATTTCAGAATTTTAGAGACGAAGTATTTAGGTTCCTTATTCTCTGGTAAAAAAATTTGTTTATTTTGTTTTAGATAATTATAGAGTGAAGTAGTTCCAGATTTTGCTGCACCTACAATTAAAAAATCTGGCAAATAGTCATTTTTTGTACTCATTTAAAGTTGTAATAAGACTCAATATTCATTTCTTTTTTTAGATATATAGCACTGCCAATATTCCAAAAAGTCATACTAATTACAGTAGAAATTGATGCACCAATACCTCCATAAAGTGGAGTTAGAACAAAAGTAAGTATAAGGTTTATAATTAATGCAGAAACTACAAAGTTTTGGTAGATTTTTTGTTTTCCGATCATTTGCAATATAACCCCAACAGAACCAGAAAAAGAATTAATAATTTGACCTACACAAAATATAAAGAGTATTGCTGCACCTGCTTTAAAACTTTCCCCAAACAGGCCCAAGAAAAAATCATTAAAAAATAAAATGATACTAACAATAATAACTGTAATCACGAAATTTAATTTTGTGGAAAAAGTAATTAATTTTTTATAATCATTATCACCATTGGCAAAACTCTTGGCTATTTTTGGAGCTAAAATTGAATTAATTGCTTGCAAACTTAGTGTTGTTAAAGTGGCTAATTTTAGACAAACGTTATACACTCCTATATTTGAATTAGTTTCGTATATTCCCATTACCTGTGTATCGGTTAAACCTAACAATATAAGCATTGATGAAGATAGAAGCATCGGAAATGAATCTTTAATAAACACTATAGATGTTACACTGCTTTTAATTTTAAGATTTCTTAAATTTTTAAAGACAATTGTTAAACCAATTAATGCAGTTATAATTACCCCCCAAAAGTGAGCTTTTACAATACTTAATGGAGGTGCATCTGTAAAATATGAGACTAATACTATTATAATTAAACTAAATAAAAACCTGCTAGGATTTTCAATAAATGCAAATGCATTGTTGTTTTTTTTGGCTCTTAAATAACTAGCGCAAATAAGAGATATGTTCCAAAATGGTATTGCACCTAAAAGCCAAGGTAAATAAGTTAAAAGCTCTGGTTTTGGATCTTGATATAGTTTAATTACGATGATATCTTTAAATAAAAATAAAAATAAAGCCAAGAATGAACTGAATAAGAAAGATATAAATATTGATTTATAGAAAATCCCTGTTTCTGTATCATTTTTGTTTTGCGAAAAAAATCGTACTAAGTTAATATCCAAACCTAATCGACCAAAGACACCAACAATTAAAAAAATTGAAAAACCAAGTGCTACTAAACCGTAAACATCAGCACCGTAGTTGTTTGAAATATACAATATGAAAAAATAGCCAACAAGTGCACCAAATAATCTAAATACTAAAAAAGAAGACCCTTTAGTAAGTATTTCCTTGAAATCAGAGTCTAGTAATATGTTTTTTAGTTTTTTTTTCACAACTGATGAATATTTTTTTGGCTGAAAAATGAAAGTCCTTTTTTAATAATTTCTTGGTAATCATAATTCACAAATACATCAAAAAGCGATTCAACAAAAATTTGATGTGAAAATTACTTCTAATTAATTTACAAATCTCAAAATTCTTTTCACTAAATAATTGGAAAAGTAAACCAAACAATATACTGCAGCTAAAATAAAAGGTAGAATAGTATATATTAAATTGCGTTTTTCACTTAAAAGACCGTAAGATGAGGCAATAACTTTAATTACTTCGTTTTCTGATGTTAGGGCAGTTTTTAATTCCAAATTATTTAATAGTATATTTTGCTTTTGTTTCAAAAGAAGGCTTAAATCTTGACTAATTTCAAAATTAACAGCATTATTACCTGGTTTAGGTGTTTTATTATTTCTATGCTCTATAATACTATCAATTTGACTTATCATAATTTTATTCTCCTTTAATTGCTCACTATAACTTTCTAAATGATCCAATTTTAAATCATTGTAAAAAGAATTATCTAACAAAAAAATTAACAATGCATCTGCGATGTTTTTGTTTTCTTCAGCCCCATTTATAAAAACACGCACTTTATGGTTTGGATACTCATTTACATTAATATCTTCCTCTAAAAATGCAATATCACCAAACTCTTCGAACAATAATTTAAATAGTTCTTGCTTTCCATCAGTATTATCCATCATATGGTAAACATCAATTACAGGTACTACTTCAAGTTCTTTCACTCTATGGTGATTTTTGCCAAAAACATTTTTTAAGTATAGTGTATCCTCCTTATCAATCTTCGAATTGATTGATTTTATCTTGCCATATAAGTATTCTGTACTACCAAAGTTGCTTCTTACTAAAAGCTCACTTACATAAATTCGACTTATCTGCGTAGTTATAAATAACTTTAAAAATATTCCTATTAAAAGCAGAATCAAAAGTCGAATCTTATGTTTCCATAAAAAACGAAAAAACATAATTATTCCAAGAAGAATAGACTTGAAAAATGATTCAATTTTTTTGAAAAATACACTTAAATCAATTTCATCTGTATTTTGGGTTTGAATATTTTCAGCCATATACTATTGTTTTAAACGGCAAATTTAACTTAATTTTAAAGAAAGCCATCACTTCTATTGAATAGTATATAAAATAAAGGAAAGGTTGCGTATATCCATGTTAAAGTCTACGAAGAAACGATTCGTATTTACATTGATTTTTACTATACAGTACTAGATTTAAGCTTGCTAACCATAAAAAAATTACGTAAAGCTGGAATGCTTTTTAGCGTTTAATATGCCCTATCACTTTTCCCTTCATAAAAATTCATAAAAGCTTTGTTCACTACTTTGTTGCCCCCATTGGTAGGGTAATCTCCAGTAAAATACCAATCTCCTAAGTTTTTTGGGCAAGCTTCATGTAGTTTTTCTACGGTTTGGTAGATTACTTTTACTTCTGAGGTTATATTATCATTGCTTAGAAGTTTAGCTATTCTATCTGAAACTTCCTCGTAAGTAAATGGAGCATAAATTGCTTTTACGTGGTTTTGCTCAGCCTTGGAAGCTAGATTTGGCTGTTGCTTGCATTTTTCATAAACAGCATCTACTGTTTTTTGATATATCCCTCGCTCTTGAAGTAAGGAAACCGCAGCTTGGAAAGCAACAAAATCTTCTAGTTTTGCCATATCTATACCATAACAATCTGGATAGCGTATTTGCGGCGCAGAAGAAACAATAATTATTTTTTTAGGGTTTAACCTATCTAGCATTTTTAGAATACTTTTTTTCAAGGTTGTACCTCTTACAATACTATCGTCTATAATTACCAAATTGTCTGTTGGCTTAACAACGCCGTAAGTAACATCATACACATGAGCTACTAAGTCGTCTCTACTGCTATCTTCTGCTATAAAAGTGCGCAGTTTCACATCTTTTACAGCAATTTTTTCTATTCTTAAACGCAAATTGAGAATTTCTGAAAGCCGATCATCTGTTAGGGAATCTTTTTCTTCTAAAATAGCTTCATTTTTCTGCTTACTCAATTCATCTTGTGCAGCTTCAACCATGCCATAAAAAGAAGTTTCTGCGGTATTGGGTATATAAGAAAAAACGGTATTAAGCGTGTCGTAATCTATTTCTTTTAATACGTCGGGCATAAGTTGTTTCCCTAATTCTTTGCGCTCTTGATATATTTCTGAATCGCTTCCTCTTGAAAAATAAATGCGTTCAAAAGAACAGGCTTTTCGTTCGGTTGGTTCTAGTATCTTTGAAATGTAAGATGATCCATCTTTTCTACTGATTAGAGCATGCCCAGGTTCGAGTTCAATTACATCTTCAAAAGCAACATTAAATGCAGTTTGAATTACAGGTCGCTCTGAAGCTACAACTACAATCTCATCATCTTTATAATAATATGCAGGTCTAATTCCAGCAGGATCGCGAAGCACAAAAGAATCGCCATGACCTAATAAACCTGCCATTACATAACCACCATCCCAATCTCTAGACGACTTACGAAGTATTTTATGAATTTTTATTTGCTCAATGATATGTGGCGAGGCTTGTTTTTTGTTGAAGCCTTCTGACTTTAATTTTTTGTACAGTTTCCTGACTTCCATATCTAAAAAGTGACCTATTTTTTCCATTACCGTAACGGTGTCTGCTTTTTCTTTTGGATGCTGTCCAAGTTTCACCAAATTTTCAAACAATTCTGTAACATTGGTCATGTTAAAATTCCCCGCTAGAATAAGGTTTCTGTGCATCCAATTATTCTGCCGTAAGAATGGATGAACGCTTTCTATGCTGTTTTTGCCATAAGTTCCATAGCGAACATGTCCTAAAAAAACTTCTCCTAAATAAGGTATATTCTGTTTTTGCAAATCAACATTTTCATGGTATTCTGGATGCAACTCCATTTCTGTATTTATGCGGTCGTTTATTTTAGCAAATATATCTTGAATGGGTTGTGCTGCATTTGAACGTACCCGACTAATGTAGCGAGTTCCTGGTTCCATATTGAGTTTTATACTTGCCAGACCTGCACCATCTTGACCACGGTTATGCTGTTTTTCTAACATCAAATACATTTTATTGATGCCATAAAAAGCAGTCCCGTATTTTTCTTTATAAAAACTAAGTGGTTTTTGAAGTCTTAGCAATGCTATTCCGCATTCGTGTTTAATTGCGTCGCTCATGGTATATGGTATAAAAAAAGCCCCGATTGAATAGGGGCAAGTACTTATTTAGTTAAATTGATTTCAAATTGAGTTAATGCTTTAAAGTACTTAAGGCGCTTTTTCACTTCCGCTTTAT
>Ga0307933_1002330_pt1 | contig 13140 bp, 11 predicted proteins | sample OrgLakmetageno88_FD_201811 | JGI IMG/M metagenome (GOLD analysis project Ga0307933, IMG submission 201811) | Saline water microbial communities from Organic Lake, Antarctica - #88 | ecosystem: Environmental > Aquatic > Non-marine Saline and Alkaline > Saline | place: Antarctica: Organic Lake...
TTTTACGGCACCGGCCTCGTTGGTGGCTCATTTTGACTTCGAGGAAGGCTCGGGGAATGTCACCAATAGTTCGGTAGGAGGCTGGAGCGGCCCCTTTTCCGGAGATCCGCAGTGGATCGACAGCGGGCTTGCCCCCGTCCCGTCCGGAACCACGGCCGCGCTCGCCTTCGATGGGGATGGTGATTGGATCATCAGCAACTTTGCCGGGATCGCCGGCAGTGGAGACCGCAGTGTGTCCTTCTGGGTCAGCTCGACCAATGCTTTGCAAGGCTCAGGCATCGTGGCGTGGGGCAATTCCACCTCTCCCAACGGACGCAAGTGGCACATCCGATTTAATGACAATCCCGGGAACGGTCCGCAAGGCGGCATCCGCACCGAGATCCAAGGCTCATACGAGATTGATGGCATCCCTCTGACCGACGGGGCCTGGCACCATGTCGTCTCGGTTTATGGTAGCGGGGGGCCGTTCGGATCCGGACAAGTTTCCCACTACGTCGATGGAGTCTTGGTGAGCGATGGCGATCTCAATACCGGCGGAGACGCCGTCGTGGTCGATACCGTCACCTCGTCTTCGGTCAGTGGCAGCACTTATCCGGTGGTGCTCGGAGGGCGCCACCAGGGAGCCTTGGCCTCATTCGACGGTCTCATCGACGAGGTGCGCATTTATGATCACGCGCTCAGCGAGAGTGAAGTCCAGGCCCTTTATCAGATTCCCGAACCTTCCACTTTGGCGATGGCTTTTCTTGCCCTGGCAAGCGGCCTTCGCCGCCGTCGTTTGAATTAAATCGGAGTGACAATGATCCGGACCTACTCCGGAAGGTTGGATGCGGGTTTTGCTTTCGAGGCGGTTTCGACGTCGATCTCGCCAAGGACGAAGCGGAATCCCTCGACCCACATTTTCAGGATCTCGGGATTGTAGAAGATTTCCTTGTTGTGGCCCAGGGAGCTGACGAAAACACGACCTTTTCCAAATTTTTTGACCCAGGCGAGGGCGTAGTCGTGATCCTTACGTGGTCCCTTGCGCTTGTTGTTGGCTTCGCTGTTGACATCGACCGCGAGCAGCACCCGTTGCGCGGCGCGGTCAAAATCCTTGTAAACGTAAAGCTCGTCTTTGAGTGGAAAGTCCTTCCCGCCGTGCATCCTGGCCACGATGGGGTGATCGGGGTCCTCGTTCGCGATGTCCCAAGTGCCGCCGGAGGTCCACGGGTGGCTCCGGAAGGTGCCTCCGATCATTTCAACGTATCCCGGCCAGCCGCCATCGGTGGCTGAATGGATCGCAAAGATCCCGCCCCCGTTCCTGACGTAGCTGATCAAGGATTCGCGCAGGGCTTCGTCCTTGAAGCCCTTTTGAATGTGGGTGTTGTTGTTGAAGCAGATGGCGTCGAAGGTCTTGATTGTCTCCGGCTCAAAGTTGGCGAGGTCGTTGGAAAAGATGACCTCAAAGAGGCCCGTTTTTTCGCTCATCACCTTGAGCATCGTTTCGCCGATTTCGATGGACTTGTGGCGAAAGCCGTAGGGTTTTGAAAAGCAGAGAATGCGGTGTTTTTTTCCGGGGACTTCCACCGTCGGCATGTTCGCGGCGACCATTTCCGCCTCCGTTGGTTTTTCTTTCTGGGCGGCGAAGAGGGCCATGCCAACGAGCGGCACGAGCGCGAGAAAGAGCGATCTTTTCATGGCATCATTTACCGCTTGGCCGGGGCCTTTCTTTCGGAGAGCCGCTTCAGCATGGCCGGCGAGCGAGCGGAATATTTTCTTGCGGGGATTTCCCGTGAAGGTGATGGTCCGCAGGTCGCCCCCCGTAAATTGATGATTTCCAAAACTCTCCTCGTGACCGGCGGCTGTGGATTCATCGGGAGCAATTACATTCGGGCGGAGCTCAAGGCCAACCCGGATCTCCGCATCGTCAATCTCGATGCCCTGACCTATGCCGGCAACCTGCGGAATCTGGCCTCCCTGGAGGGAAATCCGCACTATCACTTCCACCATGGTCGCATCGGGGATCGGGCCCTCGTTGGGGAACTTCTCGAAACCCATCAAGTCGATGCGGTCGTGAATTTTGCCGCCGAGACCCACGTCGACCGCTCGATTGACGACCCGGCGGTCTTTGTCGAAACGAACGTTCTCGAAACAACCCAGCTCCTCCAAGCCATCCGGAATTATTTCGAAAATCTTCCAGCGGGCCGCCGGGAAGACTTTCGCTTTCTTCAGATCTCGACCGATGAGGTTTTCGGGAGTCTCGCGCCCGACGGGGCTCCTTTTTGCGAGAGCTCACCCTTCGCTCCCAACAGCCCCTACGCCGCCAGCAAGGCCGCCGCCGACCATCTTGTCCGGGCCTACCATCGCACTTACGGGTTGCCCGTTCTGACCGCGCACAGCTCAAACAATTACGGGCCTTTCCAGCTTCCTGAAAAGCTCATCCCCCTCGTCGTGACCCACGCTCTCGCCGGAAAGCCTCTTCCGATCTATGGCGACGGAAGTCACGTCCGCGATTGGCTTTTTGTGGACGACCAGGTCCGGTCCCTCGCGATCCTCCTGGCACAGGGCCGGGTGGGAGAAACCTACGGCGTCGGCGGCGGGGCCGAACGCGACAACCTCACCGTCGTGAAGACCATTTGCGCCCTCCTAGATCGCTTCCAGCCCAAGGCGACCGGCTCCTACGAGGATCAAATCACCTTTGTCTCTGATCGCCCCGGACACGATTCCCGATACGCCCTCGAGACCGCGAAAATTCGTAACGAGCTTGGGTGGGCACCCCGGGAAACTTTTTCGCAAGGGCTTGAGAAAACGGTGCGTTGGTATCTGGAGAGCCCGGAATGGACGATCCCAATCGGGGTTAAGTCCTAGGATTTTGTCTTGGTCCAGACGACCGCTAAGAGGATCACCAACCCTATGATGCCGAGCACAATCCGACCGGATGACTACCCCTTTTGCATCTCATTTACTCTCAACGCTGAAATCCCTCTCCCGGCGGATCTTGAAGGGGATTTGGGCCTCGGGCAAAGTCTCAGACGTTTTCGGCTCCTTCACGAGGAAACCCAGCGGGAAATGGCCGAAAGAATAGGGTGTAGCTTGGTCTCCTATCAGCAATGGGAAGGCGGAAAAGTTTGCCCACTTCCCCGCTACCACTCCGCTATTTTGCTACTTCTGGAGGGCTTGGCGTCGCCGAAAGACACTTCCGTTGGAGAATCATTGAAGATCCAAAGGCTCCAGCGGGGTTTAAACCTTGCTGAAATGGCCCGATTTGTGGGTCTTACCAATGAAAGCTGGACCCGCTTGGAGGGCAACTCGTATTTGCCTTCAGAGGACGAAATAAAGCAGCTTCAGAGACACTCAATTTCACTGCCTCCTGATGCCGGACGGAGAGAAAATACCTTACCAACTGCCCTTTCGGAATCTCTCCGGGATGCCCGAGTGGAACGAGGTCTCTCCCAAGAGGAGGTTGCGCGGCAGCTCGGCTATTGCGGAGGCTCGGTGTGGTCGAGGATCGAAACGAGCGGGCGAATCCCGAAAATGGGATGTTGGGCCGGAATTCGAGAAATTCTCGGTGTGAAGGTGGAAGATTTCATCCCGGAAAATGGATCGAGCTAACAGATCAAATGTTAGAATATTGTTCCAAGGTTGTCCACAGACAACCCCTTTGGCGTCCTGCTACTGTTACGAATGAACCCGCTCTTTTTCGTAGCGGCCAAAACCAATGAACCCATGAATACTACCCAGACCCTTCCTCCCGGCATGATCCTCCATTGCGGAGCTGATCTTGCTCAGCGCGATACCCTCGCCGCTGTCGTAACGCCACCTTCCACCAAGTCGTGGTTTCCGCTGCCTCATGACCGGTTGCTTGAATCAGTTGAATCGCAGTTGAAAAGCACCGGGTTTGAAATTGAAGCAGAAACCCATGCACTCGCGAAAGACGGGGCGCGATACTTCGGACTTCTCCAGGTCAGCCTCCCGTCACGGACTCGCGACGACTTCAAATGGATCGTTGCGCTCCGGAACTCGCACGACAAGACGTTTCCAGCAGGCCTTGTGGCCGGGTCAAGAGTCCTCGTCTGCGATAACCTGTGTTTCTCCGGTGAGGTCACCCTGAGCCGTAAACACACCCGGTTTGCGGCGAGAGACCTGCCGAATCTGACCGCCCAGGCAATCGGCAAGCTCTCTGATTCACTTGGTGAAATGGACAATCGGATTGATCGGTACAGAGATCACCAAATCAGTGATCCTGAAGCCCATGACCTCGTCATCCGCTGCGTTGATTCCGGTGCAGTTGCGGTCACTCAAATTCCCGGAGTCCTTAATGAGTGGAGAAATCCCCGTCATTCGGCCTTTGAAGAGAAAAACGCTTGGTCGCTGTTCAACGCGGTGACTGAGTCCGCTTACAAGGGTAAAAATCCTTCAGTGAGCATCAAAAGAGGCCAAGCCCTCCACGGAGTCTTTGACACCCTCGTTCTGGCCGGATAATGGCCAGAATCAACCGACAGGTCATTCTGTCGGTTTTTCTTTTTTCCCTCTGCACGACCTGGAGATGATTTCTCCCAAATCCGCATCAAGGGCCGACGCGATCAGCAGAAGGAAATGAAGGGTCGGCGAAGTCTTTCCGGACTCCATTTCACTGATCCCTGAATGGCTCAATCCTGAGAGTGATGCCAACTCACGCTGTGAAATCTTCATGTTCCTTCGCCTCTTTTCCAATTCTGCGACCACACGAGAGACCTGCGCTTCCTGGATAGACATCCCATGATCGTATCAGCTTGACGCCCTCCTGTTTGTTCGTTATAACGAACACCACCAACGCCAAGAACCATGATTTCCCGACGCCTCGACACAACCGCCCTTCAGTGCTATGCGACCGCAGCTTGCCCTGCGATCTTCGAACTCGATGACGGTGACTTTGCGGTTATCGGGGCTGAAGTGACTGAGGGAATGAAGCCCCATCTTCCCAAGGGCTCGGGGTGCGCGGACTACGAGAGAATCGTCCGGCTGCCTCGGGCAACCTTTGAGGATGCGGTCAGGAATCTCTAACCCCCTTCCACCAAAGGCCTCATTGTATTACAATGAGAGGAATGATCTCATTCCTCAAAAAGCACTTCTTCGAAGCTGGAACCGCTCTTGGCGGAGTGATTTCGATCATGATTACCATCGCCGGACACATCTCGGGAAATCGCAGCGACAAGGCCGACTTCTTGTTCTTGGTTCATAAATCCTACGAGCGGGTGTGGAGCAAGCACGACGACAATCCAGCCCTTGAAAGGGTGATGGATGACTTCGCCGACATAAATGCTGATCCGGTGACCCTAGAGGAAGAGCGGTTTGTTCTCCTCCTTCTCAACCACATCACTTCAACTACCCGGGCTATCCGTCTGGGGCATTACGAAAAACCACCAGGGATGGAAAAGGACATCGCTGATTTTTTCCGGAAACCAGTGCCGAAGGCAGTCGCCACGAAATTCTTTTCCGTCCAGGCGAAGGAGGTTCAAGAACTGTTGCGGAATTCCCTCATGTAATTCATCCGTAAGCGGTCAACAGAGCACCTCTGGCAGATTTGCCAGAGGTCTGGCATCTCTGGCGGCTATGCTGCTGAGGTTTGTAGATTTTCTACGCTGCGCTGACCTGCGACCCAGTTGACTGGGAGGAGGGTTTCGAGTTCGTCCTCGCCGGGGTTGTGCATGAGTTTTTCGAAGACCCATTCGAGGTAGGCGTGGGGGTCCATCTGGTGGCGGCGAATTTGTTCGATGAAGGTGTAGAGGACGGCACTACGCCACCCGGTTTCTTCTGCGCCGATGAACATCCAATTTTTAGCGCCCAGTTTTGTGGGGCGGATCGCTCCTTCGGTTTGGTTGTTATCAAATTCGATCTGGCCTTCGAGGAAGCAGGGTTCGAGGTGATCCCATTGGTCGATGACGTAGCTGAGTGCTTTCCCGAGGTTGCTCTGAGGAAGGATACTGCTGGTCTTTTCGTGAAGGTGGTGGATGAGTCGGCGAAGGCGGTCGTAGTGGAGGCGGGTTTCGAGCCATCGGGTTCGTTGCCGTTCCAAGGCGGTGGCATTTTTCTTTTTTAGCTTTCGCTCGATGTCGTAGATTTTTCCGATTTGGAGGAGGATCCAGGCGGTGATTTGTGGGTGGTCTTTGCGGGCTTCCCAAAATTTCCGCCGGATGTGGGCGAGGCAACTGACGGCGGTGATATCGAGGTCGGGGTAACGTTCGCGGAAGGTGCGGTAGGCGCGTAGGCCGTCGCTTTGGAGGTAGCCGCTGAAGGAGCTGTTTCCGTGCTCGTCGATGAGGATGTTGTCGAGGCAGGTATTGGCGCGGCTTTTGTGCCAGTCGAAAAGGGGGCCGTGTTCGGGGTGGTGGTAGGCCCAGAAGTATCCGGTGGCGGTTTTGCCTTTGCCGGGTTCGAGGTAGTCGATGGGTGTTTCGTCGGCTTTTAAGTACGAGCTTTGTCGGAGTTTATCGGCGATGAGTTGGTAGAGGGGTAGAAGTCGGTCGGCAAGGTGGTCGTGCCAGTTGCACATGTTGTTGCGGGTGAGCTCGATGCTGTGGGTGGCATGTAGTCGCCATTCCTGGCGGTAGAAGGGTTGGTGGTAGCAGAATTTTTCGGTGAGCAGGAGGGCGCCGAGGCTGGGGGTGAGGACGCTGCCTGGGAGGAGGCAGGGTTCGAGAGGCGGGGTGAAGGGGGTGGCATCGGGGTCGCTTTTCCGAACGTGGGTTTGGCGTTTGATGATTTCGCGGGTGAAGCTGGCGGGAGTTGCGTGGAGGCGAACGGTGATTTCTTCCCCAAGGAGGCGGAAGTGATCAGGGTTGGCGAGGACTTCGGGGTCGGTGATGGTGCGCTCGGTGGTGGGGAGGCCCTGGAGGGAGTCGATCAGTTTGTTGGTGCGTTTGGTGGGCTGGGGTTTTGAGGGTTTTTTAGCTGTACCGATGAACGGGGTAACGTGACTGGTTACCGCTACCAGTTCGGCATGCTCACCGACGTTACTTATTCTGACACCACGCCAGATCTCCAATATCAATACCATCCTTCCGGCCAACTGCAGTTCGCCCACCAAGGAACATTTACCAGCAACGATCCGACAGCTGCTTTCACCAAAAAGCGGAGTTACGAATACTTTTACAGCGCGTCGAAGCGCCACCTCGACAAGGAGACCATCACGGAATACGACACCAACGGAACCACCGTCCTCTTTACCCGCGACCTCGAGCGCGACTATGACGACCATCTCCGCCCGGAAGATCTCCGGCTCAAAGTCGGCACCACCATCGAACATCTCACCACCTATGGTTTCCACGCTACTGAAGGTCGTCTCGAGACCGTGACCTCTGATAGTCAGACCTTCACTTACGACTACACTTCTACTCGCAACCTCATCAATACCGTCACGGGGCCGGTTCATACCGTCACCAATGGCTGGGATACCACCCGAGCCGTCCTTCTTTCCAAGGAGAATGAGGAAACTGTTGGAACAGCCACCGTTCCCTCCAACTATGCCTACTCTGCAAACGATATTGGGCAGAGGACCCAATCCGATATGACCGGGACTGCTTTTGATAGCGTAGTTCGCCCTTATCAGCCAAAATACTTTAAATATGCATACGATAAAAAGGGACAGGTTAAAGGTCTTGCTGTGAGAGATGTGAATGACGATCCCGAAGAGATGGAACCCTTCGAAAGAGCTTATCTATACGATGGCATCGGCAACCGAACAGGGAGTCAGAATAACAATAGCATCGTGAGTAGCAACAATGGTAAGACCACTTACGATGCCGACAGCCTCAATCAATACGATGAAATCATCCTGAATCCCACCACCACCAGCGAAGTGATTCTCAATCCGGTGCACGATGTCGATGGCAACATGACTTCCGGTCCGCTTCCTGCCGACCCTGATAGTAATTCCACTCTCGTTTGGGATGCTGAAAACCGCCTCGTCGAGGTAACCGTGGATTCTGTCACCACCGTTTATTCCTACGACTATCTGGGACGGCGGGTTTCCAAGAAAGTGGGTTCGGGCACGATGATCCGCTATCTTTACGATGGCTGGAATCTCTGCGCAGAATATTCTGGCGCCACGCTTAATAAGACCTACACTTGGGGCATGGATTTGAGCGGAGGCATGCAAGGAGCTGGCGGCGTGGGTGGCCTCCTCATGGTCACCGACGATCCTGGTGGAACCTCCGAAGCTTTCTACTATCCCACCTACGATGGCAATGGAAACATCAGTGAATACTTGGACGAGAGCGGTGACACCGTGGCCCACTACGAGTATGATCCCTTCGGGAACGAGTCCGCTTCTGTCGGTGCCAAGAAAGACGATTTCATCCACCGCTTCAGTACCAAGCCCTTGGATGAGGAAACCGGACTGTATTATTACGGCTACAGATACTACGATCCGGTGACCGGAAGATGGCCAAGCAGAGATCCGATTGAGGAACGAGGGGGAATGAACCTCTATGGGATGGTTGGAAATGATGCGGTCAATTGGACCGACTATTTAGGACTGTTGCAACCCTCTCAGCAGCAGGTTGACGACATGATTGAGACTATCAATGTAGGGCGGCGTAATTGGACCAGGGGAAGGGCCAATTCAGCGTGGGAGACTTTAATCGAAGAATACAACGAGAAACTTCTAGAAGGAGTTAATAGCGAGTCTGTTAGGAAAATGATCACAGGTTCTCTGGAGTTAAAGAAACTTTTCGACCACGCTGACAAAGAGTGCGCTAAGCAGAAAGCAAAGGGTCCATGGATTATCGGCACAATAACGATCAACGCTGACCTAGGAGGCGTGACACGTAAAACTCCATTGAAGAACTATACTTACTACAACGGAAGATTATTGACTGCCGTGACCTTTGGGAGCTTCACGATAAGTGTTACGGCCAAAGGTCAACTCAAGGCGGAAATTGGAGTAACTTGCAAATGTGAAGAAGACGTATGGTCGTCCGATTTGTGGTTGGCGGAGCCAAGCTATAAAGTATGGATTGAAACATCCCTTACAGCTGAGGTGGCTGGGCAGGAGTTTATCAATGAAAGTCAGAACCATGTTGTCGCTGAGCAGAATTTCGATCCGATCATTTTAGGCGTTCTTAATTAACCAATTGAATTATGAGACTATACCTTGCTGTTGTACTATTGGTTGCTAGTTGCGAAGTAGAAGAAGGGGGCAGGGAAGGAGCAAAAAGTTCCGAGCCTCAATCGAAATCACCGCTGGTCAATGAAAAGCAATCAGGGAACGGTAGTGGAAGTGTATTGGTGCTTGGGGAAACAACTGTAGTCGAAAAAGAGGTCAGTTCGAGAGGGGAGGTAATAGCCGAGAAGGCTAGACCTGCAGGCAAGGCTTTCAAAGATGCAGTAGAGGAAGCAGAGAGAAACAGAGATAACCTCCCCAAACTTGAACGAAGGTAGATTTATTTGTCAGAAAAAAGTATGCCGGGCATATTGTAAGTGTTGCGTGCTAATACGCCTGTGAAGGCTACAAAAAAACATGTCAGGCTGTGTACGAGGCGGGATCTCCTCAATCCATCTACCTTCAATGGTTTTACGACGGGGTGGGGCGGTGTGAATTGGCGCAGGATGAGCTTTAGAGTCGGTCGTAGTGGTAAACCTGTCGGTGGTTCAAAGCGTTCTGCCAGAAAGACTAGCCTCCTTCGTCGGTCGAATTGCTAGAGCGTGCGGGCTGTCACGCCTCCTGCGACCATGGCCATCACACAACATCCGTAATCCGTCGCCGTGCCTGATCGGGTGGGTCCTTCCCAAAGGGTCCCTTCCACCCAGGCACCGTTCGCTGTCGCTCTCTCGGCGTCGGATTACGGAGTGTTGTGTGAAGTCATGGCCGTTCGCCCTCAGGGAAGGGGATTGCCTCCTTCGTCGGATGAATAAAAAGGGCTCACTCGCAGGAGTCGCGCCAGCCCGCCCGCAGCTCCGCACCACCCTCCGGCCCAAGATCTCCGCGCCCCCATCTCTCGCCACTTTTTTGCCTTCCGTTGGTCGGGTCCGTTCAAAGAGGAGGCTCCTATCGTCGCGGTGCCCCTCCCGGCACCCTCGCTCCGCTCGCCCCTTCGTTCCACGCCCCGGCCTCCGTCATCATGTTCCGACAAGCTCCACATCATGACTCCGGCGCCCGTTCCAGCATCGGCAGTGCTGGGGCGGGCATCGGGAAAGTGGTTTGGCGAGTTCATCACCAATCGGCTCGCCCTGCCGCCGGTCGGCCTTGGCCTCAAGATTGGATCCTTCGGCGTCCGACCACTACCAATCTTGACCCCGCAACCTCCTCGGCGGCTTTGTTCCTTACGGACTTTGTCCCAAAGTCCTTCGCCAAAGGCAAAGGCCCGAACTGGCGAAGGCTGTCGCGGTTGTCGGTCTGGTCATGCTTCCAGTGCCGGCCGGTAAAGTGGTGTGGCGAGTCCGCAAGTGCCAACGCGGCCTGCAAGGCTCAGGCAGCGTAACGCGCACGATCCCGTTTTGGTTGGTGCGTGAGCGTATGCCGCTGCCTTCGAGATGAGCCGCCAGTTTTTAGTGTTCGCGGACTCGTTTTGGTTCGTCGTATCCAGTCACGCTCCCTCCGGTCGCAGAAAGGAGTAGAAGCTGGCGGCTCCGCAGAAACGGGGCTACCGCCCCGTCCGAGAATCAGGAAGCTTGCGTCTCCTCTTGGGAATGTTGAGCGATGAAGGCTTCTAAAAGGTCGATAACGCGATTTTGTTTGCTTCGAGGCAGCTTTGAAGCCGCCTCGAAAGCGAGGCCTAGTTTTCCACCTGGAATATGATTATTCCTCTTCGGAGGTAGTCCAAGTAAGTCTTCGACGCTGACGCCTAGAATTGCTGCAGCAGGAGCAAGAAACTCACTTTTGGTGATCCAGCCGGACTTCTCCCAAGAGTTGATATTGGTATGGCTGGTGTTGAGCTGGCGCGCGAACTCTCTTCGTGAAAGGCCAACTTGTTCGCGCATCGCTTGTAGATCGATTGCGGAAATTTCTTGAATCATGGAATGAAAATACAACATCTTGGAAATATTACTTGCTAACGGAAAGAAAACCTTCCAAAACGAAAAAGTAAATTTTGATTTGACGCTTTTTCGAGGTGTCAGGTCAAAACGCAAGAGAGCCAGCAGCCGATCCGGGAAGATTGAAGCTGCTGGCTCAGAGAAAAACGCGAGCCAAACGGCCCGGCGCTTCGTGGAAACGGTAGCGCGGGAGGTCGTTTGGTTCAAAACCAAACCACCGAGAAAAATGGCCAGAATACCAGACTCCGAAATCGACCGCATCAAATCCGAAACCGACCTCATCGCGCTCATCCAGTCGCGAGGGACCACCCTCAAAAAGCAGGGGAGCAACTGGACGGGGCTTTGCCCCTTCCACGACGACAAAGAAACCCCAAACCTCATCGTGACCCCCGCAAAAGGTCTCTTCCGCTGCATGGCGGGCCACTGCGGGAAGACCGGCAACGCGATCCAGTTCGTCCAGTTCTTCGATGGCGTCAGTTTTCGGCACGCCTTCGACCTCCTCGCGACCGGCGGCAAGGCCGCCTTCGAGCAGACCAATGGCAAAGTGAAAATTAACACCGTCCCCAAACTCCCGTGCCCGCTCGAAAGCCAAGCCGACGACCCGCTTCTGATGCGCCAGGTCATCAACTACTATCACAAAGCCCTCGACGGCCCGTCCGGAGCAGCCGCCTTGTCCTACTTCGAAAAGCGCGGCCTCTACGATCCCGGCTTGCTTCGAGAGTTCAAAATCGGAGCCTGTGACCGCTCGCTCGGCGTCCGCCTCCCACTCAACAACCGCAAAGAAGGCGCGGAACTCCGCGACAAATTAAAAGCCCTCGGCGTCTACCGCCCAAACGGCCGCGAACACCTCATCGGTTGCCTCACCATCCCGATTTACAACGCCCAAGGCGACCCCGTGCAAATCTACGGCCGCCGCATCGACCCCAAAACCCCCAAAAACCAACGCCACCTTTACCTCGCCCGACCCCTCGCCGGAATCTTCAACTTCCAAGCCCTGCAATCCCGCGAAATCATCCTCACCGAAAGCATCCTCGATGCCCTGACATTTTACCGCCACGGCATGCCCTGGGTCACCTGCAGCTACGGCACCGAAAACCTCACCGACGAACTTTTTCAGGCCATCAACGACGCCAAAATCGAAAGCGTCCGCCTCGCTTACGACGCCGACGAAGCCGGAGAAAGAGCGACCGCCAAAGCCGCCGCCAAACTCCAAGCCTTCGGCATCGAATGCCACCAAATCAAGCTCCCATGGGGCGCAGACGCCAACAGCTACGCCCTCGAACAAGGCCCCGAAGCCCTCAAAAAGGCCGTCCGTTCAGCCCAATGGCTGGGCACGACCTCTCTTCAAAAGTCCGAGAAGTCTAATAAACCTAGTACAAAAGTAGCTTCTTCTTTAGCTGCTAAAGCTGCTAGCCCGACCGCTGAAACGGTGGCTAAAAAAGAAGAGCTTTCATCCGTGCCCCAGGTCGTTCTCGACCGCAAAGGCTTGCCCGCCGTAGCCTTGGCGAAGGAGGGCGAACACCACGAAATGACCTTCGGCGAGCGGCTTTACCGAGTCGGAGGACTCGAAAAAAACAACTCGCTCGAAGTCCTCCGCATCACCCTCCGAATCGCCCACCAAGGTCTCATGCACGTCGACAGCCTCGACCTCTACCGCGATGGAGAACGCCGCAAGTTTATTGATCGAGCCGCCGAAGAAACCCTCCTCGAAAAAGACCTCTTAAAACGCGACCTCGGCAAGCTCCTCCTCGCCCTCGAACAAGCCCAAGAAGCCCGCCTCAACGCCACCGGCGACGACGAAGAAGCGGTCGAGCTTTCGCTCGAAGAAGAACAAGCCGCCCTCGCTCTCCTCCAATCCCCCAAGCTCCTCGACCGCCTCACCGAGGCTTACGACGAAGCCGGAATCGCGGGAGAAAAAAACAACCTCCTCGCCGCCTACCTCGCGTGCGCGAGCCGCAAACTCGCCAAGCCCCTCGCCGTCATCATCCAATCCACCAGTGCCGCCGGAAAGTCCACTCTCATGGACGCCGTACTTGGCTTCTTCCCCGCCGAAGACCAAGTGAAATACTCTGCCATGACCGGCCAAAGCCTTTACTACCTCGGCGAAACCAACCTCAAGCACAAGATCCTCGCCATCGTCGAAGAAGAAGG
>Ga0307933_1002331_pt1 | contig 13139 bp, 10 predicted proteins | sample OrgLakmetageno88_FD_201811 | JGI IMG/M metagenome (GOLD analysis project Ga0307933, IMG submission 201811) | Saline water microbial communities from Organic Lake, Antarctica - #88 | ecosystem: Environmental > Aquatic > Non-marine Saline and Alkaline > Saline | place: Antarctica: Organic Lake...
TATATTCTAGCCTACATTCGAATATATTTTTAAAAAGCCAGCACGGAATACTTTCTTTTTCACATATAAAAGCTTTTTTATATAACTATTTTTTGGGTCTCTAATGCCCGCCTAATAGAAAGGACACTCATATATTCATTTGAATATATCTTTTGAGCTTCTGTTTATATGTCTTTCTTTTTGGAACTCACTAACACTTTACTTTTCAATTTTTTTTTAATTAACCTAATTTATTAGGTTAATTAAAAATAAAATTAGGTAGAAGACTCAATTTTTTTTTAATTAACCTAATTTATTAGGTTAATTAAAAATAAAATTAGGTAGAAGACTCAATTTTTTTTTATGTTTTGTTTATGAAATAAACAAAATATAAAAATAAAATTAGGTAGAAGACTCAATTTTTTTTTTAATTTATTAGGTTAATTAAAAATAAAATTAGGTAGAAGACTCAATTTTTTTTTTAATTTATTAGGTTAATTAAAAATAAAATTAGGTAGAAGACTCAATTTTTTTTTAATATTCTTCTAAGAAGAATTGAATATTAAAAATAAATTAGGTTGTAGACTTAGCTGAAAATTTATTTTTAGCTGTGCAAAACTTCTTAGTCAATTTTTTTTTATCTAACAAATTTATTTGTTAGATAAAAGAAAATTAGGTTGGAGACTCAATTTTTTTTTATCTAACAAATTTATTTGTTAGATAAAAGAAAATTAGGTTGGAGACTCAATTTTTTTTATAAATTCATTTTTTATATTCATTTTTAATGCTTCATTACTTATATCTTTATATTTATTATATCTCATCATGTTACATAGTTTATTTATATTATTATTATTAAAATTAAAGTAACTGATTTGACATCAAATTTTGTTTTTATGATAAAAAAAAGGATTTATTATTTTTAAAATTTAATTATTTATTTGATTTTAAAAATTATTTATATTTTACATATTGATTTTACATATTTTACATATTTTACATATTGATTTCACATATTGATTTCACATATTGATTTTACATATTGATTATAACTCTTTATTTTTATTTAAAAAGTTGTTTAAAAAGTTGTTTAAAAAGTTGTTTAAAAAGTTGTTTAAAAAGTTGTTTAAAAAGTTGTTTAAAAAGTTGTTTAAAAAGTTGTTTCAATTGTTGTTTCAAATGTTGTTTCAATTGTTGTTTCAAATGTTGTTTCAAATGTTGTTTCAAATGTTGTTTCAATAGTTTGTTTAGCTGTGCGATACTTAGTAGCTAAAAATAAATTTTTATTTTTTTATTTAGAATAGAGGCTCGATTCCTCATCATTATTCTTTTGTTGTTTATACTTTATAGTATATGGGTTGTCATTTTTACATGTTTTCGGTTTCATTGTATGTTTTGATTTATATATCTCTTAATATAGTTTCAAGATTTTATTCCGTTTGTATACTTTTATAATAAGTCTGTTCTACAATTACAACCAATTAAGGTTGGTTTATACTGTTTCACTTTCTTATCATACAAGTATACAAACTTCATCTTTTTACACTATTTAATTTTTCTAATATTCAATCTCATACTTCATAATCTCTTTTAAAGGCTTATATTGTGATTACCGCTTGTCTGACATAATCCTTTCAATTTAAGGTTTTACAATGTCGCAATAATAACCTACAAGGCTATTTTTTAATGGTTGACAAATTCCTTATTATAAAGCTTTACATTGTCGCAAAATGACAAATTCTTTATTATAAGGCTTTACATTGTCGCAAAATGACAAATTCTTTATTATAAGGCTTTACATTGTCGCAAAATGACAAATTCCTTATTATAAAGCTTTACATTGTCGCATAATGACAAATTCCTTATTATAAAGGCTTTGCATTGTCATTTATGCTTTGATGTTTTAGCTCTTTTTTAATGAACCTTTCTTAAACTTGCTTTTTCAATTTTTTTTTATGTTTTGTTTATGAAATAAACAAAATATAAAAATAAAATTAGGTTGGAGACTCAATTTTTTTTTATGTTTTGTTTATGAAATAAACAAAATATAAAAATAAAATTAGGTTGGAGACTCAATTTTTTTTTAATTAACCTAATTTATTAGGTTAATTAAAAATAAAATTAGGTTGACTAAGAAGTTTGCTTCGCTTAAGAAGCAAAGCTTCTCAAGCCAAAAGGCCAGTTTGTTTTAACAAACAAGGTTGAAAATAAATTTTCAGCTACTAAGAAGTCTCGCTTCGCTTAAGAAGCAAAGCTTCTCAAGCCAAAAGGCCAGTTTGTTTTAACAAACAAGGTTGAAAATAAATTTTCAGCTAAAGACTCAATTTTTTTTTTAATATTCAAGAATTTAATATTTAAAATAAATTAGGTTGAAGACTCAAATAATTACATTGTTTATACTATGTAGTCAATTAACGAAGTAGTTTATTCAATTTATTTTAATAAAGAAAATTTTATTTATCTGATTATATCTTTATTCTAATTTCAATTAAGTTTTTTATATTGAACATTTTTTTTTATAATAAACAAAATATCTTTTTGTATCTTTCAGTCTTTTTATAAATACTAATGAATATATTTTAATTAAATTTATTTATTAGTTTTTTTTGCTAGGATTTCAATTGGTTATTCCCTTCTCCAAGCACTAGGAATACCCCCCCTTTACCCAGAGGATGGTTTAAGACATGTTATCATTTAAAAAATAATCCTTATAATGTCCATTTATTTTTAGGTTACTTACTTCTTATATCTATGAACCATTCAATCATTTCTTTTTTCAATTTTTTTTTATCTAACAAATTTATTTGTTAGATAAAATAAAATTAGGTTGTAGACTCAATTTTTTTTTATCTAACAAATTTATTTGTTAGATAAAATAAAATTAGGTTGGAGACTCAATTTTTTTTTAATATTTTTAATATTCAACAATTTAATATTTAAAATAAATTAATTAATTAAAAATAAATTTGTTAGATAAAGTAAATTATAAATGTTTATTATAAATGTTTATTATAAATGTTTATTACAAATGTTTATTACAAATATTTATTACAAATATTTATTACAAATATTTATTTTTTTGTTCTATTATGATGGTTATATCTTATTATATTATGATGGTTATATCTTATTATATTATGATGGTTATATCTTATTATATTATGATGGTAATATCTTGATTTCTAATACATTATCATTTAGTAACTTTTCATAATCAAGATACAATATGTCAGAAGGGAATATTCCAATCTTTTTCTCAGTTCCTAAATAAATGTAATGAAACCCACACATTAATTCCCTTATTTTCACATTCTTCAGTTCTGTCATTAAATTTGCTATATTTGATGTATTTACTGTGTTTACTGCATCTGATGTATTTACTGTATTTACTGCATCTGATGTATTTACTTCATTTGTTGCATCTGATGTATTTTCTACATTTGATGGAGAATTGTTGTTATATTTATAATTCATATTCCAAATATCTATTATTTGTTTTTTAAATTCTTCATTTTTATAGTTAATTTTTAAACAAGCTATTACTTGTCTACGTGTATTAGGGAATATTTTTTTTTTATCAAGTGCACTTTCTAACATTTGTCTATATATCTCCATAAGTCGTTCATCTGCCATCAGTTTTTTTCTATTTTTTTCATTTTTTTTATTTATATCCTTTATAGCTCTAATCGTCATATCTTTTTCCATTTTATTATTATTAATTATCGTCCTTGCTAATTCTTTGAAACCTTTACGGATATATTTATCATATTTATTTTTCCTTTTTTCTGCCATTTTAGTAGGCAAATTTAATATTTTTTTTTTTATATCCTTATATGGAAATTCATATGTATTATAATTTTTTTCTCTTTTTTCTGATATTTTTTCTAAATAATTTGATATTCGAGGTTTTAATAATATATTCCATTTCTTGTTATTTTTTATTTTTAATTCATCATTAAAACATCCATATTTCCAATCTTTTATTATAAATGTTATATTATTTGATATATTTATTATAACATCTAGCATTATTTTCGGTTCATATGCCATTATTATATAAATTACATCGATGGGTAATTTGCTCATATCAACATTTTCATTTTTATTTATAACATTATTTATAATATTGTTTACAATACTTTTTATAATTTCGTTTAGATGACTCATTTTTTTATATTTTAGTTAGTTTTATTATTTAATTAACTAATTGATTAATTGATTTGTTAGTTTGGTTATTAGTTTGTTGGTTTGGTTATTAGTTTGTTAGTTTGGTTATTAATTTATTTATTTAATTAATTTTAATATTTGACATGACGTAATTCATATACTATATAAATAAGCTTTTATGACATTTATTATTACAATTTTTTTAAATTAGGTCACAAACTATAATAATAAAATTCTTTATACAATTGATGTAAGTGATTTGTTCATTTTTTTAATTATATTAGATTGAACATGATATTTTATTAGAATAAAAATATATTTTTAAAATTTAATTATTTATTTGATTTTAAAAAATATTTATTTACATTCATTCATAAAAAAAAATTAAATATTAAAATATTAATTGTAGCATTATTTATCATTTGAGAGTTTTATAGACTATGGATATCAAAAAATCCATTACGACGGCATTCTGATATTAATTCAACTATATCTTGTTCATCATCGCTCTCATGTGAATTTTCTGCATTATGGATATCAAAAAATCCATTACGACGGCATTCTGATATTAATTCAACTATATCTTGTTCATCATCAGATGAATTATCTATTACTTCATAATCATTATTGAATTCATTTAAACGATATTTTGATATAAAATCTACTAAACTTTGTTGATATTCTTCTTGTTCTCTTTCTAATTCATATATTTTACCAGAATTTTGAATGAATTTGTCCAGCATTTTATTATATCTTATTTTATTAGAATTGTTTTGTCCATGTGAATATTGCTCAGTTAATTTACACATTGATTCTTTTAATTTCATGTTTTGTAATCTCAATTTTTTTAATATTTTGTTATTTTTAGATTTGTTAAAAAATGACATTTTTTTTATTGATGTTGTTTGATGGAAATAATTATGTTGTATTATATTTCCTTCAATGGTTGTTGTTGTAGTTGTTGTTTGGTTGTAGTTGTTGTTATTTGAAAGAATAATATTAATTGCTTGTAATTGTTTTATTGCTTTGGGATATATAATCCTTTTTTAATGAAATCTTGTAATATTTATTTTATCAATTTTATTTATAATATCAATAAATCAATAGATTTTACATATTTATGTTAAGAATAAGATTTATATAACAATTATTATATAATGTAGATCATTGTAAATTGTTAATATTTATTTGATAATTTATATATAATTTGCAAAAAAGATGACTTTTAAACTGAAAGATAACTAAAGCATATTAGTTAGCCATTACAAATATTAAACAAAACTTTTTTAATAATAAAAAATTAAAAATGCCAACAAAAGCATCATCATCTAGAGTATCTACATCTAGAACTTCAAGTAGACCAAGTATAAAATCATCAACTAGTGGTAAATCATCAATTACTAGTAAAACAACAAGTAGTGGTAAATCAAATAAATCATCAATTACTAGCAAAACAACTAGTAGTAAATCAACAACAAGTGGTAAATTGACTAATAAAACAGGTTATAACTCTAATTATAAAATTGGTATTCGAGCAGAAAATAAAGTCGAAAAGTGTTTCAAGGATCAAAATTATGATGTTACACGAGCTAATGCAAGTAGAGGACCATTTGATATTTCTGCATCAAAATCAACAAAAAAAAAAGCTTATATACAAGTTAAAAAAACTACATTAGATAATAAAAAACCTTATATTTCAAATCAAGAAAAAGATAAATTAAAAATTATAGCTAATGAAAATAATGCTATTCCTGTAATTGCTTATGTTAAAAGTGATAATAAAATTAATGAAGATACAATTAAATATGCAAATAATAACCAAAATTATCGTTTTTAAAAACTAGACATATTTGTAAATATTGTTTTTTTTCATTGTTCATAATAATAATGTTTTTTTTATATATTTCATTGTTAATATTAATTAGTTATTAATATTAATAATTATTTATAATCATTTTAATTTTATTTTAACCAATTCATTTTTTTTTATTTTGTCTATGATTGATAATATATATTCTTTATCTATTATGATTTTTTTCTTTTTACTTTCTGAATGAAAAATATCTTCGACTGGAACAGTATTTTTATTATAAACTGTATATATATTTATATTTATATATGGAATTGCTACTTCAAAATGCATCTTTAATTCTTTTTTTCTAACTTGAATAGTTTTTATTATTATGCCATTTTTTATTATATTTTCTTGTTCAAATATTATTAATTTTGATACTTTATTATTATTTTCATATTTTTCCATATGTCTGGAAAATTCTAATATATATTGATGAATTTTATCTTCTTCAATTATTTTTATTTTTATAATAAAAACATCAATATCTTTGTGAATTTTATCATTATCTAAACAATTACCGGCAGGTAAATAACCACATGCATCAATTTCAATTTTAATATTCATTGTTTTTCATAAATTAATTATGATTCATATAATTTAAAATTTGTTGTGTTAATATTGTAATTTTGTTTATTATAATCTATTAAATTTTCAATTTTAATTTTCATAAAAAAAATATGTTATTGAATATTACAATGCATCAATATATATATAAAACCTTTTTTAGATTGCATCATTTATTTTACAATGATAAAATTTATTACTGCTGTTAAAATTTTCAATAACTTGAACTGAATCATGAAATTTAACAAGATGTTTTATTTCCTTTTGTTCTAAACTCAAATTTTTAAAATCTTGTATTAATTCTTATATTTCTTCGTCATATGTTTTATTATAATTTATTTTATTTTGTTCATGATTAACTGTAAATAAATTATGCATTACTAAATTATATAATATTTTATTTTATTTGTTCATTTGTGTCAAATAATTAGAAATTCAATTTTTAAATAATACATTGTTTTGATTAATGATAAATTAAAACGTGATATTATTTATGATATAAACTATTATTTGTGATATATTTTTTCATTACAACTTTGTTTTTTTTGTTCTTTGTTTTGTGTAATTTTAGATTTGATAATTGAAATATCTACATCAGATTGAACAGTTTTATTAACTGGAGTTATACTATTTGAATTTTTTTCTTCGTTAGAAACAGATGATGTAGGTGTTGTTATATAATCTTTTAGAAATAATTATTGAATCATTTTAATTTAAATTTTAGACTAATAATTTATTTGATATATATTAAATATTGATAATCTTTAAATTTCTGCTTAATTTTATTTTAATAAAAATTATGTAAAATAAATTAATCAGAAATTTATATATTCAATTTTATTAATAACTAAATTAAAATAAAATAATATGTATAAAATATCTATTTATAAATTGATTTAATAAAAAAATGCTTTGTTAATATTTAAAATTTTACATATTATTCAGTCTTGTGGTTTGTTCTCATTGAGATAAATATTTTAATTTATTCATTTGAATAATATTTGTTGCCATTGTCAATATGAATTTTTCATCAATAATAATATTTTGCATCATTCTTAATGAATTAATCAAATCTTCGACTGAAGGTGCTTCATCATCTTCAATTGCACGCATAGTTTTATTTATATGTGGAGTTGCTATAACAAAAGCCTTATCTAATGTTTTTTCTCTAATTGGTATAACTTGTAATATTTCATTATTTTTAATTATTCTTTCTTGTTCCATTATTAATAATTCTGATACTCTTTTTTTTCCAACAATAATCCTCATATCTTCATCTATTCCTCCTCCTGTAATACTAATATTGCGTAAATATCGTTCACGTTCTGCATCATATTGTTTTTTCATGTATCTAGAAAATCGTAACATATATACATGTATTATGTTCTCTGTTATTATACTTACAGTCAAATTAAAGAAATTGGCATTTAAATCAATTTTAATTTCATCTACAAAATCACCACGCAAGTCTGAATTTCCAGATGTAGATATTTCTACTTTTTTTTCAATCTTGAGTGGTTTAACTATGAAATAATATTCAGGTGTAGATAAATCTATATTATCAGATAAATCTATATTATTTTCGTCTTCACATTCTTCATGTAAATTTGATCTAGGTGTTGGTAATTCTAGTTTTTTTTCTATTATTGATCTCAATGATATTTTAATATTTGAATCATTATCTGTGTCTAGTTCTGTTATTATTTTAGGATCATTGTCTTGTTGTTCTGTTGTATTCATTTTTAATAATATTATTGTTTATTAATTTTAATATTGATATATTTTATTTATTAGTTATTATTTATTAATCGAAATGTGTTTTGTTTATTGTTAATTAATTTTAATTTTAATGTCTATGTTATTGTTAATTTTATTTTTGGTAATTATACATGTAATATTCAATGCATTATTTTTTCAGTTTTTTTTGCATGTAAAAATAAGCTATTTATCCACAAATTAAACAATAAATATGTATAATTATATTATATGAAAAAATACGGGTAGTTTTTATTTAAAGTGGTATAGTGAACTAATTATATATAATAGTGTTATTATAATTTAAATATGGGTAGTTTCTCTTTAAAGTGATATAGAAACGATAAATATATGATAAAATTAATATATTTGTCATATTAAGAAGGGTAGTTTTTTAAATTCTTATTATGAAATTTAAAAATGATGACATATTTTTATATTACATTGTTATTGATAATTAAATTAATTAAAAATAGCACATATAATATAAAAATTGATTATTTATTAGAAATATTGTGATTTATTTATTTTATGCACTATAAATAAAATTAATTGTGAAAATCGAGATGCAAGTCATGGTTATGAACATATGAGTAATGTTTGTGATAATTCATTAAAAATATTTTATGAATCAAAACATAACTGTAAATAATTTACATTTTATAAAAATGATCTTGACTATTGCATGGTTACATGATGTCAATGATCATAAATATAACAATGTATTTGAAATGACTGAAAATATGAAAAATTTTTTATCTGAATATTATAATAATAAGGATGTTGAGTTGATTATGAATATTATTGATCGTATATCATTTTCAAAGGAGAACAAAATAATTAATTCAAATTATGATTGGTTTGATGTTATTGGACAATATGGTATTATAATTCGAGATATAGTAAGCGATGCTGATAAAATAGAAGCTTTAGGTAATATTGGATTTCAAAGATGTTTGCAATTTACTCGGTGAGTTAACGATAGCCTGACTTTGTCCAAAAGACGTTGTCTTTAAAGATTGCTACTACGTAGGCGATCAGCAATCCTTAGGACTTCGTCCTTGGTCTTACGACTTGTTCGTTAACTCACCGAGAACAAGTCGTAAGACTAAAGAACATTTTTTGCATAAATATAATAAAGAGCCTACATATGACGATATAAAAAATAATATAATTGAACATTCCAATACAAAATTATTAAAAGATAATTTTATTGGAACAAAACCAGGTCTATTTTATGCATCAAAATTGCACAATGATTTTGTAATTTGCTTAAATAAATTTATTAACAATTAATTATATTTATCTTAGTATATAGTAAATATACTAAAATAAATGAACAATAATGTTGGGACATCGAAATCTCACACACAAAAATCATCATTAACTCCAAAACAAAATAATGATTCATCAATTGCTCTCAATAATAATAATAATATTCCTTTTTTTCTTGATGATATAAAAGATATAACAAAAGGTACGTCATATGAACGTTATAATAAAAAACTTTATGAATTTTTTTTATATTATGACACTGTGCATGATTTTGGTGGTTATGAAACAAAGATATTTTCCAAAAATTCAGTTCCAGATAATATTATTCAATGTTTTATGAACCTTACATTTAACAATATGGAATATAAATATATGAGTAAGGAATTTATAAAAATAAATAAATTAATTAATACAAAAAAAGATAAATATAATAATCAGATTAATAATAGAATTACAGATTTGAAATATCAAATAAATATATTGAATAATAAAAAATATAATAATAACAATAATAATTTATCTCATTATCAAGCTATTATTAAAACTATTATTGAAAATTTTGGCACAGTGAAAACTAAAATAGAAAAAAAATATGAAACAGAAAAAAAAAATGATGCATTAATATATTTGAATAAAATTTCAAACAATCAAAATCTTTCAGAATATGATTTTAATATGCAAGTAAATATTTTAAAAGATGCTCTGACATTATTCAACACCATTGGATTACGTAAAAATTTATTAGATATATATAAAGATAATATAAATGAACTAAAAAAAGGTCAAGCTATGTTTTATTTTGATGTTGTGAATTTGGAGAAGTATAATAATGAAATAGAAGAATTAAAAAAAGAAAGAATAATAAATGGAAATGTGAACAGTTTAATAAATAATATTATTCTAACTCCTCTCAAAATGAATGAGAAAATAATATCAGACAAAGCGATGGGTAAATTTCATGATGTGACAAGTTATATTAAGCGTCACCCTATGTCAAGAGACAAAGATGGATTAGCAGATTCATATGTAAAATTAATATATAATGACAAAAGAAAATATAGTTCTAAAGTAGCAACATTGTGTGATGATAAAATTAAATTGATTTATAAAGATGTAATTTTGAAAAATAATAATTGTATAAACTTAGAAACACTTGATAAGGATAACAAGCTAAGATCTTGTTTTGTCGATGATTATAAAAATGTAATAGATGGAGGAAAAACTAGTAATCAAAATATTAAATTTTATTCGAAACGTATAAATTATTATAATGAGAAAATTTATCTTGATAAAACGTATGAATTAAATTTATATATTGATACTGATGATGAAACGAATATTGATCTAAATGATAATAAAATTAATTTTTACATTTGTAAAGATAAAATATATAATAATGAAATTAAATTTATTAAAGATATTTGCATTCTCATAAATAAAATTGACAAAAATCAAACTATTACAACCGAATATATTAAATTAATTTTTGACACATATTATGAAAATGATTTAAAAAATGAAAAAATTATTAAAATAAAAACAAGTATCAAGAATGGTGATAATTTCGATGATGATTTTATTAAATTTGTAACAGATAAAAAACCAATTGTTAAAAAAGATGATGGGTTACAAATATATAATAATATTAACAATAAATATGAATTTATACTAAAATTATCCAAATTATTTGAAAAATTAAATCATAATAAAATATTAATGTGGCGTATATTATTTGCATTAAAAAGATCAGGAGATTTTGGACAAACATATTTTGCGAGAATGATTAAACAAAAACAAGAGAAGGTAGCTAATTTTATGTTTTTTGCTGGTGATAAATCAATGAGTATGATTTCTCATGCATTTATGCAATTACAATTACCATGTTTTAATCCAAAACTAAAAATTGATCAAAAAACAAAAATTGGTCAAAAACGAAAAAATAGTCCTGTTGTCGACAATTCTAATTCAACTGTTGAGAATAAAAAACGAAAAAATAGTCTTGTTGTCGACAATTCTAATTCAAGTGGAAATAAATTACCAAAAAAGAATAAAGAAGAAGAAATAAAGACAGGAGGTGGAATATCATATATTTCTGAACATAATAAATTGATTGAACTTTTTTATAAAAAATTTATGTTAACAAATAACATAAAAATGACAAATTTACTGTTAAAGGAAAATACAAACAGTGCATTAAAACTAAAAATTGATTCTTATAAAAATATTTCACAAAATGAATTCTTCCATGTTATTTTTCACGCATTATTTACTAGATTTTTTTCAGAAAATAAAGATTTAAGTTCTCATATTAATTATTTAAAAGAAGAAGTCATTAAATTAAATAAAATATTCATAACTAATATCCTAAAATATGACACAACTGTAAATAATTTTATTCATCAAAATAATAACTTGAAATATGATTTTATAGAAATTTTTAATAATATTAAAAATTATATATCAGACGAATATGATATTGACTATATTGAATCTTCCACAACAAATTCAATATATAAACATATAGATGAATACTTAACAAATAAAATAAATATGAATAAATCTTTGATGAATAATAACTCAAATAAAAACAATCTTGCACTATGGAATTTATCTTAATTAATATATATGAAATATAATTTTTCATATTTTGTATTTGGTTTCTAATCTATTATTTATTCAAATAAATAATAGATTAATAAAGATATGAGTAATTTATTTTTATTTATAAATAAAATATTAATTTGAATATTCAATATATTTTATATTATATTAAAATATCTATTAATTAATGTTTGATCATATAAATCTTTTCTCATAATATCATAATTTAATGTTGGTAAATTATTTGTTTTTCTTGACATATTAATTTTATATAAATTATATTTTTTAATTTCAACATTAATTTTGTCAAAATGGTATTTATCTATTTCAGATTTTTCAATATGCCAACTTTTTTCTCTTATTAATTTAGATTCTAATATTTTATTTTTAATTATATTTATGTATTCTGTTATTGTTAATGTTGATATTTCTTTTTCACCAATAACTATTCTTTCATTTTCCAAAAATAAGCCTGGTCTATTCCATAAATAAATATCTTGTGGAATATCATATTCTTTATTAATAAATTTGAAGAATTTTAGTAAATATATATGTTCAATATTATCTTTTATAACTTTTATTTTAATATTATATTCTGTTGCATCTAAATCAATATTAGTAGTATCTATCAAAATTTCATATGATGGTGAATATTTATATGAAATTATTTCTATTTTATTTGCATTTTGTTTTTGTTTGGTTATATTAATTAAATTATTTGTTTCCTCCTCCTGGTTTACCATAATTATTATAAAAGTGTTGCAATGTATGTGATTACTATGTTGTTAAAATAATTATATATATTAATAAGACTTGGCAATACTTTATTTTTTTCAATTTTTTTTTAATTAACCTAATTTATTAGGTTAATTAAAAAATAAATTAGGTCGTTAGGCTCAATTTTTTTTTATAAAATAAACAAAATATAAAAATAAATTTGTTT
>Ga0307933_1002348_pt1 | contig 13086 bp, 15 predicted proteins | sample OrgLakmetageno88_FD_201811 | JGI IMG/M metagenome (GOLD analysis project Ga0307933, IMG submission 201811) | Saline water microbial communities from Organic Lake, Antarctica - #88 | ecosystem: Environmental > Aquatic > Non-marine Saline and Alkaline > Saline | place: Antarctica: Organic Lake...
CAGCGCAAACACGTTAGGAATGGGATGCTGTCACCGATCTACTTCGAGCAGCAGCAGAAACTGAAGCTGCAAGGCGTGTAACAAGCTAGGGGCTATTCAGTCTGCACTGCGGGAGTAGGTCTGCAATCCAACCGCCTCCAACACTGTGACGTGGCACCAAAACCTTAATTCCGCGAACCTAATTAACCCATGCCGACACTATCATTCTCAGCCGCATAGCGTAAAGGAGGGGCACCTTAAGGAGAATGAATGATGGAAACTTCTCAGAGCGTACCTGAACTGGTCGCTGCGGCGAAGGCCAACGCAAAGACGTCCGAAGATCGAGTTTCGGAAATTCTGAGACTTCTGAACGGCCAGAAGGCGTCTGACGCCCAACTTGACGAACTTCGCGTTGCGACGGTTGCGCTTGAATTGGCGGCGGTAGATATCTTCTCTCTTTTTGAAGCGCGGATGCAGCACCATTTTAGACGGGGCCCGTTTTCGCGCAAACTGAGATCATTGCTGATAGAATCCGAGCAAACTGACCTCGCCGATAGTGTCCACCAATATTATTTGGCGATTAACGTGCTTAAACATGGAAAAGGCGCGAGTTATCGGGAGTTGCTCAATTCTCCAAGCTCGCTCTTTGATTTAAAGTCAAGCGAAGACATCATCGCCGATGACGCAGACGTACCCGCAGGCCTCATAGATGTAAGTGTATTGGGCTTTTTTGATGGGCTGACCTCGACTATCCTTGACGCTTATCATTTCCTTGAAAATAGATAATTTTCTCAGCTCTATTTACCAAATTGGATACTCGATTGACTGCTAACGCGAACGTTAGGCTGACTTTAGTAACCGATGCGCATTCTGTAACACAAAGCCGCCGTTGATCGGATTTGCCCTTTCGCCGGTCATGACGGCGCTGCGGACCTGAACGTCCGCACCTTGACGGTCGAAGCCCCGCGCCATGAGGCGTTGCCCCAGTAGTTTCATACAAAGCATCCGCTGCCCTAGGGGGGCCAGTAGGTGCAGGGGCGCATTGGAGTCTCGGTAGGGAATGTGCGCGGCCAGCGTCTTCTGGCGGCGGAATAGCATGATGAAATCAGGCACTGTCCAGGTCAGGCCGACCAGCCGCAATAGGTTTTCTCACAGAGTCGGCGGTCTGCCGCGTCAACATTGTCTCTTAGGCCAATGGCGCTCCAATGGCGACCATGCCAAAGAGCACTTTCATGCGCAAAGCATGTCTGGACCGCGGCATCACTATAGGTCTGCTGGTGGCCACACCGACCTGATGGCGTTGCCTCACAGCTCATCTTGGGGTCGAACTAACCTTTCACACGTGCAAGCACGTGTTGCCGGTCAGCTGATCGCCAGCGCGCCACGACGCATGAGTGCTTCGTTACATGCGGGCCAGTTCCGGTGGGAGGGGGGAGCTGTAAATGCACCCCAGCTATCATGCTGGATTCGCAACATGAATCCCGCACGGGATTTGTGCAACAGAGGCCAACCAGATGAAAAAATCACTGAGAAAAACATCAATAAATTTGAGAGTTATCGGACACGTATGAGGCGCGGTGAAAAATAGTGGGTTTTTTCTGGACCCCCACCCTTTCTATTGGCCAGGCAGCCCTCGGATAACTGAGGCGAGATTTTCACAAAATTGATCCTCTCGTAGGCACTGATCCGTTCGCTGTGAGCGCTCTGACGGTGAGGTCGATGACCTCCGCAAAAGCCGTGCCTCCGATAAAGCTCGATTTCGGAAAAATTGAGTCTATCTGGCGCGCCTCACGCGCGCGCCACGTCATGCCAATTGAATCAGTAGTTCTGGACGGTATTAGCGACCCCAAAGACTGACCCGACGAGGCCGAGAACCGTGCGCACTGACGTGACCGTCGATTCGGTGGCCAGCACGGTATCTTCGGGCTGCACCAGAAATTTACGCGCGGCAAACAGGCCATCGGCGCTGGTCATGTCGAAGGCAAAGATCACTTCCGCTTTTTGCGGCCCGGTACCGTCGGCGCGCAGAGCGTTCTGCCCGTAATCGCGTAGGACTAGCACGCCCTTTGGGTTCGCGCGCCCTTCCGACAGGCCGCCAATGATCGACATTGCCTCTAGTGCAGTGATTTCTTCCTGCTCGAACCGTATCAATTGCTCGCTGCCAGTGGCGCCAAAGGCGGTGAAATACCGCTGATCCTCTAGCACGACGATGTTGTCACCGCCGCGCAGCGTGATGTTGTGCGACGCGTCGGCAAACAGGCGCTCGGAGCGGATGTTGTAGGTGTTGCCGCCGCGTTGCAGGCGCACCATCGGGTTGCGCAGATCGGGCGCGATGCCGCCGCCCTGCGCGATAAGGTTGAGAATATTGTAATTGCGGTTGGCCATCGGGTAGCTGCCCGGCTTGGCTACGCCCGACACCAGATCGACGGCATTGTTCGGACCCGGTGTCAGTTCCAGCTGGACCTGCGCCGAAGGCACGATGGCGGTGATGCGGTTCTGGATCTCGCGGCGGGCCTGTGCAGGCGTCTGGCCGTTGATCACGACCTCGTCCAGATAGGGCACAAAGATCGTTCCCGAGGGCGATACCGTCAGCCCCGGCATCTGCACTGATTTGACGTCGCGCTGTGTCAGCAGCGAGTTTTCCTGATTATCCCAGATTGATAGGTCCACCTGATCGCCTGCCTGGATCAGTGCGCTTTGCGGCCCGCGCGTATCGGTGGGCCAGCTGTAACTGCTGTTTGTGCCGGTGCCGGGCCAATGGGCGACGGCGTTGGCGTTGGCGCGCCCTACGCGCACCACCTGAAAGGCCGACGTCTCAGCGCGTTCTTCCTTGATGATCTCGGATGTCAGGGCCGCGCCGCGCGGAAGGGTGCAGGCCGCCAGCGCGGTGACAGTAAGTCCAATGGCGGCCCATCTGGCCACCCCAGCTATGGATGTGATCGTTTAGTTCACGTTGTTTGCCCTCTGCCCGGCTTCCCCTTATGGGGTTATTGGTCCATCTACAGGCCGCGCAGTCCGCGAGACAACCGAAAAAACGCGGTGGCGCCCCAAGAGCAGGCGGCTGGGCTTTTCGGGGCACAACTCCTCGTTCGCTGCATGTACTGCGCAGCAGCTGCGCGGTAGATCGCCGTTGATAGGGGACAGCGCGCATACACCCGCAGTCTGCCGCGGGTTTTGGCATGGTCGGGCTGACTGCCGCGCGATAGCATGGCAGCGCGGCAAGGACGGTAGGAGGCGAAGCATGGCAAACGAACGATGGGCCATCGTTGGCGGCGGTGCGTGGGGCACGGCGCTGGCATGTGTTGCGATGCGTGCGGGCGTCCAGACTTCTCTCTTATGCCGCGACGCGGCTGCCGCTGCGACGTTGACCTCCGAGGGGCGTAATCCACGCTACCTGCCGGACATTATCCTGCCCGAGCGCGTTGCCGCCATGACGGACCCCGCAATTTTGCAAGATGCATCCGTTATCATTCTTGCCATTCCGGCGCAGTCGTTGCGCGCCGCGCTGCCCGCCCTTGTGCCCTATATTCTGCAGGACGCGGTTCTCATCAACACTGCCAAGGGGATCGAGGTGGCGACGGGCCTTATGCCCAGTCAGGTGCTCGCTGAGCTGTGTCCAAACAGGCGTTGCGCTATCCTGTCCGGCCCCAGCTTTGCCACCGATGTAGCGGTAGGCAAACCGACGGCGGTGACGCTGGCCGCGGGGACCGATACGTTGGCGCTGAAGCTGTGCCGCGCGCTCAGCTCGGACGCGTTTCGCGCTTATGCCAGCGCTGACATGGCGGGGGTCGAGACGGGCGGTGCGCTGAAAAATGTCTATGCTATCGCCGCCGGCATCGTCATCGGCATGGGCTATGGCGAAAGCGCGAAGGCCGCACTTATCACGCGGGCCTTTGTCGAATTGCGCCGCCTTGGCGTGGCGATGGGCGGACAGGAACAGACTTATATGGGCCTGTCAGGCTTTGGCGATCTGATGCTAAGCTGCGCTTCGCCGCAATCGCGCAATTTCGGCTATGGCATGGCGCTGGGCCGGGGTGAGGACTTGGCTGGGCGCCCGTTGGCCGAGGGCGCGGCAACCGTGCAGATTGCCGGGCGCATCGTTGAACGGCATGGTGTGGATGCGCCGATCCTTCAAATGACGCGCCGCTTGCTGGCAGGCGAGGTGACGCCGCAGGACGCGATGCAGGCCCTTCTGGCCCGGCCCATCAAGGAAGAGTTCTGAGCGATGGTGGGAGGGGTTACCGTAACCGCTTGAACACCGTCTTGAGCATGATTTCCCAATCATAGCAGAATGACCGATTGCGTTGATAAATCATGTCGATGCGCGCCTTGCGCGGCACGCAGCGAGCAATATAGACGCCGTCGGTTTCCTCTGCGCCCTGGCAGCGTGACAGCAAATATTCCTCATGCTGGTGAAAGTATAGCGTGGCGAGGCCGGTGATGCCCGGCCGCGATTTCAGCACATCGGCATAGACGCCGGGAAACCGCTCCACATATTGGCGCAGGGGCGGGCGTGGGCCGACGAGGCTAATGTCGCCCTTTAGCACGTTGATGATCTGGGGCAGTTCGTCTAGCCGCTTGGCGCGCAGCATCCGGCCCGTGCGCGTCAGGCGCGCCGTCTTGTCCCCGCCAGAAACGCCGCTGTCGTCCAGAGCGACGCTCATAGTGCGAAATTTTATGAGGCCGAAGGATTTGGTCGGCGTCTTCATTCGCTCGGCGACGTAGAAAACGGGGCGCCCGTCGCGCAGCGCGATCAGGACTGCGACCCAGATCATCGCGGGCAGCAGGACGGTGCCCAGAACGATGGCCGATATAAAGTCGAAGAAGCGTTTGAATGGGGTCATGGCGCGTCTCGCAGTTCGTGCCACTGCTGCAGCATGTGCCGGGCGGCTGACGCGTCTGGATCGAACGGATGCAGTGCCGCCAGCGCGCCGCAATCCAGTGTGATCGATTGCACGGCGCTGGGCGGCGGTGGGCGCATCGCGTATGGAATGTCGTCCGTCTCAAGCAGCGTCTGCATGCCGACCGGTGCGGGCGCGCCGATGTTCAGAACATTGGGCAAGATTTCACCGGCATGTAGTAGCGTTTCTAACACCTTCGCTAGCGTGGCGGGGCCGATATAACTGCGCAAGGGGCCATGCCCATCTGCGAAGCGATCCAGTTGCAGGGGAGCACCGGCAGTGGCCTTGGCCGCATTTAGCATTAAGGCATCCGCGCCCAGCACGTTGCCGATCCTGAGGGCGCAGACCGGCGTTCCACCCGCTAAAATTCGCTCGGCCTGCAGCTTGGCCTTGCCGTAGTCACTTGTCGGGGCAGGGGTGTCGGCCTCTGAATATGGATGGTTTTGAGCCGTTCCATAGACCGCCGAGCTGGACGCCAGCAACATATGCGCCGCGCCCATCTGCACTGCTGCCGCGTGGCAGGCGCCTGCGATTACTGCGTTTTGCGCTACGTCAGCACCCGAATTTGTTCCCTGCGTGGGCGTGACACCGGCCAGCACCAGCAGGCGGTCGAACGGGCCGTGCGCGGCTAGCGCAGCGGGGCCGTCCGCCGCGTCCCACGTCAGGTCGTCGCCGTGGCGCGCCTGATACGTCAGCGCAATGCCACGCGGCGGCGCGGCATTCCATTGTCGGCGCAGCATCCGGCCCACGCGGCCAGTGGCGCCGATTACCAAGACTTTCAGATCATCCGACACGCGCACCTCGCTAGCGAAACCTCGCCAGCCTGTTTAACGCGTTTGGCGCCGGGTGCCAGAGCCTTGGACCGCGTCGGGGATCAGCAGCGCCGCCCCCAGCACTTTGCGCGTACCGTCAAAGACGGTGGGTTTTTCGCCGCGCCAGCGTGCGATGTGGCGGTGGCGCGGCGCGGTGTCCGCGCCAAGATGCGCCAGCGTTTCGGCCGTTTCGTCCGTGATGCGACCAAGGCGCAGGCGTAGATTGTTCTGATACTGCCCGCGATGCTTGGCCTCCATCCGCAGATGAAAGAGCGAGGACCGGATGCGCGGCTTGATCTCCATCGCGGCCACCGCATCCGGCGCCACCAGCCAGCCGCGCTGCGCCTCAGCAATCAGCGCGGCGGCATCTTTGCCGCGCGCCAGACGCACCATTGCTCGGGCTGCTGGCCCGGCCGCGCGGCTCAGGTCGGCGGTATCGAACCGCCCGCGCCCCAGCGCATCCGCCGCAAAGAAGATCCGCCCCGCCCGTGCCAACTTGTCGCTTGCATAGGCCTCGCATCCAGCCTCCATTAGACGTTCCCACATCAGGTCGGCGCGGGTCCAGCCGGACGACTGCGCTAGCCGCCAATCGGGATCGCTGCGCTTAAATGCCCAAGTATGCGGCACGGACCGTCTCGTTATCATGTAGCTCATGGGCGGGGCCCTCCATCGCGCAATTGCCTGTCTCCAGCACATAAGCATAGTCGGCCATCTCTAGTGCCAGCTCGGCGTTTTGCTCGACCAGGACAACTGATAGGCCCTGCGCGTTAATTTCTTCGATAATCTGCGCTATTTCTTCGACGATGACGGGGGCAAGGCCCATCGACGGCTCGTCCATCAGCAACAGGCGGGGCGCCGACATCAGCGCTCGGCCTATCGCCAGCATCTGCTGTTCGCCGCCCGACATGGTCTGCGCGCGCTGGCGCCGCCGTTCGCGCAGGCGCTCGAACCGTTTGAAAACACCCTCAAGGTCGGTCTCAATCCCATCCTTGTCGCGGCGTAGAAACGCGCCGGTGCGCAGATTTTCTTCGACCGTCATGTTTGGGAAAATGCGCCTACCTTCAGGGACATGCGCGATGCCATGGGCGACGACCTTGGACGCGGGCAGTTCGTCAATACGCTTGCTCTCGAACGTGATCTGACCCTTGGTGATCGGCACCATGCCTGACATGGCGCGCAGTGTCGTCGTCTTGCCCGCGCCGTTGCCGCCAATAATAGTGACGATCTTGCCGTCGGGCACCTGGATGCTGATGTCGCGGATCGCATTGATTTTGCCATAGTTTACGGAAATGCCTGGCATCTCAAGCAACATGGCGCGCACCTCCCAGATAGGCCTCAATCACGGCGGGATGATTGCGAATTTCTTTGGCGGTCCCCTCGGCCAGAAACTTACCAAAGCTAATGCAGGTGATGGTATCGCACAGGCCCATGATGGCCTGCATGTCATGCTCGACCAGCAGGATAGTGGTGCCACCATCCCGCAGGCGGCGCATCAGGTCCATCATCTGGCGAGTCTCTTCGGGGTTCATGCCGGTAAACGGCTCGTCCAGCAGCATGATGTCGGGATAGCTGGCATAGGCGATGGCCATGCCGAGGGCGCGCTGGTGGCCATGGCTCAGATCGCCGGCCCTTTCGGTGGTTAAGTGGTCAAGACCGAAGAATTCTAGCGCCTCACCAGCGCGGGCCGCCGCGCCGCGCTGGTCCTCATGGCCCCAGCCAATGATTGCTGCAAAGATGTTGGGGCGGAACGGCATATGCGTGCCGATCAGCGCGTTTTCCATCACCGTCATTTCGGCAAAAAGGGTTGAGTGCTGGAAGGTGCGCACGACGCCGCGCCGCGCGACCTCGTGCATTTTCAGCCCTGATATATCCTCGCCGCGCAGCAATACCTTGCCGCTGGTCGGCTTGTAGAAGCCTGAGATCATGTTGAACGTCGTCGTCTTGCCCGCACCGTTGGGGCCGATCAGCCCATGGATCGTGCCGTGTTTTACGGCGAAACTCAGGGCATCTACCGCGACCAAACCGCCAAAGCGCATGGTTAGGTTCTCGACCTGTAGAAACGCGCTCATGGCTTGGTCCTCCGTTTGGTAAATTTCTGCACAATGCTCTCCAGCCCGTTGGGCAGGAAGAGGATCGAGGCGACCAGGATGCAACCATAGATCAACGGGCGGGCCTGCTCGAACCCCAGTTCGCGCAGGACTACCTCGTTCAGGATGGTTAGCAGCACGCAGCCCAGAATGGGGCCATAGAAGGTGCCGGTGCCGCCGACGATGGCCCATTTCAGTACAAATACCATGTAATCCAGATCAAAGCTGTTCGGATTGATCGTGCCGATGTAATGCGCCAGCAGCGCCCCGCCGATGCCGGCAAATCCGCTGGCGACAGCAAAGGCCAGCGTCCGGTAGGCACGCAGGTTAACGCCAGACGCTTCGGCCAGCTTGTCCTGCCAGTGAACGGCATGGAACGTCAGGCCCACAGGGCTACGCTCAATCCGCCAGAGGATCCACATACAGATAATGACGACAACGCCGGCGAAGTAGAAATAGCTGACCGGCTCGAAAAAATCTAAATCGTAGATCCCGATGGAGAAGTCGGGCATCGGGTCGATCCCCTTGATGCCCTTGGCCCCGCCGAACGGATCGCGGAAATGCTTCCATAGCAGGCGGATGATCTCGCCTGCTGCAAAGCTGCCGATGAGGAAATAGAATCCCTTCATGCGGAAGAGGGGAAAGCTGAGAATGACGGCGACCAGTGCCGCCGCCCAGCAGCATCGAGACTGGAACGTAGATGCCCAGCTCTTTGGTGAAAAGCGCGCTGGCATAGGCACCGATGCCCATGATGACCACATGCGCCAGCGACCATTCACCGGTTTACGTCAACAGGCGGTAGGACGTGACCACAAGGACGTTGATGGTCGGGAAAACAAGGATTTCTTGTTGCGAAAAGCTGAGGTCGTGGGGCAGGGCTACCAAGGCTTCCCCAACTGCGATCCAGATCAGGAATTAAAGCACGGTCAGTACACCCGAAGAGGCCAGTCGGCTTCACGATCAGCACCAGCAACATCAGCGACAGACCGGTAATGTCGGCGATGACGCCGCCGTAGAACGTGGTCACGAAGGTGTGGACAAATGCATAGACGACCGACGCGAGGATCGCGCCCTCTAGCGACCCGACGCCGCCGACAATGATCACGATGAACGCGGTGACGATCACCGAATGGCCAGTATGCGGATTGACCGACACCAGCGGCGCGGTCAGCGCGCCCGCAATGCCTGCCAACCCTGCGCCGATAAACATCGCGATGCGCGCAGTATGCGCGATGGAGATGCCTTGTAGTTCCGCCGCCTGCGGGTCTTGGGCCGACGCGCGGAGGGCCCAGCCAAACCGCGTGCGTTTCAGGAAATACCACAGCGCCGACAACAGCAGGATCGCGGCGACGATGACGTAGACACGCGCTAGCGGGATGCTGATACTGTCCGTAAACCAGATCACATGCTGCGTTACCGGCGGGATAAATTCCATCCGTACGCCGAAGCCTATGGAGGCAAGTGCCTGCAAAATCATAAGGAAACCGATGGATGCGACGAGGCCGCCCAGCGGGTTATCCCGCAAGGGTCTGAACAGCGCCCTCTCCATCAACAGGCCCAGACAGCCAACGAATAGCAGTCCCACCACGACTGCCAGAAAAAACGGCATATGCATATCGGCATAGACGGCGACGACGACGTAGGAACCTGCCATGAACAACTCGCCGTGGGCGAAGTTGATGACGCCCATCACGCCAAAGATCAGCACGAGGCCGACTGCGACGAGCGAGATGTAGCTAGCGGCATAGACGGCATTCAGGCCGGTCTGGGCCAAAAGATCCAGCATGGAATTATCCTCTCAAAATGAGGGCAGAGCACGGCGCGAGGTCGTAGGCCCCGCGCCGCCGGGTAGGACGTATCAGCCGCGCTGATCGTACATCTGATCGTAAGCCTGCATGTGCTTGATCAGCAGATCGCCGTGCTGGTCGTACCAGGCGGGGATCGACTTGAATCCCTTGATGACGGCCTTGCCATCCTCGATCACGACGACGGGCCAGTCACCGACGAGCGCGTTGTCGATGCCAAAGAGCTCGGTCCCCCAGCATACGGCATCGCCAAAGGCGTGCTTGCCAGTGCCGCCCTCTTTCATCGCAGTGATGACCGCTTCGGGGTCTGATAATCCGGCCTTTTCGGCAGCGGCCTTCCACAGGTCCATGATTGATGCATATTCCCAGCTGACCGCGCCCCATTCGCCGGGGTGGCGCTCAGAATATGCATCGTAGAAACCCTTGGCATCCTCGAAGTTGATGTTGTCGCTGGCCAGTGCCGGATCGTCGAAGTCGGGGAACTGAAAAGATGAAGCCTTCAATGAATTCCTTGGACGTCTTGGCGATCATCTGGTCATAGAAATCGGCGGTTGCGCTGATCAGCTTGCCCTCATAACCCTGCTGGAACAGCTGCTCGCAGATAGGATGCACGTAGTCCGAATAGCAGGTGTCGAGGCAGATTATGTCGGGGTTGCTGGACATCATGCGCGTCACGATCGGCGCAAAGTCGGTGGTGGCCGGATCGAACGGAAGCGGCTCCTCCAGCACTTCAATACCGCGCGCCTCGAACGCCGCCAGATATGTTGCAACCGAGGGTAGGCCTAGTGCGTCGTCCTGTGCGCAGATCACAGCCGTCTTGGCATCGGGATATGTATCGGCCAAATAATCGACGCCGGTGACTAGATAGATCGGATGCACCTCAGTGGGTGCAATCAGCGTTGTGCTGTCTGGGCTCAGGTCCGAGGGCAGCAGCGTCGAGAACAGCATCCCAGTCTTATCCGCCACGGGCTGCACACCCGGCCATGTGTTGCCGTCCAGCATCATGATGAACGACACACCGTCCTCGCGGATCAGCTTGTTCGCGCCGGTACGCGCCTTGGCCGGGTCATATTCATTGTCGTAGCTGACGAATTCGACCATATGTGCGCCATCATCCAGCGTGATCCCGCCTGCGGCATTCACCCGCTCGGCCCAGATTTCGCAGCCGTCGAGACCCGGCTTGCCCCATGCGGCGACAGCGCCGGTCAGTGGCGCAAGGAAGCCGATTTTGATTGGCTCGCTAGCCGCCAGAGACATACTGGGTAGGGTGGCCGAAGCGGCGGTAATGGCAGTGCTTTACAGAAATGTGCGACGCGACAGGCCCGCGGCCATAATTTTGGAAATCATCAGGTTTCTCCCATGTTGAGGCCGCAAATTTGGCGCGGCGCATATATTGGAGGCCCGGGTAACTAGCAGCGATCATGACTGCACGATTGCAAGGCCCCGCGTGCGCTTGAGGTGCGCAGCATACGAGGCGCATCTGTCCGGACTCGAGCAAACCGTAACAGCGCGCTGGTTTCACAAGCAAGAAACTTTGTTACCGTGCAAAGGGCTCTGTTGCACAAAGCCTCTGAAGTTTGAGGTTCCCCTTTCCCCTGACGGATTCAGCCCACGGCCTCTGTTACAGGGATGCCAAGGGCGGTGTAACCGTTCATGACGGCGATGCGGACTTGGACTTCCGCGACCTGACGTTCGAAGTTCCGTGCGATGAGGCGCTGGCCCAGCAGTTTCACGCAGTGCATCCGCTGACCGACAGGGTTATGCGCAGCATGATCCCGAGAGGTTTTGTTTCGACGCGGCTTCGGCGGTGGTAGCCACTCCAGTTTCGCCAGATCGCGCGGCCGAGGTATTTCGAAGCTCGCAGGGCCTTGTTTCTGGCCACCGCCCCTGCGGTGACGGTTTTCCATGGCTTGGCATTTTTGCGGGGCGGGATGACGGCGTCGGCGCCACGATCGGCGCCACGATCGGCGCCACGGTCGGCGATCGCATCGTGGCACTTTCGAGTGTCATAGGCGCCGTCGGCGGCGACGCTGCCGATCTCCTGATGGGGCGGGATCTGGCCCAGCAGGTCCGGCAGCACCGGCGCATCGCCGATGTGGCTCCCGGTGATCTCGACCGCCCGAACCTCCAGCGTTTCCTCGTCGATCCCGAGGTGGATCTTGCGCCAAATGCGCCGTTTCGGACCGCCATGCTTGCGTGCATTCCACTCGCCTTCACCTTCGACCTTGATCCCGGTGCTGTCGATCAGCAGGTGCAACGTCCCCTTGGAGCCTCGATATGGGATGTTCACGGCCAGTGTCTTCTGGCGGCGGGACAGTGTGCTGAAGTCGGGCACCGTCCAGTCGAGCCCGGCCAGCAGTAGCAGACTTTCGACGAAACCGGTCGTTTGCCGCAACGCCATGCCAAACAGCACCTTCATGGAAAGGCATGTCTGAATGGCGGCATCGCTGTAGCTCTGCTGGCGGCCACGCCTGCCTGTCGGCGCGGCCTCCCAGTTCATCTTGGGGTCGAACCAGATCGTCAGCGAGCCACGGCGCTTGAGCGCTTCATTGTAGGCTGGCCAGTTCTTGGTCTTGTAGGTTCGGGGTGTAGGTCTGATCATGCATCCCATCTACCATGCTGGATTCAAAAGATGAATCCCTCATGGGATTTGTGCAACAGAGCCGTGTGGACCTGGTAGGGCACGGCTTCGAGCAAATGCTGCAAGAACTCCCATGCCGTGCGCCGGTCAACGTTTTCAACGCGTTGGGTGATAGCATGCTTGCTTGTGCGGTCGATGCCGACGAAGAGATAGTGAACCGCCCCGGGTTTACCGAAGAGCGTTTGGTCGGAATGTTAGGCTGCTTTTTCATATGGGTTCAAGGTTTCATAGAACATCTCCTCTGCGTCATGCGGCGTGACATATCCGGTGGCGCTTTGCAGGCGCTTGGTGTTGTACCAATCGACCCACTTTAGCGTTTCCCAATCAAGCTGGCCCATTGATTTCCATGGGCCGAGCAACTTTGTAACCTCAGTTTTGAACAGGCCAATGATGCTTTCAGCGAGGGCATTATCGTAGGAATCTCCCACGGTTCCGACAGATGGATTGATCCCAGCGTCCGCCAATCTCTCAGTGTACTTTATGGACAAATATTGAGATCCGCGGTGGGGATGATGTATCAACCCGCCGCCTTTTTCAGGGCTGCGCTGACAGATCGCCTGATTCAAGGCATCAAGCACAAAGGCCGTTTTCATCGACGTTGAGACCCGCCAACCGACGATCCTTCGAGAGAAGACGTCAACAACAAATGCGACGTAAACCATGCCCTGCCATGTGATTTCCTGAACGGGCGGTCGAGTTCCGCCTGGGCAAAATACGCGAAAGCCTTCTTCAGCATCAGAAGTCTTAGGCTCAGAACTCATAACCAGAATATGACGGTTGCAGCGAGTGCGATTGCCGAGAGGAAGGCGTTTGGTGATCTGTCATAGCGTGTTGCGACCTGCCTCCAGTCCTTGAGCCTCC
>Ga0307933_1002360_pt1 | contig 13056 bp, 13 predicted proteins | sample OrgLakmetageno88_FD_201811 | JGI IMG/M metagenome (GOLD analysis project Ga0307933, IMG submission 201811) | Saline water microbial communities from Organic Lake, Antarctica - #88 | ecosystem: Environmental > Aquatic > Non-marine Saline and Alkaline > Saline | place: Antarctica: Organic Lake...
GGTCGTTTAGTAGTGACACACGAAATTGCAAACGAGCCATTCCCATGCTCTTGATCGGTTATGCGCGTGTTTCGACCGAAGATCAGACGCCCCTGCCCCAGGCGCAGGCTCTGAAATCCGCAGGCTGCATCGAGATATTTGAAGAGCACGCCTCCGGCGGCAATCGCGCCCGGCCGGTACTTGCCCGCGTGCTGGAGCGGATCGGCAAGGGCGACACGCTGGTCGTGATGCGGATCGACCGCCTGGCGCGGTCGCTGTCGCATCTGCTCGAGGTGATCGAGCGGCTCGAGGCAAAGGGCGCCTTCTTTCGCTCGCTGCAGGACCCGATTGACACGGCCAGCCCGCAGGGCAAGTTCACACTCCAGGTTCTGGGGGCGGCGGCCGAGTTCGAGCGTGCGCTGATCCGTGAGCGCACCAAGGCAGGCTTGGCCAGTGCCCGCAGCGAAGGCCGTGTCGGTGGCAATCCAGGTCTGCGTACCAAGGATCCGGCGGCGCTGCGCAAGGTGCGGCTGGCGCGTCAGGACGGCTACATGGACCGGCTGCACGAGACCGCACAGGACTGGGTGCCGCATGTCCGGCGCCTGCGTCCGGACATGCCCTGGGAAGACGTGCTGCGGATCATCAACGCGCCACTGCCCCCGGATCGGCGCTGGACCCAGAGCCGATTGCTGCGAGCTGTGAAGGCCTATGTGCGGGACGGTTTCCTGTCCGAGACCTTGCTTGGTCGCGCCGGCCGGCGTGACACCGACGATCGCCTGCCCGTCATCGTTGCCGCCATCAAGGGCGCAGACCCGGATATCACACTCCAGGCGATCTGTGACCGGCTCGAGGCGATGCGCGAACGCACCCCGCGTGGACGGACAAGCTGGCAGCCCTCATCGGTCAGGATGTTGCTGAATCGGGCCAGTAGGCTTGGGTTGCTGTGACGTTGGCGTTCTGGCATGTGGTTGCCAACATTATGAACTGATGCCAGTCAAGACAGGCGGAAGCCGCCGACGGTACCAATACCAGCACCGCGCCGAGATCGCGTCCACCCTATGACCGTTATGGATGGCCTTCCCGAAGGGATTCGTTCTTCCGGGATTGGCTAGGATTCGTAAAATGACCGGTTCAGGCAAGGTCTTTTTAGCTCTGCGCGCATTGAGATTTCTTGATTTGGACCCCTATTTGGATTGTGGATAACTTCTGTATAAAATTCCTGTTACCCGAATTATCGATGCATATATAGCATAAGTCACGGTTTTCATTATTCTTTATAAGCCCTTTCCTCTCATCAATGTACTGCCTCTCCACGTCGATGGGTATAACTCGTCAGCTTTCGCTGGACCTTACGGCCTTTGCTGATGTAGGTATTCAAAAAAGATAAGAAGACAGAGGGGCAAAGCAGAATGAGAAGCCTTCTTGGTTCGGAGACACTCGGGGATTTCAGTGAGGCCCTCGACAGGGCGTTACATGAACAATCGAGGCGCCTCCTAGCGCCGGATACTCGAAAATCTGACAAGGGTATGCGCAGGTTTTCTGTCCGGGAAATGGCCGATCTCTGCTTCCGGATGAATTACAACACCCTGCGTCATCACCTCAAGAATGTCCCGGATCTTCCACAGGGGGTCATGGAGCCCGGCAATCGCCGGACATTCTCCTTGGAGGAAATTCACGAGATTCAGCAGAAACTGTTCCAGGCAGACAAGATTCCGGTTGAGTTGTACCCTAATAAACTGGACAATGAGGAAACCTGTAAGTTGTTGGTTTTTAACCTGAAAGGCGGCGTGTCAAAAACCTCTACAGCATGTAACCTTGCAGAGATGATGGCGGCCCGTGGATTCAAGGTGCTCTTGCTTGATCTTGATCCTCAAGCCAGTTGTTCGGATCTTTTCGACATTCAGGCCGATCTGGACGGCAAGCCCTCAATCTACGACGTCCTCAGGTACGAGAATGACGGCGACGCCCGCACTCCAATCGCGGATGCGATCCAGGCGACGTATTTTCCGAACATCGACATCATTCCGGGCTCGATCTCTCTCACGGAGTTCGAGTACGAGACGGCCAGCGCCGCGGCCAGCGGCATTCCATTCTACTCCCGGATATCCGACTCCCTCAGGCTGGTGGAAGACGCCTATGACTTAGTGATTTACGATACGCCGCCAAGCATGACTTTCTGTGTTATTGCAGCACTTTACGCATCGAACTCGATGCTTGTTCCATTGTCAGCCGGCATGCTGGACGTAGTCAGCCTCGTCAAGTTCCTCGATCTCGCCTCGAGCACTCTGGAAAGCATCGAGGGAGTTGATCCGAACAAGCGGTTCGACTTCATTCGTATCCTTCTGACCCGCTATTCTCCGAATGACCCTGCACAGCTTCAGCTCAGTTCCTTCCTTCGCAACACGTTGGGAAGTGCCATGCTCAAGACGGACTTTCTTTCATCGACCGCGATTGCAGATGCCGGCAACACGATGAACCCGCTTCTCGAAATCGAACCGTCCAGCTTCACCCGGAAGACTTATGACCGGATCTTCGAAAGCCTCCAGGGTATCGCCCTGGAGATCGAGGCGGAAATCATGATGAGCCGTGGGCGGATAGCCCGCGGTGCGGAGGTTGCCTGATGGCACGATCCATATTCGGAAAAAACGGTGAGCCAAGGTCCGAAACGGATGAGCAAGGTACGACTCCCGGGGCGTCTGCAAAAACTGATCCGCCACCCCGCCGCAAACCTATCATCAAAGGTGGCGCCGCAAGCTCTAAATACATCAATGCCGCGACACAGGGCGGTGCGGACAGGACTTATCAGGAAGTCCCTGTAGACCAGATACAGGAAAGCCTCATCCGGGACCGGATCGACATCGAGGAAAACCTCGAGAGTCTGATTGAAAGCATCCGTGAGAACGGTCAGCAGATCCCAATCCTGGTCCGTATTGTGCAGGGCGACAAACCCTATGAAATCGTTGTTGGGCGTAGACGGCTTGCCGCGCATCGTCGCCTCGGCATGTTACGCATCAAGGCTTTCGTCGCGAAACTGGACGACCGTGAGGCCTTCGTTGCCCAAGGCATTGAGAACTCGGCAAGGCTTGAGACAAGCTTCATAGAACGCGCCAGGGCGGCCGCACAAGCGATTGGGGTCGGATATAACCAGAAGGATGTATCCGATTTTTTGAGCATCTCGCGGACGCTCATCAACTTCATGGTCAGGACCTATGAGACAATCGGCGAGGACCTGGTCCTCGCGATCGGACCGGCACGGGGTATCGGACGGCGAAAGTGGGATGGTCTCGTCAAGGTCATGGCAAAAAACGGCATCACGTCCCAAGATGCGTTGTCACTCGTGAACCTCGAGATTAGGGACAGCTCGGATAGGTTTGAAGCGCTCCTTAAAAAAGTTCAGACCGGAGTGGCCAAACCACATTCCAAGCCCCCTGCCCCGGTCGACTCCGACCGTCAGGATTTTTTCAATGGCGGCATCACGACGCTGCGCAAGCCACAGAGAATCGTGGTGAGCACCCGCAAGAGCATACCTCCCGAAATCTTGGACAGAATTCATTCAAGGATCAGGGAATTCGTGGAGGAACTTGAGAAAGAACAGGAGGAGAATGATGTAAACCACTGATCTTGAACGATTTTACAACTAATCGAGGCAGACTGAGGTAAGGCTAAAAAGCCACCTTGCAGGCGAAACAAGAAGGAGCAGACATCGGCTTAAAAAAAGAGCCCCCCCGAAATCGGAGTTCCGGAGAGGCTATTCAGGTCTTGTAGCAAAGTCTGTTTAGCTGCTTTTCGAATCACTTTCAACACCGGTTTTCGGTGAACGGATGATTTTTGCCGTCTGAAATCTTATGAAAACATCAATGTCCGCGGTTTTGCCGCGTCGGCAGGCTGGGAAGGTCTGTCCAAATGAACGGTCTGGGCCTCTATCTCTGGACCGCTGGGAGTTCGTGTCTCTCGTGACAGCGTTGCGCCGGGAGATCGGTCTGTCGGATCGAGACGTCACCGTTCTGCGCGCGCACATCTCCGCGCTTCCACATGGTCCATTGAGTTCGCGGAACCAGAACATATCGTTCATGGGTCTCACGGAAGTCAGCGAACGGACCTGCGGTATGGATGAGCGCCGTATTCGGCGCGGGGAAACACGTCTCGAGGAGGCCGGTATTGTCATACGACGCCTGAGTGCAAACGGTCGACGGTTTCCGGAGCGAGACGGGTCCGGCAGCATCGTGAATGCCTACGGAATCGACCTTTCACCCATCTTCGAGAAATACCTGGAACTGCTGGACCTCAGGTATCGTCTCAACGAAGAACGTCTCGCATTGCGACAGCGCAGAAACAAGCTCAGTGCTCGTCTGCAAGACCTTCTGCGCCGCTTGGCCGGCGCCGGTCTTGGCTTTCCAGAATGGGCTGAAAAGTTGCACAGGACCGTCAGAAACGCCACGAGGAGAAAGACGGTAAAACTTGAAGACCTCATTAATCTCGAGGGGGAGTTGGACAAACTTGAGGACAAGATGATCCCGATAGATCCGGAGATCTCTGATGAAACACCCACCCACACCAACTCGTATGATGACATGAAGTCCGCGGTTGCGCCGGACAAAAACGCCGAGGATGACGGACAGTGTGTCCGGCACATAGAGTCAAAACAAAAAGAAAATATTAAGAAGGGGGATCGCGCGTTCCATCCACAACGGATAGCATCGGTATGGAAACAGACACGGGACCTGCAGGAATTCTACCCTGAAAGTCCGCAGGTGGAGCGCAAACTTGCAGAAGTGTTGATTCAGTTTTCTTCTTTTATTGGACTTGGACAGACTGCAGTAACACGAAGTCTCGCGGTACTTGGATGGGAATCGATGGTCCTTGTCGTCGATTACATGGCAGGGAATATCGCGAAGATAACCCGTCCTGAGGGTTATCTGGCATCGATGATCAGGAGCTATGAGGCTGGTCAGCCAATCGCCGGTGGCCAAGTTGTTCCAAGACACGTGCGGCAAATTCCCTGCAAGGAGTAGAGTTACGACATGTCAAACCCACCTGCCCTACCAAAAACCGCAGTTCCTATCGACGGTGACAGCCTGCCAACAGATCTGTCTTGTGTCTTGACGGCCACGAATAACGCCACAATAGCAGACCTGTTGCTCCTGGATATCGGAGAGAACACGTTGCACGTCACGCGATCAGATCTGGCCTATCTCGAGCCCACGACCTTTGCGCTGAAATAAGGGCCCCGACGAAACCGCGGTCACGCAAGTCAGAACGTGTTGTGGATACGAGGATGATCGAAGACTTCCTCGATCATGTCGATGTACATTGCATTGAAACGCGCCGCCATGATGCTGAGGAAGAAGGGCATCGTCTACACGCCTTGTGAGACCGCGAATTGCTGGCTGTGAAGTTTGTGTCCGGCGTGCGCCGACGATAGGAAATTTCGAACCTGATGTTCGGTCAGGTTCTGAATCTCAAACCGATAGATACGGACGGTACCGAATGGCCCGACGGATTTCCGAGCTTCGGTTTGCATCTTGTCAAGACGAAGACGACGAACGCAACCGTGGGTGCTTCCGGCTTTCTTTATTGCCGAGCTTGCAGTGTCCTTGGAAAATGGAAAGCTGCGGTTGCAAAAGAGCATGGTCCGGTGTTTCCGATAATGACCCGCTGTGGTGATGTTTATGACGCGGTGATTCCACCTCACCCGGTCAATGCTGTTCCGAAGCAGTGTCTTTCCCAGATTAGTCACGATCCCGTGTACCTCTCCCCTTGTGACGCAAGAGCGGGCAATTTTACCTCGGCTTTGAAAGCAGGCATTCCGAGCCCGAAATCATGGAGCAGACCCTTCACAGGTCTCCCGACACTCTCTTTGGATATTTCAAGGATGAAGAGCAGCGTCGTAGCTGCGCTATGAGACACCTCTTATTTTATTCGGGAAAACAGATCCCCAGTTCATCCAGAACGATTTACCGCGGTAAATCGAGGTTTCAGACGACCAGACCCCAGAACGATTTACCGCGGTAAATCGAACTTTCGGCGTTGTGGGAATCAAATATTGAAGGGATTATTCGCGTCATCCCTTTGTAGAGAGGGCTGATGCGGCCTCATAAGCCGCGCTCTCGATTGGATCGGCGGGGCGTCGTGTGCGCTTTATATTCATGACACCGAGGATATCTTTCCTGTCGCGCTCGATAGCTCCCAATGCGATGGCTCGCGTTCGTTATCCAAGGGAGACGACGAAATGCGGATAGGATCCGGGCTGAACGCGACGACGATTCAAACCCAGCCTTTCTGCCATCTCGAGTAGTTCATCGCTTATAGCGGCAATTATATGACAAATGCTCATGCGGCCGAAAGTTTTTGCGTTATCAACGTGGACGCCATGATCACGCCCATGTTTCCCGAATGTGTTCACAGCGAAGGCTCTGCTTCCGGAAACCGGGGTTTCTGGAAGGGCAGGGGGCCGCGGTGTAGTCCGGGCATCTGCCAGCCCGAGATTGGGCCCTTAGCCCGCCGCAAGCGTTTCCTCGATAGGAGTGTCGTTTACACCCTGGCGCCGCAAGGCGATCATCACCGTGTAGTAGACATCCTTGATTTCCATGAAATCAAAGAAATGTAGGTCCTACGAGTCGATGTTTTCTATGGCCTTGAGAGACACAGATGATGAACTTGCGTGCCAAGCCGACCTTTAGCTGGGTCAGGCCACAGGGGTCATCTGCATCCAACGCCCAGGCATCGTTCAGCGCTGCCACGAACGACTGGCGTGGCAGCGCTGAACGATGCCGCTGGAGCAGGTAGTCACTTTGAGGGACATCACCCATCATGAGGTCCGAGACAAGCAGCGCAGGGTCTTTCCTGTCGTCGCGCTCGCATCTCAGGGCGCGGTTTTGACTTGATCTGTTGGAACGCCAGAGTTTATGAGACTGGTGCTCTTTTAAATTCAATGCCTTAAGTGAACGGCCGTTTTAATGAAGATTAAATAGAGGCAGCATCGCGGTCCCGTTTGTCACCAGCTATCAGAATCAATTGACCCAAAGTTGCCATTGGCATATATTGCCAATAAAGGAGATTTACACCATGGTCACACGCAACGTTGTTCTCACGGAAACCCAAGACCATCTGGTTCAAGCACTGGTAGCGTCAGGGCGCTACCAGAACGTGAGCGAAGCGATGCGCGCTGGCTTGAGGTTGCTCGAGCAGGAAGAAGCTCAGCTTGCCGGGATCCGGAAGGGTCTTCTTGAAGGCTTGGCACAGGCTAAAGCTGGTGATCTTGCGGATGGTAGCGGGGAAGATGCAATCCGTCGGGCCTTTGCAAGTGCGCGCGCTCTTTCATGAGCCGATCCTTCCGGCTGACGCGCAGAGCAGAGGCCAGCCTTACTGACATCGCCACATGGACGATTGAAAATTTCGGGCTGCGTCAGGCCGAGATCTATCAAGAGGAATTGCTGAACTGCTGTGCAGCGATATTGAACGGCGAGGCATATAGCCGGAGTTGCGGAGTCCTCGTAGATGATGCCGATGATCTGCGCTTTGTTAGGGCAGGGGAGCATTATTTGGTTTTTTTGGATCAGCCCGATGAGGTCGTCATTGTCGACATCCTGCACAGTCGCAGTGATTTGCCCCGTCATGTCGCGACGTTGATGACGGTAAAGAACAAAGGTTGCTGATCGTATCTCACAACCCCGCCGCTTTCGTCAGGTTCACGCGGAACCGGTCGCGGCGGCGCTGGTAGCGGCGGGTCATCTCGGCCGAGGCGTGGCCGAGATGCTTTTGCACATGGCGCTCGTTCACCTCCGCCGAACTGGCCAGCCCCGCGCGCAGACTGTGCCCCGAGTATAGCGCGAGACGCTCTGCCTCGGGCAGGTCGGGGCGTAGGCCGGCCGCCAGCACGGTGCGCTTGATCAGGCGCGCGACATGCCGGTCGTTCAGCCGATCCCCGAGCGCGCGGGTGTCGTCGCGCGACATCCGGGTGAAGACTGGCCCGAAGCTGATCTTCGCGAAATGCAGCCACTGTTCGACCGCGTGAACCGGGCAGGTCCGAGGTGACGATCCGCGCCCCACCTCCACCACGCGCCAGCCGGTCTTGGCATCCAGCGTCAATAGAGCGCCATCCTCGACGATCTCGATCCAGCCGCGGCTGTCGGGCGTGTCGTCGCGGCCGGCATCCAGCCCCACGATCTCGGAGCGGCGCAGCCCGCCCGCATAGCCCAGAAGCAGGATCGCCCGGTCGCGCAGGCCCCGCAGATCGAAGGGCAGGGTGCCCGCCATGGCGAGAATATCCTGCGCAAGGATCGCCTCTTTCTGAACGGGGGGCCGCGCATGCCGGCGGCGGATCCCGGCCAGCACCGAGGCGATATGCGGGTCACCGCGATCGAGCCTCAGCCCACGCTGCCCATAGGCCCAGACAAGCCCGGATAAGCGGCGTTCGATCGTCGCCACCGTGAGCGGCCGGGTGCCAGCCCCCGGGGCCGCCAGATCCGCGAGGTAAAGCCCGATCAGCTCTGGCGACGGGGGCAGGGGGTCTGCTCCACGCATCCGGCACCAACGCGCGAAATACGCCCAGTCCGTGGCATAGGCCCGCAGCGACGATCCGCGCCCGATTTCCACTTCCCGCCAGCCGGTCTTGCCACGCAGGGTGATCAGCGCGCCCTGGTCCATGATCTCGACCCAGCCGCCCGAGTCCGGCGTGTCATCCTTGCCATGGTCGAGGCTGACGATCTCCGACCGCCTGAGACCTCCGGCAAACCCGATCAACAGGATCGACCGGTCCCGAAGCCCGCGCAGATCGTGGGGCAGGGTGGCCACCATGGCGCGGATGTCGTCGGCCATGATGGCCTCTTTCTGCACGGGCGGGCGGGCGTGCTTGCGCCGGATGCCCGCCAGCACGGTGGCGATATGGCGGTCACCGCGATCGAGCCTCAGCCCGCGCTGCGCCGTGGCCCAGACAAGCCCCGACAGCCGGCGCTCAATCGTCGCGACCGTGAGCGGGCGGGTGCCATCCGCCGGAGCCGCCAGATCCGCGAGGTAGAGCCCGATCAGCTCTGGCGACGGGGGCAGGGGGTCCGTGCCGCGCATCCGGCACCAACGCGCGAAATGCGCCCAGTCCTTGGCATAGGCCCGCAGCGTATTGTCGGAGGCTGCGGCGCGGGCATAGTCGCGGGCTGTCTCCACCAGCCGGTCCAGCGCACCGGACCCCGCGACATGGGCGGGCAGGGCGATGGCACCGGGTCTCGCTTGCGTCCTCTCGTCGATCTGAGCATCATCAGCTATGTCAGAGAGCGTGGATCGCGATTTGTCGTCCTTTCCCGGCATCGTTTCCTCGACAATCAACTGATTTTGAGACTGCGTACGCAGCGTACCCCGCTATGTCCGATAAGGCAAGATTACCGGACATGATGCGGGACAGCAAGGTAGGGCGGTTTGGGCGCCTGAAAGTAAATCAAAGCGCCGTCAGACAGTGCTCTTGCGGTGTGGAATCCGCCCGGGCCGATGCCACGCACGTCCCGGAAGCGCGGCTCCTGAGACCCGCACGGATCCGGTCGAGGCGGTAAACCTCGGAAGATGCGGTGCTTTCCTCGGGCGTGGCGCGTCCCGACCGGGCCGGGGGCTTGCACGACACCTCTTAAGACTGGGTGTCGCCTTAGCTCGTAAAAGTGGATGTCCCTTGACACCTGTTGAGCCTGCTACAAAAGAAGTCTGTTGAGCCAACCATGCAAACTGGGTTTTGACAGAAATATGGTGGAGGACTATTGCATCAAGTTCTCGAGCTCATTTGCTCGCAACCCGGAGTCCGCCAATGAGCCAACGTCCCGTTCCCGAAAACCGTAGCGCATTTCCTCATTTTTGTCCGATCACCACCCGCTGGATGGATAATGATGCCTATCTGCATGTCAACAATGTGGCGTATTATTCCTTCTTCGACACGGCGGTAAACGACTACCTGATTCAGGGCGGCGTCCTCGATCTGCGGCGCAGCACCGTTACGGGTCTCGTCGCGCATAGTGAGTGCAACTACTTCGCGCCCGTCACGTTTCCTGAAGCAATCGAGGTGGGGTTGCGGGTGGCGCGCCTCGGCGGCAGCAGCGTGACCTACCAGCTTGGCATTTTCTGCGAATGGTCGGATCAGGCTGTGGCACAGGGGCAGTTCGTGCATGTCTATGTGGATCGCGAGACCGCCCGACCCGTGCGCATTCCTGACGACATGCGCGCGTTGCTCGGGCAACTCGTCATGCCGGGCGACTGACAACTGGCGGAACCGCGCCGTGTCCTGCGCTGGCACGACCCACGATCGCGGAGGGTTCAGGAGGCGGCGGTGTAGATGTCAAGCGCATCCGCCTCGGTTGCCGGCAAGGGATTGTTGATCAGCAGGCAATGCTGGTTCATGGCGTCGCGCGCCGGCTGGGGCAGTATAGCGCAGTCGACCTCCATGTCGCGTAGGCGCTGTGGCAGACCACAGGTTGTTGACAGATCAGCGAGCCGATCACAAAATATATCCTCGCAAGCCTGCCCTCCCAGTTCTGCCAGATCGGAAAAGAGACGCGGCGAAAGCTCGGCATAGGGCTGTGGTGCCACAACCGGGTTGAACCGCAGCACATGCGGCAGCACCAGTCGCATTCGACTGGCCGTGCGGAATGTGGAAATGCCCGCCAAAAGCATAAGCAAACGCATGAACCGCCGCCACTGGGGAATTGGCAAATGCCTGCCCCGCCCGCACATAGCCCACCAGCATGTCCGCCTGCGCGGTCATATCGCCGCCATCCTGCACGGCGCGCAACGGCCGAGATGCTCTCGGAGCCGTCCAGCGTCTCTTCGACAATCCGCAGCTTTTCGGCGGAACTCCAGCTGCGCCGGCGGCCACCATCCGTGATGATTTCAACTTCAGACATGAGCACATGCTTAGGGATACGCCTAAGCCTCCTGGTTCAGGCCAGGGTGTCCGGTCGAAAATGGGGCCAGTTCAGCAACGCCTGCACGGCGAGGTTGCGGGACAGAGGATTGTTGTTGGCGCTGGCCGAGGCATAAGCCTCTATCGCATGGACCATCACGTCGATTCCCGTGGCTGCCGTCACATGCGCGGGTAACCTGTCCTGCAAGGTTATGAATGTCGTGACAACTTTCTTCCGGGCATCATTAGCCAGCGCGGTGGATGCGTGACCCTAATTGTAAGGCGGCGCGCAGGGGGACGTTGATAATGCGTGGCATTGGATCCTCGACATGAGTGAACGTGAGGTCACGAAAATTCGAGGCACGCGCAAGATGCAAATGAAATGACAATCATTCGCAAAAAAGGCGAGGGGCGTGCCGGGGTGGGATGGTCGAGCCGCGCTCAGGAGGCCGCGATCAGAGGGCTGCGCTGCCTTGCATCGTGACCGCATTGTCCGACAAGCGGCGCACGCGCAGGGCAAGGCCATAGGCGGTCTCGGATGCCTCGACGCGCACCGGCTGGTCGCAGATCAGCGGCGCTGTGCCGCGATAGTCGAAGGCGCGCGGCGCGCGGCCCATGATCGACGCGGCAAGGTTCTGCATCCAGATGGCCTGCATGGGGCCGTGGACGACAAGGCCATCATAGCCCTCGACGCCCTGCACATAGGGCGCGTCGTAATGGATGCGGTGACCGTTGAACGTGAGCGCGGAATAGCGAAAGAGCAGCGTCGGATTGGTCGTGATGTCCCAACTCTTGGCGTCCGGCCATGGCTCCGCCTCTGGCAGCCTGGGCTTTGGCGTGCCGGTTTCGTGACGGGCCGGGTCCTCGCGGTAGACAATATCCTGTCTTTCGTCGATGCGCGTCGCGCGGTCCACTTGGTACAGATGCCGCACGGTTACAAAGCCAAGGCGGCCACTGCGGCCGGTTTTGAACGTGACATCCTCGATGGTCGAGGTGCGGGTGACCAGATCACCCTCCGCGAGGGCAGTGTGCCGTTCGATCCGGCCGCCGGCCCACATCCGGCGCGGCAACGGCAAATCGGGTAGGAATATCCCTGTCCGGGGATGTCCGTCGCGGCCCAGCAGGTCAGGGGCGCAGATATCGGGGGCGAGGCAGAATTCGACGCCGGGGGGAACCTCCAGAGGTGCGAGCATGCCATACAGGGTGGCGTGATATTCGGCCAGAAGGCGCGGCGCCACCGAATCTGAGCGCTCGGTGCTGCGCCCGATCCAATCTGAATATTCGGTCACGCTTCGGCCTCCTTGAGCGCGGCCAGACCGCTGGCGGTCATTCCGTCGAGAGCGCTCAGCGCATCGCAAAGCGCGGCCCCCGGCGCACCAAGCAGGGCGCGCGTCTTGCCGCGCAGGCTGCGTGCCAGATCCCCGGGCGCAATCGGTGCGACCAGATCGAGAAGAGGATCGAGCCCACTCATACGCCATAGGATTTCGGCAGGCCCAGCACACGCTCGGCGATGAAGCACAGGATCAGGTTGGTCGAGATCGGCGCGATCTGATAAAGTCGTGCCTCGCGCCACTTGCGCTCGACATCGTATTCTTCGGCAAAGCCGAAGCCGCCATGCGTCTGCAGGCACGCCTCGGCTGCCTCCCAACTGGCGTCAGCGGCCAGCATCTTGGCGGTGTTCGCCTCGACGCCGGGGTTTTCGCCCGCATCATACATAGCGGCGGCGCGATAGACGATCGCTTCGGCGGCCATCATGTGCGCGTGGGCGTGGGCAAGCGGGAATTGCACACCCTGATTGGCGCCGATCGGCTTGCCGAAGACAACGCGCTCGCGCGCATAGTCCGACCCCTTTTGGAGGAACCACTTGGCATCGCCGATGCATTCGGCGGCAATCAGGATCCGCTCGGAATTCATGCCGGACAGGATATAGCGAAATCCCTTGCCCTCTTCACCAACGAGGCTCGAGGCGGGAATGCGGGCGTTTTCAAAGAATATCTCTGTCGTGGCATGGTTGATCATGGTGCGGATCGGGCGGATCTCGACGCCGTTGCCGCGCAGCTCGCGCAGGTCGATCAGAAACACCGAGAGGCCGTCGGTTTTCGATTGGACCTCATCGCGCGGTGTGGTGCGGGCGAGCAAGATCATCAGATCGGAATGCTCGGCCCGCGAAATCCAGATCTTCTGGCCATTGACGATATAATCAT
>Ga0307933_1002364_pt1 | contig 13021 bp, 11 predicted proteins | sample OrgLakmetageno88_FD_201811 | JGI IMG/M metagenome (GOLD analysis project Ga0307933, IMG submission 201811) | Saline water microbial communities from Organic Lake, Antarctica - #88 | ecosystem: Environmental > Aquatic > Non-marine Saline and Alkaline > Saline | place: Antarctica: Organic Lake...
ATGGCACGATGTGAAAGTCACCCGCTTGAAAATGGGAGAGCGGACTCCACAGGGAGTAATCAAGGGCACTCACTTCACCGGGAAGACTGTCGAAATCGGATTCGAATTGATAAACGGCGTTCGCTGTTCCAAGGAGGTAACCTGGGAGATCTGATGGGGCGGCACCACGCCCGAACTTCAGGGTGGTCGAGACCGAATCGCCCCCTTGGCCGAGAGGCCCGCCGCCCGAAAACGCCTTTTCTCCGGCAAAGCTCGGGCTGGCGAGAGTCAGGAAAACAACGGCGAGTTTGGGAGTCATGGTTCGGAAGCTGGCACTGCCGATGCCTCCTCACAAGAGGATTTTCGAAGCAAGTGTCCGCGCGAGAGCAAAACCCTCCTCCTCGAAAAGAAGCAAGCGGCGAATCATCTGGAAGAAACCCGGTTGGCCGGGCTTATCTTTGAGGTCGGTTTGGCCGAAGCATGTCTGTGGTTCTCCTTTCGGCTAGAAACTATTTTTTATGGTCAGGCCATTGCTTTCATCGCTCCGCCCGGCCTGCGGCCTCCTTCTCACTCTCCCTGAAATCAAAAAAATCTTATGAAAAAAAATGACACGAAACCATTTCGCGGCCTCTCGTTAATGGTCGCCGTAGCCCTCGTCGCTTCTCTTGCCCAAGCCAAACCGCCCGTGAAGGTTTATGTGATGGCCGGGCAGTCCAACATGCAGGGTAAGGGTGCCATCGAAGGCGAGGGAACCAACAGCCTGCGCCACGCCATCCAGAACGATCCCAAGAAGGAATACCAATTCCTCGTTAGCCGGGACGGCGAGTGGGTGGAACGCGACGATGTTTGGGTTTACCTCGACCAGGCCCCGAGAGCATCCAAATACAGCGGACTCAAACCCGGTTATGGTTCCGGCGGTGGTCAAATCGGGCCGGAGTTGGGCTTTGGTCACAAGATGGGCGATACTAATGGGGGCCAGGTCCTCGTCATCAAGGCCTGCTGGGGAGGCAAGAGCCTGGGCCACAACTTTTTGCCGCCCAGTGTCGGCAACTACCCCAAGCCCCTCGTGCCAAGTGATCCCGGTTTTTACTACCACGAAATTCTTCGAATCGTGAAGGACGTCACCGGGAACATCGGCACCTACTTCCCAGACTACGAGGGGCAGGGCATGGAGATCGCCGGCCTCTGTTGGCATCAGGGTTGGAACGATCAATATGGTGAACTGGACCTGAAATACGAAGCCAATCTGGCCGCCTTCATCAAAGACATTCGCAGCCTTGAACATGGTCTCGGTGTGCCGGGCCTCCCCTTCGTCATTGCCACCAGCGGCATGATTCAAAACGAGTCGCCAGTCGTGCAAGGCCAGCTCGCCATCGGCGATCCCGCGAAATACCCGCAGTTTGCCGGCAACGTGGCCGTGATCAATACCGGCAAGTCCTATGGCCCGGATGAGATGGAATTTAAATTCTACACCGAAAAGTCGCCCGATAAGGTTGGCTATCACTGGAACAATCATGCCCTCAGCTACTTGAATATCGGTCGGGCCATGGCGGCGGAAATGCCCGGGCTCGACGCGCCCAAACTGCCTTCCCGTCTGGTGGCCCACGGCAGCGACGAAGGAGTCCAACTCACCTGGCAGCTGGGCACCGGGAAGCCCACCGCCATCGAGATCATGCGCAACGGCAAGAAGCTCGACCTTTCCCTTGCTCCAACCCAAACAGCCTACGTGGACGCCACGGCCCTACCCGGCTTCAACCGATATGAGCTCATACTCGACCTGCCATCCGGCGCCCAAAAGCTGAGCGCCTCCTGTGACACTTCGGTGACGGACCTGACCGCCTACCGCAGCCAGGCGGGTGTCATGCTGAGCTGGAGCGCCCCCGGTAAGTACGATGGGTTTACGATTTCGCGCGACGGCAAGGTCATTGCCGAGTCGGTCGCTGCCGAGGCACGCCGCTTTGAGGACGAGGAGGCGCCCGGCAGAGGCAAGGCCACCTATTCCATTCAGCCCAAAAACGGCGAGGTCACTCCGGCAACCCATGTCATTAATCTCGGTCCCATTGATGCCGGTGGCGCGGTGGTCTACGAGCCTTTCGATTACCCGGCAAAAGCGGGCGAACCGCAATCCTTGGTTGGCAAAGGAGGAGCGATTGGAACCAAAGGCACTTACGTCTACCTATCCGATAAAAAACCGGATCGAGTCCCCGCGACCCTTGCGGGAGGTCTGAGCTATGGCTCGTTACCCGTGACCGGAAACCACGGCAGCACCAATCGTTGGAGTGCCGGCGGCTTCATCGAGCTTGATGATCGTTTGAGCAAAGCGGGCCTCCTGAAAGATGGAGCGACAATGTGGATGAGTTATCTTTTCATCTCGACCGACGAGATTACCCACAAGCAGGGCGGCGGAACCATCACCCTGCGCAGCGAGGACATGAAGGAAGGGATCGGGTTCAAAGCCCACCGTCAGTATGAGACCTTGGTGGTCCTGGGAGGCAAGGAGCGGCCGCGTCGAATCACCGGGACCCGGCCAAACACCCCCATCCTCGTGCTGGCCAAGATCACTTGGGGCAAGGATGGAGAAAATGACAGCTTCATCCCTTTCCAGGTCGGCCCGGATCTCAAGTTGCCCGAGAAGGAAGGTCGCCACTCCGTTCCCTTCAATATCGATCAGGCCGAGCTAAGCCGCCTTGTTCTCAGTGGCGAGGGCCAGTTCGATGAAATTCGTATTGGCCCCAGTTTTGAGTCAGTGGTCGGGGGCGGACGCTAGCCGACTTATTTTGAGAGGACCCCATTCGCTCTAAACCCGGTCGTTCGGAGTTTGGCATTGCTCTCCCTCCCCTTTCGGAGGCAAGCAAATCCCCGTCACTCAAACGTTCCGGAGGGAGGTATTCGCGATTTGGAATCGACTCAAGATAAGTCACTGGACATGAGTTCTATTCGCCTCATACTCCCGCCGTTCACCCAATCCATCGAATTATCGATCCACAAAACCAAGAAAAGACTCAGGCGAGCCAGGAATGGCCGATCGAAAAAACAGTCCATGCCGACCGTATTGTCATCAAAATCGGGACCGGGGTCCTCACCGGTGACAACCGGGTTGTGCTCGAGGAACCCGCTTTCCTTGAAATCGCCCGCGCGGTGGCGCAGCTGAAGAGTTTTGGCTACAAGGTCATCCTTGTTTCCAGCGGGGCGGTCGGTGCCGGACTCACCGAGTTTAACTTGAAGGAACGTCCTGACACGGTCGCCAAAACACAGGCTTTTGCCGGGATCGGACAATCGAAGCTTCAGTCACTCTACCGCAAGCACCTCAGCGTCTGGAACCTCCATGTCGGGCAAATCCTTCTCACTTACAGTGATCTCAAGTCCAACAAGCGCCGGGAACGGGTCTTGCGGACACTCGATGCCATGCTCGAGATCGATGACGTCGTCCCGATCATCAATGAGAATGATACCGTGGCCCCCGAACACGAAAAATTTGACGGGAATGACATTGTCGCCGCCAACATTGCCGCCCTTTCTGGTGCCCGCCAGTTGCTGATGTTGACCACGGTCGATGGCTTGCTGGCCCGGAATGAGGACGGCTCGCAGAAGCTCGTCCGCGAGGTGATCGATCTTGAGGAAGCCATGGATATGGTCGAAGAAAGCAAGGGCACCATTTCTGTTGGCGGCATGCAGAGTAAGCTTGAGGCGGTTCAGTTTGCCTTAAAACATGGAGTCGAGACTTTCATCGCCAACGGTAAATACGCCAGCCAGATCCCGGCTTTGATCGACGGTGCCTACAAAAAACGCACCCGCTTCGCGCCCGATTTTGAACCCGAGTTTGACGACTCCGAGGCTCCGGAAATCAAACCCCTGCACTAATCAGTGAAGGCGATTGACGAACAGATCGAGGCGATCACGGCGAGGGAGCTTGGGTTGCTGTTTTATTTTTGACCGGGTGCGACTCCTGTGGTCGAACTGAGACGTGAGGTCCGAAGGCCGCGTCTGGCAGCGGATCGAAAAGGTTCCCCTCGCTGGCTCCGCGAAAATTTTAGGAACCATTTGTTCGAGGAGTTCGATTTTTTTGTGGTTGAATTCGCATCAGGCGAATCTCTAATGCGGGATGACCAAGCTGATAAAAGCTCTCGTGAAACAGTCGCTTCTTTGTCTCGTGCTGATTGGCCCGACCGCAGCACAGAGCGCGGCGTCCAACGCCAACACCTCGAAGACCGGGAAATATCGGCTGGTGTGGTTTGAAGATCCGGCGACGACCGCCACTTTTGTCTGGAACCAGATCGAGGGAGACCCGGCAACCCTTCATTACGGTCCAAAGAATTTCGACCGAAAGGTATCCAGTTATCCCAAAAGGGAAAAAGCCGATCAGGTCGTGAAATACGACGGCATGAAAAACTGCATGGTCACGCTGCGGAATTTGACCCCGGACAGTTGGTATTTCATGTGCCTAGCCGATGATTCCGGGGTGAGCCGACGCTTCTACTTCCGGACGGCCCCGGACGAGCCTGCGCCGTTTACCTTCATCGCCGGGGGCGACTCGCGGAACTTTCGCGATGTCAGGCAGGCCGCCAACATCATGTGCCGGAAGCTGCAACCACTCTTTGTGGCCTTCACCGGGGACATGATCAATCGCGACAATGCCACCGAGTGGACCGATTGGCTTGACGACTGGCAGCTGACCTTGAACGAAAACGGACGGCTCATTCCCATTGCTCCGCATCGGGGGAATCACGAAGCACGGGCCGACAGTATCCCGAGTCATTTTGGCATGCCCAAGGATTCCTATGCCGCCTTCAACGTCGGCGGTGACCTTTTCCGCTACTATATTTTGAACAGCCAAATTCCGGCTGATGGCTCGCAAGGCCGGTGGCTGGAGTCTGATCTCAAGAAGAATGGCCGGGATGCCACCCACTTGGTGGCGGGATACCACAAGCCCATGCGCCCCCATACCAGCAGCAAACCTTTGGGCCGAAATACCTACAAATGGGCGGAGACATTTTACGAGGCCGGCTTTGATCTCATCCTCGAGTCCGATTCGCACGTGATGAAGAGAACGGTCGCGGTGAAACCCGATGCCGGAAGCAAGGGTGGGTTCAAAGCGGCGCCCGACGACCCCAAGGCCACGATTTATGTCGGTGAGGGTTGCTGGGGAGCTCCCTTGCGGCGGGCTGACATCAACTACCCATGGACGGTGGACCGGGCGGCCTTCAATGGCTTTGATTGGATCCAGGTCACGCCCGAGGCCCTCTACGATAAAACGGTGAAGGTTGAAAAGGTCTCTTCAGTGGGCGAGGTGGACCCTAAAAATCCCTACGACAATCCCAAAGGGTTGACTCTCTGGAAACCGAATGGGGGTGACGAAGTGCTCAAGATCCTCGCTGACTAAAACCCGGATGGGAGATTCAGGAGAAAGCAGCAAGCGAAAGTGGCTCGATTGGATCGCGTTCTTGATCCTGCAATCCGGGGTCAGCCTGCTGCTCCTCAGTCGTGGCTGGCTAACCTGGCGTTGGGACAGCCCGCTTCGTGAATTGATCTGGGAGGAAAAATGGTGGACGCCGGTGCTGGCGAAATTTGACATCACCTGGGGTCATTTTGCCCGGACCTCCGACACCTGGATCACTCCGACCCTGGAGCGGACGGGCATTTTCCTCATGGTCTCGGCCGCAATTCCGTGGCTCGCAATGGCTCCCCGTCTTCGCTGGATGCGCTGGCTTCTCATCCCAGCCATTCTGATTGTCGGGCTCGATGCCTTTGCACGTTGGGTCGGGAAAGACATGCAGGCCGGAATGGCAATGGAATATGCTCTTCGGTTTTTTTTGCCAGTTGCCCTTCTCATTTATCTCGGCCGGGGCCCTTCCCTTTCGGGAGTCCGTCGGAGGGTGGTGACCTGGATGCTTCTGCTTGCAGCCTCACTCACCTTCACCGGGCACGGGCTTTATGCGATGGGCTACTACGACATCCCCCTCGCTTTTCGCATAATGACAACGGAGATTCTTGCCATCTCGGAAGAGGCTAGCCTCGCCTTTTTGACTCTTGCGGGCTGGCTGGATTTCTTGGTCGTCGCGCTCGTCTTTTTTCCGGGGACGCGTCTGGTGGCCCTCATTTACATGATGCTTTGGGGCGGTGCGACCACCGGTGCGAGGATTTGGGCCTACTATGAACCGACCCTCCCCTGGAACGGATTGGATCCCTGGCTCGCCGAAGCCTTGGTGCGGACCCCGCACTTCCTGGTGCCACTTTGGTTGATTCTCATGATGAGGAAGGCCAAGAATGAAAAGGGCACCGGGGATCGGGAGGATCCCGCAGAGCTGGAAGGAAGGGCGGAAGAACAAATCTGAAGGACCTCTTCGATCGGGCTCATCCTGAAATCAAAGCGAGCTTTTGTTTTCGGCTGAGAGCCTTGATCCGGAGCTCTTCCCGACTGGCGGCCGAGCGGCTGCCTATTTCCTGCTGGTAAACAAGAGTCAGGGGCGCCCTGCCGCGGGTGTATTTGGCCCCTTTGGGACTTTGTGATTGGTGTTCCTCAAGCCGACGCGCGACATCGGTGGCGATCCCGGTGTAGAAGGTGTCGTCGCGACAGCGAAGGATGTAAACAAACCAGGAAGTGGCAGGCATGAGGCGTTCGTAATCATGGAGATTTTTCACGGCGGATGCGAGAGTGAAGGTCTCGTTTTTGCGACTACTTCGGCTTCGGCTGCTTGTCGAAGGGCTTCATTTGCTCCGACAATTTGGAAACGACATCCGCGTATTTGGGATCATCCGCCAGGTTGGTCACTTCCCCGCCGTCGACGGAGTGATCATAAAGTTCGCGTCCCGCCTTGCCGCGGAGCCATTCGGTGTAGCGCCAGCGTTCGGTGCGGATGGAATACCCCCAGGCCTTGGCGTTGTGCCAGACCTGGGTGATGGCGGGTTTATCCCACTTGGCATTGGGATTCTCGAGGAGCGGGCGCAAGGAGCGGCCTTCCAGGGTGTCGGGAGGAGTCAGTCCGCAGAGATCAGCAAGGGTCGGGTATAGGTCAAGGAGCTCGACGGTGCGGCCGGTCGCTCCCGCTTGGGCCAGACCCGGTGCGGCGATCATCATGGGCATGCGGGCGGAGCGTTCAAAGGCCTTGCGCTTGTACCAAAGGCCTTTCTCTCCAAGGAAGTAACCGTGGTCGGACCAGAAAACGATGATGGTCTTTTCCATCAGGCCGTTCTCTTCCAGCGCATCGAGGAGACGGCCGATCTGGGCATCGACAAACGAATTGCACGCGTAGTAGGCCTGCTTGCACTTGCGGGCATCTTCGACCGAGACGTCTTGAAAGTAATAAGGCCAGTTCCGCGTGTCGCGCTGGATCGCCATGGGCGGGACGTCCTCCAGGTCGGCCTTGGCGGCTGGCAAATCCGGAATTTCAATTTCATCGAGCGGATACAAATCGAAGTAGCGCCTGGGGGCGACATAGGGGCAATGGGGATTGAAGAAGCCGGCGGCGAGAAAGAAAGGTTCGTCTTTTTTTGCATGGATCAATTCGACAATTTTCGAAGCGACCATTCCGTCGGTGTGCTCGTCGTCCTTGCTGACCGGATCCCACCAGGCCATGGAAATACCGAGCCCCCGGCCCGACCCGTAGCGGGTGATTTGATCTTCCTGTTTTTTGTCGATTCCGGCCGGATTGAAGCGTTCATCCCATGTTTGGGGGTCGTCATTGCCATTCGTCCCGATCTGCCCCGGGTTGCCATAGTGGTAAATTTTCCCGGCGCGGGCCGAGTAGTAGCCGTTCTGACGAAAGAGTTGTCCCACGGTCACGACGTCGGGATTTTTTTTCCGGAGTTCGTGTTTCAGCGTGTGCATCCCGAGTGTATCGGGCCTCAACCCGGTCATCAGGCTGGCCCGGCTGGGACCACAAAGCGGCTGCTGGCAGTAGGCCCGGTCAAAGCGCACGCCCATTTTGGCCAGACGCTCCAGGTTGGGTGTTTTGACCTGGGAGTTCCCATAGACCCCGAGGTCGCAATTCATGTCGTCGACGGCGATGAAGAGGACATTTGGTTTGTCGGCAGCGTGGAGCGAGAGAACACCCGTCAGGGCGAGCAGGAACGGCGGAAGCTTCATGGGCGACACTGAACGATAAAAATGAGTCAGGGAGAAGCGGCATTTGAAGGTGACCAGGCAGGGCTGCCCGCAATTGCTCACCGGTCAGGATGGCTTTGAAAACAACAAGGTGGCTGGAAGCGCAAGTCCGCAGAGGATCGCGGCCGTGGCCGCCAGCGTGGCGAAGTTAAGTTGGCCGCCCTGGTAGGCGAGACTGCCCAACAGGGCCACGCCCGTCGCGCTCGCGATTCTGGCGGCGGTGCTGTTGATTCCGGCTGCGAGTCCGTGATGGGCGGCGGGCACACTCCCAATGATGGTCGCGCTCAGCGGAGCGGCGCAAAAACCGAGACCGGCCCCGAGAATAAGCAACGGCCCCATGATGAGATAAGGCGCGTCATCAAACCCCGGCCACAACAGAGCCATAAAGCCGAGGCCGCAGAGGAAAGAGCCCAGCGCGAGCGTGGGCCGGGGGCCGTGGCGATCGAGCAATTTGCCGGCAAGGGGAGAGAGTCCGGCGAGCACCACCAGCGTCGGGAGTTGGATGAGCCCGGCAGCGGCGGGAGAAAGTCCCAGGGATTCGATCAGATGGCTCGGCAGCAGGTAGGTCAAACCTGCCCAGGCCGAATAAACCAGCAACGAGATCAGAACCGCCGCCAGAAGAGAGCGGGAGCGCCAGACGCTCGCCGGAAGGAGAGGTTGGGCCGCCGCCTTTTCCCGGAAAGCGAAGACCACGAAAGCCAGCAGGCCGCCGGCACTTAAAAGCGAACGATCAATCAGGGCGTAAGAGAGCGATGCCAAAGCAAGGATGAGCAGCAGGGCACCAATCCAATCAATGGCCCGGCGATTCGGGTCGGGGGCCGGGTCGCTTGCGGTGCGTTTGAAAGTGATGATGAAAGCGAGCGCGGCCAGGGGCAGGTTGATGAAAAAGACGCCGCGCCAGAGACCGCTCTGCACCAGAAGGCCTCCGATCACCGGACCCAGCGCGGTCGCCACCAGTGTGAAAGCGCTCCACAGGCCGATGGCACGGCCCAAGGAATGTCCCGGGGTGGCCCGCGCGATCATCGCGAGACTTCCAGGAATCATGAGAGCAGCGGTGACCCCCTGGAGGGCGCGCAAGGCGATGAGGGTGGTGGCGTCGGGTGCAAGACCGCAAGCCAAGGAGGAACAAGCAAAGCCCGCAATCCCAATCAGAAAGACCCGCCGGATGCCGTGGCGGTCGCCGAGGGAACCACTCAAAAGCAAAAGGGCCGCCAGCGTGACCGCGTAGGCATTGTGAATCCAGAGCAGCTCGGACTCGCTCGCCTGCAACTCTGCGCGCAGGGCCGGCAGCGCAACCGTCAGAGCGGTGGTATCAATGAAGGCCATGCCCGCTCCAAGGGCGGCGGCGGCAATGGTCCAACGGCGTGAATGTTCCCGATTCATGGCGTACGGGGTTCAAGCTTGAGGCGTAACTCTCCCTTGAGACGCAAAGTAATCCCGGGCTCCGCTTCGAGCGGATTGTCGGTCGCCCGCCGGAAACGGAAGCGGGACAGGAGGGCGCCGGCGATGATGCGGGCTTCCATCAGCGCGAATTGCTTTCCGATGCAGACCCGGGGCCCGAGACCGAAAGGAATAAAAGCGGAGGCCGGAAAATCGCTTTTCAAAAACCGGTCAGGCTTGAACTCATCGGGATCGTCCCAGAAATCGGGATGGCGATGCAAGGTGTAGGTGCAGATGACCGCCGACACACCCTTGGGCACGTGGTAGCCGGAAACTTCGTCCGGCCCGATGGCGTGACGCTCTATGATCCAAATTGGCGGGGCCAGCCGCATCGACTCCTGAAAAGCGCGATCCAGGGCTTCCGGGTCGGTCGCGCAACGCTCTTGCTCCCCGGGGTGCCCGGCGAGATTGGCCAGGAGCCAGGAGAGGGCGTTGGCGGTGGTCTCGTGGCCTGCGAGTAGGAAGGCAATGGACTCGCCGTGCACGTCCCGGGGATCGTCACAGGCCGAGCGGATAAGATCGAGCAAGTCGGGAGAATCGGGCGACTCCACCCGGTTGGAGATGACCGAATCCACCACGCCGTCGAGTTGCGCCATCGCGCGACGGAAACTCTTCGACTTGCGACCGGTCAGGGTTCCCAAACGAATAAAGGCCTCGGTCAGGATGCGCCCGATGGGGTCCGCCAATGACGACAGGGTCTCGCGCGGGATCGCGGTGCCAAACATCGAGCGGGCCACGATGCCGAAGGTCGTCGTGGTGAGGTCGGCGGCGGCGTCCACCTCTTCCTTTTTCTCCCACCTCGCCACAAGATGCTCAGTTTCATCCTGCATGATGGTCTCAAAGCCGGTGATGGCACGGCGGTGGAAGGCAGGCTGCAAGTGCTGACGGCGCTCCCGCCACTTTTCACCATTGGAGGTCAGCAGGCTCTCGCCGCAAATATCGCTCAGGAACCGGGTGCTGCGGGTGTCTTTGTCGTAGTTGGCGGCATTCGTCTTGAGGATGTGCCGGACATCATCGGGATGATTGAAAAGATAGACCGGATACGGCCCGAGCCGAAAGCGAACGCGGTCGCCGTATTTCTTCACACTGCGGATCAGGAGGCCGAGGACATCCCGGCGAAATTCGGGGATGTGACCGATGAGAGGTAAGCCGGGTGGAGTGGGAGGTTTCACGAATTTTCGCTTTCGGTGGAATAGCCCCAGCGCTCGAACTCAGGCCGGGCATGTTCATTCACGAGCTTCCGGGTGTCATCAGGAAGCGGAGTGAAGCGGTTCTTACGATAGGATTTCTGCGCGTCGAGATAGGACTGAAAGGTGGGGCGCCGTTCTTCAAAACCGGGGAGGCCGAGGTTTTCATAAATTGCTTCGAGAGATCCCATGGGGTCGGACTCGAGTTCGGTGAAGGCCAATTCGTGAAAACGAGCGTCGGGAATCAGCGGGCGCTGCTCATGATAAGCATCCATCACGGTGCGATAGCGCTGCAAGATTTCGAGATCGAGTTTGGAGCGGTCTGGCTTTTGCAAATAGGTGTACCAAACCGCAGTGTCCCAGTAGTGCTGGTTGGAGCGAAAGACCTCATGCGGATGACGGTGGAGATTGACGAAGCGCGCACCCGGGAACCATTCCATGAGAAGTTTGATGCGGGCGGTGTGGCTCGGAGATTTCAGCAAAAGAGGCCGCTGGTATTTGTAGGTCAGCTTTTGACAAAAGGTCATCAGCGAATCGCGCCATTCCTCGACTTCGGACTCAGGCACTCCGTCGAAAGTCAGATAGCGGTCATAAAACTGCTGGCGACCGGGAAAGGACACCCCAAGATACGAGGACTTCAGGGTATCAAGGCAGGGGGCGAACTCGTCCTCCTGCGGCAGCGCAAAGCCCATCGCCATGTTGTCCATGGGACGCTTTTTGGGCACCAGCTTTGCGAAGCGGCGTGTGTTCACCTCTTCGGTGGTCAGGAAGGTCAAGGGGTTGGTGACCTGATAGGTGTTGGCAAAGGCAAAATTCCGAGTATCGAGCGCGAGCAGGTTATGCAAATGGGTGGTGCCGCTTCGCCAATGCCCGAGGATAAAGAGAGGCGGACCGGCGAGCTCGGTCGCGGCAACCTGTCCGTCAAGCTTGCGCTCCTGGCGCCGCGCCAGCGAATTCAGACAAGCCGCCACCGTGATGAAAGCCGCCCGATGCCAGTAGGCCGGGCTCACTTTGTTTTCGCGCAGCAACTCGAGCCACCGGTCCAGCGTAATCCCGGCCAGGTAGTTGTTCCCGACCGACCAACGGTGTTTGAGTGCTTGCGGCATGCTTTCCAAGTGATGACCACGGAGCTTCGACAAGGTCGGAAGCGGGTGAAAGGGTAAAGAAGACAAACTTTCGTGACTCCGGGATCCCCGGATTTTTTTACGGACCCCGAATCAGATTGACGCCTCTTCCTTCCTTCGCCACATGTTGGCAGCTCCTGTGATCGCGACTTCGCTGTCACCAATGACAGGGTCGTAACTGAAATCCGAAAGTTTCAGCTCGCTTGGGGCCGGCGTCGATCCGAACGGGCTATCGCCGTTGTAGTAGACGGCAAAGTCCGTGAGATCAACCGTGCTGGCTGCTCCCGTGAAGTCGGCGGAACGGAACACCACTCCATCGAAGCTCTTTCCGATCACCTAGCCAACTGTGGTCGTTGCGCTGGGAACATTATCAAGTTCCGCCATCCCCAGATCAGGGTTGACCCAGAGAATCATCTCGCCGGTCGTTTGGTCAAATTTGGCGACCAACTGGGTAGGGACGGCCTCGACAAAGACCTCGGGTGCTGTTGCCTCGGTCCCGTCTTCGGCAATCACAATCGTGGTCCCACCAAAACCGTTTCCAAATCCCGCTACGTATTGCCGTGGGTCGCTACTGTCTCCCATGTTGGCTTCGACATAACTGCCATCCAGTTCTTCAGGATCGAAGTTCATCGTCCCGACAAGATAGACAGCCGGGTCATCAGTGATCGTCACCCCGAGCGGTCTCACTTCGAGAAAGTCGGGGGTCTGGTCGACAAAATCGGTGATCACGGTGTCGTCGATGATCTCGGCTTGGTCCGAGCCTGCAAAAACCAAAGAGACCATGAGAGAAGGTGTTGAAGAGCTAAGTTTCATAATTAAATAAAAAAAATGCTGCTTTGCAGGGGTGGAAAAATCCCGAGCCGCAACACGCACAATCTGCTGCGCTGACCACACTAGGAAGATTACTTGACGATTTCGGGAAAACTTAAATCAGAGACTTGGGGCATTTTTGTCCAGGGGGCGTTTTTGCATTGACCTGACAAGTCATCGTGAGAAACTCTTCAATGTTGGTTGATTCTCGAAACCGCAGACCCAAAAAACAATGAAAATTAGAAATCAAAACCTGACTTGGGGCGGAGCAGTCGCCCTCGCCTTGCTCACCCAAGCCTCATCCGGTGCGAATTACATCATGTTGAACGATCCGGGCCTGAGCACGGGATTCGAACAGCGCTGGAATGACCCAAATATCT
>Ga0307933_1002366_pt1 | contig 13004 bp, 8 predicted proteins | sample OrgLakmetageno88_FD_201811 | JGI IMG/M metagenome (GOLD analysis project Ga0307933, IMG submission 201811) | Saline water microbial communities from Organic Lake, Antarctica - #88 | ecosystem: Environmental > Aquatic > Non-marine Saline and Alkaline > Saline | place: Antarctica: Organic Lake...
GATGTTTCTCCTAAGTAAGTTAGGGGCAAAATGCCCTTACTTAGCTTAGTGCGAGAAAACAATACTCAGTAATTTATGGTGGTGAAACGGGTGTCATACCGCGGTAGCGGTTTAGTCCATGGGCCTGTTTACAGACCAAGCCTGAGCTAGTGCAACACAGATTTTCTACTGATTGTAGAATGCTCATATCCCATTGATGCATAAACAGTCAGCTTGCGTTCAGCTTCACTCTATTACCATACAGCTTCAATTAAGCAAAAACAGTTGGTATGAGTATGAAAAAAATCAAATATATTACAAACGCTGGTATCTTATTGTTATCACATTTAATGATAGTTAACAGCGCATTAGCCACTAACAATTATAATGATAGCGCTTACTATGACGATTCTGAGGCGCAATCTTATAGTGCCCAGCTCAGCGATGCAGAGCTGGCACAAATACTCGCTCCTATTGCGCTTTATCCCGATAGTTTGCTCACTCACATCATTATTGCATCTACCTATCCCTTGGAGTTAGTGCAGGCGCACAGATGGCGCGAACGCAATGAGCACCTTGACCCAGCAAGCGCAGTAGAACAGGCTGAAAACCAAGGTTGGGACCCAAGCGTCACCGCACTTGTTGCTTTTGATGGCGTACTTGAGCGTTTAAATGAAGATTTGCAGTGGACGCAAGACCTTGGCGATGCATTTTTAGAAGATGAAGAACGCGTCTTAGACAGCATTCAAACCCTACGCCAACAAGCAGAGCGTGCAAATTCCTTAGATAATTTAGAAAACTTAAGTGTCACGAAAGTGAATCGCCAAATTATTATTGAGCCGGTGCATAAAGAGATTATTTATGTGCCCTATTACGACACTCGTGTTGTATACGGAAACTGGCACTGCGTTCAGCTTTACCTTTGGCAAGCAGTTGGATCAAGATGGTGATGTGGTTGATGTGTATCTTCAGGAGAAGCGAGATGCATAGGCGGCCAAACTGTCACATCAGCCAACCAGAGTCAGGGAAGGAGTCATGAGGAAAATCAAATCGATCGATCAAGGACAACGATTTCTGAGTGCTCATGCTGAGGTCTATAACTTATTCAATTTGGGACGACATTGGGTTTCTGCTAAGGATTATAGGATGTTCAGAGATCGCGCCTTTGCGTCTTGGGGAAAGGTAGTTGAAGCTTGAGTGCAGATTGATATTGGACTTTTCAATCTGTGAAAGTTAACTTGTCAGTACCTTTAAAAATGTTTAACATATAGACAAATCAATTTGTCATAGTAATATTATAGATAAGTTTCATAAACAATAGACGGGTAAGTATGGCCAAGCTACGCTGTATTTGTTTACTGTTAAGTGTTAGCGCTTTTTTTCTACAAGACGCATTAGCGGTAAACACTGAATATCTAAAGCAAGAATCCATCTATAAAGAGCTCTGCGAGACACTTGAACGGCCTAATGTAGACTGTGAATGTGTTGCGAAGTCGCATGCCACTTATGCTCACTTAAGCCCTAATGATGTCTATGCAAACTACTTAGTTGAATCATATAAAGATAGAATTGGAATTCCCAATCAAAGAGAGAATGCATTTAAACTTTATGCTAATGGTCGTAAGATGGACGAGGTACAAATTGAGATGTACAACGCATTTAGTCAATATGAAAGTTCCGATCCTTTTTTAGAAGAAGTACAGGGTTGCCTTATTCCTGATGCCGCCAAAGTTATGCTTAAACCGCTGCCATCAGCACCAATTTTTAAAGAGGTATTCGACTATCGAGTGAGTAGCTCTGGTGCTAAGCGATATGAGCAGTGTATTCTTGTAGAAACCAGCGAGATTTTAAGCAGTAAAGAGCTAGTCGCATGGCACTATCGTATTTTTCGTGGATTAGAGGGCGACGAATTGGCCAGCAAGCTCAACTTAACCCAAGCCCAAGCAGAAGATATGGCAAACGCCGCTGGCAAAAAAATTCAAAACCACAACGCCAATAAACAAAATATAAGCAATTACTGCAGTGCATTGCTAGTCGCTGAAGACGATTATGGAGAGTTGCAAACACGATTTATGCGCAGTGGTGTTGAACGAGCGGGTAAGCCGGTTGGCTTAGCAGGCATTGATACCACAAGTAGCCGTGCTGAAATATCCAATGTTTTTGGCGATGAAATAGACAGCATAAAACAAGATATAAACGATCTTAGAGCTCAAAATGCTAACCCGCCTAGCGCAAAAAAACTCACCGACGACGTAAAGAATACGCAAATCTATCAGACAGCAAAATTGATTAACAGTACACAAGCTAGCAATGCAACTGTAAGCTTGTTGAGCAAAGGGTGTCAGGGAGCTGGCCGAACGCCTGTTTTTTGCTCTTGCTTTGTTGAAACTTTTATGGCGGATATTGGCGAGGCTGGCGGGGCGGCTGCATTACCAGTCATAAACGAGGGGATTAGTAGTAGCGAAGTTATGGCGTTAATGAAATCTATAGACCAAAGCCGCTATATGCAAGATATGTCCAAAGCGATGGCGATATCACAAACGTGCGAGACAGCAGAAAACTAAGCAAATTATATTCGGCTAATCTAATAAAGGAGAAATAACGGTGCTTAAACATTTTATTTTTGGACTATTAACACTAACCTTATCAAATTTTACAAGCGTAAATGTGCAGGCTGAGTCACTTAAAGGCTTATCAAAGGATGACTTTATAGAGGCATATGAAGAAAAAATGGAAAGTGCTTGGGATGCTTATTCATTGCTTTATGCGCGTATTGATCCTGAAATGAAAAACATGGTTCCGGGTAAAGTTTGGACTGACGAGGATAGACAAGCCTCTGCCTGTATTTATGACAATATGAAACAAAGAGGTCAGCTTGATAAATACATTGCGTCGGTCGAAAAAATCGACGAGATGCGAGATACCATCCTGCAAAACAAACAGATGAACATAACTAACATGCAAGACTTCCCTGAAGTTGAAAATGACAGTTTGGCGAAAGTCGACGGTTACATAGAGGCAATGCAGTCGTGTGGATACATGGAATTAATGCAACAACGCATGCAGGAATCTGGATTATGGTCAAAATTGATGAAAGCTGCGGCAGCAGGCTAAGGTTTATCAGGGGCATATTGAAAAAGCAGGCGCATAGCTCTTAAGGACGCTAAAGTGATGAGGACAAATCTATTTTTGTGGTTTCTTGCGAGATAATTTCAAACTCTCGTACTTGGTTGTTGAGGATAATTGAATATTTTCCAGCAGCAAGTTCGAGTGCCCCCGAGCCGACTGCATAGCTTACAATGACATTTCCCTCTTGCAGTATGTCAACGCGCTCTTCGACAGAAGTCTCAAGTGCTTTGCTTAAACTGTCGCCGTCTTTCGCATCTATATAAAAACCGCGTCCCTTTTTAGCCCAGGCTTTAAAATCACGTCTATTGACAGATTCACCCAGTGCAAAGCTAATAATATCGACTCGGCTTACTAATTGAGATTCAATAAGTTGTTCGATGACTTCACCTGCATCACCATCACAGGTTTCTTCACCGTCGGTAATAAGCAAAACGTGCGCAATAGAACTTGTATTTTTTAAATCATTGTCTAATTTCTTTAAAGCCTTGGCTATAGGCGTTTTGGCATTATTTTGAGGTTTAATAGAAGCAAGTTGGCGCAAGAAACTATCCGGTTTACCTTCTGTAGGATCCAGTAGCAGTTGAGTTTCACAGGTATCAGGAGCGCCGCCAAATATGCGAATTCCTATACGGTCTTCAGGGCTCAATTTCTTAAGCACAAAATCTGCTACAGCGCTTTTTGCTATGGTAATCCGTCGGCTGTTGTCTGTTCTTTTTAACATACTGCCCGATGCATCAAATAGTACATGATAAAACTTTTTCTGCGCATTGCTTTGCACAGCACTTCTTTCTATTAAGAGTGAACCGGGCTTGGTAATACGTAAGCTTGCTTCTGCCTGTATCTGGTAGGCCTTTTCACCTAACAGGCGAGCACTAACTCTTGCATAGGCTGTCGAGATATCTTGAGACCGTATCATGTAATCCATCTCTCCGCCTGACATTGCCGCCCACTGCTGCGCAACTGCAATTGATTGTCTGGGATCTCCCCACATTTGGCCAGAGCTTAGCTTTACCACAAACACTCTTGCGGCTGATGCTCGCAAGGCTTTAAAAATGGCTTCATTTGGTCCCGCATCGGCATCCGAAATAATTACAATAGTGCGCGAACCCAACCTGTCTTTCAAACGTTCAGCGGCATTTACAATGCTAGTTTCGGCGTCACTGTTGCCATCGAGTGGATAATTTAACACATTACGGCGCACTATTGTGGGGTCTTGTAGCCAGTTTTTACTAGACCAATCTCGCCCCAAAGCACTAAATAATATGGCATCTCTACCCGCTACCATGTCGCTAGCAAAATCAATTACAGCGCGTCTTATAGGTTTTGCAAAAGCAGCAGCGGAAGCACTCTGGTCAACCAAAAAAACTGTTGATCTTGCAGGCTCAGTCACTTCTAGAAATAAGTCGCCATTGCTTAGGTCAAATTGATAACGAGTTTCGTTGATGTCGCTATTTTTGCTTATGGCAATAGGCTCGACCGTCTCACCGTTTGTTTTGCTAGCGCTTATTGCAGGACTAAAGCCAGTTTCTCCCTGCACGGTAATATCTGCGGTGTTGTATTTATCACTAGCAAGCAAACGCCATTGGTTCGTTTGTTTATCAAATTGAACTCGTCCCACTTGAGACTTCCCATCAAATTGGAGTACTTGACCTTTGGCCTTAAAGTCACTCGACTTGTGTTTCAAATCAATGGGCTGTATGCCGTTTGTGTTTGCTAAAAACTCCTTGCCCAGCCCCAGAATCGAATGATAATTCTCGCTCTCTGCACGTTCAATTACTTCGTAATAGGCGGGGATCATGATATTTTTTTGCCCTTTCTCAGGACGGCTATATTCAACACGGATAGCATTCATCGTTTCACGCTGGGCAAGATTGGCTCGAAAACGAGAACCTGGTCCAAAGTCATCCGGAAGCTCGATAACTTCTATTTCTTTAAATGTACCGTATGGCCCACTATTTGAAGACAGTACTTTTGCGAACTTAGGAGGTAATGCCGCCTTGCCTTTACTGTTTTGGCCATAATGAAAAATAAGCGCTTCAACTTCTGCCGACGATTGATTTTTAAATGTTTTAACCACGCCTGTCGAAGTCCATTCTTGTGCCCCAAAATACGGCGTGGGGCTTTGTTCAATAACACCATTTATTTTTTCCACTAACGCAAACTTGAAATCTCTCGCGTAACCCCATGTATCGAACTCTCGACCTAATGCCCCCAACTCGTGTACACCAATATCAATATCCTTTAATGCGGATTGGCCAGGATTGGCAATTACTTCAAATTCTGATAAAAGAATAGGATCATTACTACTGTGATTTGATTGTCTAAAAGCTCGAAGACGAATGTATTTTGCACTTACCGCGGTTTCATCGAACAAAAAATATTCTCTGTGTCCCCAAGTGGACAACTTAGCTTTTAATACTTGACTCCAATTTTCAAGGTCGTCAGATACATCAATGGCAAAGTCAGCAAATTGATTTGCGCTTTGTATCCGATTAGTTAAGCCTACACCGATTAAAGGGATGGGTTCATTGCCCGGTAAATCTAGGGTTGGTATATAAACGCGCTGCCCAACATTGTACAAGGTGGTTCCGTAATCGCGGTTTGCTAGAGGCTGTAGTCCATCGTTCAACATTAAAAGATTTGCCGCACCAGATGGATTTTGCTTGGCTAAAGAGCCGCTTGCTGGGTCTAGCGGGTACTCAGGCAGGCTTAACCATTTAGCGCCTAGTGCTGATAGAGCAACGTTTATCCCGCCGAGCATTTGTTTTGTTGCAGGTAAATCTGGCATGGGACCAATAACTGCGGATGATAACGATGCCTCAAGCTCAAAATTGATTGTTGCACTAAGCCTCTGATCACGTTCAACACCAATACTTATAAAGTAACTACCGTCAGGAACATCTGCTTGTACTTCAATTGGTACGCTAACGCTTGTTGGCGACCAAATAAGTTCATTAGGAGCTATACTAAGATCTAACTGTGGCGACCAAATTTTTAGCGAAGGCAAAGCTGATGCGTTAGTGTAGATTATTGGCGCTTTGGGTAGGTCAAAATCGAGTGTCAACTTCTGTTTTGCTTTGCTAAATGCCTTTATGGAAGGCTTGTTAGTGAGGGCTAAGCCTGCAATGTTCGATGCTTTGATAAAGGGGGATTCATATTTGAACTGCATGCGATAATCAGCAGGCGAAGAAGCTGCCGGCCTCAAACTAAAAATATGCTCACCTGCTGGTAAGTCGACCACAAAAAACCGCTCATCAGGTGAAAACAACATTTTGCCTAAAGCCCCACTTTGTGATTCTCCATTAGTAACAAAATTACCAGTAAACCTCGCGCCAACAGGGGTTTCAAAGTCGAGTGTTAAGCGTGCAGGTTTTAAAAGAAAAAACGAATATTTGTCTATATCACCTGATTTCAAGGCACCAATATACGGCTTGCCAATAGTGATACGTCTTGGGAATTTATTGTTTGGTTCAAGCTCGCTAGTGTCAAGTGGCTTGCCCAAAGGCCTTAAAATAACCTTATACTTTCCAGTAGTTCCTCTTATGGATAAGGCGATTTTACCTGGTTCAAAGTAAATATCAGGAATCGGAAACTTACGAGCCATATTTCGCCGCGGTCGGTTAAGCGACATTAAGGTCTCTAGGTTATCACTAATGTTGACTTTATTTACAGTCTCACCTAGTACCAATATGCGCCACATTTGCCCTATTTCGCCGCTGTCAAATTCAATAAAATCAATGTCGGTATTAAAGGACAACTCTCCTAGTACACGCGCAGTGGCATCAAAGGTTTTTTGACCCCTAACAGAGTCAGGCTCAATGGCTATATGTCCTGTTTGAAAATATGGCTTCCATTCTAATGTATATTGCCCTACTTCGCCTCGTTGAATGCTTATTTGGTTTTGAGTGTTTGATGCAAATGGCCCTAGTTCTAATCGTTCGCCCTGCAGTGTTTGTTTGCTTCCATTCACGTCCGCAATCAACTGTGCGTCTGGTCCTTCATATTTTATTGTATATAAATTGGCGGTCGAATCGGGTTCTATGGTGTAGATGTCACTATCGCTTTCGTCTAAAAAACCTTCAATACTGTCATTTTTTGCACTAAGTGTATTGTTAAGATAGGATGAAACTAGCTCGTTATTCTCAGCCCCTTCGATCGCCCAATTAATATTCGTGGTCTGTTCAAAGCGCAAGCGCCACTGTCCCTTTGTTGTCCCTCGTGGTAAACGACTCGATACACCTAATATTAATCCTGGGCCAAGAATAGAGGTCATACTTAAAGGCGATCTACCTGATATCCTACTTAACAGTTTACCCTTTGAGTTGTGTAGGCTTAATGATCCGGTCCCCTCACTAAATGTGAACTGTGCTGTTTGTGGTTTATCCGAACTGAAAGCCGCTGGCACTATATATGCCGATTGCCTTCCCCTAAACCCAATAACATCGTTACTTACTTTCTGTGGTGATTTGAGGCTGGTACTAATGTTTTGTTCTAAATGGGTACTTAACTCTGTCAACGGATGATGCACTAATTTGATGTCAACATCGACCGGTGTATCTTTTGCGATCACCACAATGTAATCACCTACGGGTAAAGCCAAATTTTTGATTTGTGCGGTACGATCTGATAAACCAAACGCTCTATCTTGTGCGAATATCTTGGCCGTATTGTCGTTATTTGTGTCACTCGTCATTGCACTAAATTCACTTGCTAAAAAAACGCTTAGTGTAATGCCAATATCTTGTGATGCAGTGGCTGAAATATCATATATGTCGAGCACATTATTTACGGTAAGTGTGCGTTGACTAAACAGAGCGTCGTCGACAGCAAACGCCAAGTGAGGCGTAAAAATAAGGGCTAAAAATGTGCCAAATATTAATCGATATCCACTTTTAGATATTGTTATAAATCTCAAAAAAATTATCTCATACTAATTGTTTGGTTCCACATACCCACACATTTGTTTAGAACCGTCATTTATGGTGTTACCGATTGGGTCTGCTGCTGCCGATACAACATCTATACTCACACTACTTGTAAAACCCACCAAACTTCCCCACCTCGCATTTGCAGCTCCTGAAAGAGCAGAGCCCCCTAGCATTAGAGCACCATTGGCGATACTAACACCTGTGATACAACATGCTCGCATTAAAGGACTTGAACTAGCTGTTCTACAAGCTTGAGCGCCGCTGGCCATTCCCATTGTAAAGCCAACGAGGGTAATCCCACTAGCAACGGACTCTAAAAAAATGACCTCTTCTGACAGTTGACTGCCACCATATCGACTCATGCCTAAGACATTAGCTGTTTCAGGATTTATTCGCCACCATCGCATATGGTCTTTTTCTAGTGATGTTTTAGGTATAAATAAAGCGCCTGTTATAGATAAGTCGTTTAGCATTCGCTCCTGTGTTAAAGCTGAAATTGATTGCCAAAATGGTTGTTTTTCAAGTTGTGAAGACTTGTTTATGAATTCACCCTGTTGCTGACGTGTCCACGCTGGAATGTCTGATAAGCCAATTAGCTCACCCTCCATCAGAGTTTCTCTGACGCCATGCTCAAATGCCAAGTCGGGTGCTGCAATAATGTCGCCTTGATCATTAAGCCGAAAACCTGCTGTTTGATTATGTTGTACATCTATAATCAAACCTATAGGTGCGGTCTCGCTACTAATGATTCGGCGTAACATCACCAAGGGAGACGTTCTAAATACTAAACCATTCACTGCCTTGGGTGAAAGCAAAGGATTAAAGGCTAAAGCTGCTATCCAAGGATGAGTTGGCAGTTCGGAAAAAGCCGGGCTCGATACGTACTGGGCAGGTGTCATTTTTTTTTCAACTAAACCCATATGATAAGGTAACTGGCGAATGTTTAAAGCAGACCCAACAAGAGCGCTTTTCATATCTCTGGCACCATTTTCATGCCCTATATCAACTTCTAAAATAGAATTAAGCAGCACCTCACCGGGTAAAACAATGCCTTGTTTTTCCCTTAAATCGAATAATCTGCGGGTTTCCTTAGTTGTCTCTCCGCTTGGTGATATTTGACTTATCGTTAAAAACGCCCCGGTCAATCGTGGTGCGCCGACTGCTTCATCGTCTTTACTCATTTCGTTTAGTGCGCTGCCAAAACCCTTTGCGACCGTATCAAAAATTGCCGGACCTGCTGCGGCATCCTCGGCTGCGTAAACAGTACCTTGAAGATTGAAAGCCATTCCTGCTTCTGGTAACGCACCGTTTATTGTCGGTAAATAATAAGTAGGCCTTGTGCTTATATCAGCAACATTGGGCGTAATCCCTATTCGAATTTGTTGTTTTGCTAAATTTGCGGCAGGGCGAACAAATTCACGCATGATGGGATGAACACTGTACTTTCCATTCGACCACTTCTCAATTTCTAACATTATCCCGATTTTGTGCAGTTGTTTATCGGGTGCACTAGAGGCTATATATTGGTCTGCTTTTACATCGGGAATTCGACTGCCTGCAAAAGCAGGATGAACATCTTTCCAAGACTGTTGAGGCGTATCTCTATATTTTACCCAAACGTAATTATTGGCTATTTTTTGAATATAAATCTTCGCTGCGCATCTATTATTTATATCATCAAAATTAAAAACACCCGCTTTTTTGCTTTTTTCGAATAGGCTATTTGATATTTTTTGACTATTTGTTTGATAATTCTCAAATGTTAGCCCTTTGGCACTATTTGCATTGAAAAATGAGGAATATGAAAAGGGCAGATTGAGTGCTGTTTTAAAATCAATCCCTGACAAGGCATCAGGTACGATTAATTTATTGGTAACCGCAGACTTTAATAAAAAGGAGGCATCGTTGTTATTTAGTTTGCCAATACCTAGTATTGCTTCACCGCCCATGCTGTTAATCAAACTCGCTAATAAAATTGCTTGGTCCCACGATGACCCTGACTTTGTGGATATAGTGCCTTCGGGTCCTCTCATAACACCTATATATGGTGTATAAGCAATATCGTTATTAACAAATTCGAGCGCTTGTTGGACATCATAATCAAGCTTCTCTGCTCGGGCATCAATATCATAGTCAGCTGCAGATATCTGCTCACTTAATGCCAGCAGTATGTTTGCATAGCCCTGTGTTTTTGATTTTACTGTTTCTGGTACCGGCATTGCGTGAGCAGATACGGTTAACATCAAACCACCAATAACTGGTATTGTGCGGAATAAAAAATGTCTGGCTATGTTTGTAATAGTTTGAGAATTCATCGTATTAAAATTGGCAATCTGAGACGGTGTAGCCTTCTGCTAACATATCAAATTTCGCGTCCACGATAATCTCACCACCGTCACTACTTTGTAGTGAACCGTTAAGAGATGCTACAAACTCTTCACCTAAGGCATTGGGCATAGTTTTTATAACGAGTTGTCCAGTATTATTTTTAAAATAAAACTTACCATATCCACTGCCACTACCTGGCACCATTTTACCAGAGATTGCGACTACGGCTTTGCCCGCAAGGTGTGGTACATCTCTATTTGCGTCATAGTCCGCTAGGGGGTAAGTTCCCTCGGTTATGTTGGCAGGAAGGTATAGCTCAAACTTTGGTGATTGAGTGAAAGTGGTTAGACTTAATGTGTCTTTGACACAAGAAAAGACAATTTTGTGTTCAAATACAAAGTTTTGGTCGCCCGATATTCTTACACTAGACTTTTCAGATTCTTTTGCTGCCATGCTTTGCGAGCGGCTAGATGACTCAGGACTGACTTCACTCTCCCTATTGTCACTACAAGCAAAAATTGCGAAAGACGATACTAAAACGACGAAAAATTTAAACATCCTGTTTGGCCCTAGTTTGTTTTTTGTACACCTGAGTGTAAAGTCAGATTTAGCAGATAACAACCGTTTTTGAGCGTAAATATTATAATTAGCAGTACATCATGAGTGGAACTGACTCAGTGTAATGTTGCTTCACCCGTTGATACAGGAAAATACTAGCTAGTTGATGACGAGTATAAGGAGAATTAAAGCTATTTACTACCCCCCGTAACAGCTGTACTTTTGATTAGGTTGGTTTGTTTAAATGTTCGGTTGGGGACGCTTTGCATGGCATGTGAGTCTTCGCGACTTGATAATAACAACTCAAGGTATTTGAGCACCCTCACGTAAAGCTATTGTTACTTACGCTTTTCACGCCTGAGTATTCCCTTACGATTGCTATTGGCCATAAAACGATGCGCCTGCATTTTAGTTCTGATGAGACCTTATTCAATATTCTGGATCTGCTCACGCATCTGCTCAATCAACACCTTAATCTCAACCGCCGACTGGGTTATGTCTTTATTAATAGACTTGCTGCCTAATGTGTTAGCTTCGCGGTTAAACTCTTGCATCATGAAGTCGAGTCTGCGGCCTATGGCGCCGCCTTTTTTCATGATTTTTTGCGTTTCTTTTATGTGTGACTTGAGGCGGTCGAGCTCTTCGGCTACGTCGGTTTTTTGCGCGAGTAACACCATTTCTTGCTCTATGCGGCCTTCTTCTAGCTCTAGTTTAGCTTCAGCAAACTTGCTGCGAATGCGGTCTTTTTGCCATTCAAGCACGCTAGGCATGTGCGCAATGACTTTGTCTACTTCGGTAAGTATGCCGTCTAAGCGCTGATTGATTAGTTCGCTCATACTTTCACCTTCACTGGCGCGAGCGGCTAAAAATTGGGTGAGGGTTTCGTCAAAGGCTTCCATCATCACTTTTTGCATTTGATCAACGTCGGCTTCTTGGGTGGCCATAACGCCAGGCCAGCGCAGTATGTCTGCTGGGTTAATGCTGCCATCGGCCCCAGCTACTTGAACGTGTTTAGCGGCTTCTATGAGTTGATTAGCTAAGCCAGGGTGAAAGGTTAATGCGCCTTGGTTGGCTTCGTTAAAGCTAATGCGCAGTGCACATTCCACTTTGCCGCGCTGTAGGCGTTTACGAAAGCGTTCGCGTAGCATGGGTTCAAGCGACCTAAATTGCTCTGGTAAGCGGTAGTGGGTTTCGAGATAGCGCTGATTAACAGAGCGAATTTCCCAAACGGCGCTTCCCCAATCGGCTTTAGTTTGAACGCGGGCAAATCCTGTCATGCTGTAAATCATTTTGTGTCTTCTCGTAGTGAATATAAATCAGTGGGTAGTCTAGTAAGGAATGCTGCCGGTGTCATGTTTTTATTAAATATGCCTAAAAAGCAGTATTTAAAGCCTTTGGTTTCCAGCCCTTGCTCACTTGCGGTATACTCTCGCGTCATATTTATACTGAATATTATTCTTTACGGCACCAAGGAGCCCTAATACATGCGTCCAAGCAATCGCACGGCCAGTCAAATTCGTCCTGTTACTATCACTCGTTCATTCACCTGCCACGCAGAGGGCTCGGTTTTGATTGAGTTTGGCAACACCAAAGTGTTGTGTAATGCCAGTGTGCAAGAAGGCGTTCCTCGCTTTATGAAAGGCCAAGGTAAAGGCTGGGTAACGGCTGAATACAGCATGTTGCCAAGAGCGACCCATACCCGCTCTGACCGCGAAGCAGCCCGTGGCAAACAAGGCGGCAGAACCCTTGAAATTCAGCGTTTAATTGCCCGTGCATTGCGCGCCGCAGTCGATTTAAAAATGCTGGGTGAAAACACCATTACCGTCGATTGTGACGTAATTCAAGCCGACGGCGGCACGCGCACAGCGGCAATCACCGGAGCCTGTGTTGCTTTAGTAGACGCCCTTACCTGGATGCGCACTAAAGGCATTTTAAAAGCCAACCCATTACGCCACATGATTGGTGCTATTTCAGTGGGTATTTATAAAGGCATGCCTATTGCCGACTTAGAATACTTAGAAGACTCCGACGCTGAAACCGACATGAACGTAGTTATGACCGACACCGGCAAGCTAATTGAAG
>Ga0307933_1002375_pt1 | contig 12965 bp, 14 predicted proteins | sample OrgLakmetageno88_FD_201811 | JGI IMG/M metagenome (GOLD analysis project Ga0307933, IMG submission 201811) | Saline water microbial communities from Organic Lake, Antarctica - #88 | ecosystem: Environmental > Aquatic > Non-marine Saline and Alkaline > Saline | place: Antarctica: Organic Lake...
TAACGGTTAAAAGTACAAGAAAAAACTTTAATTTTTCCTTAATGAATTCTTAAGTCACTACTCATCAGGTGTTTGCAACCTCATTTAAAATATGCAAAAAAGCAATGCTAAGTCAAAGGAATGCGTGCTGGAAGCGAATTATTGCCCATATTTTGGTCTATCACAAAACCGTCGGCGGAGGAATCTGCCGTGCACCGCCTGAAATCGCAGCCCAAACTTGAATTTTTTGCCTCTACATCTGAAATAAACTAACGGCGACCTGTCGTTGACAGCTACCGCTTACAATCTTAACTCATCTTTTTAGGATAATCGATTCCTGGAGCCATTGCTGCCGCCTCCATCGGCAAATATCAGTAGTTCCTTCGCGTCTGAATAGGCGGATTCGCTCATATTTGACCACCACTGTGAGATGCTCGAAGCAGCGAACTGCGCCGTGTTATTGTCAGTTCCAACGCTACCCCATCCGAGATTCAGCGTAGTGTCATAGGCTCCATAAGGGTGACCTTTCCTTTGTTTGGATCAATAAAATCATAAGCTTCAACTTCAAGAGTAGTTCCTCGCTTCTCCCACTCTTTGCCAGTTTTCTTATAGTTCCCAACGAGCTCTTTCTTCTTCGCGCCCATCGTAGAGGGCGCATCGGCTTTGGTTAAATTTGTATAATAATAACTGGCTAAAGCATTATATCGTAAGACTAAGAGATTCGTAATGCCCGCGATGGTCGCGGCTGCATTTGAGGTTGTTGGGACAATCTCATCGTAGACGACTAAGCCTTGAAAAGATGAAACTAGGAAGACGGTGTGATAATAGCGTCGAAGATCGCTTGAATTCTTTAAATCGTAACCAGCGATTTCAGCCTGTAGATCAAACCAAAAAATGTCATTGGTGTTGAAGACAGGAGAAGTCAGCCCAGTGGATGCGGTCGTGCTCAAGCTGAAGCTTAAAAGGAGGGTTACACCGATTGCCAAGAAATGCTTTGTCCATGTAGTAGAGTGGTTGATAATTAGTATTTCCATGATTATGCAGACGTTGATTCTTGGTGTAGAGGTGTTTTTCGATAAGCATCCGCGAGTAGACTAATCGGGTGACGAACAATCGCCTTTTTTCCTGATTTCTTGAGGCCGTTTTGGATCTGGAGGTGGCAGCCGGGGTTGGAGGTTGCGATGGTGGTAGAGCCGGTGGCTTCGATGTGTTCGAGTTTGCGGTCGAGTAGCTTGGCCGAGGTCTCGGGTCTTGTGATGTTATAAATGCCGGCGCTGCCGCAGCACCAGTCGCTTTCTTTGAGTTCCACTCGTGTGAGGTTGGGGATGGCGTCGAGTATCTTGCGAGGTTGCAGACGGATCTTCTGACCGTGGCAGAGGTGGCAACTTTCGTGGTAGGTGATTGGCTCTACATCTCCGGGGCTTGCAGTCGGTGGCGTGAAATCGATCTCGACCAGCCATTCATGGATGTCTTTTAGTTTGCGATCCCACTCTTTGCCTCGCTCGGCGTAGGCGGGGTCTTCCGCTAGCAGGTGGCCGTAAGTTTTAAGGTGGCTGCCGCAACCACCGGCGTTGCTGATGATGGCGTCGAGTGTCTCGGGCTTGAATAGGTTGATCTGCTGGCGGGCGAGTTTTTTGGCAAGCTCCAGTTCGCCATTGTGCGCGTGGAGGGAGCCGCAGCAGGGCTGCACGGCGGGGGTGACTACGGTGCAATTATTGTGAAGTAGGACATCGGCTGTGTCGCGATTGATGTCGCTGAAGGCTAAATCTTGCACGCAGCCTGTAAGCAGGCCGACGCGGTAGACGGAGCGACCTGCTTCAGCCGTCCGGTGCGTGCCGGAGCGACGCGCTTCAGCTGTCGGGTGTGTGCCGGAGCGACGCGCTTTAGCCGTCGGCGTGCCGGAGCGACGCGCTTTAGCCGTCGAATCAGTATCGGTCGAATGTGTTTGAGAGCCTGCTTCCGATTCAGGCGTTCGAGTCATCGGCTGAAGCCGACGCTCCATTTCAGTGGGCGATTCAACAGGCCGTATCAACTGGTGAGAAAAGCGTTTGCAAATGTCGGGCGCTTGTGGTTCTAGATCGACCAGACGTTTGGGCAGTAAGCGTAGTAAGCCGCTCTTGCGGACGAGGCTCTGCAGTCCGCTGGCTTGATAGGCGTAGAGTCCTCGCCCTACGAGTCGGAGCAGGCGTGGGTGCATGAAAATCGTCTTGACCGCTAGCCAACGCCAAAAGACGCGTTGACCGGGGCCGGCGGCGTCGTGTTCTTCGACATCGGCGCGGGCGGCTTCAAAAAGCTGCGCGTAGTCGACCCCTGCGGGGCAGGCGGTCACGCAGGCGAGGCAACCTAGGCAGTCGTAGATCTCATCGGCAAACGGCTTATCCACCTCGGCTTCGCCATCGGCGATGGCTCGCATCCATGCGATGCGCCCGCGGGGGCTGTTGCGCTCACGCTTGGTCTCGACGTAAGTGGGGCAGGTGGGTAGGCACATGCCGCAGTGCATGCATTGTTGCACGACGGAGTAGTCCATCGTCTCCAAGTGAAGTTTTTTTGGCTTATCCATGATCGACAGGTCGTAGATCGAGGTCGAAGATTTTACCAGGGTTGAGTCGATTATGCGGATCGAGTGAGCCTTTGATCTTAGAGAGTAGGGCGTAGCTACCCGCGTCGAATTGAGTGGGTAAGAATTTTCGTTTGGCAAGGCCGACTCCATGTTCGCCAGTGATCGTGCCGCCGAGCTGGATCGTGAAATCGAAGATTGCTTTCATCGCTTCTTCGACCCGTTCCATCTCCTTATGGTCGCGCTCGTCGGTCAGGAAGGTCGGATGCAAATTGCCGTCGCCCATGTGGCCGAAGGTGGCGATTTGTAGATCATATTTTTTTGCGGTCGCCTCGATAAAGGAGACCATTTCAACCAGTTTGCTGCGGGGCACGGTGGCGTCTTCCAGAATCGTGGTGGGGCGGATTCGTGCTAAGGCGGAAAAGGCACTGCGGCGTGCGGTGGCCAACTGGATGGCGTGGAAGTCGTCTTTGGCGCGTGTCACCTCGGTCGCGCCGCACTTGCGAGCGATGGCTTCCATTGCTTCGGCCTCTTCGGCCACGACTACCGGATGCCCATCGGTTTCCATAAAGAGCAGTGCCTCGCAATCGGGCAGGCCTACTTTAGCGAAGTCTTCGACGCAGCGGATGGTCTTACGATCCAGAAACTCTAGGGTGCAGGGGATGATCTGAGCGGCGATGATGGAGGAGACCGTCTCGGCGGCTTGCTGCATGCTGGGGAAAGTAGCCAGCAAGGTTGATTTCGCCTTGGGTCGTGGAATCAGTTTAATCAGAATTTTAGTGATTAGCCCGAGGGTGCCTTCGCTCCCGATAAAGACGTCGCGCAAAGAATAGCCGGCCACGTCTTTCACGCATTTGCCGCCTAGCCACTGGACGGTGCCATCGGCGGTCACGACTTCGAGCCCCATCACGTAGTCGCGGGTGACGCCATATTTGAGCCCACGCAGCCCCCCGGAGTTGTTGGCTACGTTGCCGCCAATAGTGGAGATCTTCATTGAACTCGGATCGGGCGGATAGAAAAGGTTGTGCGCGGCAGAGGCTTCATCAATTTCTTTGGTGATGACGCCTGGCTCGACCAACATGGTGAGGTTTTGTGTATCCGTTTCGAGGATACGGTTCATCTCTACGGTGCAAATTACGATGGAGTGTTCACTGGGAACGCAGCCACCGGAGAGGCCCGTCCCGGTGCCACGGGTCACGATGGCGGTATCGTATTTGGCGGCTAGCTTGACGATTGCTGCCACTTCCTCAGTGCAGTTCGGAAAGACCACTGCCGCAGCGGTGCCCTTGAGCCCTGCCGTGCCGTCGAAGCCGTAGGGGCGTATGTCGGCAGGATCGGTCAGAAGCTGATTGGCAGCGAGCAGAGCACGGAGCTCGTCGATTAAGGTAGATTCGGTTGTTGTGCCCATGATTCGATAAATTGGATGACTTGTTCGAGTGTCGCGCTCTTGCCCTGGCGGACGTAGAGGCCAGAGGTGGCCACTGCGAGTTGCAGGCGATGTTCTGTGTTTAATTTGAGTAGGAGGCCTAGGGCGTAGCCGGCATTGAAACGATCCCCCGCTCCCGTCAGCTTTTTTGGCGTGGCGCATACGGGGCCCGCCGTCTGGCCACTCCCCTCGGCACTGGCGCTAACTGCGTAAGCGACGGAGTGAATGACGATTTCGTTGATTTTTAAAGTTTCGAGTAGCCGCTGGGCTTGGGCTTGTGCTTCGGCCGGATCGGGGGTCAAGAGACCTTGGCCACCGGTGATTTTAGAGAGTAAGTTCGCTTCGTTTTGATTGAGCCCCAGTGTGACTGTTCCGTAGTGGCTAAAGCCCGAGAGCACTTGCAGCATGGCGGCAATGTCCTCTTCGCTACGACTGACAGGATCGACGAGATCGAAGAAAAATTGGGGCCGATGCTTGAGCTTTGAAAAGACGTCTGCTTGGAGGGATGTCCAGCAGGCCGTCATGTGGGGGAAGAGCGTCCAGTCGGTAATGGCGATGAGGCCGGCAGCGTAACAGGCCCTCAGGAAGGTGCCGTCTTTTAGATATTTCGCGATACGCTGAGGTGTGAATTCCGCGAGAGGGCTGACCGAGGAGAACATGAGCTTACCGTCGTTGAACTCAAAGGCAAGGGTGCGCCCGGGCTCTGCACCCCAACTATGGAGTTTCGCTTTTTCAGAATATTCAAGGAAAGCTGGATTCAGCGGTTCGCCGACTGTGGCAAAGGTCTCGACGGCGACTCCAAGTGTCGCGAGGCCATCGCCCATATTGATGGCACACCCGCCAGGATCGGTCTCTGTGACGACGATTTCGCGCAGGCTACTGTGGCCAGCGGCGGCCTTGATCAAATCGCCGAAACGATCAATGGTTTCAACTCGCCGATACGTTCCCGTGTCATGACGTTGGCAGACGGGATGGATCATTTCATCGACGAACCCGTCAAAACCCGTGACCGTCTTGAACTTTGAGACGTCATTCGTGCGCTCGCGTAGGATTGCGGCAAGTGTGGTCCGTGATTGCATTAGGATTGATCGCTTAGGAGACGTATAGTCGCGGGTGCATCCTCGTCGATTGTGGGGAAGCGTCCAATGTCAGGGTTGACGAAGAAATTGTCGTTCGCATCGTCGTTTGCAGTGGAAACCTCGCCGATGATACAGTCTTTTGAGGTCGGCCATAATGCGTGAAGTCAGCTAATCCAAAGTCGGTGATGTCCCAAGCGGGCTCGGGGGGCAGGGCCCAACCGTTGGCGATGAAGCAGTCTTTGGCCTCTTTATAAATAGTATTGATTTCGGAGCGTTTCATAATGTTCTAGTGAGCTTTTCAGGACTAGTAACTGAGTTTGTTTTCTGTCAGTAAGAGATCGTCTTGTAGGCTACGGATTGGGTGGATTTTGGCTTGGGCGAGTGCCTCGTGGTACGCTTTGACCGCTTCCCTTGGCTCGATCTCTCCGTCCGTGATGCGCCGCATGAATTCGATGAAGGCGAGTGGGTGCTCGGATAGATTGATCTTACGACCGAAGAGGGCGACCTTTGCTCCGTATTTCTGGGCATCGTGGATCAGCTGAAATGCGTCGAGTGTTGTTCCTGAACTGCCTCCGAGGATACCGACGACGAGATTGCTGTCGTAAGCGACGAGTTCTTCCAATGGACCGGGGCCGTTGAAGGGAATTTTTAAGAAAATAGGCCGACCCACTTTTGTCACGCCAGCGAGACAGCGGATAATGTGATCATTCAGGAAGCCGCCTACTTTTGCGGGATCGAAGCCGGGATCTACGTTCGGATTAAACACTTCTAGAAAGTAGCGGAACTTCTTCGCTTCGGCCTCGAGGCGGAAGCTTTGAAAGGCTTCCAACGCGGCGTAGTCCTGATTGAGGTTGTTGGTGAAAGTGATCGAGTAGAGCCCGAGGTCGGCTCCGGTGTAGGGTTTATTGAAATTAGTTTCCGTCTTGCCGTATTTAATATGATCGAGCGTGGCGGTGCGGAAGTGGCGAGAGGGATGCTCGGCGTAGGTGCCCCCTCGAACAGCCCACACATCGGTTGTGTCGTTGGCGCGGGCTGCCGGCGTGATCGATGAATTTTTGAAAAGACCTTCCTCTATGCCTAAGCGTTCAAGATTGGAGGCAGATAAGAGCACGATATCGACTAGTTGTTGTTTAAGCACTTCGCGAATCTGCTCGTGATATTGAGCCAGTGTCTTGTAGCAACCTTCGGCTTGGTTGTAGCCGTGTGGACAATGCCCCGCCCGGTTCGGGCCAGGTGCCATCACCCCAAATGCCATATCTGCATCTTTCGCGTCTGCGATGATAAAGTCCTTGCGGGTGTCCGTGCCTCTAGCGATCCGGGCTAGTTTTTGATCAAGTGTTTTTAGTTTCATTTAATGGTATTTGAGCGAGGTAGACTGTGAGTTCTCTTCTAAGTGCATTTAAGGCCGAAGTCTCCAAGCCGTCATCAACGACGCAGCCGTCGAAACTCGACCATTGGGCAATTCGGACGGGAGCGGACGCTAGCCACTTAGAACTATCGCAGAGGAGGATTGCTTTTTCAGACGCGCGCATCGCGTGCTGTTTGACCAAAGCTTCCTGAGTTTCGGTAGTGAACAGACCGCGTTCCGTATGCGCTGCGCTTGTTCCAATGAAAGAGATGTCGAAGTGCAAGTTCTCCAGCCAATTCAGGGCGACTGCGCCGATCAGTGCGCGGGACACTTCACGCAGTGTGCCTCCGATACCCGTGACATTATTACTATATTTGCAAGCTTCGACGAGGATCGGTAAAGAGTTGGTGAAGATGCGGCAATCGCCCCGACGCAGTAGCAGGCTAGCCAGCTCCAGACAAGTCGTGCCAGAGTCAATATAGACTGAAGAGCCACTAGGGATCAGCTCCACAGCTCTCAGGGCAATGGCTCTCTTTTCGTCGGGAGCAGAGCGTTCCTTCTCAATAAAGGATGCCTCATGCACAGCCTCTGGGCGTAGCAGTGCGCCTCCGTGTGTACGCACAATTTTGCAACTTTCGACGAGCTCGGACAAGTCCCGGCGTAAGGTAGCTTCCGAGACATCGAGCTCCTTCAGCAGGTAGGCTGTTTTACTCTCAACTTTGATTGAAAGTAATGAAAGAAGGTGTAAGTGTCGTGGATTTGTTGTTCTGATATGACTGATGTTGATCGATTCAATCATTTTGTCGAGCGATATTTATTGTAATTGCTGAGCAGTCAGTGCAGCTCAAGCTTTCAGGTAGTCGACTGCGGCCCGTAGCCTGTAGTCTGTAAGGTGGCTTTGGATTTGGGGCGAGGGATTAGCTTAATCAGGATTTTCGTAATAATGCCAAGCGTGCCTTCGCTTCCGATAAAGACATCGCGCAGCGAGTAGCCGGCCACATCTTTCACGCACTTGCTGCCGAGCCATTGAACCGTCCCATCGGCGGTCACCACTTTGAGCCCGGCTGTGCCATCGAATCAATAGGGGCGGATATCGGACGGCTCGGTTAAAAGTAAGCCGGGAGCGAGTAGCGTTCGCAACTCATCGATCAGTGAGACTGCCGTTTCTTGGTTCATACGCGTTCTGTATAAACACCATTACTGAATACGAATAGGCTTCTTTTGCTGGTCGGACTGGAAGCTGGCGTCGAGAAGTTTCTGAATCTCGGCGCCGCGGGTGAAGTCGGGCTGGTCTTGCACCCCTGTGCGGATGCTTTTGATAAAGCGCTGCTGAAGGTGGGGCGTCGCTTTAACTTCAATGGACTTCCAGGTGTCGGTATCGATGTCAGCTCCTTTGCAAATTTTATAGGCGGTGTCGCTGAGCTCGGAGTCGAAACTTACGCTACCTTCAGTGCCAGAAATTTTAAGAAAGACGCGGTTGATGTGGCCAGTCATCCAACGGGTGGTTTGAATGCTACCGAGCGCGCCGTTTGCAAATTCCACCGTCATAATGGCAGAGTCGTTGGCATCGAGTTTGTATTTTCCGATTCGATTGCGCGGGGCTTTTTTGAAGGTCTTGAGCTTGCAGGAAATCTCCTTGATCGGGCCGACGGGGTAGGTGGCGAAGTCGAGTATGTGAACACCCACATCGCCGAGTGTGCCTTTACTGCCGTGCTCGGAGGAGAGTCGCCAGAGCCAGCCAGGGCTGGTGCGCCATTCGCCCCATTGCTTGCTGACGAGCCAAGACTGGTGGTAGCTGGCCTCGACATGGCGGACTTCGCCGATTTTTCCCGATTGGATGATGTCGGCAATCTTTTGAAAGGGTGCCCAGTTGCGATAGGTGAAATGCACCATGTTAATAACGCCGGCTTTGCGCGCGGCGTCAGCCATGGCTTTGGCGTCGGGATAGTCGAGTGCGAGGGGCTTTTCGCACAGCACGTGTTTACCCGCCGCGAGACACTCGAGGGCAATCCCTTTGTGGTAGGGGTCTGGGGTGACTATCGCGACGGCGTCGATATCTGACTGAGCGAGCAGTTCGGTGGTCGAAAGGTAGGTCTCGGGGATGTCGTTCGCCTCGGCGAATGCCTTGAGGCGATCAGGGTCTGTATCCACTCCAGCGACGACTTTGCAGCCACGTGTCTCTTTGAAATTTTTGGCGTGGAAGGCGGCCATACCGCCGGTACCAATAATAGCGACTTTGATGGGGGGAGTTTTTTTTGATGTCATTGTGTTTAAGGTCTTATTTGTGGCCGATTGTGGGGCGAGAATCTGCTTCCGGATCTGCGGGGAGTGGTTCGTGTGCCGGACTGTTGGGACAGGCGTCGGAAATGCGCACGGTGGGCTTTGCCCAGCGCACGGCATTGGTGATAATCTTCTGCACCTCAGCTTGGTGATAGGTGGGGTAGGTCTCGTGGCCGGGACGAAAATAGAAAATCTTGCCATTGCCTCGCTGCCAAGTGGCACCGCTACGAAAGACTTCGCCGCCAGTGAACCATGAGATCAGCAGTAGCTCGTCTGGCTGCGGGATGCCGAAGGGCTCGCCATACATTTCTTCTTGTGGGATTTCAAAATACTCTCCGATGCCTTGCAGGATGGGGTGCGAGGGCATGGTGTTCCAGAGGCGTTCTTTATCAGTCGATTCGCGCCATTTGAGCGAGCAAGTCGTGCCGAGGAGTGCTTTAAAGGGCTTAGCGTAGTGGGCGGAGTGGAGGGCGATGAAGCCCATCCCTTCGAGCACTCGGGTCTTTACTTTTTCCACGATGGCGTCGTTGACGTCGCCGTGCGCCATGTGTCCCCACCAAATGAGAACATCTGTCTTCTCCAATGTGTCGCCGCCTAGTCCGTGATCCGGTTCGTCGAGGGTAGCGGTGCGTATCTCAAAATCGACCTCTTTCCCAAGGAAGGCTGCGATGCTTGCATGCATCCCATCAGGGTAGATGGAGCTAACTTTAGGGTTGGCTTTTTCGTGTCGGTATTCGTTCCAGACGGTGACTTGGATCTTATTTTCCATAGGGGTTTAGAGCTGATTTGTTTGCAGTGAATAGGTGAGTTAATTGCTTTGATCGGATACAAAGTAAAGCGTCATTATCTGGTTGAACCAAGATTGAAACATTGCACAGACCTACGATTTATTGTACAAAACCAGCATTATTGAAAATTTAGATGTCTTGGATAGCAAATGAGCGTGTGACTCTGGCAAAGAGTTTATTGAAGGAAACGCATCACAATGTCGCCGAAGTGGGCTGGGCATCGGGATTTAATGAGTCAGTTACATACAGATGGGGTTCATCGTTTTTCACATACTTTCAGCAGAATATAGGATACTTCGGCGGTTGCACTACCCCTATAAAAGCTGATTTTATATATCTTTATGATATATTCAAATAATCCTGTCGGCGTCTGCGGCCCCATAAGACCTACCGAACAGCTCCCACTCGTTGCTCAAATGGTTAATTCAATGGGGCTTAAGCTTCACGACAATCCTTTTGGTATGCGTCTCACGGCACTCATGATTTCTAAGAAGATCATCGATACAGTCGTGTCCATGAGTTTGCTCGCGGATCATCCCAATGTTTGCTGCAATTATCTACGATCTGGCGTCGGCAAATGCAGCGTCGAGATTCATTAAGAAAGGCTTTCAATGCATTGGATTGATTGGATTATTGTCTGCATTCCACTGATGGTGGTTTTGGGGATTGGCCTCAAGAGTCAGCGCTATGTCAAAAGTGTATCGGATTTTTTAACGGCACGTCGTGTCGCTGGGCGCTATGTGGTTTGTGTCGCCAGTGGGGAAGCAGGCATGGGGCTGATCAGTTTGGTGGCGGTGTATGAAGCCATGTATAAATCCGGCTTTGCCTACAATTTCTGGCAACAAATGTTGATCCCCATCGGGATGATCATGGCGCTCACGGGGTACTGCACCTACCGCTTCCGTGAAACGCGGGCCATGACCATGGGGCAGTTTTTAGAGATCCGATACAATCGCCCTTTTCGTATATTAGCCGCCTGTTTGCAATCGACTTCAGGGATCCTCAACTACGCGTTATTCCCTGCGGTGGGCGCTCGTTTTCTAATCTACTTCTGTGATTTACCTCTTCAGATTAGCCTGGGTGGATGGGTATTTCCGACCTTTGCGCTCGTCATGGCGCTCTTCCTCTCATTGGCCGTTTTTGTGGCGTGTCTGGGAGGTCAGATTACCATCATGGTGACCGACTGTGTGCAAGGGCTCATCAGCTATCCTCTCTATGCCCTCATTGTGGGCTATATACTCTTTCGCTTTTCTTGGTTTAATGATTTAGCCCCTGCATTGCTGGATCGTCCTCCAGGCAAAAGCATGTTGAACCCTTTCGACATTAGTGAGCTCCGCGATTTCAACTTATTTTTCGTGGCCGTCGGGGTCTTTGGGAGCATTCTTGGGCGTATGAGTTGGTCGGGAACGCAGGGGTATAATGCCGCCGCCCGTAATGCGCACGAACAAAAGATGGGGGGGATTCTGGGAGCGTGGCGCGCCGGATTTTCATCCATAATGATCGTTCTTCTGGCGGTGGTGGCTTACACTTATATGAATAGCACGGCCTTCGAATCGGGGCCGGGCGGTTCCATCGCTGCCCGCACGGTTTTGGCTCAAAAAGCGTTTGCTGAAATCGCGTCGGACAAGAAATTCGACGAAATCCGCGGGGAGTATCAACAGTATCTTGCGACGGGCAAAATCAGCCCACTGCTACAGACCTCTTTGGATTCAGTCCGTGACCCTGCGGCGCTAGAGGCGGATGGGGGGCAGGTCGACCGAGAACCGATGTTGACGGTGGGGCGTGATGCCTTGCTCTCGGTATCACCTCCGGATGCTCAATTGTTCGGGACGATCTTTGGCCAGATGCGGGTGCCTATGGCATTGAAGTATATTTTACCTGTTGGCTTGGTCGGCGTCTTCTGCGCAATCTGCATTTTTCTCATGATTTCGACCGACTCCACTTACCTCCACAGCTGGGGCAGTATTCTGGTGCAGGATATTATCCTTCCCTTGCGCGGAGGAAAGCCATTCACCCCACAGCAACAGATCCGGCTACTACGACTACTGATAGCCTCGGTGGCGGTTTTTGCCTTTTTCTTTAGCCTGTTTTTTGGGCAGGTAGATTATATCCTAATGTTCTTTGCCATTACGGGCGCTATTTGGATGGGAGGCGCTGGAGTGGTTATTGTCGGCGGACTCTACTGGAAACGGGGAACCACGTTAGCCGCCTTTGTGGCTCTGATTGTGGGGTCTGGAATTGCAACATCAGGCGTAATCTTGCAGAAAATCTGGGCAGGAACCCTGTATCCTCTTCTAGAGAGTCAGGGTTGGCTAGCAGGATTTACTCGGATACTGGAAAACGCTTCTGGGCCCTTTGAGCCCTATATTGTCTGGCGCGTCACGGCCATCAAATTTCCGATCAATTCCATCGAGATTGTATTCGGAAGTATGCTGATCTCGATTTTTCTCTACCTGATCCTTTCGCTCTTGTCGCGCAAAGAACCTTTCAACATGGAACGCATGCTCCATCGAGGTAAATACCAGCGTGAAGGGAAGGTCATTGATCACGGGGTCAAAGGGTGGCGAGATGCCCTCCGCAAGCTCATTGGTATCAACGAGGAATATACTCGGGGGGATAAAATCATCACTTGGTCGGTCTTTATCTGGTCCTTTGTTTTGCACTTTATCATCTTCTTTTTTGGGATCCTGATTTGGAATCTCATTTCGCCTTGGCCTCCAGAATGGTGGGCCAATTGGTTTTTCTTCCAGACTTTTGTGCTGGGAGGTTTTGTCGCACTGGTTTCTACGGTTTGGTTCACGTGGGGAGGTACCCGGGATTTGTTTCGCCTGTTTCGAGACTTGGAACGGAAGGAAGTTGATGATCTAGACGATGGCCGTGTGGTCGGTCACGTCAGCGTCGAAGATTTGGAGCGGGTGAGGCAGTTAGAACAAATAGAGCCCCGAGATAGTAAGAAAAAAAGGTGAAATGATGAAGAGAATATACTCGATTGGACTGATCTGTTTATTGGTAGGGGGGTGTAAGAAGCCTCTGCCTCTGGAGGAAGTGCAGGCTTATCGCTGCCTAGCCAGCAGCGTATCGCTTGAGATTGACGGTAAATTGGATGAAGCCGACTGGAGTCGTGCGGAGAAACTTCCAATCGACCTGGTTTTCCGTCCCCTAGAGAGTAGCGCTCCAGTCCCGCAGGGATATGTCCAACTCCTCTGGGATGAGCAGTATCTCTATGTTGGCTTCAGCTGCGAAGATGACGATATCTGGTCCTACAGTGAGATTCCGGATGAGGACTTGTGGCTCGGCGATGTGGTGGAGCTCTTTGTCAAACCTAGCCGCGACCATCTAAGTTACTATGAGTTTGTAATCGCTCCAAATGCGGTCATGTATCACGCATTCCTTTGACTTAGCATTGCTTTTTTGCATATTTTAAATGAGGTTGCAAACACCTGATGAGTAGTGACTTAAGAATTCATTAAGGAAAAATTAAAGTTTTTTCTTGTACTTTTAACCGTTA
>Ga0307933_1002378_pt1 | contig 12956 bp, 12 predicted proteins | sample OrgLakmetageno88_FD_201811 | JGI IMG/M metagenome (GOLD analysis project Ga0307933, IMG submission 201811) | Saline water microbial communities from Organic Lake, Antarctica - #88 | ecosystem: Environmental > Aquatic > Non-marine Saline and Alkaline > Saline | place: Antarctica: Organic Lake...
CTTTCGTCGTTGTCGTTTGCTGACGGGCTGCTGGGTGGCGCTTGCATCGGTCGACAGGCAAGAGTCGTAATCGGCTGGAAACTTGCTCCCAAAGCGACCCGATACACCACCGACAGCTGTTAGTAGCTCTTCCATTCCTTGCACGGGAACGGCCAGCACAAATTCTCGTAGCATATTGACTAGACCAGAAGAATAGCGTCGACGATTAAGAGAAAACATGAAACGTCCACTATTGTTGGTGGCCGTCAGCCAAGACAGCACCATGACGTTACGAAATGCAGGAAGTCTCGCGGGCTCTGTACTATTATGCTGCATTACCTCACTTGCGGTAGCAGTAATAGTATTATTATTATCGTCAGTGGACGAAGGCGTCGGCGCGACAAGGTTGGAGGCAACGGCATTAGCGCTGCAGCAGAGAAAGCATACCGGATTGGTGTAGAGGAGTCGACTAAACTGCTTGCCTTCTGTGAGCTGGATCCAGTCGCCCGCAGATGCCATGCTCCTTTGCTTTCCCTATACGATGGATTGTATTCTGCGCAGTCTCCGCCTATATCTACGCACTCTGCTGTGTTCTTTTGTACCTATCCACACAGAGTCTATCCTTGATCCTCATGGTTCATGGTCGACGGTCCTCATTTTTCGTGACGAAACGTATCGAGTCACGGATATCGTTGGTCACGGGTACGACATTATAGAGAAACGTAAAATCATGTTTTCCAATTCCAACCGGCGAAGAATGCTCACAAATACGAACGTCTGGCCATGACGATCGACACAGCGTCCCGTGCGATACTAACTAGCAAGTTGGCGGCCCTCTTGGGCTTTGACGATGGCGCTGATGGCGTTTTAGACCATTTGCTGACCATTGAGTCGGTCGGGGTATGTTGTGATTGATGTGTCGCTCTCGTGCAATGTAATGTACGCTATTAGTTCTCTCACGCAGTGATATATATCCGCATGCTGTCGTCTCCCCGTTTCCACAGGATCTCCTGGATTACCTATCTCAACTTCTAGGCTCTGCCAATGAGGAGATACAACACTTTGTCGAGAGTGTCGGGTGTTTTCAGCGGGGAGAAGTGTTAGTGCCGGATCCTGCTGTAGTCGTCGAGGTGGTGCAGCGAGTCGAAAAGGTAGCCGCTGTATCGCAGCCAGTACCATCAGCAAAGCCACTGATCAAAGAAAAGCCGATAGCTACCACTACACCCGCCAAGCCAAAAGCTACTGCGAGAAACATGAAAAAGGTGCTGGCACCAGCAAAAGCGTCAATAGCCAAGAAGAATCCACAGCCGCCACCCACGTCTCGGTTAACTCCTCTGTCGTCCACTTATGTTACCAACGAATCAAACGCCGACGAAAGGACGAGCGTAAAGGAAACAGTTGCACCCAAGATATTACAACCGGAACAAAAGGGAAAAGCCAAGTACGAGTGCGGCTGCTTTGGAAGACTGCACAAGCCATTGGCCAACTGTCTGCATTGTGGCAGAATTAGCTGTAAAAAAGAAGGCTACGACTTTTGCCCCTTTTGCGAATATATGGTGCATCCGGTCCAACCACCAGTCGGTGAAAGGTACGTTGTAGTCTGGGATCAGGGTGTTGGCAAACTCCCAAGGTCCTCCATTGTCGCATTGCGTACTGCTATAGCGTTGAGGTCTCACCGTGCCTACTGTTTGCATCTCTTTTTCTATTACTGTTCTCAGTTACACCGAGGCCTGGGCCCGCAAAGACCGGTTACTTCAGTACGAACGAGAAAACACTCAAAGAACCGTCGTCTTGGATGACCAGGCTGATCACTTTGGCAGTCAAGACTCTACCTGGCTCACACAAGAAGAAAAGGCAGAGGCCAAGGAACGATCTGACGCTCGTGACAATGCCTTGCACCGGAGAAACAAGGTGCAACTCACCATCGATTTGTAAGTGCTGCCTAGAGACGTAACTAAAAGAGCTCGGACGAACCATCATGTTCCATATAGATTTCCAATAAGCATGTCCTGGTACAGAAGAGGCTCTTCAATACCGGTCGTAGATTAGAAGCAGCTGATTTTTACATAGTCTGTCGGGCGGTTCCCGTATCAGTCCCTCCTATAGTGCTTGTATCAATGCGGCTGGCGGCTGATGGCTGATGGTTACTACAGTATTGCAAATCCAATAACAATATCCAGCATCAGCAGACCCTGCTGTTGATGACAATATCCATTGTCCAGTACACGACCCTTTGTCAAACGTTGGAAAGTTAGTTTCCAGTGGCAAGGAGACGCACGAGGCGACTCATAGCTATGCTAGGAGGATTAATGAGATCGGCGTCTACACTACCGGTAATACTGGCTTTGTTGGCCGTTCTACTGCCATCAGCGTTACTGGTTGACGCCACTGCTGCACCTTCGCTGTCGCGGGTAGTGATTGGAGTGGATGGTGGAACCGAATCCATTCGAGCTTGCTGTTTCGATGCCGAATCCGGCAAGGTAATCGGCCAACCATGCGCCGTCCCTTACGATACCCATCACCCAGTGGCTGGATGGGCCGAACAAGATCCTGCCGATTGGTATCAAAACCTAGGACAGGCCGTACAAGGAGCAGTGCGCTCGATTCCTACCGACTATCCGCACGAAATTTGCGCACTCGCAATGGATACAACCTGCTGCTCTGTGGTAGCGCTGGATGCCAATGATGAACCCCTTCGACCTTCACTTTTGTGGATGGACCAGCGATCGGCACCGCAAACAACCGAAATTATGGAGCGATGCAAGGGAGACCCAGCCTTGTCTGTTAATTGTGGAGGAGAAGGCCCGCTATCCGCCGAATGGATGACGCCAAAGGCCTTGTGGATTCGGCAAAACGAACCCGCTGTCTGGGAAGCAGCTGCAACCATATGCGAGTATCAAGACTATTTGAACTACAAGCTGACGGGTGTCATGTGTGCTAGTTCGTGCAATGCCGCATCCCGATGGCACTGGGATGGCGATCAGTGTATCATGACAACGGGCAAGCATCCTGGACGACCCTTGTCGTTGTACGAGACGCTAGGAATACCCGAGCTAGCTGAGAAGCTTCCACAAAAGTGCCTGGCCCTTGGGATCGCTCGTCGGCGGACTGACGTCAAAAGCTGCGAGCCATCTTGGTCTACCAGTGGATGTTCCTATTATACAGGGAGGTCCAGACGCCTTTGTTGGAATGATTGGTCTCGGATGCATATATCCAGGTCAACTTTGTCTCATTACCGGGTCTTCGCATCTACACTGCGTCGTGTCTTCGAAACCAACCACTGCCCAAGGCACATGGGGTGCCTACAGAGGCGCACCATTGCCTGGTATTAACTTTGCCGAAGGCGGACAGTCTTCTACTGGAAGTATTATTCGATGGGCACGCATTCTCTTTGGTGGCGACGCTTCTTACAAGGAGCTGGACGCTGAAGCTGCTGCAATTCCTCCGGGATCCGATGGATTGGTAGCGTTGGAAACCTTTCAAGGCTCCCGGACACCTGTTACTGATCCACTCGCTCGTGGTGCACTCATGGGTCTAACACTTTCGCATACCCGCGCACATATTTGGAGAGCCTTGATGGAGGCAGTTTGCTTTGGAACGCGTGCTTGTGTCGAAGCTCTCGGCCTGGCGGGACACGAGTGCGACGAGATTATCATTGCAGGAGGAGCCACCCGATCCGATCTGTGGCTACAGATGCATGCGGATATCAGCGGTAAACCGATTGTAGTCTGCGAGAATGCAGATGCACCTGCTCTTGGATGTGCGATTCTGGCCAGTGTGGGTGTGGGAATTCACGATTCTGTGCAGGAGGCTGTTCGAGCCATGGTACGAACCGAAAGACGCGTCGAGCCCAATCCCGAAACAGTCGAGACGTATTCCAACCTCTACAAGTCTGTCTACAGCAAAGTTGCACAAGCTGCGAGACCTATAGCACATGCGCTATCCGAATTTCGTAACCAACAAGCTGCTACTGCTGTCACTGAATCCGTGGTTCTAGCAGTTCGAGGTGGTGCAGCGACCGGATCTTCTCCTATTGTATCTCCGTCTCTTCTTGGATGCGATTGGTCCATTGTCAAAGAGGAAGTTCATCGCTGTATTCAAGTCGGCGCTGACCGTTTTCACGTGGATATCTTTGATGGAGTCTTTCTCGATTCTCCAAACGCCTTGACCTTTGGACCGCAAATGGTAGACGCCATTCGACGAAGCTGCGATTCTGCTGCTAGTCTCGGCCCGAACGGTGGCAATGCGACATTGGATCTTCACGTTTGCGTGGACCGTCCCGCACGATACATTTTGCCAATGGCACGAGCGGGTGCAAACCGCTTCATCTTTCAGTGGGAGGCAATGGGCAGTCTCGATTCCGCAATGGGCGTGGCACAACAAGTTGTGAACGCTGGCATGAAATGCGGCATTTCTCTCAATCCAGAAACGAGCGTAAACGAGATCTATCCTTTATTGCAAGCCGGTCTGCTGGACGTTGTGGATCTGTTGGCAGTCGAGCCTGGCTTTGGTGGCCAAATGTTCCAGCGCATTGTCCTCGAAAAGATACGGACTCTCAAGCACTGGAGAGAAAAGGCGGCTTTGACCTTTGACATTATGGTCGATGGGGGCGTGAACGATGCGACTGTTGGGGAAATCACGCGAGCAGGCGCTGACATTCTAGTATCTGGTTCGTTCCTTTTTATGCATCCCAAGGGAATACAAGGTGGTATGGAAGCATTAAAGGGCACCCGTGCAATACAAAGAAGCAAGCTAACAACACAATCCAAATAATGGTGTACGAAAATCACAAATACCAAGTAAGCTCGTTACACCTTTAGGACGACTACAATCTTCACCAATGTAGTTCTTCCCAACGAGATAGACGCAGCGCATGTTCCACGCATCTAATACTCTTCTTCGGCAGCTTCTTCGCCCGTCTCGGCGCCAACCTCTTCGTAATCTTTCTCAAGAGCGGCAAGATCCTCACGAGCCTCCGAGAATTCTCCTTCTTCCATACCTTCTCCGACATACCACTGCAAAATGAGTTGGAAATAAGAAAAATGTGAGTCGGGGTGTATCACATCATTGAATCCATCGACATGGTCGACTTACGTGGACAAACTGAATTCGTATTTCGTATGAATTGTGTAGGTGATGAGTCATGGGCAGAAAAAGGCACGTGAGTAGGGAGGGGAATAAAAAAAGATAAAATATCGAAAAAGGTGAGACGGCAAATCTGGGATGGGCAGGTAATCAATCGGTACTCATCACACATCACGGTATAAATCTACTTACGGCACGCTTGGCATACATGAGATCAAACTTGTGATCAATACGCGAGAGCGCTTCGGCAATGGCCGTCGTGTTGGCAACCATGCAAACAGCACGCTTGACCTGGGCCAAGTCGCCGTCAGGGACCAACTGAGGAGGCTGGTAGTTGATTCCGCACTTGAAACCGGTAGGGCACCAGTCCACAAACTGAATGGTGCGCTTGGTCTTGATCGTTGCAACAGCAGCGTTCACGTCCTTGGGAACAACATCACCACGGTACATGAGGCAGCACGCCATGTATTTTCCGTGACGGGGATCACACTTGGTCATCATGTTGGAAGGCTCAAAGACAGAGTTGGTAATCTCGGCAACCGAGAGACTCTCGTGGTAGGCCTTTTCCTGACTAATGACGGGAGCATACGAAGTAAGCATGAAATGGATGCGCGGGTACGGCACCAAGTTCGTCTGGAACTCGGTAACATCCACATTCAAGGCACCATCGAAACGCAAGGAAGCCGTGAGGGAGGAAATCACCTGGGCAATCAAGCGGTTCAAGTTGGTGTACGTGGGGCGCTCAATGTCCAAGTTGCGCTGGCAAACGTCGTAGAGCGCCTCGTTATCGAGGCAAAAGGTGCAATCGGTGTGCTCCAAAAGCGCATGGGTCGAGAGGACCGAGTTGTAAGGTTCCACGACAGCCGTGGACACACGCGGGGAAGGCGAAATGGCAAAGGAGAGCTTCGACTTGCGGCCATAGTCGACAGACAAGCGCTCCAAAAGGAGACTTCCGAGACCAGAACCGGTTCCACCCCCAGTGGCGTGGAAGACCAAGAATCCCTGCAATCCGGTGCAGTTATCCGCCAACTTGCGGATACGGTCCAAGACCGTGTCTACAATCTCCTTGCCAATGGTGTAGTGTCCGCGGGCATAATTATTGGCAGCGTCTTCCTTGCCATTGATAATCTGCTCGGGGTGGTACAACTTACGGTAGGGTCCGCTGCGGACTTCGTCACAGACACTGGGCTCGAGATCGACGTAGACGGCACGGGGGACGTGCTTTCCGCCCTGCGTCTCGCTAAAGAACGTGTTGAAGGAATCATCCGTGCTTCCGACAACCGTGTCGTTGGGCATGGTGCCATCGGGGAGAATGCCGTGCTCGAGGCAGTAAAGCTCCCAGCACTGGTTTCCAGTCTGGATACCGGCCTGACCGAGGTGGATCGAGATGCATTCTGAAACGGAAAGAAGGAGAGAGGGTATGAGAGAGAGGACGATATGATGGGAGACCTTAGAAGGATAGACGAGGCACTCGATCCAAATCCAACGTCCACGGCCAAGCTTTGGTGCGGTGTGACACGTAGAACCTGGTACTCATTCTACGTGAAAGATATCGGTTCACCCAGCAAAGAGTCATCGTCATGGTATGGACTCCTTTCTGCCTTGTTTGCCGAGCGCTCTTTGCCCACGTATCGCACTTACCACGCATGATGAAGAAAGAGTAGTATTACTTTGGAAAGAAAAGACGAAGGGGGTTCTAAACTCTCGCGACAAGAGAATGAAATTATGCCGCCATTGTCGAACGATCGAGGCGGCGACACCAGACACCACGCAAGATCGTCTGAGAGACAAACCCGGACTCTAATTTGAAAAAAGGGCGCCAAGACAAGAAAGAAACAATAAAAGAAACGACAAAAACGCATCAACGATCAGCGACCATGATGATGGAGACGGCAGTGGGCGTGCAGCGTGTCGCCTTCTTTATTGTGCTTGTCACAGCTTTTCAGGTTGCAGTCGCTCGCTTTGATCTCCATCAAGAAGCGAGACGACGCTGGCAACATGCGTTAACAGGCCACGCTCTGGTGCAGATCTCGTACCTTTTGCCCGTCGCGGCCAGTCTCGCCGCGCTCCTGATTGGAGCCACTGGAATTTACTGCATTCGCCACTACCGCGATGATATTTACGTAAAAGCCTTTGGTCCATTACTCCGACAGCAAGAGCTGCAAGAGGGTCACTTGCCGGGCGCCTTTTACTTTTTAATTGGTACGGCTTTCACGTTGGCGCTCTTCCCCATCAGCGATGCTCGATATTCAGTCGAGTGCCTCGCTTGGGCTGACCCTATGGCCGCATGGGTGGGTTGCTCTGTCGCATCGCCCAAAATAAACCAGTCGGCGTCATTGGCGGGTTGTCTAGCTTGTTTTGTCACGGCGTGGGGCATTGGATGGATCATGCTGCTACTTCCAAAGGAGGATGCGGCGGCGGCGGATTTTGGACGGGTCACTCTCGGCGCCTTGGCGTGTTGTATAGCAGAAGCGTTGCCCTTTGGCAACGATAATTTACTCATACCACTACTGACTGCTGCAGCGGTGCAGGACTTTCGATAGTCAAGACTCGCGGTATTCGGTAAAAATAATAGAATGATTGGGAAATGCTCAAAAAGCGTCGTAGATTGTAGATTACAAAAAGCGTCTATTTATTATTGAAAGAGTATGATAGCTTGCAATTACAGTTCATGCTTATAGAAATCATTATGCCTGCTTGTGATAGCACTGACCCGTCGACATGCGAATTACGGCTTCGGCGCCACCAAAGGATTGTAGAAGCCCGGGAGGTAAGAAGCCTCCTTCGCAAGCACATCTCCAGTTGGTAGAATTGACATCCGGTGTGTCTTCGACTTTAGACTGCGGCTTTTTCACTTCAATAGAAATTTCGCCATTGTCGTCGTCGTCGTCGTCATCTTCTTCCTTATTGTGAACCGTCAGTAGCGAGTGGACAGTGATTTCATCGTCGTCCAACTCACGAGGACTCGCTTCTTGTGGACTCCAAGCATCAAACACACTTGGTGTATTCATGCGTGCGTTATATCGGTAGGTATCTCGTTCTGCCATCCTCCCGGCTAGTCTGCTGGAAAAGTCGTCCTCGTTACTCTTGGAGGAGGAGGACCACAGCGCTGACAAGTTGGGCAAAACAAGCGCCACCAGGACGGTGACAAGAACGACGCCAAAAAACGTCGCAATGTCGGCGCCTTCGTCAATCTGTTGCGATTTCATGGTGTATACTACTAGTTGTTTATTCAATCAGTTGGAAGTGTTCTCTACAGAGGCGAAACAATCAATCATGCGTAGACGGCCATAATCTCATGGTCCTGGCTCCTCGTCGTTTTTCTTCATTTTCCCTTGACCCTTGATGACGTTGGTGCTGACGTTATCATACATTGAGTCGATCATGTCGAGTCAGTCGTGGCGCGTATCACGTTTCAACACCGTGATCGACTTATTGCGTTGAGTTGCCTCTTTTGCCTACTGTAGTACGTACGTACGGTAGACTAAGTCTATCTATTGTGGAGCATTGTACAGGCTTCTTGGCCATGTTTACTGAGAACGTCAATTGAATGATCGTTAAGCCAGTAATCATTTTGATGAGATTACTGGGGAATGGGCGCGCCATTCGGAGTTCTTCTTGTTTGCCACCCCGCACAGGGACCAACTAGGATTACGCGCCTTGTTCCCAGTTTCTATCAATAGTTAGTTGAATCTTTATTGCTCTTGTTTGAGCTATTTCTGCCAACGCGAGAGGGCTTGGGCCGAAGATCCATCGTCGGTACCCACCAATGGAAAGGTTAAACTCACTGGCTCGCCCGAGTCGTCGCAAGCGATACCAGCCCATTCGCAAGTATCGGCTAGGTCTCGCCAATTCGTTCGGTAGCCTGGAGGCCAGTCGTCACCTTTCATCACGTCAAAGAAGAGGCTTAATGTCTCACTCCATGAGAATATACGGCACGTCGTACTGCCGAGATATAAATTAGTTTCGCCAGGCGGGCAACGTTTGCATCCTCCATCGGAATCAGTTGCGTGGCCAACTTCGGAAAACGAACCGAGTGGACATACAACGCCGTCGCAACCGTACTGTGCTGTCAGTCCACCGTTCACGTTTGGGTTGGCACAAAGCGAGTGTGGGATGGGATCGTAAATCATGTTGTTTGCCAATCGAAAGTCCTTGATAGAACTGCTAGTGCCAAATGTCGCTGGGATGGTACCGTGGAGATGGTTGTGTGAAGCGTCAAACCAAGTCAGATACGGCAACAGTCCCAGGTCAGAGGGGATCGTGCCAGTAATCCGGTTTTGCTTGATCTGAAGAGAAGAGTTAGCAATGCGAAAAGTGCGAGTTAGACGAGCAATATCCAATCCATCCGATACCGCTGGACATAATCGACACAAAGACGACGTACGTGAAGAATCTGCAAGGCTTTAATGTTAGCAATGGCATTCGGAATGGAGCCAGACATCTGGTTGTTAAAAACGTCTGCAAAGGGTAAAAAGAGAAGAGTGCATGTTTGAGCGCGATCAGGTAATGTGATCAATCTTCTGTTACATGCTGCAGCGATCCTCACCAATGCGCTTGAGATCAGTGCAATAAGCAATCTCGGCTGGCAAGATCCCGGTCAAACTGTTGGAGTATGCCTCGAAATTCTCTAATTTGGTAAGCTTCCCTGTCTCGCTCGGGATGCTGGAGCTGAAGAAGTTGCGCGAAATCATGAGCTCTTTCAGATTTTTCATTAGTCCAAGCGTTGTCGGGAGAGTGCCAATGAATTTGTTGTTGGTTATGTGTAGTTTTTCCAGCGAGCGCAAGTGAAAGAGCTCCTCTGGAAGAGAGCCTCGAAACCGACTGTGTGACAGAACCAGAAACTGAAGGTTCGTAAGTAGACCGAGCTCAGTGGGTAGTTGACCGGTCATGGATGTGCAGCTGGAAAAGTCCAGAAACTTGAGCATAGAAAGTTTCCCTATTTCAGTCGGGATCTTTCCGCGTAGGAACTGTCTTCGACTTAATTGCAGCACTTCGAGAGAGCTCAACTCGCCAATCTCGGCCGGTAGTCCTTTGCAGTATACGTGTGGTCCTGGCTTTCGGTCGCCATTCGAACACAGATTCGCAGCCGTCAGGTCAATCTTTGTAATCAAACCCTTGACGCAGGTTATCCCAGAGAGACCACATTCGTTCACTTTCATATCTGCCCAGGCTTGAAAGGCGGCACCCCAAAACTTGCCTAGATTTTCCACGTAGATGAGGCGCAGAATCTCACGGTGTGACAAGATGCCGTCGGCGTCCAAATCGCCGTGAACAAAAGTCGTCCCGTTGCATTCTGTTCTTCCTAGTACCTTCGACATGGGAGGATCCTGCGCTTCTCCTTCCGCTGTAGTCGGGCAGGCTCTGCACGCAGCGTACAGAGTCGCGTGTCCATACGTGTTGAAAGTGCTGGGTCGGCAAAGAACTGCGTCACAACCAAACTCTCGATACAGCATGTTCGCAGTTGCTGCCCCTTGTCCACAAAACATACCTGGAATTGTGCCCGTCATTCTGAAGAGAGAGAAAAGACGACAAGACGGTGAGCAAACCAGCTCGTTATCGCATATCGACTGCATTTAATACTCTCCTTCAAGACGACAGACTCACAGGTTATTGGTAAAGTTAAGGCGGAGATTCTTGTTCATATTCAGCATCTCGTTAGGTACAGTCCCTCGAATTTGATTCGATGTTGTGTCAATTACAGAGAGTGCCGACATTAAACCAATCTCGGTGGGGATTGTTCCGGTTAGGTGATTGTAGCTCAGGTCCAGGCTGAAATAGAGGGGACGGGCGTGAGCAACGAGCGCACATAGATCGATGTATCGTCGTTGTCATAGAACTTACATGTCCACGGTTGACTTTAATCCAACCAGAAATTCTGGTGGTATGCTTCCCGTCAGTTCGTTACCATTTAGTTTGAGCGTTTTTAATCTCTTGAGACTCGACCACTTTGCTTCTGTCGTCTCTTTCTCATTGTCCTCATTAGCAGCAAACAACTGACCTGCTCCGGGTACTAGATCTCCACCTGGCGGTATCGTGCCACTGAAAATGTTGTCTGACAAGAGCAAGAGCTGTACGTTGGACAGCTCGAGAAGATCTAACGGCAGGGCCCCCGACAAGACGTTATCGGCCACGTTAAAGTCCCAAAGGTTTTCCGCCAGCGCCTTCATTCCAGTAGGTAGAGAGCCAGTGAATATATTGGACCCAGCGTCAAACAGTCGCATCGAGGTCAGGTTAACCAGGACAGGTAGCGAACCCGAAAATAGATTGTCGGCGATAAATAGGGACTGCATATTGCTCATGGCACCAAACGCCGATGACAGCGTTCCCGAGAGATTGTTCCGACCCAGATCTGCGTACCAAAGATTCATCCAGGCGTCCATATTGGCAGGTAGTAGGCCTGTCAAGTAGTTGGAGGAGAGCGCAAGGGCTTCCATGCGCGCACAGTTTTCTCCAAGAGAAATCGGGATGGATCCTGTGAGGTAATTGTAGCTAAAATCCAGTGCACGCAGTTCCGTCAGGAAGCCATACTCCTCTGGAATGGAGCCTTTTAGGTGATTGCTTGAAAGATCCAGACTATGAAGGTAACGTGGTAGGGGTGTGTTAGTAGTGAAGAGACGAGCCAGAAAGGAAGACCCTGCAGGTAGAATGCTCTGTCAAGAAACGTACATTTGCAAGTGCTCCAGCATGGAAATTTCAGTGGGCAGCGTCCCACTCAGCTGCTCTCTCGATATCTCTATTCTCGTGACAATATCATCCGGTACTGGACTCGCGTCGGCGTCCACAAAGTCGTAATCTGCGTCCTTGCGGACCCCACAACTGACTCCGGCCCAGTCGCAGTAATGATAATTCTCATCCAGCCAGTGTCCTTCTTGTTTCATACGAGTACTACCCTTGATGGCATGAAAGAACAAGGTCAAAATAATGCGCTCCCGTTGTCGTCTATCCGAAGGGTGTATGTAACCTTGAGACTCCATGAGTTGCTCATCGTGGCCGACAATGGGTAGCTGGTACAACGTTCGTGCCAAAAGCATCGTTTCGCCAAGTATCTGGTCTTCCGGGAGATCAAGTAAGTGTGGTGGAATAGGAACAACGTGATCGACACCATTATGATCTTGAAAGCGTACGCCATGGGAGCCTTCTTCATCGAAAACAAACTCCATGGCGTGTAGTCCGTACTCTTCTGGTTGCTGATGTTGATGCTCTTCGTAGGCAGCGTCATACACCCCGTCCTCGTAATATTCTTCGTACTCTTCCTCGTCCTCTTCACCGCCGTCGTAAAACTCTTTAAACGAGGAGTCACTTTGGCAAAATACTAAGCGACTAATGGATAGAGCCAAGAGCGCCGGTAGGAAAGACCACAGCCATAGTCCCCGTCGTCTCGCCATGGTGAAAGAAATACCTTCGATCTTCGCCGACCGCCAAATCACGGAAAAAGTGAAAAGGGGTACTGTCACACTGTTACCCGACGACCCATGATTCGAAAATGGCGTGACTAAAACGGGCGGCATGTTTTCTGGAAAGTGGCTTCTGTCGTGCGCGTCGTACCGGTATCACTTCGAGTAGTCTGCAGTAAAAGGTTTTAGATTTTGCTTCAACTAAACTCCGTCCTCAACCTCAAACCTCAACCCTTCGGTTCTGATAGAGGAAATAAAGCTAGAATATAGAATACTACACCGGTACCGTACTGAGTGAACTTACCTCGGAGCGCAAAAGACACCGCACTGAGTGAGCCTACCTCGGAGCGCAAAAGACGAGCAATTTCCCTTTTCGCAAGCAGTGTGTTTACATATCTTACTATTAGTAGCTAGAAATTAAAAATACTATTCCATCAAGAAGCGGCCAGTCGTCCACATCGAATATCCTGCCACTAGGGCGTTGTCACCTTTCAA
>Ga0307933_1002380_pt1 | contig 12953 bp, 23 predicted proteins | sample OrgLakmetageno88_FD_201811 | JGI IMG/M metagenome (GOLD analysis project Ga0307933, IMG submission 201811) | Saline water microbial communities from Organic Lake, Antarctica - #88 | ecosystem: Environmental > Aquatic > Non-marine Saline and Alkaline > Saline | place: Antarctica: Organic Lake...
TAAAAGAGCATTTGAAAACACTAATACAATCGGATAAGAATGTTTCAAGAATACTAGATAAAGTAAGTTTGGATATAGTGGAGGCGTTTGAGAAATAGTATAATATCAAAATTAGTTGACATTAAGTTCGCAATCTAAATACCTAGAAGAGTGATAGAATATATCCATGATTTTAGAACCTATAAGAATAGGTATAATGTGTTTATTTTATTCGCTAATTTAGCTCAACGATCAAATGACGATAGTTTAGAAGTGATACTCAAATTAGAACTTAACGATAAACCTATATTGCTATTTACCAAAAATCATACTTAACGACCCATAGAACCGTGCCTACGACCTTTATTCTCTCTTTGGTAAGGTCTATATCATCGTACTCGCTATTGAGAGCTTTGAGCTTCTTACGAGCTGGTTCGCCTGCCATTATCTTCACAGTAGTCAATCCAAGCTTTTGCATTCTATCTTGTATTAGTTCTTTTGTAAGTTTGTTCATTTTAAATTACCTCGTTAGTTGATTTATTTTAGTTTTATATCACTGAGTTGTCAAAGTGCTTTTAGAAACACTTAGTAAAAGTATATTTACTTTTATTTATTTATCTATATAATTACTTTTACTAATAATAAAAAATGGTTGTACAAGATGAGTTTGGAGAAAATGGAATTTAAACCTGTTTTTGATTATCACGGTTTAGATAAGAAAGGTTTTATTGGGCTATACGACATAACTAAAGCCACTTTTCATAATTGGGTGAATAACGGTATAAGTTTGAACGGTCAACTTAAGGTTGAAATACTGACAAGTGGTAAGTTTAAAGCTAGCCAAAGAGCATTAAAAAGAGGTTAGTAATGATAATTAAAAGACAAAAAACAAAAGACTACTCAACCATAGCTAACGAGTGTTTTAAGAATCCTGCTATTAGTGCAAGAGCTAAAGGTTTATATGGCTATTTAATGACATTGCCAGAGACTTGGGAGCTTAAAAAGATTGAGTTGTACACTCACTTCACCGAGGGTAGAGATGCGTTAAATAATGCGTTCGAAGAGCTCATCAAGTTTGGTTATATTCATAAAAAAAGAACTAGAAACTCTTTGGGTAAATTCGAAGGTTGGGAGTATGTTGTTCACGAGTTTGCAAGCCCACTTACTGAAAACCCGAAATCGGTTAAACCCACTTACTGGAAACCCGAAAGCGGGAAACCAGACGCTGGAAACCCGAAATCGGAAAACCCGCATCTATTAAATACTAATAAGAAAGTAAATACTAAGAAAGTAAATACTGATAATAGTAATAAAGAAAATATAAAAGAAAATCCGATTGATGTTTTATCAGAATCAAACCTAGCTGATGAAGTTAAGCATTCACTCAATGAATTTTTTGAAAACAGAAAAGAGTTAGCAAAGGCAAATAAGAAGTTAATTCTCACTAGCAGAGCTATCAATATGATAATCAGCAATATCGAATCAGATAGCTACACCGATGACAAACACCGTATTGAATCCATACAGAATGCCTTAGCTAGCGGGTGGGCAAACATCTATCCAGCCAAGAAAGAAGTTATCATCAAGCCTAGTATCGGAAAGAACGGCTATAACAACACATATTTTGATTAAGGAAATTATTATGGATCTGCAAGAAATAAAAGATGTATTGAAAAGAATAAAAGCACATAAAGAAAATCTATTCAGAAACAAAACCAGTGAAGAGATGACTATCATTGAGAATGATTGGCTGTATAACTTCAAAGACTACACTGCTGATGATATGCGTAACGCTATCACACTGCATTTTTCTAATAGTGAGAAGCTACCCTCGATTTACTCAATCAAAGAAGAGCTAAGAGCTATGAATGCTACTAAGCAAACAGAAATCGCTAATACCAAGCCAAAGCGTGAGATAGGTTTTCAAACTATAGCTTTTGAAACTCTCAAAGCACTTATGTATCGCCGTTACTGTCCATTAGTTAAGATGGGCAATGTCAATATACCAAAACTTGATTATGAGGCAATGATAGGCTCATTCAATCACAACAAATTCAACCAAAGAGCTAGCGATTATTGGAGAAAAATTCAGTTTCTTGGTGTTCCAGAGGTTTATGTTGAAATTGTGATCAATGAAGCAAATATAGGAATGCTATCACCACAAGAGTTTTTTAGTCGTGTTAGCACTGTATTTGCAGATATGCACCCAAAAGTTCAAGAAGCTAATAAATTGCAAGGCAAGGAGAAAATGAAATATTGGCTAAAGACTTCTGGTCTTGGTTCGGTAATCAGTGATGTACAACTTAAGAAAGTAGCATAGGAGCTAGATAATGGAAAATTACATAATAACCACATTCTTAGCTTTAGGTGTTTGATATGACAGAGCATCAGATACAAAGAGCATTCATAGAGTGGTTTAGATTGTCTTTCAGCGACTGTTTTGTCTTTGCTATACCAAACGGTAGCCTACGCAATAAAATGGTCGCTATCAAGCTTAAAAGAGAGGGTGTAGTAGCAGGTATTCCAGACTTACAAGTTCTACTTCCCAATTCAGAGCATTTTTTTATAGAGATGAAACGACCAGATGGCAAGTTGATCAAATCACAAAAAGAAACTTTTGAGGTTATAAAAGGCAAGGGTCACAAGGTCATAGTCTGTTATGGCTTAGATGATGCTATGAGTAAGACAGCACATACGATAAGAGAGATGATGAAGTGAGCAAATACCAACTAATACAAGATATAGACGAGTGCGGAGAGCATGAAGTAACCATAGAAGATTTAATCCACGATACACAGGAGAAAGAAGATGAACTATAAAATGAATCAAGCATGTCAGTTAGTGGGATGCTCAATAATGACTTTAACAAAACTACTAAAAAACAGTTATATTAAGCCTATACAGGAGATTGAGCGTGGCAGAAATGTCACTAAATTAAATGTCAAAATGATAAATGAATTGAACATACTAAAAGCAAAGCAAGATGAGTATACAAGATTCAAAAGGTCTCGTAGTTACGGCAATAAGTATATCCCCAATAAATATAATGAAATACAGAAGTCAGACCCGACGCAAACATTTAACAGAGTAAAAAGCTCAAAGTATTTTAATTTTTTCAGTAAACAATTTGGAGATGTGGCATGAAAAAGAAAGTATTATCTAAGGAATTATCAAGATTTAAACATGAAAATGAGAAGTTGAAATTATTGCTTGATGTATATGAAAGTCTTCTTGATGTGCAGGATAATCACATTCTCAATCAAGATAAGAAAATAGAATCATTTAAACTAGTTTTAAGGGAGTATAAGTAATGAGTAAGATAGGCATAAATTTAAAAATAGATGTAACAAAAATAGATAAAAATAAACTCTTCCAAGGCAAGACAGGTGCTAAGTACCTAGATGCTACAGTGTTTGTGAACCTATCAGAATCAGACCAGTATGGCAATCACGGTATGATTACACAAGCCAAAGAAAAAGGTCAGCAAGATAACGGTAATATTCTTGGCAATGCTAAGATTTTTTGGACTGAAAACAGTAGCCAGTCAAACAACGGTCAAACAAATAATAGACCACCGCAACCGCAGTTTGATGCTGATAACTTCGATGATGATATAACATTTTAATAACTGGGGGTAACTGGAGTATAAGTAATGATAACAAGCAACGAAGTTTACAATATCTGCAATACAAGTAATCAACTTGATAGCTCAACAGATGTTTACTTTAGTGACGCTATACCATACTTCAATGGATTGAATGCGTATGATATAGCTAATGCAAAAGGTTGTGATGTAGAGCGTGCAGATGAAGATTACAACACTACTGATGAAGTTGATTTACTCAAAGATATGCAATTACAGATACCCAAGAAAATGGCAACAATAAAATCAGAAAAGCCGAATAAGTTTGAGCAAATACTAGAGTACTTTGCAGGCTTGCTCGAGCGTGTAAGACACTCTATAACTAAGTTTATTGTAGAGATAGATAACAAGTGGCATTGGAAAAATACAGGAGATGAACCACCTAAAGAACCTCGCTTTTACAAACAGAATCAAGAGAGCTTTTTTGATGATGATGTGGTTTTATCTAAGGACATAACCAAGAAGCAAAAGGCTCAAATGAATAAGCAGGGGCGTATCAATAAGTCAGTTAATAACACTATCAGTCAGTATGAAGCTGATATGTTGCAAAGAGTGTTAATCCCGTTAAAATCCACAATCTAAAATCAATCTTATAATATAATCATCATGCAAGTTATCCCACAGGGATAGAACAGTTACCGCACAGGTACACTTGCACCAGTTTTAATGGTTGGTTATGAAACTACTTACAGATTGTTTTTTATTATTATCGATAATCCTATCTATCAAAGTAGCCAATAGTCAAGAAATACAAAAATACAAGCACCTTAAACAAGTGCCTTGTGTGAATGATAATACTTGTGAGGTTTATGATTAATGAGTGATGCAATAGCTAAGATAGTAATGTTTTTGATTGTTATTCTTGTATTTGGAGGGATGATATTTTCATCTGTATACAACGCAATCAAAGTGAGTCAGCTACAGTCGGAGTTATCGGCAGTAAATAAAACATGGCAAAACTCTAACCAAAGCACATCATCAGCACTAAAGCTTAGTGACTTTATAAAAAAACAATACTCTAAAAGATTTTATACTGCATTAACATTGGTTAAAGAGCCTAACAGCGAGAGTATGTGCCTTAATGAGAATCTTTCTTACACGATGGTAAAAGTACTAGATCTGCCACCGTCTAAGCTTAAAAAATATGATGGAGCTATAATTGAAAGGGATGATTTAGATGATTAAGATATTTAAGATTTTATTTGTCATTGTATCGGCTTTATCTCTATACTCATGCAGTTTGTTTAATGCTGTGAGAGTGACACCTTTATCATCCCCATACCTAACGCAAAAAGTAAAGGTTGCATATTGGAACACTGATACTTATGGCGATGTGATTATGACGCTTATAAGTAGCACAGAAGCCTTGAATATATGCAATATGAAGTTAGACAAAATAAAAGAGTTAAACGAGAAAAACCAAGACATCTAAGAGGTGTAAAATGTTAAATATATCAGTGTTTATTGCAGGAATATTTATAGGTAAATACCTAAAGAAAGAGCGTATAGAAAAATTGATAGCAGAAGTTAAAGAATTTATGGGGAAGTAAATGAAGTATAAACATATCAGGCACGAAATAGCTAACTTTGACATTTACTTTTGTTATGGATTTAAAAGTTTCAATAAAGTAGGTAAAAAGCTAGGTATGAATTACGATATCTCTAAATATGGTGGTGCTACGGCTACGAAAAATAGCACTAAAGAAATATTGATAGGCGTTGATAAGTATGAAGATATATATGAAGTTAAGGCTTTAGTCGTTCATGAGTTAAGCCATTGTGTAACTTCCATTATGGAATCAATGAACTCTAATTGTGATGAACTAAGAAGTTATACCCTGCAATGGTTATATATTGAGGTTATGAAATATTTAGATGATTTAATAGCTAGAGGTAAATAAATGAGTAAGCTAACCGCACAGCAAGAGCTATTCGTTCAAGAATATGTAAAGTGTGGCAATGCTACTCAAGCCTATAAAAAGGCTTATCCTAAGTCGCTAAAGTGGCTTGATAAGTCAGTATGGAGTAAGTCGAGTGATTTATTGGCGAATGTAAAGGTTTCGCAAAGGGTGGACGAGTTAAAAAAAGAATTAGCAAAAGAAAATTTGTGGGAAAAATCAGAAATGATAAGAACACTAAAAGATATTGCTAATGTTGAATATCAAAATAACTCTGAAAGAATCCAAGCTATTAAGCAGGCTAGCTCAATGCTTGGATATGATACTCCCCAAGAAACCAACAATGAAAACAAAGAAGCTCGCAATAGCATAATAATCAACACCAATGCAAACAGAGATTAATCCGCTACCTAAGCAGGAGAAATTTTTAGCACTTAAAGCAACTCATAATCTACTTGTTAGTGGCTACGGCTTTGGTAAGACAGAGACAAAGTTAATAGCTTTACTTATGGACATGGTTGCGTACGGCAAATACGGTGCTGTCTTCGCTCTTTACGACCCTACTCACGACTTATTAACAGTCAACACTATTCCAAGATTGTTAGAAAAGTTAGAGCTTGCAGGCATTGAATTTAAATATAATCAGCAAAAAAAGATAATCAAAACTGATAACTACGGAACTATCTTTTTAAGATCAATGGATGCACCTAACCGCATTGTGGCGTATGAATGCTTTAGGAGCTTTATAGATGAACTAGAAACCCTAAGACCAAAGCAAATTATAGATGTATGGAATAAAATTAACGGTCGAAATAGACAGAAGTTAGTAGGTTGTGAGCAAGCTAAAAACAGAACATACACATTCACCACACCAGATGCAGGTTTTGGCTTTACTTACAATACTTGGGGAAAGTCAAAAGACAAAGACCAGTTTGATTATGTAAATGCTAGTACAGAGGATAATCCACACCTACCAGATGATTATGTAAAAAACCTTCGCAAGATATACCCTGAGGGCATGGTTAAGGCTTTTATACATGGTCAATGGACAAACATTGCCCAAGGTGTAGTTTATACTGAATTTAATAGAGTTAGTTGTCACGATATTATCAAGGTAAATAGTCACGATAGTTTAGATATTGGGCAGGATTTCAATTCTGGAGGATGTATATCTATAATAGCTAAATTTCATAATGGTGTTGTTTATGTTGTTGATGAAATGGTAAGTCAATCAACATACGATATATACCCAAATTATAGCTCTTTATATGCTAATAAAGCCACCATATATCCTGATGCTAGTGGAAACTCTAAATCATCAAATGCTACAGGCACTGATATACAGATACTTAATGAGAATTTTTATACAGATTATAGAAAAATAAACCCTATGATAAGAGATAGAGTTTTAACTGTTAATGTGGCTCTTAAAAACAACCTACTAAAGATAGATGTGGATAAATGTCCTAAGTTAGTAGAAGCTCTCGAAACACAAGCTTATGATGATAGCGGTAAACCTGAAAAAAGTAATGGCTCAGCAACTAAAGATGATTATGTTGATGCGTTAGGGTATATGATTTATAATCTACTGCCTATAAAATCCGTAGTCCAAACAACGGTCTACAATAATCACAATATATTTTAAAAATTACACTTATGTCAGATGTATCTACACCAAGAGCAGATTATACTTATCACTTAGATGAGTGGAAAACAGTCACTGATACTTTTGGTGGTCAAAAGTCAGTAAAGTCAGAAACAATAAAATACTTACCTTTGCCCAACGGAGCTACAAGTGCGAGTGATGATAAATACAGTCAATACCTGTCTTTGGCTATGTTTTATAATGTGGTTCGTAAAACTTCAAAATCCTTAAATGGTTTAGCATTCAGAAAGAAACCAGATATATCCTTAAACGATGATGGCAAGCTCAATTATATCCTTGATAACTGCTCAGCTGACAATGAAAATATAACTCAAGTCGCTAAAAGAGTGCTGCAAAACACACTAAACATAGGGCGTTGTGGAATACTTGTAGACTTCCCCAGTTATCAGGGCGGCATAACTGATAAGGTTAAGCAGAGCAATAACTTATATGCCTATATGTCGGTATATTCAGCATTCAATATCATCAACTGGAATACAGAAAATAAAGGTTCTACCAGTCAGCTATCACTAGTGGTGCTTAAAGAAGAGTATTTAGAGTTCACAGGATTTTCTAGTCAAAGTAAGACTCGTTATAGAGTGCTAGAGCTTAAAGATGGTTATTATCAGCAAAGAGTGATATATAAAGACAGCAACAAAGAAGATGAAGTGTATGAGCCTAAGGCTAATGGTCAAAGACTAACAGAGATACCTTTTGTATTCACAGGTTCAGAAAATAACAATAGTGATATTGATGGTTCGCCACTGATTGACTTAGCTAATATGAATATCAAACACTATCAGTACTATGCAGATAATGCGTTAAAACTTCATTATCAAAGCATACCTTTATTGGTAGCAACCAACATATCCAAGCAGTCAGCAGATAATATCAAAGATGGTGGCGGTCTTTCAACAGGTGCTACCAAAGGTGTAGTGCTTGGACTTAATGAAGACCTTAAATATCTTGAAATAGCTGAGACTTCTAGCCTTACATTAGAGATAGATAAGATAGAGCAGATGATGATTTCAGCGGGTGCTAAGCTTGTCAAAAATGATAGCGTCAACGAGACTGCAACTACTTCAAGGATTAAAGCAAGTTCAGAAAATAGTGAGCTTATTAATGTAATGGATAATGTATCTAACGGCATAACCAGAGCATTGCAGTATATGGCTTTGTTTGAGGGTGCTAATCAAGATGTTAAGTTTGAGCTTAATAGCGATATAGTGGAGGAGATGACAGATACTCAACTGCTATCTATTGTGCTTAGCGGTGTTACGCAAGGAACAATTCCTAAAATTGCATTATTTAATGGTATCAAAAAGAGCGGCTTACTTAATGAAGCTATGACTTATGAAGAGTTTAAGGCTGATCTAGAAAGCGAGAGTGAAAGCTTTGAAATCGCTTGAAAATGATATTATCAAACAGTTTGTACTATCTCAATCTGTAATTAGAACATATTCAAAGGCTGTTGATAACGAGTATGAGCGTGTATTAGGATTAGTCAATACTCATCTTATGAATAATGATATAAAGAACATTACAGAGCTAAGAAAGCTAATCAGAGTATTCACAAGTGAGAAGTTTGAGTATGTAGAAGCTAAACAGATGGCTTTAGACTTTGCAAAGACTCAATCGGATACTTTTCAACAAACATTAAAGAATTATGTAACAGGTATCACAGTTGCCAAGCTTACAAAAACGCAGATAGAGAGGACGCTAAACTCAATAATTGTTAATAATGAAACTATAAATAAGATGTTTAGCACTCTTACAGACCAAACTAAAACATACTTTAGGCAAGAGCTTACTAATGCCTTTGTGCAATCTCAAACAGTTGATGAAATAACTGGAGATATACTAGCAAGGTTGCCAACTATAAACAAAAAAATAAAGCAGCAATCTATAACTCAATCTCGCACTATGCTTAACGGTATATCAAACGGTATGTTTAAGGCTACAGCGGACGCTAATAGCGAGACACTAGAGGGTTATCGTATCTTAGTAATACTAGACAACCGTACTAGCACTATTTGCCAAGCTTATGGTTCTACTCCCGATAAAGTTTATCCACTTAAAAACCACCCGCAACCTCCTTTTCATTATAATTGTAGAAGTATACTTTTGCCAGCCATCAAAGATGAGTACGATGCTATGTTTGATAATAGTGAAGTTACACGACCAGTACGGGTTTATGACAAAGATGGCAAGCTAGAGCGTATAGAGAGGGTATCACCTACCACTAGCTATGATGAGTATCTAAGACTGCAACCTAAAGCATTTCAAAAGCAACATCTAGGTGCCACCAAGTACAAGCTTTTTAATAATGGCGTCAAGCTAGATAAGTTTGTAGATAGTGGGCGTGCTTTGTCAGTTGGTGAGCTTAGAAATAAGTTTGCAGAGTTTTTATAAATAACACTCAAAATCCACACTCGCAAAACCATTTTAAAATTAATCCTTAACAAGACTACGGAGAGTTTAATGTCAGAAGTAACCCACGATACACCAAACACAGACCAAGATGCACCTCTAAGTAATGAGGAAATTATCGCACAGCTAAAAGCCGAAAATCAAAAGCTTGCTAATCACAACGCTACGCTATTTGCAGAAAAGAAAAAAGGACAAGAGCAGAAGCGTGAGATAGAAGAGCAAGCCGAAGCCGACAGATTGGCAAAGCTAGCAGAAAAAGGCGACTACAAAGCCCTTTTAGACACCACTAAGCAGGAGCTAGATGCGTGGAAAAACAAATACGAAGACCTTACCAATAAACAAAAGCAAGGCAAGGTCGACGAGACCATTAAAAGCGTAGCTAATGAGCTATTCGGTAAGGAAGTTTTCAGCAAGCTTATCGGTGATATGTTTGCTTACTCTGATGAAACAGGCGGGGTGCTTATGAATATTGGCGGTGCTACATATTCAGATGTTAATCAAATGAAAGAAGCGATAAAAGGAATGAGCGAGTTTAAAGACATGATTGTGACTTCTAAGTCAAGCGGTGGCGGTGCTATCTCTAATAACTCAAATGTTATATCTCGGAAATCATTGAAAGAAATGAGCGGTATGGAGCAGGTAAAACTTGCAAGAGAAAATCCAGAGCTTTACAAACAACTAGTAAAAGGAAATTAGAAAAATGGCAACTACACAATTAGCAGACTTATATAATCCATTAGTATTTGGTTCAATAGCACAAGAAAAACAAACAGAAGGCAATGCTTTCATTGCTAGTGGTATTATGGCTAATGATGCCCAACTAGCTACTATGGCTAGCGTGGGTGGTACTATCGGCGAACTTACTCAATATAAGCCTTTGGACTTCTTAGTTGAACCTACTTATCAGACGGATGTAGTCGGAGATAAGATAGGTACAGAAAAAGTATCAATCCAAACTATGAATTATAGACGCTTTGACTTAGCAAGAGCGTGGAGCTTTGCAGAACTTGCAAAAGTACAAGCTTTACAATCCGCAGGTGATCCAGTAGAAGCGGTTGCTAATAGAATAGGTGCTTATTGGGCGTCGGTTGAGCAACAAAGAGTTATCAAATCATCACTTGGTATACTTGCTGATTGTGTAGCTAACCACGGTAGCGATATGATTATTTCAGTTGCTACAGATGCAGTTGGTGGTGTAGTAGATGCAGAGCGTATAAGTGCGAATGTTATATTGGATGCTAAGCAAACGATGGGCGATATGGCTGAAGATTTAGGTGTATTGGCTGTACATTCTGTAACTTATACAAGACTTAAAAAGGAAAACCTTATTGACACAGTTGTGGACAGTGAGGGTAAAGTTTCGTTTATGTCGTATATGGGCATGAGATTAGTAGTTGATGATAGTTTGCCTGCAGTTGCAGGTGCAAACAGAATCACTTATACAAGTATCTTGTTTGGTGGTTCAGCTTATGCTTATGCACAAGTACCAAGAGTTGATGCTATGGCAACCGAAAGAGATGAGAAAGCAGGTAACGGTTCTGGTGAAACTTCATTAATTCATAGAATGAGTGGTATTATCCACCCTCTTGGCTACTCGATGACTTCTAATAACCTTAATACAGATGGTCAGGTAGGTTATTCGCAGCTAGAAATGGCTACTACATTTACAAGAGTATGGCAGCGTAAAAACATCAAATTAGCATTTATTCAAACGAACGATTAATTGCTAATCAATCTATTAATTAAGGAAATTATTTTATGAACCTAACTAATGCTCAAATAAGAGAATTTAACAAAAACCCTAAAGCTTTTAATAAGAAATATGGACTTGCTAAAGAGGATAAAGAAGCAAAGGCTAATAAAGAGGATAAAGAAAGATGAGTTTAATTATTCAAGATGATGCAGGCTTAATTGCCGATGTAAATAGTTATGTAACGGTTGCGTATTGTGATGCTTACTTAGCTACAGTTGGCAAGGATACTGATTGGTCAACTAAGAGCGACGCTGAAAAAGAAATAGCTTTGATCAATGCCTTCAACTACTTGGATAATGCTTATATTTACAAAGGTACTTCTATAACTCATGAAAGCAAGTTCCCTAGATCTAGTCTAGTTGTTGATGGACTTAATATAACAACGATACCTACAGCGATTAAAAAAGCCCAGTGTGAGCTTGCTTTAATCTACATATTACAAGGTGGCTTAGACACCAATATAGACTACACAAATTCAGATACTAAAACGATTATAGAAGAGAGCAAAGATATTGCAGGAGCTATAAAGAAATCATTTAAGTACGCTGATGATGGTGAAAGTAAGAAAGATTATAGATACTATCATACAGTAGATAAATACCTTAATGGCTTCGTATCTAGCCTTGGTAATGCTGATTGTAATGCTGGTGAAACTGCAAGCTACGGCTCATTTGACATACTAAGGGATTTATAAGATGGCTCATCAAGACTACATAGATGCTGGTAATGACTTACTAGAAGAGCTAGAAGAGTATGGTGTTGATGTAGATATCATAGAAAAGCAAAAAGTGACAGGTGCAAGTCGTAACGATGTAACTTATGATGATGTTGATATAGGCACAATAAAGGTTTTGTTTACTTCGGTAGAGCAGCAATTGCTTGATAGCAGTACTAAGAGTGAGAGCTATATAGATGCTAGTGATAAGGATTGTATAGCAGGTAACTCACTAGATCTTAAAAAGAGCTATAAAGTTAAGTCAAGTAGTATCACATACGAGATAATAAAGATTATAGAGATTAAGCCAGCTGATTATTTAATCGGTTATAGGCTGTATCTAAAGGGTGTTGAATAATGAGTGATTTAGCTAATAAGTTAGATGAGATCACAAACTTCGTTGATGATAACTTAGTTGATGTATATTTCAATGATTATGAAGACCGTCCAGCCGATACAGTTACATTCGTAAATTGTGATATATCTCTAGCAGGAGCTACAAGGCAAAAGACCATATTGCAACATCAAAAGAAAGCAATATTTGAGCAAGACTTAAAGGTCACTTTTTATATTTACAACAGCAAAAAAACATCTACTAAAAATATCTTTGAAAAAGTTGATACTATAAATGGGTTACTAACTAAAAGGTCATTATATCCAAGTGGATTAATGCTTACCAATAAGATAACTACGCCGAACGCTACCATAGATAATAGCTTAGGTGATAACTTCAATAACTACATTATAGAATGCTTTTTTAAGTTTTCTTATCAAGAGCAAATAAGCTAAAATCCGACTTCATAAATAGCCAATAAAATTACCCTTGTACAAACAACAAAGGGTAGATAATGGCAAGTATTCAAAATAAGAAGATTGGTTTTGTAGAAGAG
>Ga0307933_1002386_pt1 | contig 12945 bp, 4 predicted proteins | sample OrgLakmetageno88_FD_201811 | JGI IMG/M metagenome (GOLD analysis project Ga0307933, IMG submission 201811) | Saline water microbial communities from Organic Lake, Antarctica - #88 | ecosystem: Environmental > Aquatic > Non-marine Saline and Alkaline > Saline | place: Antarctica: Organic Lake...
TTTTTTCAATATTTTTAACACATTGATTCTGAAATTGATTGCTTTGATAATTTTTCCTTTGTTAGATTTTTTGAAAATACCTATCACCTTATCCGCCTTTTTCCCGTTCAAGTCTTCTGTATCCATTCCTTCTAATTGACTGGAAAAGTCTTCGAATAAACTATTCATAAAGGCCTCGTCTTCAAACAATTCATTTTCAAGATCATTCAGCGTTCGTATTTCACTGTCGCTGTCACTTCCAGAACTCTCACTGTCTTCGCTGTAAACACCTTCTGCGGAAAACACGTCCGAGTCTGAAACGGTGTCGCCCTCCGCCCCCTCCTCTTCCTCCTCCTTCTCCTCCTCCTCCTCCTCTTCAGACTCTTCATTGAGAGCTTCAGTATCACACCACTGTTCAATATCTTCGCCAGCAGATTCAATTTCACTCCTTGTTGACGAAACGTCTCCTTCGTCTTCACCCTCCCCTTCTTCTTCTCCTTCGCCGTCGGCCTCGTCGGCTTCGTCTGCCTCGTCATCTGTGTCGTTTTCAGAGGCGGCGGCGGAGTGCACTGTGCCTATTTGAAGATTGGACAGTGGCACAATGACCTCTTCTTCCTCGTCGAATTCGCCCTCGTGCTCGTCTGCGGATGCCGTGCTCATGGCCGAATGGCGTTGCACTGCAGCCTTTACGGGAGACGTCATTTCAGGAGGGCGCGCGGCAATCTGATCTTCAGATGATTCGTCATAGCGAGTGTCTCGTTGGATAGACATTTTTCTTGAAAAAAAGTAGAGATTTAATAATACACCGCGAATTCTTTATTACTGATTTATCCTTTTCATTTTTCTGGCTTTGGAGCTTTGCAAAGAAGTCGGAAAACCGCATTCTGAATGTGCTGCGTAGGCTCTTCAATGTAAAAATCAGCAGAATACACTAGACCATTTCGTTTCATGTTACTCAAATCTTGCATAATGTGGTCTCCGACTTTTTCAGACACCAAATCGTACGGCTTGAAGGAAAACGTCACCAACGAGAGTCCCTTCTCTTGAGCCTCGTCGCGCGACAGCCAATCTCGATTGGAAAAGAGCGAACGGGTTCGAGTAGAGATGGAGCGAACGTACGAGCGCTGCGCTTCCACCACTTCTTCATTCTCGACTAGGCGAGCCGTGTTCTCGCTCGTCACAGAGCCGTCGTCTCCCATTCGAGCGACGGCGACTTTTCGGGAAGCCTCGGTGGCTAGAAATGGCAACTTCTTCGAGAATCGAATCATGGGCGGCAAGTGGCGCTGGTAGGTTTGCATGGCGTAGGCTCCGACCTTGCTGAGTGGCTTGTTGGGCACCAACGCGATGCGGTTGCACAAGGGCCACTCCAAACGCTCCTCCATGTCAACGCCCAGTGATAGCATTTCGGGGTCGACCAAGTTGCAGGCGTCTCGCTTTTTGTTCGTGGCCAGTGTTTTCATTCCTGCGAGGTCTCCCAGGATCATCGCCTCTTCCATTTCCGAGCTCAGCTTCTTCCCGTCGTACTTATTATTCTCTCCGCTCACGTGAACAAACGCTCCGCGCATGTGCTCTGTTCCCTTTTCAGGCAAGTTTGAACCGACCCTCAATGCTGCGCGCTGCAGCTTGGTGTCCATTTGGATGGCCAATTTGTGAACAGCCGAGCTCGCCAATGACGAGTACGCAATGTTTCGCAGCGGGTCGTGGTCGTCGTTCAGCGCATTCTCGTCAACCGAATGAGTTCGAACCGCATTGTAGGACGCGACGCCTCCCGTGGTGTCCATGAACTTGTCGGCAAACACCTGAGTGGTCTGTCGATAGAAGCCAGTGTGACGAGTGTTGGGAGTGTGCATCGTTTTGAATTGCCGCATTTGCGTCTTCATGGAGCGAAACGTCGTACTCTTGCTCACAATTGCGTGCAGCGAGCGCTGGTAATTCAATTCCCTCAAGCGAACCGCGTCGCGGTCTCCGTTCACCGTGTACTCGACAATGGGCTTGAGAAGGGGAAACACCGACGCTGTGCCCTCGCCGACCATTTCTGGCAAGTAATGCAGCCACGCTGGCGCCTCGACGGGGTCTGAGCCTGGCTCGGCAGACGCCCCAAAGACAGCGCGTACGTCCACGTCAGGCACCACGCGGCGAACCTGCTCGGCAAACGACCAGACGGGCACGAATTGCGCCCACGAGTGACCTCCGAGGTTTTCCTTGGGCGGCGGGTAGATTTTCGCGTAATGGTGCTTCAATTCTGGCTCCTTGCCCGTGGGCTCTCCTGCAGCCTTGAATATCTCAATTTGACGATGGTGGTTCTCCGAGTACTCCAAGTGCTGCCCAATCTTGTCCACGTCGTGTGACGTGTCGAGGCGACTCGACGTGTGGTGATCCTGCTCCATTTTCGGCGACGTCACCGATCCGAGATTCGACACGTGCACGTAGCCCATTTTCATCAACCGCTTGGCCGACTTGAGATGAGGATGAGACCACTCGCCATTGGCAATGGCATCCGCAATGAGCTTGCCTGCCAACCCAGAGCCTTCGCAGTCGTCGCCTCCGCGCAGCATGGCATCGTCGTACGACTCTACATTCACTTCTCCGCTGGAACTTTCGAGCTGAGAAGCCGCTGCAGGAACCATTTGTTTCATCATGCTCTCGCGGGTGTGCAAGTCGCGAGTATCGCTCTTGTACGGTAGAGAAGTGGGGAATAACATGAAGGCCGTTCCGAGACACGCCACAATTCCAGTGACGCGGTCGTCGTAGGTGGCGTCGGTGCGAGCCAACTGCTTATCTAGTATCTCAAAGGCTTCGTCTGGATTCCAATTGTCGCGGTGCATTGCGTAGTGGATCAAATCCAAGTACGCCTTCTCGTCTTCGGGCGCTTCGCTGACCAAGAGGCCTCCAGAGTGACTGTTGGCAAAGTACGACGGAGCCCACAGTTGCCCTGCGCCAGACATTCGCCACGGCGAAATGATGCGCGAATTCGGCTCCATGGTCTCGCGGAAATTGACGCCCGCCTTCTTGGCCGACTCCATGAATGGCGTTATCTGGCCCATGATCTCGCTTTGCATAATCGCCGACATGACACCCGCGTTCTCCTGCGTCAGCTCGAAGCGAGTCTTAGGCGCCTTGCTGTGCACAAAAGTCGACGTGGCGTTTGGGTCTTCGAATACTGCCATGACCGAAATCGCTCCCTTGAGCATCGGCTTTCGAGTAGTCTGGTCAAAATACGAGTGAAGGAAAAGAGGAACGGCAACGGCATTTCCACTCTCCGACGCCTCCATCAAGTCCTTGACTGTCACCGAGCCTGTTCCCGCCGAGCACATGACTGCGACGTTTCCAACCCCCTTCTCCTCGGCCATGACCTCGAACCATATCATGGCGTCGCGGCGCAGCTTTCCATTGACTTTAAAACGCCCAACGGAGGCTCCTTCTCCGCGCTTCTTGCGTTTCTCTAGTTCGTCGTACTCGTCGTTCAAGTGCATTTTCATTTCAATTGGTTCGCTGAGTGTGTGGCGGGTTCCGTTCTTCCATGGAATGCTCTTGTGTACCTGGGTGCGGTGAAGATTCGTCCACGTTCTCACAATTTCTCGATTTTGCTCAGAGGTCGGTGCAAGATATCGCCCGTCCACTATAATCTTCAATTTCACGTTTCCAGCAGACGGAGAGACCATTTTGTCTGAGGACGACGAAGAGGAAGAAGCTGACATGTTTTTTTTGACAAAAAAATCGTGTATTTGAATTGGATGGAGAATGGCGAGTATTGTGTTCGATTACATTCGATGCGCCTGCGCGCGCACACACATGCCATCTCGCTTATCCGTGTTTTATTGCACACATTGTCCAATAAACATTTTATTCTTTTTATAAGCAACGATAAATACAAATCTACACCCACAAAACAACATTACTTTGAATATTTGAAAAAAATGTGCAGTGTTTTGAATTTCCTGAGTCTATCTGATATAAAGAAGGACAAGGAAAACATAGAAAACCAAGATAATCTCATATTCTATATGGAAATGCCACAAGAAAACGAATCAAGAAACCAGAATGGCTCCAATACCCGTTCAAAAAGAAACGTAAAAGATATGGACACGGAATTGCGAATGGTGCTCGACAAACTTCCCGTGCCTCCCCCCTCTTCTCCTGCCACCGCCGCCGCCGCCACCACCACCACCTTTCTTCCACTCTCCGACGCCGCAGAACTTCTTAAGAAAACGAATCTATCCATTCAGCCCGTTCAATCCTCTTCTTCCACTTCGGGCTCGTCGTCGTCGTCGTCGTCGTCGTCGTCGTCGTCGGCTTCTTCGTCGTCGGCTTCTGACTCTGCCTTGCTGGAAACGCCAGAAAGCTATGAACCGACTCGGGTGCATGTGATTCTCTCGGAAGCGGCAGAGAATTGGGAATCTATTGGAATTAATGAGTTCCTCGCAACATACTCGAGGCAATCATCCTTTATAGGTTCTGGCTCATACGGTTCAGTGTTCCTGGTGTGTAGTCGAGAACGCGGCTTCAATGTCGCCATGAAGGTTATGCACGGCGTTTCACCGTTCAGGGGCTATTTGATGGACGCGCAGCAAAACGCCAAGGACGAAGTGCGCGCTCTTATCCGCCTACGCCATTGCTATGGTTACGAGTTCTGCAATGGACGCTTTCCTTCCTTGATTGATTACTTTGTGCTTCCCAAGAATCTAGCTCACAACGATGAAGTGTACGGGTGCGAATTCATTGACAATAGAAAATACGGCGGCAAGCGCATCGATTTCGTGAGTCGAATGTTCAATCGAAATCCCCTCGAGGATAGACTATTCTGCATTGCCACCAAGTACGAGAGAGGCACCCCTTTTACAAACTTTGTCTTTCATGAAATGTCAATCGAGAAGAATGCAGTGGAAAAGGTGTGGAATCGGCCACAGACTCCGCTGCACCGCTGCGCGCTCATGTGGGAGATGTACTTGAAACGCCGCGCAGAGGACCACTTCACATCACTGTCGTTGGCAAGGTCACTTTGCTGCGTTCTCTCCACTCTCTATTATGTTCACCGAGCCAACTTGGTCCATTGTGACTTGAGTATTAATAATTTATACATCCCAGATGGTAAAAAACACCCAATGATCCTCGACTTTGGACTGGCCGTTTCCACGACGTCCACTGGCACACGCTCAGAGTCGGCAGAAGGCGATCGCAAGGGCGACAATCGCTGGAGCGGCGTATTCCCACTTCCGTCTCTACCTATTCATTGCCACGTGGACAGGAAGTTGGCGCAGACACACGCGCATGTAATGAAACATAGCCACGTCCGTGATATTCTGCGAGCCACCGATATTGCGCAAGTCGCTGAATCGTTCTTGTATATTGCAAATGAAATCCGCAAAAAGTACAATACACGCTTCATCAAATGGACTCCAAAGGTGTCTGTTGCAATTCGCACCATTAGCCTCTATTGCGCAAAGGACGTATCCCCGTACGGAAGTCGCGCTGCGTTGCATTGTGCAAACATGATAGCCAAAGCAATTGAAAAGGATGAGAAGAAAATAAAATAATAGGCGAAAATCGCGAAATTAACTTTCCCTCTATACTTATTCAGCCGCTAGTCAATCCAACTATAGACTTTTTTTCTCTCTTTACTGTGACATTTCTTTTATTTTTGTCATCATTTCTTTTTTTTCTTCACTCTCACACATCTTTCCTTTTCACATTACACTGTATTTACACACAGGAATCTAAGACCCCTCCCCTCTACCCATCACCAACCCGCCTACTCATACTCTTTTTTGTTTACATTGTTATTAAAATACACGCGGTCCGACTTACGGGTCGGGCCATTAATCTAATCAAAACCTCGACTTCACTTTATTTTGGAACAAAAGTTCCGTGTTATAGAACTTGCCCAAGTTCCGAGACACTCGACGTGTTTGTGCACGACGGAGGAACCGAGCTCAGCTCCGCTTGCGCGGCAAAACCAGACGGTTACATTGGACACGATTATGTTTTCGACGGCTTAGCCGAGCCAGATACTGTGGACTTTCAGTACGAGCCTACAGTGCCAGTCGACTGCTTGTATAGTGAACCCTTTTTCATAGAATACACAGGAAAGGACTGTTTTTTCGAGTTCAAAACCAGTGAATCACTTCAAGACGCGATTTACGTCGGAAACTGTACTTATGATGATATGATAGACGTAAATGGAGACCCAAAAGTATCGATTGTTGATGATTATTTTATCGGAGAAGACGGAAATAGAATTGTTTGCAAAGTAGAGAACGGTGAAGATTTCGCCTTCAAATGGGCCAACTTTGGTTCTTCTTCGTCTGGTGTTAAAGCCACTCAAAAGTTCGTCCAGACCGAATTTGAAATTTTATTCAATGCATATACCTATCAGGTGCTTGGCTATGCAAACGACGATGTAGTGCCCAGCACAGATTCCACTGGTGCACCAGTTACGAGCAGTTTTACATGCATTGACGGAGCAGTCGTTGCCAATGAAGAAGTCGTAACCGATTCTGATGTTACGGACGGAATCGTAATTTGCTGCTGTGTTGATAATCCTCCTACCGAGGACCCACGCAATACTGTTTGTGTGAAGGTTCTTACTAGCTCAGCAAGTTGCGAAGATAGATGCAATATATTGAGTGATTTTTCATATGTAGATCCTTCACATCATACATGTACCACCGGAGGATACACTCTCAGCCAGTGCTTTGAAGAACATGCGTATCAAGGAGAGACCGCTCCTTTTCTCCAAAACAACGGCGAGCCATCGGTTCCGATAGAATTGACTGAATACCATGTTCCTGGCGCGACTTCGCACATGGTGACGCCGTCCGTCTTTTTCGACTTCCAAGCTCTTCCTGGCGAGGATTTGGTCGAGTACCGCATCTCCGTCATCAGCAACGAGGGCGAAAACTGCACCTTTGACTTTGGCTGCAACAGCGGCGCCATTGCCGTGTCGCTCCTGCCGTCGTGCTCTCTAGACGCGGTTCCGATTGCGTGTGGTCGAACACAAGAGTTCGCCATTCAGCCGTCAAACAACGCGAGTGAGCCGAATGTGGACTTTGTGATTGCCCCTGGAGTCCTTGAGCCTGGCGTCGTGTATCGATTGCGCATGCGAACCATTGACGGCACCGACGTGGGCTGTTTCACCCCGTGCGTGTCGGCGGTCATCATGCCGCCAGAGCCAGAGAATGCGCACTGCGACACTCCGCTATTCATGGCACGCGAGACTCCGCAGCAGCGTCGAAATCCTTGCCACCCCGAGTCTGGATTCAATCTGGACGAATGCAGCGAAGACTGCTTCTGTCCGTCTGCTCAAGACACAGAAGTATGCTCGGACACATCGTCGTGTAATGACGACGACTGTTTGTTTATCAATGAGCGAGTTGAAGGCGTTTTCAGAACATCGGATTACCCATTGAATCGGTGCATGTACTTTGGAAGCGCGTTTGATCTTGTCAACGAGTTTATAATCGACGACACGATCCCAGACCGCTGTTTCATATTCAACGGGTCTTTTGTGTCTTCGATTACTGATCTCCCAGTTGTTCCAAATACAGGCATGACCATTGTCAAAAAAGCTGGATTATTTGATACAAGTCAAGCGGAATTTTCCTTGAACACCATTGGAGAAAATACGCAAATCATTACTTCTGGAGGAAGTGTATTGTTCAATTTCATCCAAGACGGACAAGAACTGAGTCGTATCGAATTGTGCGGCACAGACTTTGCATTCTCTGGTTTCGTAGATTCTACGACTGTCAATTGCATCTCTGCAGTAGGAGGAAGCGTAGACAATACAGAGCTTCCCGACGTCGATCCATTGCCAATTCAACCCATTTCGCAACTAATCAGCGATGATACGGATTTCGTGCTGTCGTATCCAAATGAGGCCGCTACTGTGTATTGCAACCAGCCGACGCCAGAGCCCACTTCAAGTCCTACCCTCTCTCCGCCTGCCCCTCCACCCCCGCCGACTCCGCGGCCGACTTCTATAGCGCCTCGACTAGACGAGACGTTTTACAACGGCTTGTGCCGAGACGGGATTGATAACGACGGGGATGGCCAGATCGACTGTGAAGACATTGGCTGCATCTCAGATTGGACGTGCGGAGAGGGTAATTGCAAAGACGGCAAAGACAATGACGGAAATGGTTTCATAGACTGTGCAGACTTTTCGTGTTGTTTCGAACCCAGCTGCTTGGATTCTCCGTTGCGTGTGTGCAGAGAGATTACGATCAATTTGGATTATTGCGGAGACGGGTTGGATAACGATAATGACGGAGCTCAGGATTGCTCCGATGTTGGATGCTGTTTTTATGAAGGTTGCATTAACAGTGAATTGCGTACGTGCCCAGAATCGTCGTTTTGCCAAGACGGCATTGATAATGACAAGAATGGATTCATAGACTGTCAAGATTTCGCATGCAGATTCGACGAAGCCTGCACACCGTCGGGTGTTAATCAAATCCAAGTGACCACAACGACTCATCATCCAGACGGTCACACTCACGGAAATGAGTCGCCGACGGCCACAACGACAATGTCAGCGACCCATACAACCACCACTTATGCCTCTACCGACACCACGACCACCACAACTCATCACCGAGACGGACACACCCATGGAAATGATTCTCCGACCACCACCACCACTACCACCACGCCAACCACCACCACCACTACCACACCAACCACCACCACCACCACTACCACCACCGCCACGACCACGACCCAGTCCACAGGGGAAATAGTGCAGCCTAATTGCCCTTCAGTGGGAACGTGCACGTCCAGTGACGGAGACGCGTTTAGCGTGTGTGCGTCGGTGGAAGACGGCTGCCCTGCTGGCTCCAAGAGGGACGAGACCCCAGAAGAGGGTGATTCGTGTTCGCCAGAAGACCCTCTCCAAGAGACGTGCATGTGCTGCACGCGAGACTGCGGAGACAATTGGACTCAATCGACGTGCGCCCAAGATAACTCTGGATACAAGACATGCACGGCTGCAGGAACATGCGTGGATCGTTTCAGTGGAGTGGTGGACACGGAGTTAACGTGCGGAGACGGCTCTGATTGCGAGTGTTGCAATTTTGACCCATTCGCCCCTTCTTCGTCTACAGTTGACAATACGAGAACGCTGTCGTCCAGGCAAGCTGTTTTCACAACGTGCTCGTCCGAAAACAAACCGTGCGACGGAGAATTTCTCAATGGAGAAACGTGCGAGTCTCTTGGATTTGCGGGAGGACAATTGGCGTGTCACCCACAATGCTATACGTACGATGCAACCAATTGTATTCCGTATGGAGCGTGTTGCACAGGCGTCGAGGAATCAAACATGTGTATTGAAAAGTCCACCCTTTCGGCATGTGATCAAGAAAGCGGGGTTTTTGTAGCCAATGCTGTCACATGCACGCCTAATTTGTGCAAATCAGTGTTGCAAAACACCGAAAGGATCCCGCAAGAAGCTCAGCAAACAGGAGTCATTGAATTCGGAACTCGCACAACGTCAACACGCCAACGCTTAAAATTCAACGGAACGTGCAGCTTTTCTTGTTACATTGGAACCGTGGGAGGAGTTCTGCGATCCAAAAGCAATGGCACTTTGTATGCAATCAGCAATGCGCACGTGTGGTCGTCTCCTAGTGGATATTCAAACGAGGACAATTGCGCACGTTCGATCCCGCCTCGCCGCGGTACTAGTAGTACTAGTAGTACCACAAATCAAGAAAGTGTGGCAGACGTTGCCTATCAGTCGGGAACATGCGATCTAAGCATGTCCAACCCATTAGGAGAGGTGGCCGCTTTCAGCTCTCTGCAGCCCAACTCAATTCAAAAGGTGGACGTGTCCATGGTCAAACTCGACAGCCAATCGCTGTACGAGCAGGCCGTGCAGATGGGACTTGGTCCGCAAACAAAAGGAGAGCCCGCCGTTCCAGAACTCGGCATGATTGTAGTCAAGTCGTCGCGCACGTCAGGTTTCACGATTGGCCAAATAAGCGGAGTCAGTGTGACGTTGTATGTGGCACACAACGCCGGCGACGGGTCAGAGTCGCATTACACTGTACTCATGGAAGACCAATTGTGGATCGAAGGCATTTCGCCCAGTTTTTCATTCATGCGAGGCGGAGACAGTGGCTCGGTTATTTTCGAGTATGAAACCATGAAGGCAGTGGCATTGGGTCACGCTGGATCAAATATAGGCGAAGGCGTCGCATGCTCCATTCAGAGCGTGCTCGACGAATTTTTCCCAGGCGGAGACGGAGAAGTGGCGGGGCAAGACGTCGCCAGTGTTCTCAAGAAGAGGGGCCACAATGGAACATCGACAGTCGACGTTCACCCGCGAGACGCTTTTATACCACTTTCCGCAAATATCAGAGAAATGCCTCCAGCGTCGAGTGTGACGCAGGCTAAGAGTGCACAGAGCATGCTTCACGCAGTCCTCGAGCCTTTGATGAAAGACAACATTGTGATAGGCCATTATGTGTCACTGCGGCGCGAGCACGTGAATGAGCCGTGCATCATGATTTTGGCAAATAAGAATAAGGTGTCGGAGAGAAACATAGAGAGCATCATCCCTTCTACCATTCTAGGATTTCCCGTGTTTGTTCGTTACACCGATCCAATCAAGGCTAATTAATTAATAAACGGTAGTCTAATCAAGATATCAATAAACTAAAATCTAAAATCTCTTTTTTTATTTTACATAATGAGTGACATTTTCGACGTCAAACAAAGAGAAACGGACCAGTGGAGCGATGAAGAGAATGAGAATTTTCTTAATTTCAGAAAAACGCTTAAGGGACTAGTATCGGGGAAATCGAAACGACGCAAATTGGTAGACGCTTTCGAATTACTTTCAGTAGCGCAGAAGGATTATTTAAAATCCGGAAAATTAGGCGTCTACCCGTTTACCAATGCAAAAAATGAAAGCGATAAACAATTCGTAGGAATGAAATTTATCAAGGGCATTTCTTCCGAGCCGTTTAATATGAAAATTTCTATAAAAGGGGCGAATGAAATGATGGATATATTGTATAACAATTTTAACAGTGATTCTGAAATGCGACAAAAGTTCTCGATTGGAGGTCCATACGACATTAACCTGTTTTCAGAGCACTTTTCACAGGAGCATTACAAGAAAGTTACGCGCCTAACTGCGGTGGCAGTGAAAATTTTAGTTTATACGGATTTCACAGATCAGGCGTACACATTATTGGCACACCAGAAGTTGTATCGTCACCCTAAGACGCGATTGAATATTTCCAAACCAGAAGAAAAATTTCAATTGACCTTCTTAGAATGGGCCTCTTTCGGCTTTCTTTATCAAGAAGGAGATCGCTTGGAGATTTTGCGAAATTATGTCTCCGAGCCACTTGTCTTGGTATTGATTCGCTCGCGGACTTTTCCCTTCAATAGCCTTAAATATCTTTTAGAGTCGGACAGATTCGTGGATCAAGTGGCCAAAACTTTGGAAAACTATGATGTCGAGAAGGATAGGAATCCGGGTCGAGCGAATGGTATTCGAGAAATTTGCAAACTGGCTTATTCTCTTTGGATGTATGGGTTGGATAATTTGGAAAAGGGTTTTGCTGGCTCTAAAGTATACGAAGAAGTGGAAAAATTCTTAAATAAGGTTAAAGAAAAGAATCAACACGCGTACGAAGTAATCATGCACGTCACAATGAGGACAACCCCGACGTATCTGACAGAAAAGAGGAAAGAAGATCGAAATTCAAGGGAGATCAATATGCTTAATATTATGGTCCACAAAAAAAGTGAGAACGCTGCATGTAATAACAAGGTACAAGAAAAAGAAGGACCAGGTGCAAAAAGGGCAAGGCTCAAGTCTATTTTCGCATCGGTTTCGTGGGACTGAAGGGGTTCCCTTTATCTTGCAATAGAGGCCTCATACATCAGCAGTAGTAATAAAAAATAATAATAATTCTTACATGAATAAAGAGAACTGTAGTAGACCATATAAACTGTACTTTTTTTACAATGTCCACATCCAGTTCCGTGAAACGTCTCTTGGATAATGACCCTACTATGACTACGCTTGATCTTTCTTCCGCCCAAATCGGAGACGAAGGCGCTAGGAGTATTGCCGAAGCGTTAAAAGTTAACACTACTTTGATTATACTTGATCTTTCTTCGACCCAAATCGGAGAAAAAGGCGCTAGGAGTATTGCCGAAGCGTTAAAGGAAAACACTACTTTGACTAAACTTGATCTTTCAGAGACCCAAATCGGAGAAAAAGGCGCCGAGTATATATTCGAAGCGTTAAAAGAAAACACTACTTTGACTACACTTAATCTTCGCTACAATCAAATCGGAGAAAAAGGCGCTGAGAGTATTGCCAAAGCTTTAAAAAGCAAAAGAACTGCCTTGACTACACTTGATCTTTCAGAGAATCAAATCGGAGAAACAGGCGCCAAGTATATCTTCGAAGCGTTAAAAGAAAACACTACTTTTTCTACACTTCATTTTGCAGAAAATCAAATTGGAGACAATGGCGCTAAGAGTATCGCTGAAGCGTTAAAAAGCGACACTTCTTTGACTTTACTCAACATTTCTTCCAATGACATAGAAAAAGATGGCGCCAGGTATATAGCCGAAGCGTTAGAAGTCAACATTACTTTGAATTACCTAGAATTTTCAGCCAATGAAATAGGAGACAAGGGTGCTGAGAGTATTTCCGAAGCGTTGAAAAAAAACACTGCTTTGAATCTACTTGATCTTACAGAGACCCGAATCGGAGAAAAAGGCGCTGGGGATATCGCCAAAGCGTTGGAAGAAAACACTACTTTGACTATACTTAATATTAGAGACATACAAATCGTAGGAGACTTCGAAGATGGTATTAAGCCATTAATTGAAAGAAACAGAAAAATTAAGGACTTTTACATTTTTTACCTACGCAAATTGAGTCGCTGGAAAGTACAAGAGATAACAAGCACGATCCCGCTGGCTTTGATACAAAAACAT
>Ga0307933_1002390_pt1 | contig 12932 bp, 7 predicted proteins | sample OrgLakmetageno88_FD_201811 | JGI IMG/M metagenome (GOLD analysis project Ga0307933, IMG submission 201811) | Saline water microbial communities from Organic Lake, Antarctica - #88 | ecosystem: Environmental > Aquatic > Non-marine Saline and Alkaline > Saline | place: Antarctica: Organic Lake...
TCAGGAATTTTGTGAAGCCTCAAATTACAACAAACGAAATTAATAAAGAAAAAACAAAAAAACCTTCAAAAATGTCACAGACAATGCAATCCGAAAAACCAAGAAAAATATGTGGGATGATGAACGGATATTCTATAAAATTGTTAATTTCGATGGTTGAATATTTTAATAATTTTGGGACACGAAATTTTACATATGAAGATTTATATTCCATTTTCATCAAAACTAAATTAATTGAAGATGATAAAAATGCTGTCATAGAAAGTCCAATAATCAAAAAATTGATGATGGATTTATTTATACTGTCACCAATTAATGTGTTATTGTACATGTCATTTTGCATTGTGTTCATTTACAAACAAGGTGTGATTGAAATTGACATTGAAAATTTCTATGATGATTTTGTAAAACAAATAAAAATGAAATGTGATGATGATTACGAAACTTATTACCAAGTTTTGAATGGAAAGCCTGATAAATCATCAGACACAGTTCATATTAATGAAAAAGTGTTATCAAAGATAAAATCATTGTTTGAAAGTAAAACTGCTGATTATGGTCAAAGAGGAGCTGTGGCTGGAGAAATAGACTTAATGATTGATGCGTTTGATCAGATGTCTTTAAATAAAAACCAAGAAGTCAGCGATGATAAAGAATATACAGTTGAAAATTTGATAAAAAGATCAAAAAAAGTTAATTCTAAAATTAAAATTGGTGCCAACAATGAGACCGAGAAACAAAAGAAATTGAAAACGGCTTCTAAATTTTCCGACAAAGAACCCAATCCTAAAAAGACCAAAGACAATTTTGATGATGTGTTGAAGATATCAGAATTTAAAAAAGAATCATTAGGAAACTTGAAAACAGTGGACATGGAAACAAAATATACCCCTTATTATAAACAGGATATTCCTTTTGATAAACATTTCTATGAAGATTTTATCAAAAAAGTCAATTTAGAATAATTCAACAAATTAATGAATAAATTTTTAATCTCTTTTTAAAATCTTTGATGATCTTTTTAAATGGATTTTGATTTTTTGAAAATATGAATATGTCATTGTTGATGAAAAACATTTCAAACATCTCTTTCGTTACAAATGAATTTGTAACACGTGCAGTGAAACGAGAACATGTTTGTCGGCATCAGCACCTCTTCTCACAATGAGAAGATTTAAAACATCATCTTATCACAAAGATTATCATAATTTATCAACCAGATATTCTTTGATCCATTGTAATCTCCATCTAAAATCATACCACACTCCTTGAAATTGTATGTTTTCTTTGAACCTAATTGTCTATCCAATACTCCACAATTTCTACATCACTTTGATTTTAAATGAATGTTATTTATATTTTCAATCAATAAAATTAATAAATTCTAATAAAAATTACAAACAGTATAGTGTTCTGAGACTTCGTGAACATATGATCCATATTGTTCACACTTTGATTTTAAAAGTTGTCTAAACTTGAAATGTCTTAAATTTAACATGTTTTTTACAGTGGTTTTGTTAACGCATCTTCTTTTACCTGATTGTTTGTTTTATCTCTGCACCATGTCACTCACATTAAATCTCGAAATAACAAAATGTTCATATCGTTTACTTATTTTCGTGGATAACTGTAATGATTCATGACACATTTTTCAAATGATCGTTTGAATATTGTATCGACTAATCGAAGTTGAAGTGCCCAAATTATAGTTTTATCATTTGAATGATTCGATCCATTATTATCATTGAAAGATGGACAGCACATTTCCAAATCATCCTTGTTGTAACATGTTAATATACTGTATACTATTTCACCTGGTAAATACATTTTTATTTTTTTGTTTATTTTTTCATTTGAATTATCAAAATTAACTTTTTATTTTTTTAAATATTATTTTGTGTTGATTTTTCAAGATTTTAATGGAATGGTTTCATGAACAAAATATTTACAATCTTCGATGTGTTCACTTTTTTAAAAATTTCAAATAAAAAATCGATTTATTCAATCCATTAAAACAAATCAAATTATTGTTTTTGGATTCGGATTCTTTGTTCATTTTATTAAAAAAATATAATTTATTGTTTGATATGTTGAATTTATTTGAATTTTTGCGTGTAGTTCAAAATAAAAATATTTGTTTTTGCTTTATAAAAAAATCAAAACACACACAACATCAAAATGTATTCCAAAACACTCGACTCCAAAGATAATGTCCAAACTGTTCCTTTTGTAGAGTTCGAAAATGACATTGTTGAACAAACGAAAAGAAATGAAAATAGAAATCGTGATAATCAACCTATTCATTCGTTGATGGTATCTCAAATTGTTATACCAGGCAAACATTATCAAGTGTATACATCTTCTTCCAAACAAACAAACACAGACGAAATTAATCCAAATAGTCTGTTGGTGATGAAAGTGAATTCTGATGAAAGTTCATTGAAATCGGACGTGACAAAAAATATGTCAGGTTCAAAAATGAGGATTGTGATTCAAACTAATTTTAGAATATCATTGGACTATGCGTTCATTGAAGCTGTTGTTGTCACCAAAACAAAACAAAACAGTTATTTCGAAAATGTTTATCCTGAAGTTAAAAATTTTGCAATTGATCATGTTTCCGATTCCGAAAGAACATACACCGATTCAATCAATGATCAATCAGACAATGAATCAATGAATGAACAAGAAATGACAACTTCAAATATTGATATGAGTATATTTGACTCTGATAGCGAAAATGATGAAAGTGATCAGGGAAATCAAATGGATGTTCAATCTGAAGAAGAAAATGAAGAGCTGGAGTATGATGAAAATGATGAAGATACCAAAAAATTTTTTGAAGATGGGTACAGGAAAACATTGTTTGTTGCCAGTAAACCGATTTCTGTATTCAATGACATTTCTGAAGAATTCAATTCTGATTTTACTGAAACTCACATATTCAATGGTTTCAAGATTTTGAAAATAAATCAATCTATTTTTGAATCGGTTAATGATAAAAATAGAGCAAAGCGATACAAAACAATCATAGAATTGGATATGAACACTTTGTTCAACAAGTTTTTTTCAAATTCAAAGGAAGACAACATGTTGTTGAAACTTTTTATTAATAATGTGCTTTGCAAAAAAGAATTGTTTCATGTTTCTGAAAATGATGAGGAATCAAAAAAAATTGTCACTGACATCATACAAACAAATGCACATAGACATGTTGTTTTAGACAATGACAAAGTTAAATATTCTTTGAAAGAAAGAGACAGGCAATTACTGAATGAAGACGTAAAGGTTTTCAAATCTCAATATTACCATTTTTGTCCTGTTTTCAATTTGATTCCATGCCCAATTGTTTTATTGAATGATCAAGATTATGAAAATCGAAATACATTTGAAATGGTCAAGAAATTTCAACGAAATGGAAAAATAATGGAAAGAATATTTAAAAAATATTGATCATTCCAAATTGATTTTTAAATGATTTAAAAGTGAAAATACATTTTTATAACAATGTGAAATTTCAAATAAAAAATAAAATAAACTATAAAATTTAAACATAACCCATTTTCATGAATCATTATTCCAAATGAGACAAAATAACATATTCGATAATGTGGAAACTGAAGATGATAGTTCTTATTTGATAAATGATGATCATAATGTTCAAAGTATGTCTCAGCGAATGAGAGTTGAAAATGAATCGAATGATAACTCATTTTTAGAGCAAACAAATGAAAATGTTATTCATCATTTTGAAAACATTAAAAAATCAGTTTCTTATAGGATTGAAGATATAGATTTGGTTCCCGAGAAAGATTTATTTGATATTATTGGTTTATTGTATGAAGAATGGCAATTGGATTACAAACGATGTGCTATAAATTTTAATGATTGTGCAAACATTGAAAACAAAATTGGAAACATTGGAAATGATTTTTTTCAGAAATTTTCAACCATTTTTCTTTTGGATTGGAATCTAATAACCAATATTAAAAATCATGAAAGACATGAACAAGAAGATGACGAAGAAGACGGTTCCACAAGAAACAACAATGATCTTATTAACAACATGGTTAATCCAGAAACAACAGAAGAACAATCTTTTTCTGACGATTTTGAAATGGATGGAATGAATAGAGAACAAGTGATGGCTCAGATGGAAGGAAAAATGAATCCCCATAATATGTTTAATGAGTTGGAAAGAAATTTTGCAATGAGAATGGAACAAATAAAAGCCATAAGAAACGAACTTCAGTTTAATAAATTTAGAAAAATAAATAAATTGAAAAAAGATGACGATATTAATTATGTTTCACACAAGTCTTTGAGAATGAAACAAGATTCCATGATTAAAATGATTGACAATATTCATGTGGTGCTTCATTCTGGTTTCACTCGATTGAAATCAGATATTATGTTAATTTGTTACAATGATGGTTTTAATGTAGTTGAAAGAATACAAGATGAAGATTTGATTAAAAAATTGGATTATGATGGAAATTCATTAAAAGATCAAACAAAATTACTTTTGAGAGCAATTGGACATGTCAAAAAAAAAGGATATGCGAAAAAAGACCCAGATGTTTTATGCAGACAAAAGTTTGTTGAAATGGAAGTTCCAAACAAACAAGGCAAACTTGTCAAACAAAAATATTCAACGCATTGTTGGGTTGATACAGAAAAAAAAGAATCGATTGAAAATGTATTGAAAGAATGGTCATCCATCAATCAACCTGATATGTCCAATTGGAGTGACATGTTTTCTAATCACAAGACAATAAGCAATATTGCAACACTACTTTTTAATCAAAGAACCTATCATTTTCCAACAGTTGAAACGATAACAACATTGTATTCTTTTCGAAATGGTTTATTGTGTTTGGATGCAGACGATGAAAAAACAAAAAAATACTTTGGGACATATGAAGAAATGGAAATGATTGAAGGTGTGGTTTGCAATCAAATGGAAACGGAGTTATTTTTAGTTTCATTGCCAACGAATCATCCAGATTATAAACCATCTGATAACGAAGAAGAAAAAGTTACAGGAACATCCATTAGATTTTGGTTTGCACCATATCCTTCATTGGATTTTGTCAATAAAAAAAATCAAGAAAATATGGATCGAATGAGCTCCAATGTTTTCATTGACGAATCATTCAATGAAAGAATGATTAATTTGAGCATAAAAGAGGATAATGATTCATTTTTTGAACGCTTTATTCATTGTGACCAATTGAATCGTATATTTGCTGGTCAAAAATATTCAGAAGGTCTTATTCGTGACCTTTATGCCTTGGTGTTTGGTAGAATCACACAACCATATCATAAACATGACAGGGCACATATTGTTCCAGCTTTACTTGGAGTAGGTGGTGCTGGTAAGAGTGTTATATTGAAAGTATTGAGATCATTTTTCCAACACAAGTCCATTGCCGTTTTATCTGCTGGTCAACAGAAAGAATTTGGTATGGAAAAATTGATTGGAAAGAAAATTTGGATTTATGATGAGATGGAAGAAGAATCAAATGTTGGATTTGATGTGTTTAAACAATTGGCTTCAGGTGAAGTTATATCTGTGAATCAAAAACATTTGAAAACTGTTGATGAAATAGATGTGAAAGCTGGAATATTTTGTGGAAACAAGTTGGCAAGTAATTTTGAAGATTCTCAAGGACAAGCTTCAAGACGTATTGCTGTGTTTTTATTCACGGAAACAGCTGGAGCAAAAGAAGATGAAACATTGGAACAAAAAGTAATGGCTCAGCGATCTGAAATCATAATGAGAGGATTTTATTCGTATTTCCATTTGGTGAACAGAATAAATAGCAAGAAGATGAGAAGAATGTGGTCTGTTTTGGACAAGGAATTGAAAAATCAGCAACAACTTATTCAAAGTAAAAAGAATACTGTTTTGGGATTTTTGAAAGATGAAAATTCTTTGTTGCAAATTTCAAAAGACAGTGATGTTGATGGTGAGAAAATTTCCTACAAGGAATTCATGGACAAATACAACTTTTACTGTAAATCTAAGCGAATACCTTCCAAAAAAACATTGTCTGATTACACAGATATAATGATTGCATTAAAAGTTGCTTCCATACAAATTGTTAAAATAATGTGCACCAAAGGTAAAGAAGAGCGATTTATAATTGGATTGGAAAGAAATTATAGTTCTTCATTGCATTCAATATTCAAATCGAAAACAGGAGAACATGATTATCCAATGTGCAATATGGATAAACCTTATCAAAACAACGAAAAAGAAAAAAACAATGAAAAGGATAATGAATCCACAAGTTCAATTTTTGCTTCAGCTAATGTAATATCTTCGCCTGAGCAACCAAATCAATCATCTGACGCAATGGATTTAGAAGACGATGATTATGATTCAATTGCCAATAATTTTAATTTGGACAAAGCGAATTTGAGCAATGAAAAAGGAAGCTCAAGTAAAAATGACGATGATGTTGCAATAGTATTAGATGAAGATTTGGAAAATCAATAAATCATATTCCAAGAAACAAAAAGATTTTGTGTTTTTTTTTCAAAAAAAGAAAATGAATGTGCAATAGTTGAAAAAAAATAAAACAAAATAAAAAATGGATTATTTTTTTACTAAAAAATTAGTTTCTCTTGAGAGAAAAAAAGAAATACAATCATTGTGGAAAAAAAGCAAATTAACAAAAATAAAACCTTTGAAAATTGACAAAACAAAAAATGATTTGGGAACCATACAATCAAGAAATTATTGTGTTGATTTATCTTGTTTGACTAATATTCAAATTAAAAAAGTTAAAGAAGACTTGACTGTTAAATTATTTGATGAAAAAGAAAAGGAAATAATCACTGAATTCTTTTCACAAATTGAACTTGAAAATGGAAAAAAATACATTAAAGTTCCTGTTGCTTATGGAAATTATGTGTTTGGGAAAGCACAACGTGATTTGAGCAAATATAAACAAAAAGATGAATCTTTTGATGAAAGATGGTTTTTTGATGGTGTATTGAGAACTGATCCTCCTCAAAAAAAAGTAATTGATTCGACAGTAGATTTTTTAAAAACAAGCCCAACACGTTCAGGAATGGTAATATTACCATGTGGTTTTGGAAAATGTCTTGCTAAAGGAACAAGGATATGGACTTTTAATCGTTTTATTCAAAATGTGGAAGATTTAAAAGAAGGTGATTATTTGGTGGATGAAAATGGAAATCCAACGCAAATAAATAGCACATGCAAAGGAAATAGCGAAATGTACAAGGTCATTCCTATTGTTCGTTGGAATTTCAAATGGATTGATTTTGTTTGTCCAAACAATGAAGAGTTTATGAAAAATTGCAAACATTATTTCAAATCACATTGTAAAAAATACGATGGGAATTCTTCAATTAAAATGGTATTGGATGCATATACCACAAATAAAGATCATATTTTGACTTTGGAAAAAGATGGAAGAATAGTGGATGAAAAGATAGTGGATGTTTTCATTCGACCATTAAATTATAAATTAATTCAATCCACAGAAACAAATCGATTTCAATTAAAAGAAAATGAAGAATTGAAAATTGAAGACATTGATGGTCATTTGGATTTTGAAAATGAAGAATCTTTCAATATTTTGAAGAGAATGTTTTATTCAAAAAACAAAGAATCACTTTTATTTTTTATCATGGACCATAAATTAGAATGCATAAAAAAACATGACATGAAAGATTGGAATGGAATGCATTTTTGGTTTTTGAACACTGAAAAAATATCAACTAGTAATAGGAAATTATTGCACGAGTTGATGCGTTTTTGTGGTTTCTTTGTGATACAACATCATTCTAATTTATGGACAATTCACACTATAACATTGAGTAACAATGGCTACCCGAAATCAGTCAAAGGTGACAAATATAATTTTTATGGATGGGAATTTAAAATTCAAACATTAAACAAATCAAGTTATTATGGGTTCACACTGGGACAGTCTAAACGTTTCATGCTTTCTTCAGGTCATATTACACATAATACAATGTGTTCGTTTCATATTGCCAAACAAATGAGATGCAAAACACTATTTTTGGCAGAAAAAATTGATTTAATCTATCAACCAATGGAAAGATTGAAAATATTTTTTCCAAAAGTGAAATTGGGAATAGTTCATTCAAATAAATTAGAATACGAGGATTGTGATATTGTGTTTGCAACATTTCAAACGATAAGATCGAGAAAAGAAAACATACAAAAATCACATCCTGATTTTTTTGATTCGTTTGAATTGATTATTGTGGATGAGGCTCATCATATTGCAGCGAGAACTTACTTTGAAACACTTCACTATTTTAATTCAAGATATCGAATAGGTTTGACCGCAACACCGAGAAGACACGATGATACTCACAAAATGTTGTTTTATGCACTTGGGCCAATATGTGTTCAAGTATTCCGCAAAACAGAAACAACTAAAACAGTCATCGATTGTTTACAACACGAACAATCAACAAGCACATCATCTTCGTCATTAACTGTTTACAAAAGTGAAAAACCAAAGATTACAGTTTTGGATTATGACAATCAACATTTGGAAAGAATTGTGAAAACAACAAAAATGATGAAGCGTTTTCAAGAAGATATTTGTTTTTCTCATTTAACACGAGATTATAGAAGAAACAATCATATTGCAAGAGAATGGCTTAATTTGACTTTTCCAGATCAAAAAAGAAAAACAATATGCTTGTCTCATCGTTTTGACCATCATGTTCATTTATTGAATGCGTTTACAACGTGTATCATACGAAAACAAATTATGGAGTGTCCAGAAGAACCCAATTGCACATTGAGAATTATTTATTATGATCGAAAAAAAAAGGAAATCAAATTTGAACCCATATTTCGAATGAAAAGGTCAAAACACATGTCTTTTCATGAACCCAAAAAATTTAATAATTTTGTGAATTTACATTTTGGAACATGTTCGATCGATATTTTTGAAATTGGAAAACCGACTGTGAATATCAAAGATCACAAAGATTTTATTGGTTTGGAAATAGATTTTGAAAATCATTATCCCATTGTGAGATTCGGTATTTTTCAAGGGGGGTTGACTGTAAAAACAAGACCTATTATTAAATCATTTGTGTTTAAACAATGCAAAGTTATTTTTATGACTTATTTATTGGGAAAGGAAGGTTTGGATGAAGATTCACTCGACACAGTTATTATGGCTTCTCCAGCTGGTCAAGGTTCTACTATACAAGCACAAGGAAGAGCACTTCGTAAAATCTACAAAACAAAAGATGGTTCTTGGTCAAGAAACAATCATCACACTATTTATGTGATGGATCAATACAATGAATATTTTGTGAATCAAAGTAAAAATGCTTTGAGGTATTTCAAATCACAAAAACATTGTATTTCTGTGAAGAAAATAATAGAACGAAAAAGAAATGAAGAATTGGAAGATGAAGAAATTTGATAAATGCAAAGTTAATTTTATTTTGTGTTTTTTTGAAAAAATAATATCAAAAGATTTGAAAAACAATTTCAATAAAAATAATGGTTTTTGGTTTTTTAAAAAAATATTTTTTGATTTATTTTGTAAAATTTCAATTGGAACAATTAAAATGGAATTTGAGTTGGGATTTTTGGAATAAAAAGCATGTAGATTTTTCAAAAATAAATTGTGTTGGAAATTCAATAAAAAGAATTGTGGTAGATGATGAATGGAAAATAGTAAATGATGAACACGGATTGTCAAATATGTTGATGAATTGCAATTGGATAAAAGAAGCAAAAAATAATCATGAAACAAATCGTTCGAGTTTTATAGATTTTTCAAATGATTACATGTCTCGAATGTCAGAAAATGAGAAATATTTTAATAGTTTGAATGAAAGTTTGGGAAATGCACAAGATGATAATGTTTTTGATTTGAAAATAAATAATTGTTTGTTGATTGAAACAATTTCATTTCCACATTGCAATTATTTTGTAAATGATAGCACAATGTTTCATATAATATGTTGGGTGGATTTGAATAAATCAATGCACAATATTTTGTTTTAAAAAATATAATTGTTTGTGTTGTAAAAAAAATGTCGATTCATATGTGTAGTCAAACAAAAGATTCCTATCAATTGGTGTGGACAAATTTATTGGATATGTTCATTTGTAGAGGATATGATATTGATCATTTGGATCAGTCCATTAATATTAAACATATTGAAACATTGAAAACAATAAATTTGTTGTGTTTGAATATGAAAAATGATTTTTATAAACATTTTGTTTCCATGTCCTGTTTGAATATTATTGATGCTTTGAAAAATCGGTTTTTCATGGTTGAAGAAAAAATAAAAGACCAAATAAAAGTTGATGATTTGAATAGTTTTATGAAAAATGAATTGATGGCAAGAATGACTTCTGATATGGAAATAAAAACGATGTATTATTTTTTAAAATGTTTTTTAAATCAAGAATTGATTGATGAAATAATAAAACACAATGAACCCAAAGACATGATTGATTTGTGTTTGGACTGCATTGATTATTCAAGAGATAAAATGACAAAAACATTGGAAAAAACAAATTTTTGGCATTTTCTTACTCCTTTATGCAAAGTCAATGATTACAAAGGACAACCGATATTTGTTTTTTTAGAAACTTGTGATGGTAAACCAAAAAAAGAATATGTTTCCATGTGCACTGAGTATTCAAAAGAATATGGCAGCAAACATTTTATTATTATTTATTATTGTGATTTGGTCAACGCAATTAATCAAGAAAAAGATTTACAAATGAGACAAAATCCTGGAATGCAAATTGAAATATTTGAATCTTCATTTTTTTATTGCAATGTCGCAAGACATTATATGCAGTCTTCACAACGGATATTAAGAGGAAATGATAAGAAACAATATCTTGCTCATTTTAAAGAAAATGAAATCATGACAAAAATGGCAAAACAAAGCGATATTATATGTAAATATTATAATGCGAGACCAGGAGATATTATTGTGTATTATGATGTGGATTATAAAAAACCAATTTCTATAAGACAATGTTGCAGTGGTTGATTTTTTATTTTTCAAATCATCAAAATAAAAATAAAATATTTAATTGATTTAAAAAAAATGTATGAAAACAATTATGAAGAATATAAACAAGCAATAGAATTATTTGAAGAAAAAAGTGATTATGAAAAAATAAACATCACAAGACAAATGAGTTATAAAAGATGTTTTGAAACATTTGAAGAAATTTTACAAGAAAATGGATTAAAAGTCGACCAAGAATCTTTGTTGACTGTGTTGAAATTATCAGACAAAGACATGGATCAAAAATTTTCATTGCCTGAATTTATTCATTTATACAAAAGTGTGATGATTGTAATTTCAAGTAAGCAAAATCAATAATAAATTTATTGTCATGTGCATTGTTGAACAATTGCTGTTGTTTGACCTGATGTAAAATCAAAAAAATAAATCATATATGTTTGTATGGAAAATGGAGTTTGTGTTAATGGTATAGATTGACTATTTACTATTCTATCATCTGTTCCATTTTTTAATTTTAAACGAATTCCCACCACATTTTTTGCAGTGTATTGTGAAAAATTTAATATAAAATTTGAATTGGATGTCAATTTGTTTAAAACTTCAAATTTATGATATTGGGGAGTGGAATTTCGAATTAAAATATTAACTAAAAGTGCTCTAATTATTATTTTTTTCTTTGTTTCCAATTCAAAAGATGTTGACAATTGTATTTCATAAGCAAATGTTTCTAATTGATTTGTCTTCAATTTGTCAGATTCAATTGTGTTATTTGAAACAATGGCTCCATTGAACTGTGAATTTTCATTTATTTGCAATGATTTTCCTTTTATTGATCCCTTGACATCAAATATGGCGTTTGAAGAATCCGTTCCTACTGTGGTGTTTCCTATTAAATCAGATATTCCATTGACTTGCAATTGATTTGTTGTCGTTTTTCCTGCCACAGATGCATCAGAATTAAATCTAGAATATCCTGATGAAACAAACGAACCACTAATATTCAAATCAGATTGATTTTGTGCGTCACCGATTGTGATATTGTTTCCATTCAAGTTTAACTGTCCATTAATGGTCAAGTCATTGGTTGTAATTGTTCCACTGGCTTGTAATTCATCGGTGACGATAAAACCATTCACAGTCAACGTTTTATTGTTTATTGTTGTTCCGACACTCACATTTCCTTCTAATTCTGATGCATTGAAAACTTTTAATGTGTTGGAATGAGTTGTACCCATGACTTCAAGTGTGGTGAGATTATTTGATTTGTACATTGAGATATCATTTTTAAAACTAAATACATCATTGACCAGTAATTCATTGGTTATTGTTCTCCCATTAACATTAATGGATTGATTGTTTAGTGAAGTTCCAATTTCAACATTTCCTAAAAAATTGGATTGATTGTTTACATCTAATTCATTTGTTGTTATTTTTCCCAAACTTGTTGTATTAGCTTTTAAATCTACATTTCCTAAAGATTCAAATGTGTTTGTTGTAGTCTTTCCATCAACAGTTAAATTATTACCAACAATTGTTAAACCATTTAAATCAGTTTGACCATCAACTTGCAATTGATTTGTTGTTGTTTTTTGGGTTACAATCAAATTATTATTAACATTTGTAATTCCGTTCAAATCAGCTTGATTGTTTACTTGAAATTGATTTGTTGTTGTTTTTTGGGTTACAATCAAATCATCATCAACAATTGTTAAACCATTTAAATCAGTTTGACCATCAACTTGCAATTGATTTGTTGTTGTTTTTTGGGTTACAATCAAATTATTATTAACATTTGTAATTCCGTTCAAATCAGCTTGATTGTTTACTTGAAATTGATTTGTTGTTGTTTTTTGGGTTACAATCAAATCATCATCAACAATTGTTAAACCATT
>Ga0307933_1002392_pt1 | contig 12926 bp, 10 predicted proteins | sample OrgLakmetageno88_FD_201811 | JGI IMG/M metagenome (GOLD analysis project Ga0307933, IMG submission 201811) | Saline water microbial communities from Organic Lake, Antarctica - #88 | ecosystem: Environmental > Aquatic > Non-marine Saline and Alkaline > Saline | place: Antarctica: Organic Lake...
TTTCTGGACGCGGGTTCAATTCCCGCCAGCTCCACCAATTCGAAAAAGACGCTTTCAAGCGTCTTTTTTTATGTTCGAACTCAATATACGCTAAAGTAAATCAAGCTATTTCATTGGACAGTGTTCGTTAAGAACGTCAAGCAACATAGTTATATCAAAAGGCTTAGTTAAAACATCGTTGATACCACACGCGATCACCTTCGGGTTTTGCTTAGCAAAGACATCGGCGGTCAAAGCAATTATTTTTTGCTGAGGATTTGATTCTATTATCTTACAGCTTGCTGTAAAACCGTCAAAATCTGGTAAATGTAAATCCATAAAAATAACGTCATATGTATGCTTACGTGCAAGCATCACAGCACTTTAGCAATGGCTCTGCATTCGCGGGTTTTTCATCAATATTATTGCTATTCAAAGGAATATTTACTTTTACCAATGTACCTTCATTTAGTTTACTTAATAACTTTATATTGCCATTCATGAGCTCTACTAGATTCTTAGTAATCATTAAACCTAGGCCAGCGCCCTCTGTAGTGTTGTTGTCGCCCACTCGTTGAAATTTATTAAACAATAAAGGGATATCTTTTTCAGATATGCCAATCCCATTGTCTTTGACTGCTATAACAAGTTTGCTTTTGTTGACGACTACATCTATAAATATTGACTGTTTTGCTGTTGAAAATTTAATGCTGTTGCTGATCAAATTTAACATAATTTGACTCAAACGCAGATCATCAATCTTAATACGATTAATGTTGTTTAAAGTCAGGTTAAAATTAACATCAAGGCGCTTCTCCTTCGCTAACGACGAAGTAATACCTTGTATATTAAAAAAGAAATCTTTTACCTTGGTTATTCGCTCGTAAAGCTCAAAACTGCCCTCCTCGATTTTACTAATGTCGAGAAGTGAATTAACTAGTTCTAATAATTGCTTACCACTGAAATCGATATGTTGTAGATAAGATGTATTTTGTTCTGAGAGATTTGACTCATTATCTACCAGCATTAATTGACTTAGGCTTACAATGGAATGAAGAGGAGTGCGCAATTCATGACTTAATCTGGATAGAAATTCAGTTGTTCTTTGATTGGCTTTTTGTAATTGAATGACCTTTAGACGCAGTTCCAATTGAGAAATAACTTCCCTACTCAGGATCTCCATTGCTTTACGTTGATGAACATTCAGCTTCTTGGGCTTATCACTAATGACGCAAATAGTGCCTATTGCATAACCATCTGGAGTTATTAGTGGCGCGCCAGCATAAAACCGAATATTTGGATCTGAGGTGACTAATGGATTATTTCTAAAGCGCTCATCACGAAAGGTATCGTTTACTTCAAATATCTTTTCTTGGTTGATTGCATGAGTGCAAAAAGCAATGTCTCTGGAGGTTTCTTCTGCGTCCAAACCAAACGTCGACTTAAACCACTGTCGGTCTGGGTCTATTAAGCTAATTAATGCAATTGGCGTATCACAGACCTCTGACGCCAACTGTGTCAACTCATCAAATGCGCTTTCACTTTCAGTGTCCAGTATTTGGTACCTATATAAGGCATCCAAACGATTTATTTCATCAGGTGGCATAGCAGCAATAGTCATTGTTTGAGTACTTTCCGTTTAAATACAACTGTAGAAGGAGGCATAAAACGTTAAAATCTATTCTTGCATGGTTAAAAAAGTTCGATATCCGAGTACAAGAAGAAAGACATTACATATAGACGTTGGTATTTTATTATAAAAAATTTATAGTATTAATAAGTAAATCATATAATTTAGCTCAATAAATATGTACTAACATGCGAATTAAGTCAATTAAAGCATGTTAGCTTGCTCTGCATTTATACTATGTAGTCATCTTTAAATTGAGTTTTGTAGCCAATAAGAGGTCTTATGAATAAAAATGTAGACAAGCAACGCCGGCACATTTTCTGACCTGCAGCCCTATTTAGTGCTGCAACATTACTTCCTTTTTCAAGCTTTGCGATCAGAAAATAACCACCACAACTTCAGATATTAGGCACTCATGTCACCCTGCCGGAAGAACTGCGTCAAAAACCGATGGGAGACTTTCTTTAATGCATGGCTAAGTAAAAGTCACATCGGCGCTCGGTTTAGGCTGCACCTTTACTTGCTCATTCAAACTTATTCAAGAGGGCAGTGATACATTTTGCACGCGCACAGTCTCTGAATTCGATGTTTACACGTTTGCATGAACGCAATATCACCTTTGGCTGCATAATAAAAATCTACCCATCGGGGTTAGCAGAGGATAACGCGATCAATCAAATGTTAATGGGTGAAATGATAACAAGTTTAGGAATGACCTACGACATTGCTTTTAAAAGTAGCATGAACGACTACTTAACCAAACCAGTCAGACGCATAACGCTAGCAAATGCGATCCAAACGATATTGAGAGCAACCAACTAAGGTTAAGTTGATTAACTAATTGATGAACTAACTATGTAATCAGGCAATTGGGTAGTCAATTGATCGGTAAAAAGACCGCATTCGGCGGGCGTATTACCTCTGTGATAACGTCGTTACTTGGTTTTTTGGGATTAAATACTTTTCAATAAATTCGTTAGGTAAAATCGGACGACTGAAGTAGTACCCTTGCAACAACATGCTGCCATTTTCTTTCAGCCACTCTACTTGTTCCTTTGTTTCAACGCCTTCAGCAACAGTAACAATACCTAAATTGACAGCCAGTTGGAGAATTGCCTTAACTAGGTTTTCGTCTTGTTTATCAACATTAATGTCGTGAATAAAAGACTGATCAATTTTTAATTTATCGACTGGTAAATCTTTTAAATGGCTGAGTGAACTATACCCAGTCCCAAAATCGTCCAGACTAAAACTGATACCAATTTGTTTTAATTCATTTATTTTATTGATGGTGTCTTTTAGATTATCTAAGGCGACGCTCTCGGTAATTTCAAATTCAAGATAGTGCCCCGCAATCTGATACTTTCTCAACACATTGGTTACTTTGTCTATAAAATCCGCCTCCGACAATTGTTTTCCACTGATATTGACAGCAATTTTGAACCAAGCAGTTAACCGTCCCTGCTGCTTCAATTGCACCAAGAATTCACATACTTTTGTCAACATTTTATCACCAACCTCAATGATCATGGCGCTTTCTTCAAGAAAAGGAATAAAATCGTTAGGCGCAACAATCGTATCATCGCGCTGCCAGCGAATAAGCGCCTCCGCTGAGGTTACTTCCATGGTTACGGAGGATATGAGCGGCTGCAGGACAAAGAAGAATTCGTCTTTATCAATCGCGTTGCTGATATCACGTTCCAATTTAAGTAATTCAGCCGTTTCAGTTGCCATTTTATTAATAAACAATGTTGAGCAATTACGCCCCGATTTTTTAGATTCGTACATAGCAGTATCTGCATACTGAAGGATTTCATCAGCTGTTTCAAAACCAGGCTTGAACACAACTACGCCTAAACTTGCGGATAAATTATATCGATGCAAACCGATATCTATTTCTCGATTGATACATCTTCTTATTTTTTCAGCAAGTTCAACGGCCGTTGTATTCGCAATTTCTCGATTATTAGTTAATTGCTCGCTGTGCAGTAGAAACTCGTCTGCACCTAAGCGAGCGACAGAGCCGATATCCTTGAATTCGATTGCTAGGCGCTCGGCTAACTTCACTATAAGTTGGTCGCCTGCACTGTGGCTGAAAGTATCGTTGATTCGTTTAAATTGGTCTAAGTCAGCCAATATCGCAACTTGGTATTGACTGTTTGAAATCGCAACTTCTTGCGAGTTCAACTTTTCATATACTTTGTTGCGGTTTGGTAAATTAGTAAGTGAATCACAATAAGCTAAATTTTCAATTTTCTCTTCGGCTTCAACGCGTTTTGTAACATCGTTACCCACAACCAAAATACTTTGTCCGTCGTAAGTATGAAACTTCACGAACGACATCTCCATTACACATCTCACTTTTTGAGAATCATAGGCTTCAAACACTTTATTCATCTGTCGAGAATCGTCATTTAGAAACGTATTCAAGACTTGCATTAACGCTGAGTCAACAGGCTCAATAATGTCAGAAGCCAGCTTTCCTTTTAAATCATATATTGAGTAACCATAGAACATGGCGGTCGCTTTATTGGCGAAGACAAATTTACCTGCATTGTCCAATGAATAAATAATGGCTGGAGCCGTATCAAGTATAAGTCGAAATCGCTGACTACGTTGAGTGAGAAGAATTTGCGCTGATGCTATTCGACCTAGTAAATCATTAGCTGAATCAATAATTTTACTAAATTCATCCGATCCGTGGCCTTTAAGCTTGCTAATGGATTGCTCAGTAAAAGAAGACGTATTGACTCTTTCGAAGCGACTCGCTAAGCGCATAAGGGGAGCAGCTAAACTCAAGTGATAGAGCAAACCCAATGCAAGCGATATAACGATATAGCCAGCAAGCGAGATAATAAAGGTCACTACCGCGCGGTCGTATACATCACTAAGTGACGAATGAATATTAATTCGGATCCGCATTTGCCCTGATCCCAATGGCGAATTACTGCCGTTCATCGGAGACAGTTCAGAAATAGTTAAGGGTACAAGGTATTCCCGAATAGTCGGGACTAAGAAAAAGGAAAGAACCTTGTTGGATTGCTCTAGCTGCTTTTTGTCTGATTCAGCTAAAACATTATCACTTTCGTCTATGATCGCAACATATGAAAAGTGGTTAAAATAAGTTAAGCCTTTAATAACTAATGCGGCTAAATCATTGTCTAGATTCCAAACAGCGTTTTTAGCCGTATCCTTTGATGCATCGATGATTGATTCAATCGAGGCGTTGACCTCAGCTCGTCGATTCTTAAAGTCAATATAGGTTTGCAAAAAAGACATCACTAACCCTAGCATTAACACCAAAATAAACGTTCGCACACCTAAGGTAAACGATATTTTACTGGTCAACTTCATACAGTAATTCAACGTTTTAAGAAATCTGGATGCAATATATGTCATTGTAGTAAAGGTGTCTATACCCATTAGTCATGTTTACCACATGAAAAGTATACCTATAAATCCTTGAATCTAAATCAAAACTGTGAAATTTGACTGAATTTAAACATGAATATTTTGACATTTTGATTTACCATACCAGCAGAAGATTAATATGAGAAGAAAGCATAGATATGTCACAAGATGATAAAGATTTTGCGCCCATTAATATAGAAGTCGATGAACGTCGTCCAATCGGTAAAGTCCCCTTAGAGCCAAAAGGCTCTGGTTCAACATCAGGTGGTTCACATCTATTTATGTCAATTGTATTAGTTGTCGCCATCGCCGCCTGTGCGGCGTGTATTTATCTATATACGCAGCTTGAACAAGCTAACATAATAGCGATAGATACTGAAAACAGAATAAAGTCACTTGAACAGCGCTTATCTGCAACCGATGAAGAAATAGATAACTCAACTATCGCACTTAGCATTAAGGTCACTGAATTAGCTGAAAGGACTGAAAATTTATGGGGGCAAATGGATAAATTGTGGGCTTCCGCTTGGAGACGCAATCAAGAAGAAATAAAGACCTTAAATAATGACTTGGTAAGTACAAAGGGAAACCTAGGTACAGATATTAAAAACATTCAAGTGAAGCTGGCAGACGCGACAATTAATGTTCAACAGTTGTTGAACCGCATAAACGGCTTAAATGAAAAACTAACGACCCAAGCCAACGACATGTTGGTAGTAAATGTTAATGCTGAGCAAACGGGTGAAAAAGTAAGTAATCAGATGAAACAAATAAAAGCCCTGAGCGATAAGGTAAAGAATGTAGAAGCAAAAAATTCAACACTGCTTGAAAAGATCGTGGATTTAGAGTCCCTATTACAAGAAATTGCCAAGAGAACGGTCTAAAAGCGTTCACTCAGGATGGTCAATAACGGGCGGATGCTATGTTTACTGATCCAAATTGGTACTAATCGCTGCCTTTCTTTACTTTTACCAGACACAAAAAAAGCACCCGACGGTGCTTTTTTTCTATCTAACGTTAGACTATCGAATTAACGACGTATGCGTAAACGCTTGATCAGATTTTGGTAACGCTCAACACTTTTACCTTTTAGGTAATCAAGTAATGTTCTACGCTGACTAACCATACGCAGCAAACCACGACGTGAATGGTGGTCTTTTTTATGCGCTTTAAAGTGGCTTTGAAGTTTGTTGATGTTATTACTTAACAAAGCAATTTGAACTTCGGGTGAACCTGTATCGCCTTCTTTAACGCCGAACTCAGATATGATTGTTGCGGTTTCTTCTGTAGTTAGTGACATAGTTATCTCCAATATAGATAGATGGTTTAAACAACAGCATGCCGATCACTAATTCAGTCATGCCAAAACAGAGCGCCATTATACCCGTGAAACGATAATAAACAAGCGCTTTAGCTTAGTTTTTGCCGAAAAAACTTTCTTTATAAACAACCACTCGTTTGGGTTGTAGATTGCCAGCAATATCGACTTCTGCCATGCCATAAAAGCGGTTATCTGAGTCTCGATAAATTCTAACCAACTGGTTTTTAAAAAATGGATTTTCTTCAAGGATCTCTTGCCCATGCAAAAAACGCTCGATGCTAGCATCAGTTGCATTGAAAGCAGAAAGATTTTCGACCGCAGTATCTGTCGGTAATAGCAAGGCATCCAACTTATCAAAAGTACGAAACTGCCTGTCTATTGATAAATCTTCAGACAGCGATTGTAATTCGTCAACAGTAATCATATTTTTACTTGGGTAGTCCGCCACTTTGGTACGACGGAGCATTGTAACATGCGCACCGCAACCCAAAGCTTGACCTAAATCATCCACTAGAGTGCGAATATACGTGCCCTTTGAACAGGCTATTTGCATGTCCAACTGGTTATTTTCGTAGCGCAGCACAACTAAACAGTGAACGGTAATTTCACGAGCTTCACGCTCAATCACAATACCTTGCCTAGCATAAGAATACAGCGGCTTTCCTTTATGTTTAAGTGCTGAAAACATCGATGGTACTTGCTTAATTGGCCCTCGAAACGCTTCTACAGCAGAATCGATAAGTTCACGTGTAACATTAACCGGCCTCGTTTCTACAATGTCGCCCTCTGAGTCTGAGGTATCTGTGCGCTCTCCTAACTTTGCGGTCACTATATAAGTTTTATCTGCATCTAACAAAAATTGAGAAAACTTAGTTGCCTCTCCTAAGCAGATAGGTAACATGCCTGTTGCAAGGGGATCAAGCGCGCCTGTATGACCTGCTTTCGCTGCCCCATATAAACGTTTGACTTGCTGTAAGATAAAATTAGATGACTCACCGCTGTACTTGTCAACAAGAACGACGCCATTAATCGCCCTGCCTCTTTTTATTCTTGCCATGTTCTACTTTTATCTCTACTCGTCTTCAGGGGCATCTTTTGCCTTTGCTTCATCTTTCGCTCTAGCTTGACTAACCAAGGTCGAAATTCTGATCCCTTCAGTAATAGATTCATCTCTAAAGAAATGCACAGCTGGAACAGCGCGCATACGAATACGCTTCGCAAGCAAAGTACGGATGAAACCTTTTGCATCTTGCAGTCTGACTAGATCATCCTTTATTTTGTCTTCATCATTTTGATAGAAAGTAACATATATTTTAGCATGTGCGAGGTCTCGAGAAACTTCAACACTTGATATAGTGATCATACCTACTTCAGGTTCACGATGTTTAAATTCATTTTGTAAGATACTAGCAATCTCTTTATGGACTTGCTGACTTACTCTATCTGTCCGAGAAAATTCTCTCGCCATTTTATTCTCCTGATTTCAATTACACACATTGCGCAATGAAAAAAACGGAGCCTAAAAGCCCCCGTATTTGGTCTCGCTACATTATTTATAACAATAAGCTACAAACACAATGCCTGATTTTTTCGCTAAGCGGTCTTCTAGAGTTCTCTTTTGACTTCAACGACTTCGTATACTTCTATCTGGTCGCCAACTTTAACGTCGTTATAGTTTTTAACACCGATACCACATTCGATACCTTTCTTAACTTCTTGGACATCATCTTTAAAGCGACGCAATGATTCAAGTCCGCCTTCGTAAATAACCACGTTATCTCGAAGTACTCTGATCGGATTGGCTCGCTTAATGACACCTTCGGTGACCATACAACCAGCAATTGCGCCAATCTTCGGCGATTTAAATACATCACGTACTTGTGCAAGACCCATGATTTGCTGTTTGAATTCAGGCGCCAGCATTCCGCTCATCGCTTTTTTAACTTCATCAATCAGTTCATAAATAATGCTGTAGTAACGTAAGTCTATTTCCTCAGCTTCAATGATACGGCGCGCAGAAGCGTCGGCACGAACGTTAAAACCAACCACAATGGCACTTGATGCCGCAGCTAAACTTGCGTCAGTTTCAGTAATACCGCCTACGCCGCTGCCAACGATGTTGACTTTAACTTCCTCGGTAGAAAGATTAATTAAGCTTTCTGCAATGGCTTCAATTGAACCTTGAACATCGGCTTTAAGCACCACGTTCAATTCGCTCACATCACCTGATTCCATATTCGCAAACATATTTTCTAGCTTAGCTTTTTGTTGCTTAGCTAATTTAACTTCACGCTGTTTAGTGTGGCGTTTTGCAGCAACTTCTCGCGCCTTGCGTTCATCTTGAACAACAAGCGCATTCTCGCCAGCAATTGGCACACCAGATAGGCCAAGAACTTCAACTGGAGTAGAAGGACCTGCAAGCTTTATTTCTTGTCCATGCTCATCACGCATCGCTCGAACACGACCGTATTCTTCACCACATAATAAGATGTCGCCAGCTTTTAACTCACCTTCTTGAATAAGAACAGAAGCAACAGGGCCTCTACCTTTATCTAAGCGTGACTCAATAACGATACCGCGAGCAGGACCCGATGCTACCGCTTTTAAGTCAAGCAATTCAGCTTGCAATGAAATGGCTTCAAGTAATGAATCAATACCCGTACCTGCTTTCGCTGAAACAGACACGAATTGATACTCACCGCCCCACTCTTCAGAAATAACCTCGAGTTGTGACAACTCATTTCTTACTCTGTCTGGATCGGCGCCTTCTTTGTCCATCTTGTTGACGGCAATAATTAACGGTACACCGGCTGCACGAGCATGCTGAACCGCTTCTTTTGTTTGTGGCATGACACCGTCGTCAGCCGCAACAACTAATATAACAATATCAGTTGCAACCGCACCACGTGCACGCATTGCAGTAAACGCGGCGTGTCCTGGTGTGTCCAAGAAAGTAATGCGACCGTTATCGGTTTCAACACTGTAAGCACCAATGTGCTGAGTTATACCACCAGCTTCACCGTCAGCAACTTTCGCGCGTCGAATGTAATCTAGCAAGGACGTTTTACCATGGTCAACGTGACCCATAATAGTAACTACCGGAGCACGTGTTTCTTTGTCACCTTGCGCTGAATCAGCAATCAATTCATCTTCAAGTGCATTATCATTAACAAGCTCATATTTATGGCCCATTTCTTCAACCACTAATACGGCGGTGTCTTGGTCGAGTATTTGGTTGATTGTCGCCATCTCACCCATTTTCATCATCGCTTTGATGACTTCAGTGCCTTTCTTAGCCATGCGGCTAGCTAGTTCACCAACGGTAGTGGTTTCGCCAATCTTAACAATCCTTTCAACCGGTTGTGCAGGCTTGTTGAAGCCGTGCTTAAGATCTTCACCTGCATTCTTTTTCGACTTCTTCCGACGGCGAGAAGTGCGTTCCACTTTCATATCTTGCTCATCCTCCGCTTCTTGTGCATAACGGTTGGAATGAACGTGAACATCTTCGGCTTCTTGCTTCTTGCGACGAATTTCTTCTTCTTTCCAGCGCATGTCATTTTCTTCAGCAAGTTTACGCGCCTCTTCAGCTGCCTTCTTAGCATCTTCTTCAAGTTTGCGTTGAATCTCTTCTTCTTGCTGTTTTCTAATACGCTCTTCTTCCGACCGTGCTAAATCATGAGCTTTCTTTTCCTCTGGGGACATAGTCGGCTCATTCTTCTTGCGTTCTTCAGCTTCTTTCTTGGCTTTTTCAACTCTCGCTGCGCGCTCTACTTCTTGCACTCTTCGTGCTTCGGCTGCTTTCGCAACTTTCTCTTCAGCAGCTGCTTTAGCAGCGTCTGCTGCGTTCTTCTCTGCTTCTAATTGAGCCAGTGCCGCAGTGGCAGCATTTGCCGCCTCTTCTTCGGCTAAACGCTGCTCTTCAGAGTCAGTGCGTTTAACATAAGTGCGCTTTCTACGAACCTCAACTTTGACTGCTTTCGACTTACCTAAGCTAATCGTGCTAGTCGTCTTGCGTTGAAGTGTCATTTTCCTGGGCCCTTCGACACCTGCACCACCATGAGATTTACTCAAGTGATCAAGCAATATTTTTTTCTCTTCCTCAGTAACAACTTCACCTGCGGCTTTCGTTACACCAGAATCTTTGAACTGCTGAACCAAACGATCAACGGTTGTGCCAATATCTGTGGCGAGTTTTTCTATGGATACTTCTGCCATATTCTTTACTATCCCCTGTTGACCTATTCTTCACTGAACCAAACGATATTACGTGCAGCCATAATTAGCTTACCCGCACTTTCGTCGTCTAATTCTTCAATATCACTAATTTCGTCGGTACCTTGCTCTGCAAGCCCTTCTAAATCGATGATGCCTCTACTCGCAAGAACATGCGCAACATGTCTATTCATGCCCTCGAGGTCGAGTAATTCTTGTTTTGGCTCATATGCTTCTAATGATTCTTCGTTTGCTAGTGCGCGAGTCGTTAACCAAGCTTTCGCTCTGCCACGCAACTCTTCAACGGTGTCTTCATCTAAACCATCTATTGCCAATAATTCGCTCACTGGTACGTAAGCAATTTCTTCCAATGACGTGAAGCCTTCATCAACTAAAATCGATGCAAACTCTTCGTCAATATCTAAACCTGAGGTAAATATCCCTAATACCTTCGAATTTTCTTCTTCATGCTTAGCATTTAGGGCTTCAACTGTCATTACATTAAGTTCCCAACCAGTCAACTGACTCGCTAAGCGAACGTTTTGACCGCTGCGACCAATTGCTTGAGCAAGATTATCTGCCTCAACAGCCACATCCATGGTTTTATTATCTTCATCTACAACGATTGAAGCAACTTCGGCGGGTGCCATTGCGTTGATAACAAAGGAGGCAGGATTTTCGTCCCACAATACGATATCAACTCGCTCACCGCCTAATTCACCGGATACGGCTTGAACCCGAGAACCACGCATGCCGACACAAGCGCCAATTGGATCTAGACGTTTGTCGTTTGTCTTCACAGCGATCTTCGCTCTCGCACCCGGATCACGCGCAGCAGCTTTAATTTCTAGTGTTTCTTCTGCAATTTCTGGCACTTCTAGTCTAAACAACTCAACCAACATATCAGGATGTGTTCTACTAATATAAAGTTGTGCACCTCTTGCTTCAGGTCGAATAACGTAAAGTAATCCACGCACTCTGTCGCCTGGACGGAACGTCTCGCGAGGCAGCATATCATCCCGGTAAATAACACCTTCAGCATTATTACCCAAGTCGATGATAACATTGTCACGATTTACTTTTTTAACTGTTCCGGTGACTAACTCTCCGACCCTGTCTTCATATTCAGCAATCATCTGAGCGCGTTCAGCTTCACGTACTTTTTGTACAATAACCTGTTTCGCTGTTTGCGTTGTAATTCGGTCAAACGAAATTGATTCGATCTGCTCTTCAACGTAGTCACCTAGCTGAATGTCGGGCTCGTCGATTTGCGCAGCTGAAATTGTCATTTCAGCATACGGGTTCTCTTGTATTCTATCGTCTTCAATCACTAGCCAACGACGAAAAGTATCAAAATCACCTGTCTCGCGATCAATAGCGACACGAACTTCAATATCGCCTTCATTTTTCTTTTTAGTGGCGCTAACTAAAGCAAACTCTAATGCTTCAAATATTTTTTCTCTTGGTACTTGTTTTTCATTTGAAACGGCTTCAGCCACCAACAAAATTTCTTTACTCATTTTATAAGCCTCACAGATTGCTCCGAGTAGAAGCAAACACTCCCCAGTAGTTAATCAAAATTTGGAACTAAATTGCCTTTTTCAATATTAGCAATAGCCAAAGAAAACTCATCATTATCGACTCTTATTAAGATAGTGTCATTTTCACATTTTAATAAAAGTCCTTTAAAATTACGTCTGCCGTCTTGCGGTATTGATAACTTCACAGTAATAGTCTCACCAACAACCAAAGCATAATGAGCAGAATTAAATAGCGGTCTGTCCATACCAGGTGATGATACTTCTAAGTTGTATTCCACTGTAATTATGTCTTCAACATCCAATACAGCACTTATTTGATGACTCGCATCCGCACAATCATCTACGTCAATACCATCTTCGTGATCAATAAACACTCGTAAAATCGAATGCTTTCCTGCCCTCACAAATTCCACACCAACTAACTCGAAGCCTAAAGCCTCAACGGGGGCAATTAGCATGTCTGTCAGTTTTCGCTCAAGTTGCGACAAATTAACACTCCAAAAACAAAAAAAGGGCATATAGCCCATACTTTACTCTATCTCGTCTATTTTACTAAACGCTAGGTACAAGAAAGCCCCGGTCAAGCGGAGCTCACAAATACTTCATGTTAATGCCCAAAATGCCTACAGCCCTTCAGACGCTTGACCTAGACGCTACTATGCAGAAAATTACTAGGTTAATAAAACCTAATAACTCACTTATATGCAGGGAGCCCGTCTCAAAACTTGCGTTTAGTATAACTGCGTTGCTGTATATACGCAAATATATGTGTCCACTTCTTATTTGTGTCAATTACTTGAAATTTTACTCAAGCTGTATCAGGCTATGTGAA
>Ga0307933_1002394_pt1 | contig 12921 bp, 21 predicted proteins | sample OrgLakmetageno88_FD_201811 | JGI IMG/M metagenome (GOLD analysis project Ga0307933, IMG submission 201811) | Saline water microbial communities from Organic Lake, Antarctica - #88 | ecosystem: Environmental > Aquatic > Non-marine Saline and Alkaline > Saline | place: Antarctica: Organic Lake...
GCGCTTCTAGCACACATCTCTCCTCTTGGATGGGCACATATCCTCATCACGGGCGAGTACAGGTGGCCAAAACAGTGACCGAGGAGCTTAACGTACTATTCTGCCCTCTACCGGAGCGGACCCCAAAATACTGATTTCAACGCGGGTGGCTATACTCAATAGCGAAAGTTCATTTTACTACCTCTAAACGCCATATTAACCTTATTTTACTGGCCCATTATCTCGAGATCATCAAGGTAGTCAAAAGAGTACATTGCCTGTTGGGCAGCATTCAAAAGTATGCATTTACCAATGTCATCATCCGCATCCAAACGCCTCGAAAGACCCCGCCTGCTTTCGTCCTGAGGCCAAGCAGTCCCCATTGTGACAGAAGAGATACCTTCACCCTGATCCACCACGTAGTAACCATCGTAGCGGACCTCTGGCGTAAACAGATTGGCCACACGCAAACCTCCCGCAATGTTCGACAGGTTGATACGCCAGTCTAAATCAGGAAAATATATGGAACGGGAAAGTCTGACGCTTGTCAGCCCAGTGCTGCTGGATGTGACTTCACGGCTTCGGTCGCATTGATATGGTTCGTCAAAATGATGTTCGTTAGGCGTCTCAGCATGTGCCGTAGCGCCATTCCACAGCAAAAAAGCTAAGGTACAAATGGCGATAACTTTAGAACTGTCTATAAACGGCTGAAACACTTCACTTGCTTTCTGTTGGTTTCAAAAAAATGCACATTACCTGCGTTACCAAAACTCGGCAAGAAGTCCCCAGAGCCAGCATTCACGGCCTCTCAAAATCCACCGTTTTTGAACGATCCTAAATCCCTGCGGCCTTGCGCAGGGCGTCATTGATCCGGCTTTGCCAGCCCGATCCTTGAGCTTTAAACGCTGCGATAATATCGGGGTCTAATCGGATGGTCGTCGAAACTTTGGTGACGTCTGCTTTCGGGCGCCCCCTCTGAACGGTCGCACTCGCAAACTTGTCGGCCCAATAGGGCGCTGACAGGTCCGGTGCATCGTCGTCAGAAGCGGCTGGCATATGCTGTTTGCTCTCGCTCATTGGCTTTCCTCAAACTGATAATGCGGCGCGTCTCGCCGCGTTGCGTCCAAACCATCACCACCATGCGCCCGTCCAGAAAGCCAATCGTGATCTGGCGTATCTCGCCATAGTCTTTCCTGTCATCAACGACAGTCAGGGTCGCCCCATCGAATATCTCGGCGGCACGGGCCATATCCAGACCGCGTTCTGCCAGTGTGACGTCACGCTTAGGGTGCGGGTAATCTATCTTCATAATTTATGTTACTACAATAAATATATCAAGGTGCAACAGGGATCGTTTTACGCGCACGGTCTATGGCCTCCATGGCGCGGGCGATGCAGGCCGGATCATTTCCGCTCTCCCCAATGACTGCCTCAAGATAGGCTGCAATATCAGTCTCTGTTTTGAGGTAATCTGCTGTGTCGTAGCGGGCAAAAGTCACGTCTTCCATCGCTCAGTCCTTGCTCAAATCCGCTTCTGGCTCTGGCAAAAACTCACGAAGACCGCTTCAACGTTCTTTGCCGCCAGCTTGATACCCTTTTGCGCGCAGAACGACCGAAAAGCCTCTGCCAGCTTGCCGTGATCCCAGTTGCAATTCTCACGGGCCAGCTTCTCCCATGGGTCGGTATATTTGACACTTCCCGTCTCTGGGAAGGCCAGAGGAGCCTTGGCTTCTGCCCTCCGGCCCTTACGGGCAACGGAATGGGCTTCCTGCTCTCTTTTGGCCTCTTCCAGAGCCTCTTTGACCTCCCATGCCAGCTCGATCTCGGTCGTTTTGCGGCGTTCCCGTTTTGTGATGCGGTAGCTGACGCGGAAACGGCTCGATTGGTTCACCTCGTCAATGGCGGCATCGAGGGCCTTTTGTTTGAAGGCAGTCCATGTCGCAAGCTTGCCTGTCTGGACACCCAGACGCGCGCGCAGCTCTTCAATGGTGAAGCGTTCCATCTGCCGTTCACGAGCGGCACGGAATGAAACCATTTCATGCAGACGGTGGGCATAGCGCGAGGACATGGCAAGGCCGGCGCGATAGTCCAGAACAGCGTAGAGGTTTGATTGTTCGACGATTTTGCGGAACTCATCGTCGAATTTGTAGCGCAGCTTGCCGTGCCCCTCATCCATGTCGACGCGGCCCACGGAAATCAGGCCATAAATGGCCGTATGCCCCTCGGCAGTGTTCACATGGCGCATGGTGACGCTGCGCAGCTCCTCGAAGAGCCGCACCACGTCTTCATGGGTCAGGTTCCGGAATCCCTTCACCTGCTTGAACGTCGCCAGCGGCAGCTCATGCCACTGGTCGTCAGCGATCTTGCCGCCCGCGTTTTTCATCAGCACGTCTTGCAGCTTGAGCGCCTGCAAGCTCGGCGGGTTGCGCAAAGCCCGTTCGCTATATTGCCCATCGGCCAGCTCCCCCGCCTTGCTGAGCTTGGCGGGGTCATGGTCGTTCGTTTTCGCGCTGTTTACTGCATATCCCATAGCAAACCAATAACTAACACTTTTGTAGTGGTCAATAAGTGTTAGAAGTCCCGAAAGGTGTGTTCTAGAGTCCCGAAAGGTGTGTTTAAGGTCCCGAAAGGTGTGTCGTAATCCGATTCCGCTTTTATTTTCATGGGCTTACAAGGCCCTGAAATAAAGAAACCTATAGAAATAAGGGAACTGCGTTCCTTTTGTAAAAATTATGAGGATTTAAGAGGGACAATTTCAGCGATTTTGGGTTCAGATCGACGAAGATGCAGCGCGGCATGTTGCGTGATGAAGCATCAAATTATTGACCGTGCCGAAAGGTTATGCGATACAAGTATCGCAATCTGATTGGAGTTTCCCCATGCCCTTGTCCATTCGCCTTCCCAGCGATGTTGAATCTCGGCTGAGTGCGCTGGCGCAGCGCACTGGGCGCAGCAAGACGTTCTATGCGACCGAGGCCATCACCGAACATCTCGAAGACCTTGAAGACCTATATCTCGCAGAACAGCGCCTTGTGGAGCTGCGGGCAGGCAAATCCGACACAGTGTCGCTGGATGAACTGATGGCGCGTTATGGGCTGGCAGGTTAAGTTCCAGCGTTCGGCGGAGCGCGAACTGTCGAAGCTTGACCCGCAAACGGCCCGTCGCATTCTGGTTTTCCTGCATGGCCGTGTTGCCATGCTCGACGACCCCCGCAGCGTTGGTGAAGCCCTGAGGGGGGCGAAGCTGGGAGCATTTTGGAAATACCGCGTTGGCGATTATCGCATCATCGCCAGCATTGAAGATGCAGAGGTTTGCGTTCTGGTTCTGAGGATCGGAAACCGCAGAGAGGTTTACAAACGATAAGAGCCTGAACCAGTGGGCCGAGGATGTGCTGAACCGCGCGGCACAAGGCGGTTTGCACGTTTAAAGCAAGCCGCAGGCGCGCAGGTGAGGCCCTTTTGGGGGCCGAGAGATGGGTGTTGCTTGCCAACACAATAGTCGGCCCTATTGCCTTTGCTTTCTCCGGCTTTTCTACCAAAATCAGCGTGTTAGGAATTTTCTTAAGAACCGCCGACAATGCCTCAACAGGTAATCTCGGAGTTCTCGCTAATGTCAGGCCCACAATTCGCGCATATTCAAACATGGTCGCGCAAACCAAACAAGGCGGGTCAGTCGATTGATCATGTCATCGCTGAAGCAAATCGCGACCCTGAGTTTTCGATGCATGTTGAAAATCCAGCCCCTCCCCGCGTGCTTCTCGGCAACCCCGCCACCTTTGCCGCCGATCATGCCGCCCATGTTGCTGCGCGCTCTACAATCGCGATCATGGCTGATGGATCACAAAAAAGCCGTGCCATCCGAAACGACCGGCACACTATGGCTTCGATCGTTATGAGCTATCCCGTGCCTCGATCTGCCATTGTCTCAGATGAGGCAAAGGCCAAACTTGCTGCATGGGAACAACGCAACCTCGACTGGCTCCGGACAAAATACGGGGGCCAGCTTCGGGTTGCTCTGGCCCATGACGATGAAAACCATCCTCATCTCCATGCATGGCTTCTCCCTGATGATCCCGGTGCAGATGCCACAACGCTGCATCCGGGAAAGGTCGCCAAAAAGGAGGTTGAGGCCAGAGCCAAAGCCGAGAACGTGGAAAATCGGGAAGCCGTGAAGTTGGGCAACCGCGCCTTGAAAGCTGCAATGACGGTCTGGCAGGATGAATATCACGCGGCTGTCGGTGTTCCTGAAGGCCTCACACGCTCAGGCCCGAAACGCCGCAGACTGTCCCGTGAGCAGTGGAACGCCGAGAAAGCGACCGCTCAGGCCCATAAGACGGCTCTGGAGAGGGCAGAGGTGGCAAAGGCCAGTGCCGATGCCGCTGACCTGCATGTGAGCGCTGCTGAGGCCCGTGTAGGCGCCATTGACGCGCGGGACACAGCGACCACCGAGAAGGCCCACACGCTCGAAAAGGTCCATGGCAGTGTGGTGCGGCGGGAAAAGCATCTGGAGGCGCGGGAAGAGGCTGTAGCAGCGCGTGAGAGGGCCGCTGAGGCCAAAGAGCTTCAATCTTGGGCACAAGCCGCCCAAATCATCGAGGCGGCTCACACAGAGGCGGAAAAGGTGGCTGAGGTGGCGCATGAAGAGCGCCGGAAGATCAGCCAGTTCATGGCACGGGTGCGGGATGTGGTTGTGCGCATAGGATCGGCACTGGGTCTGGATCTCCTCGGCAAGGACTTGATGCGGGATCTCGCCAGCATCGAAGAGGATTTAGTTGCCGCCGAAAATCCGGCTCCAGAGGCTGACCGGAACGACGGGCCGGAGGTCTGATGCAAGCCGTTCTGCCTGCGCCTTCCATGCGTCTCGATCCGCCGCCAGGTCGATCAATCTGGCCGTGGTGGCTTCTGCCTGTCCTTCCATCCTGGCAAGTGCCTGTTTCGTGGTCGCCAGCTCCTCGCGCAGCGCGTTTTCGTAGGGGATGATCTCAGGGGTGGGGGCATGGATGACCTCAGGGATGACAGCAATCGGGATGCCGACACGGGCTTTCCGGTCGTTTCCCTGCTGCTTCGGCCAGCGCCTACTTGCGGCTCTGCGCCTCACACTATCGGGTTTAATGCGTAAAAGTTTAGCCGCATCTTCGTATGTCATGAATTTGTGTCCGGTATCGTCATCCATGCCATCACCCGTGATTTTGCCCATGATAGAACGGAAATTATCATGGGTAATATTTTTTCGCAAACTGATGATCATTATCAACCCGAACCAGCCTTGCAGCTGGTTCCCGTTACCCCGTCTCAGGGTAACGCTCTGCGAGGCGGGGCGTCCCAGCATGTATCACGCGAAAGAGCGTTCAACCTGCCAGACGCCAACGTGAGGCGGTTACATCGACCCAGCAAGCTGGCCCGCGTAACCGCGTGGCCTGTCTATCGACAGGAAAGAGCGCTCCGCGCCTTTGCCTTCGGCAGCATCATTAAAAGGTTTCAGGCAGCGGGTAAGGACAAGGACAAGATCAGAGGGAAGCGGCAGGGGGCGCGGTCAAAAACGTTTAACAACTGCTATGGTTTTGAACGGGGTTTTTGGTGGCGGAAAACAAGCCCTTTTCCAGCCGTGCCAAAAAGGAGGGGTTTTGAACGTTCTATACAGCCTTTTTCGCAGCTTTATCTTTTGCCTCAATAGGATTGGGCTTTGCTTCGCCAATCGCCTGCCAAGAAACACCAGCACGTGCTATATGAGTGGCACCCCATGTGCTGAACTCTATCGTAAATCCAGTCGCTTTGATGTTAATAGCGTTGACCCATAATCGCTGATTTTGTGAATGATCACAGTCCATTCCCGTGATTCCGAGCGTGATCGCGGGAGGTTCCTTGAAGGTTCTCTCGAATATGATGTTGGCCGTTACTGAGCGGTCCCCATCGCCAGACCACATTGGCAAACCGTCATCCACATGATTAAACAACTCGTCAGATGCTGTGATGACCTGTACTGCCCCAATTACCTGCTTTGTTTGGGGGAATATCGCTAGTACCGGTAAGTTTTTTGGATTTTGAGCAGGTTTAGCCATGAACGTAAACTCTAATTGCTCGTTTTAGTCGCGGCGTTGGCTTCAATGCTGCTCTCAACTAGGGCATCTGGTGTAGCCACGCCCATATGATCCGGAATGCGTAAACTTAGCTTCAGAACCTTAGCGTCGGATAGATCTTTCACGCGGTTAACTTTGACCTTCCCCAGAGGAGGCAGGTTGACTTTTTTCCCGTCAATTAGTGCTTCCGAAAGGAGGGCAAGGGCAGCCTCTATTGCTGGCTTTGCGTATTTTTTCTCAACACCAGAACGCTTTATGGCCTCGTCAAGAAATGGCTTCTTCTTGATGGCCGTGCGTATTTCCTTTCCACCAACGTCTTGAAACGCCTCGCCTTCAGGCGGCGCTGAAGGAGTGAGTGCGCCTGGATCTGGTTTAAAGGCTTTGTTTACGGAGTTTTTAGTTGTTTTTTTCATAAATGCTTAATGCAGTAAATCTGTACTGTAGTCCACATCATGTTTACAGTCAGAAAATTGAGGCCTGCAGACGCGCTTCTTTACTTGAGGCGGTTGGTTTGGTCTCGAGATGCCTATTTTTCCACTGGATTTTCTGGGGCGTTTACTCGAGAGTTAGTCCGTTTTTTAGACAGCATTTTCATTCCTGAATTGATGCCTGAGTTAAGTCCCTTCCGCATAATCGTGCGGATGATCATATTGATGATACTGTTCGCGTTCATATTCCATATCTCCTGTTATCAACGGCTATAGCCGTTCTTAACACAAAGTTCAAAAACGCTCCAGACTGTGTGGAAACTCGCTTCACATGCGACATAAAATGTCTGGGTCGACTGGTCATGGGTGTTTTTCCAATTTTGACCGTTCAGGCGGGCCAAACGCCGTAGAACCCGATTGTGGTGCGATTACGCGGCCGTTTCGGCCGGAATTGGCGGGCGAGAGCCCCCATTAGGCGCTGATGGCGCTCATGAGGCCGGCCACGCCGACGAGGGTCAAGGCGCGGCGGATATTGTAGGCCAGCGCTGTCAGACTGAACTCACCTCTGACATTCTCAATGCGGCGCGTGAGGAAGTTTCTGTGGCCCATCCACTGCTTGATCGAGCCAAAGGGATGTTCGACGCTCTCGCGGCGATGATCCATGACCTCAGGCCTTGCGACTAGCCGTTCCGCCATCCGGTCCAGGATGGCCTCGTTGGCGTAGCGCGTCACCTTTCGGAAGGCAGCATTTGTGCATCGCGCACGCAGGCCGCAACCCTTGCAGGCTTTCGTGTTCACATAGGTCATGGCGTCATTATCGCGGATTTTTCTGGTATATTTTGGCGCAAGTTTGTGGCCACCCGGACAGATCAAAACGTCAGCTTCAGCATCATAGCGGAACTGCTCTTTTGTGAAGAACCCGTTCTTGACGGCAGAGCCGCGCAGCGGCTTGGGAACATAGGGCGTGACGCCAACGGCTTCGCAATCTTCGATGTCTTCAATCTTGTAGTAGCCCCGATCAGCAACGACATCGATATGATCAACGCCCAGATTTTCTCGTGCGGCATTGGTTGTCTCCGCTAATAATCCCAAGTCGCTGACTTTGTTATGAACCTGCTGCTCCGCGATGAGTTTGTGCTTGGTATCAACAGCGATCTGGATGTTGTACCCAACCCCAATGCGGCTTGAGGAATGCATCGCACGCGCATCCGGATCGGTCAGGGATATTTGATCCTCGCCGCTGGCTTCCAATTCTGCGCGGTGCTGCTCCAGTTGGGCGCGCCGTTCTTTGATGGCTGCGATCTTCTCTTCCAGATTATTCACCCGCTCCGGTGGCATGGTGTCGTCTTTATCCGCTTCATCCAACTGTTTGAGATAGCGATTAAGCCGCTCGTCACTCTCAGCCACGGCTTTTGCCAGTTTGCCTTTGGTAAAGTTGCGCTGGCCACTGTTTACCGCCTTCAGCCGTGTACCATCGACGGAAATCAGCTCACGGCCAAACAAATCAAGGCTACGGCACAGGACCACAAACTCACGGAAGACTTTCCTGAAAGACGTTTTGTTCTCGCGCCGGAAGTCAGCAATGGTTTTGAAGTCAGGCTGCAATTGACGCATCAGCCAGATCACTTCCAGATTGCGGTGTGTCTCAGCTTCTAAACGGCGGATCGAACGCACCCGGTTCAGATACCCATAAATGTAAAGCTTCAGCAGATCACTTGGATCATACCCTGGCCTGCCAGTGGCCTTAGGGAGCGCACGATCAAAGCCTGCCGCCGCAAGATCAAGGCTTTCGACAAAAGCTTCAATAAACCGAACCACGTTGTCGGGCCCAACATAATCATCCACGCAGGCAGGCAACAAAAGCGTCTGTGCGCGGGAAGTTCCTTGGATGTGTGTCATGCAAAAATATACCATTTCTGCACCACACAAGGAATCCTCAATCCGGTAAAATCAGCGAAAAATGCCAGCATTAATAAGGCGGGGAGTTTCCACACAGTCTGGAGGGTTTTTGAACAATCTATCGCGCTGAATAGCTCTTGCACCATGTCGTGAAAGTTTTCTCGATAGAAGACCCATCCAACGGGATCGACTTCTCACCGCACCACTTGCGGAACGTATCGGCCAGCTTGCGCAGGTCTGGCACATGCCGCCCGTCTATGCGCGGCGAATTGTCCCGTGCGATCCGGTCCCATGGCTGGCTGTCCTTGACGCTTCCAAAGTCAGGGAAGGCCGTCACGGGCGTTTCCGCTGTGCCATCCCGTCGCGCTTTTCGGCCCACCTTGGGCCGATCCAGCTCGTCCTTCACTTTCGTCAGGTCTTCTTTGACCTCCCAAGCTATCTCAACCTCGGCCACCGTGCGGCCAATTTTGTGAAGTTTCACAGTCAAATGTAGTCGAGTTAGATCACTGTTAATCTCATCTACAGACGGTCCCAAAGCACGACTGTTTACATCGGCAAACCGCACCAGCTTCCCTTCGGGAATACCCAGTATTGATCGCAATTCTGATACAGTGAACCGCTTACTGGTGACGTGTTTGAGGTTCTGCAAGCTGGATATGTACTGGAACAGCAGCACGGAATATTTACTGCCCAGATGAAACACTGCTTGTCGGTCGAGAATGGCCCAATGGTTCGATGCCCGCGCCATATCTCGGAACGATCTCCCAAAATACCACGACAGCAAAGTGTCTCCGCTTGTAGGGTCGCGACGATCCAGAACGGCCTGATCTAAGAGACCGCCAATCACCACCCGATCAGTTTCTACGTTCGGATCACCTTCCCTGATTGTCGCCGCCCGTAACTCTTCAAACAGAGGTGCAAGAGAGGCACGAGTATGGTTGTTCATGCCTTCAATCTTTTTCACTGCTGAAAGTTTGAACTCGTGCTGCACGTCATCAGCCATTCGCCCACCCGCCGTTCCGATCATCAGGTGCATCAGCTTGAGTGCTTGCAGGCTTGGTGCGTGTTGCATGTAAACGCCTTGCGCCACCTCTTTAGGCAGCACAGTTTTGGTCTGGTCATAGGCGCGATCAGCAGCGACTTCAGTTGTCTTTCCCATAACCGCTTTTTTAAGTGACAGATGCGATACTGTAAATGCGTGATTTAGTCTGGATTTGTCACTTGTCGGTCTGGATTTGTCACTTATAACCTCGTAGGTATTTGAAATATAAAAGCAATAACTCCCTGAACTTATAGAACACTTAGAACAAGAAGGCGCTACGCGCTTTTTTGGTAAATATGTTTGGATGATTTTTGCGCTTGATGCGCGGTCAGTGACCCAATCACATCCTTCGGACGTGTGGTGGTGACAGAGCCAGATTGACACTCTTGCCATTTGTAGTTACGTTTCTACATTACGGTGCTTAGAAGGATGTGAGCTATGGGAATGACAACGATCAACAGCCGGACGTTCAACCAAGACGCCAGCGGTGCAAAGCGGGCGGCGCAGGAAGGACCCGTGTTCATCACCGACCGGGGCAAACCTGCGCATGTGTTGCTCAGCATCGAAGCCTACAGACGGCTTGCAGGACTGCAGGGAAGTATTCTCGATTTGCTGGCTGATCCAGACGGGGCAGACGTTGCTTTTGAGCCGGATCGTTTGCGTGACCTCACGCGCCCTGCTGATCTGTCCTGATGTTCATTCTGGATACGAACGTGGTGTCTGAACTGCGCAAAGCAAAAGCGGGCAAGGCGGATGCCAATGTCGTTGCGTGGGCCGAGGATCAAGACCCGTCCGCGCTCTTTCTGTCCGCCATCACGCTTCTGGAACTTGAGATGGGCGTCAGGCAAATGGAGCGGCGTGACAGCACACAAGGCGCCGTCTTGAGGGCTTGGATGGCGGACAGGGTGCTTCCGGCGTTCGAGGGGCGCATTTTGCCCGTTGATGGACCCGTGGCACTTTGCTGTGCGGCTTTGCATGTCCCAGACCCCCGCAGTGACCGGGATGCCCTCATTGCTGCGACAGGGATCACCCACGCCATGCCCATCGTCACACGCAATGTTGCGGACTTTGAACCAACAGGCGTGCAGATCATCAATCCGTGGGAGCCGATGCCATGACGACCAACAGCGCCTCACCTCAAGTCAGAGGAGGCCATCATCGAGGGGATCGAGTGTGGGATGGCGGATATCAAAGCGGGCCGGACGGTCAGCCACGAGGCTGCAATGGCATCTTTGCGGAAGATCATTGATGCCGAAGAATTAGAATGATTTTTGTGCTTGATTTGACCTTGCAGTGCAAATGAAAAAACGTTACATGTAGCGTAACTTACAAGAAAGTTTCTATCATGCCGGTTTCGATCAACGCCCGTGTCCAGAAACGCCGCGACGCTCTTCGTACCGCCGGACTACGTCCTGTTCAGATCTGGGTTCCCGATACCCGCCGCCCCGGCTTTGCCGCCGAGTGCGCCCGCCAGTCGGCGCTCATGGCCGAGGCCGACCGGAACGACCCGGTGCTCATGGCCGACCTCGAAGCCGCACTTGAGGACGTTGAAGGGTGGACGTGAAATCCACGGCACATGAACGGGCAATCAACGAATGATCCGGGGCGATCTGGTGACGGTCGCCCTACAGGGGGATCACGGAAAGCCACGGCCCGCCTTGGTGATCCAGTCGGACCTGTTTCGCGACACGGAAACCGTCGCAGTACTTTTGATATCGTCCACTCTGGTGGAGACACCGCTTGGCCGTGTCACGGTCGTGCCATCGGACGAGAACGGATTGCGGGTCTCCTCGCAGGTGATGGTGGACAAGCCGATGTCGGTGCCCGTCCGAAAGATCGGGTCCGTCTTCGGTCGCCTCGATGCTCCGACCCTGCTGGAGGTGAACCGCGCGCTGGCGCTGTTTCTCGGAATCGCGGGCTAGACTGGTCCGCCGAAGAATGGCCGGACTGATCAATCGTACCAGAACATGCAGCCTTCTCGACCGGCTGTATTGGTCAAATCCTCACCACCCGCCGGGTTGCAGTAGATGCGCGGATATTGCCCAAATTCGCGGGCATCGCCTCGCCCTTGTATCAAAGCCATCGCCAGCACCCCAATAACGGCCCCTGTGGCGAGCATAGCGACCAACCACACCCAGAACCCGCCAAACCAGCGCCACGCCTCCCTACGGGCCTCTCCGGCTGCCTGTGAGAGCTTTGCGCGTTCATTGTCGAGGTCATGCCTGATTCCGGCCATGGCGCTCTCAGCGGCCCTTGTAGCAGCCTGTGTGGCGCTGCGGGCCATCTGGTCGCGGTCCGCTTCCAAAGCCGCCTGAATTTCCCCCGGCGCATTTTCTGCCGCCTTCGCCATTTTCAGGACTGCTGCCGTCACGATCTGGTTCAGCGTTTTGGCCTCGTCTTTGTCGAGACTGGTGCGGGCAATATGCTCGATGCTGCGACGAAGGGCTGTCAGCTCATCGACCAGTTCCTGAAACGGATCCTTACTCATGTCTGATCCGCCTTGGCCGCTGCCTGATCCAGTTCGTCCAGCAAACCGACCAACTCTTTCTGGTCGACGTCACGGGTGGCGTTCTTGCGCAGGGTTACCGCCATCCATCGTGCAACCTTGGGATCGATCAGCGGACAGTTTTGAACCCAAATTACCGCCCAGCAAAACAAGCTTCAAACGTGTCTCATATAGATGGTACGGAAAGATTTGCAAAAGAGGCCCCCTATACGTACAATACCTCCATGAAAACAACGCTCATCGGATATGCTCGCTGCTCCACCAACAAACAGGACCTGTCAGCCCAACGGCAGTCCTTGCTCGACCTTGGAGTAACTGAAAACCTTATCTACACAGACCACGGCCTAACCGGCACAAACCGCAAGCGTCCTGGTCTGGATCAGGCCATTGCTGCCGTGCGCGAAGGCGATACATTGGTGGTTCCAAAACTGGATCGTTTGGCCAGATCCGTCCCAGACGCCCGTGCCATCGCAGACCAACTTGCCGCAAAAGGCGTCAAACTGGCGCTTGGGGCATCGGTCTATGATCCAACTGATCCGATGGGAAAGATGTTTTTCAACATCCTCGCCACCTTCGCAGAATTTGAATCTGATTTGATCAGAATGCGCACTCGCGAAGGCATGGCTATTGCCCGCGCCAAAGGCAAACTGCGGGGAAAACAGCCAAAACTATCTGAAAAACAACAAAAAGAGCTCGGTCGCATGCATGCAACCGGCGAATATTCAATCTCTGATCTGGCTGAGTTGTTCGCGGTTTCAAGACCAACTGTGTATAGAACCCTAAACCGGATACGCGCCGTTTAGGATGACAGGGCTTCTAGCTTAAAGCCCTTATGATACGATTCAGCCCCCTACCGGACTCGACCCCATTATCTCGAGATCATCAAGGTAGTCAAAAGAGTACATTGCCTGTTGGGCAGCATTCAAAAGTATGCATTTACCAATGTCATCATCCGCATCCAAACGCCTCGAAAGACCCCGCCTGCTTTCGT
>Ga0307933_1002395_pt1 | contig 12919 bp, 7 predicted proteins | sample OrgLakmetageno88_FD_201811 | JGI IMG/M metagenome (GOLD analysis project Ga0307933, IMG submission 201811) | Saline water microbial communities from Organic Lake, Antarctica - #88 | ecosystem: Environmental > Aquatic > Non-marine Saline and Alkaline > Saline | place: Antarctica: Organic Lake...
CTAAGTGCCACGTAGTGCTGTTTTAAATTCCAACCAACCTCCTCATCACAATCACAGCTATCGGCGAAACTCGAGTTTCGAGTGCCACAGCAAAGTCACCATGGCGGAGAACAACAGCTGCGTCATTTGCTTGGAGTCTCTCTGCTCGGCAGATGTTCCGATTGGAGCGACGGTACCATGCGGGCATTGCTTTCACCAAGAATGCTTTGAGGGTTGGAAGAAGAGCAAGCTGGGGAGTGCCAGCTATCACGGGCGCGGCAGTATAAAGTGCCCCATGTGCAACAAGCAAACAACAGATTTTTGCCGCATCTATCTGGATCTATCCGCCATTGACGGTGACGATGATGGCAATAGTCTAACTTCTGTGGAAGAGAGTGTCCATGGGAAAGACGATGAGGAGGAGGAGACTCACGACGACAAAGAACAACAGGATGCACCAGACGACGATGTTGCTAATGACGACGACGACGAAAACGACATGCCGCCCGATAAGGGTGCGCTGGAAGTCATCTGCGTCGACGACGAGTCCGTCGATTCTTCTACAAACAAAACGAATCGGTTGGTTCCTTCTGCCTCCGTCAGAGAAAGCAGCGGTAGCAAGACCGAGTCGGAGCAAAAGTACAGGAGAATGGCCAAGAAACTCAAGGCCAGAGTCAAGCGGATAGAAGCCGAGCGCCAACGACAAGCCGAATCGCTCTTGGAGATATCGGAAAAGCACGCTAAGGTCAAGAGGGAGTTGAGAATGGAAATTAGTGGCGCACAGCATGTCAAAGACTCGGTTGAAACACTCAAGCGGGTGTCCGAGTCACTCACCCTCGATGCCGTTCGCCTGAGAAGAGAACGAGACGAAGCCAGGCACGAGCTCCAGGCCACCAAAAATAAGGTATCGACCACGGAAACCCAAATGTACGAACTCCGGCGGCAATACGCACGGGATGTGGAACGGGCCCATGCCAACAGCATGGCCGAAGTCAGTACGATTTTGAGTCAACATCCCAAACTGACCGAAGCCAATCGTCGCCTCAAGGAAGAGCTGGTACGAAAGGAGGAGCGAATCATCCTATTGGAATCGCGCATGAGGTCGTCCTCGGTAATTCATCATCGCGCAGTGGAGCCAAAGGTGGATCGATTCCAATTAAAGGAAAACTCGGAGCAGAATGGTTCGCAACGAGCCTCCAAGACTGCCAAGTTGCTGTATGACTTTCAACAGCAGCAGCAACTACTTCAGCAGCAGGTGACCAAAAATCCGCCGGCCAGTGCGCAGCATGAAGGTGTGCAACGTCGCATGAAGGGCAAGGTATCCGACAACGCTGCCCGCTTTTCTCGAGCGTCGGACAAGCCCGCGTCTCGTGTTCCGTCGGCCGCTGCTGCCTTGGACGCCATCGACCAACGAGCGCGCGGTAGCAGCAGCTATCAACCCAAGGCAATGGCTCCGGGACTCCAAAAGCTGTTGCTAGCTCCACGCAAGCGTGAGAAGCGCAAGTTCATGCCTGCTCTGCAACCTGCTGCCAGCAAGCCAAAGCGCCAACTAAACGACATTCGCCACTTGCTGAAAAGAAAATGATTGTGTGGATATTATGTTATCGTACGCATTAACTTTTTAGGTACTGGTGTACTTGTCTTGTGTTATTTGTCTTTTTGTGGCTATCACAGGGAGCCATTGTTGGATATCCAGAAACTTGAGTAGAATGGTTAACCGCTCTCGCGCTAGCTCACGTCAAGCCGAGTCCAACATTGGAGTAATCCGCCGACGACTCCTCTATACCCAGAGTACGCTTGAGGAATTTCAGCAGCGTTCTTCGACCATATGGAACATAAGAGAGAGTATACCACGTACTGGCACTAAACTGGGCGATGGTCAGCAAAAGCAGCGTAATCAGCTTGATAGCTCCGGGCAGTGGCAGAAAGACAATCACCAAGATCGAGCCCAAACAGGATAGATAGACAATGGACGTGATGCGGCGCTTCTCGTCGAACATGTTTCTTCGTTGCGCAAAAGATGCGAGAGAACGTGTGTTTGTGTGAGAAGCGAGTCGATAATCAGTTCATACAAGACAATCACACAGGAGGTAAGGCAAGATGGGCAAGATAATAAGCGGAAATGTATCGGTTAAAAAGTGGAGCGACGTATCATAACTTACTTGAACTGCCTTTTTGGACCACAAAGAAAAGTGGACGCCAGCAACTGACAAGAGTGCCCAAAGCTGTAGTTGAATGCAAAAGGTATAGGGTTCCCTGCCACTAACTTCATAAAGAACCGAAAGGAGAAAAAGGCAATCATGTATCCGAGAGTAAAGCTCACTCCGAATCCAATAAGACGCTGCTGAAAGGACAGTTGCGGACAGTACTCAGCAAGCTCTTCTAATCGATCAGGCTGCTGCTCTTCGGCGTCATCGCCAGGGTCTTTGTTGAAGACTAAGCGAGCCTTATCAAATGTACCGGATGCGCTCTTGCGAACCTCCTCAAGGAACGCCATGGTGAAAGACGCTGGTGGCTGGTTTGTATGTACTCGGTACTCATTCGCGCCCTTGGTTTTATACTGTCTAGACTACTGTAGAACGGTTTTCTGTTTTGAAGAATGAATCGCCAAAGTCAAATATTATGAGTATTAATTTATACACTAAACTAATGCTGTACCATACGACTGCACATCATTACTAGTACGAGTATGACCATACATTAGGTGGTTACGTACGAATACTGAATACTGAATACTGCACCGTATGATAGACTGTAGCAGGTGCATTGCGGTAATGATGTACTGTACGTCGTACCTGGCACGGACGACTACCTGGTACTCGTACTTAACCTGTATGTACAGTACATACCAGGTAGTACTGTGCTGTACGAGTACCGTACCTGTTTTTGAGTCGATACTGTACTGTACAACGTTCTCTACTCTTATATGTATGTGCTCCCGCTGTGCCAACAAAGGTCGATTGGAATGTTTGGCACATAGTAGTAGGTAGCGCAATGGGTCGAAAAAACGGGTCATCTAAAGAACTAGGGGCGAGTGATAGCCTCAGCCGACTTTGAGTATGGCACAGCTAGTAGATATGCTCGCGTTGGTTATTTGGCCAGCAGACAGGCGAGAGCACAACAGCAATATAATGGTCCTCTACTAGAGTTATGCGTGCTCGATTCGATCTAGCGTAGGGAAGAAGCTAAGCGATCCGAAGCTCAAGGCTTCAAGACTGAAGATCCAGCAACCCCGAAAAGCTGTCGTCGCTGTCGCTCTCGATGCCGTCCATTCCATCAAATTTCAGGTTACCAAGGTTTACTTGCACGCCATTAACCATACCAATGTTACTGGAGGCAGCGGACGACTTTTTCGTGCCGCCCTGCTTCTTTTTCTTCCTGGGTTTGCCACTCATCTGCTCCTGCACGTCTCTTTCGAGTTGACGGAAATCTTCCCGATTGGCGTCGATTTGGTCTCGAACAAAGTCGTAAATCGCAATAGCTTCGATTGTAATGGGTGAAGCTTGTCCGTTGAACTTGGTGGCATTTGACCTCATTAGCTCGAAATCCCGCAACATTACATCCGCAGATCGAAACTCGTATCGTGAGATTTTATCGCGGATAGTCTGCAGGTCAATTGGGTGACTTATGACTTCGTAGTATCTTGGAATGAGCCGTCGATTGACAGGCTTGACGAAGGGTCCTGCAAAAGGGCGCGCTTCTATCGCTCCACGGATAGCCTCGAGCTTCTCGGCAAAGATGACGTGAGGGCGACGGTCGCGGATCGAACCACGCTCCCTGCGATTGTTGGTGCCCTTGCGCTTGGCCGTATGAGTATACACATCCAGTTCGTCGTCCTCCCGCTGTCTCTTCCTTATTCGTTCTTCCTTGGAGATCTTGGTCTTGAGCTTGCCAAGTTGAAGGTTCCTACCACGGGGAGCTGCTCTTCCTCCGGAACCGGCTCTTCTCTTGCCACCTCCTCTTCGCTTGTGGGTGTGGAGACGCCCTCGAGAGGAGTATTCAAAGTCGTCTTCGTCCTCAAACACGGCGTGACCAGGCGGCTTTTCATCGCTCCCGTGATCGTACGTCAACTCTCGGGTTCTGGGGCGATCGTCATCCGTCTGCTGCTGGAGACGCGAAAGGATCTTGCCAACTTCTTCTGGGTGGAGGACGAACTTGAATGTAGTCGTCTGCTTCCCATCGGGGTGCGTCTTGGTGATGCGCTTGCGAATGACCTTTCTGTTGGCCATTGCAGCGCTATTGGCCAGGATCAGCTCCTTCCCCGGCTTGGCAGACTGAAAGCCTTCCTGTGCAGCGCGTTCTTCTTCACGGTGCCGCTTCAAAGCCGCAAGCTCCTGGGCATCTTTACTTAAGTCTTGATCTTGGGCTGCCGCTCGAAACTGGCCCAGACCTCTATCACCTTGCTGTTCTCGCGCGTGAGCTGCAACTAGCTCGTTGGCTTCGGAGCGGTCCATCATCTCGTCCTCCAACGCAGCTGCCAAGTCGTCATCGTCCTCATCAGACTCGGAGTCAGAATTTTCTTTCTCCTTGTCGGGAGCTGCCTTCAGCTCGGTTGCCTGTGCATTTGCTGCAGCTTCTCCTGCCGCGCCCGAAGCTGCAGCACCCCCATCGGCGCCTCCAGAGGTGCCTCTGTCTATTCCTTCAGCCGATAGAGCGGTAATCTGACGCCTCCAAATAACCTGAATTCTGTCTCGGTACATTTTCTTTTGTTCCGACAGTTTCATTTTCTCTCCACGAGCAAATCGTTCGAGTCCGTCTCCGATACCATCACTGGCAGCCTTTGTCGAAAGATCGCGAATCACGTGGACTCTGTCCCAGCGCTTCAATGTATCGATTTGCTTCTGGGCCATGCCGTACGATCGTAGTAGGCTTGCCATCTGTTTCATTGTGAGCTTTCGCAAGTCGTCTTCCGTGCCTGTAATCTTCTTCATCTGCGCGGACAGAGCACCATTTCCAACGGATTTGCTTGGTTTTGAGTCAACTTCTCGTATGAAACTGAAGCCTTCGCCTTGGCCACTTGGGTCGCCTAGGCCAGTGAGCTTCATCATGCCCGTTCCTTCAGCTTTTTTGTGCACTTCAATGAATTCGCCCGTCAAATGCCACGGCGCCAGCTGTAGCTCTTCGTAGATAAACTTGGCAATCTCGTGCTTTTGTCGCAGCATCTTGAAATAGGATTCAAGCTCGGCGGCCGCCTTCTCGTACAAGATGGTCTGAACAGCCTGAATACTCTTGTTCGAGCGACTGATCTCTCCCAGTTTCTTTGTTTTTCGATGAAGTTCCCTGGCAGCATTCAGTTGCCCGGCCAAGTAGACCAAAGTGATTGCGAGACTTCCTACGGTATGGGCGCCCGCGTATAGCTGATGAATTCCCAGGTCCGACAGGTGACGAGCTGCCGCACACGCAGTCTCAAAGGCTGCTGCTCCCTCTGGTGATATAGATTTTCCGAGGGCATCCACCCCAGGATAGTCTTCGTACCCGATCGATTTCGTCGTCCAAATCATTGTGTTCTTGTCGTATAGCGCAACTTGCTTCAGACGCTGACGCAAAGCGTTTGCTGGTAGTTCCAGATTTGGAAGAACCCTGTCCTGCAGTTCGTCGAAGCGTAGCCCGTGACCGTCCCTCGACTGAGTTCGTGCCAAAGCCTTGGCGATCTGATAAGATACAAAAGGCCCGATAAAGTTTTTTTCGCCCTGTGTATTGGGAGCGTAGACTCGGGTTCTTGGTTCGGTCTGTCCGACTACGAAAACGCTTGTCGGAAGGTCTCGAAGGATAACTCCCATGGTCTCTCGTTCGCCAGGTCTGGATACGCCACCTGGTGGCGTCAAAATCATCAAGAAGTCAGTTGTCTCCGGGTCGTGGCGAAACATGGGCGCCACAAAGAGATTACTCATAAGTCCGGTGACCGTGGTTCCCTCCTCCACCCCACCAATAAACGGTCCATGAACCTTAGGATGCAGTGTCTCTGTAATTCCCTCGGGGAGAATGTCGATCGTTTCCTTCTCCGCTCTTTCCTTTTGCGACTTCTTCGGAAGCTTTCCGATCCAGTCGGTGAGAGTCGTCGGTCTGTTCGGGCCTTCGAGTCGCGGCGGACGCTCCGACCTGCCAGATTGAGCACCATCTGTTCCGGTCACGCCTTCTCCAGCTCGTTTCCGTCGGGCCGGTCGGTCGCCACCTCCTGCCGAGACTGGGCAACGTGCTTTGTCGCCACGAAAGTAGTTGACAATCTTGCTAGCCATTCCTTTGGTTATCTGAATTGGTGGGCGTTCTTCGCTGTACTCCAGAAGAACCAATTTCCCCTCCGTCGGACTCAAATCCACTTCCGTCCGCAGCTTGGCTTTTGAAACAGCACCAGCGTGGGTTCCCGACATGATTGCCTGATATGAAGACGAGTTTCCTGGTGCGTCCGCCTTCTTGCCGGCTGGAATAAAGCGAATCTGAAATTGCCACGAGAGATCCTGTCGGATAACACTCATTGGAAGCTTGGGACGGTGGTACTCGCGCAAGAGGAGTTTGGAGAGATCTCGTACCATGCTGTGAGTATTCACCATATCCAATTGCTCAACGTACTCAGTATCATGCGAAACTGAGGTTTCCATCTGGCGAGAAGGACGTCCAGTCCTTTCGGTTCCTCCTGGTCCCATTAGCTACAAGGCGAGAGAAGCGAACACACGAGTGAGCAATTTAAAGCCCAATCTGAGCAATCAACAGCGTACCAGGCACCATAAGCGACTCACCGAAGACGTAATCGTCCGTCCCTTTCCACCGCCAAGAGCCATCGTTCCCATAGCCTCAATCACGCGATTAGTCTTGTCCTCGGCCATTGCTGCTCGTTTCTTCTGACGAGCCTCAATCAAGGCTTCCAACTTGTCCTTGTCCGCGTGGAGAGAACCTTTGGAAACGTCGGCTGTGCTCGTAATCGGCTGCGTCCAATCCCGCTCCATACGCAACTGGTATGCATCAGACTTAAGGGCAGGAGATGGTCGTTGCGCCGAGAGAACAGTGTTTTGATAAACGTGGCGAGCAACCGACTGGCCAGCGACACCGAGCTCCAAGATGAGCGGTGCTCGACGGGCCTTTTCCATGAGATCTTCGCGTTTGCCTTCCCAGCTGACGGTTGTATTGTCAAAGACGATATTATCGAGAAAAGCGTTCCTAGGACGCCTCAGAAAAGTCAACGCATCTGGCTTAGGTTCAAGCTGCATTTCAGAATCCTTCTTTTCCTCGTAACCTTCCCAGTTAATTTTCTTCTCCCAGTCTTCGAGGTTTAGAGGGTGAAAGGCCGCTGGTGGCGACTGCTCTGCAGTTTGCGCCTTAGGGAGCGGGTACTTTGACAACAAGTCGGAACCATCAGACTGTGAACCAGATTGAATATGTTTGATAAAGGCGGGAGTGTGCGTAACGAGGCTAAGGACTAATCGCGACGTTTTCTCTTCGGCTTGCCGTCGTTTCTCGTCTTGATTAGCCGGTCTGCTCGACGCATTTTTCTTCTTATTATCAGCCTTTTCCGGACAATATCTCTCTCGAGGAACCAACCGCGTTACCCGTGCAGGACGGTATTCCCTTGACAGAAGAGCCTCAAAGTCCAAAGGTGACGCCATGGTGACAACGAAGAAGCTTGTGCTGTTGTTTTATGTCTACTTATATGTTTTACATTTCGCGGTCCAACAGCGGTCGGGCGGAGCTAAGGTTTAAATGATGTTAGCTGTGCTGTTCCAAACGTGAATACCGGTGAGCGTAGTCGTCGTAATCTACTATCATACGTACTCTAGACTATAGAGCTCTACCGTATTCACATGTACTATAGCATGTAGCTATACGGGTAGAAAGTTCTATTTCAAAAGCTGAACTCATCTTAATTACTGCGTGTTCTCATTGTCGGCATTCACCCAAAACTCATCTCCTGGTAATCTCTGATTGGGGGACGAGTTCTCCGTGGCCCAAAAGTTTGCACCTGGAAAGGACATTCGAACGGATTGGGCCTTTCTCACTGTCTCGTCCGAGGACGGTTTGCTTCGGAATGACCTAACAGACTACGTTGTGGTTATCCCAGAGAGCTATTTGGTCGCCAACCCCATCTTGGCGTGCTCTGTCTAGCCTCCGAGAAGAACTCTCGCATAAACGCCAAGCGACATTGCTCCCATGTGTCTCCATTGCGCGTCAATCCTATACGACGATCCACCCTGGTTTCTCGCTTCTTGTCGAGAGCGCCCAGCTTTGCTGTAAGCGAAGGGATTCTGACTAGACCAGCAAGCGCGACTTCCTTTAGATTGCGTCGAATGCGGTCATCCAACAGCGTGTGCGCCCACATGGCTCGATCCAATGGACCAGGCAGAGTGTCCTGCGGCCGGAATCGACGCAGCCCTTTCTGCGACGGTTTAACGAACAAGATGTTGGTCGAGTCCTTTAACTCAGGAAAGACCTCGAACATGAAAGATGCAGATTGGTCCGCGAGGTCAGCCATTCGCCAGATGGCCTCTGAGAGAGCGCCTTTTTTCTTCTTGTCCTTTGCCAGGAGGCCAAACTTCTCAAGATACTCTAGCAACAGCTCCGTCTTGTCGGGCAGCGATAGTCGTTCGTATATCTGTATCCGCTCAGCCGCCTCGCGAGACGCGGCACGTTCGATGATCTTACTTTCTTCAACCAGAGATGTGCGTCCATTTCGAGTATTCGCATCAAGCAATCCTTCAGGCGTTACGTTTGACGCAATCTTCAAGCAGATTGAATGCGTACTACAGTTGATACCCAAGCTACTTCCAATTTGCAGCGATTGGCTGTTCGCTGCACCACTTCGTTCTGCAAATAACGCCGGATCGATGCTAACTTCTTTCCAGAGTCGTCGAAGCTCAGCTTCGGCAATAGCAACTCGCAAAAAGCCAGTCTCCTTAAGCAACGGCCAGAACTTGGAACGAAAGCATAAAGATGTGTGGGCATACTCCCACAAGAGAGGTATCTGATGTCGGTAGTCCTTCATGCGTTGCTTAAAGAGATAGGATATGCGTAGGCGTATAGCGTATCCCCTGGCCAGAGCTTGTACTTTGCAGAGAACGAAACGCAGCAATCGATATGCGAAGCGAGCTCTTCCTCCTCTAACGACCGCCTGCAGGCGAATTACCAACGCTCGCCTTTGTCTTGCAGTGTCTCTCGCCTTTTTTTTACGGAAAGCACTTTGAATGCGTACGGCTCCTGTAGTCTGACACGCTAGTGTGCTACCTTCCATCGAGTTCCTCTGCACTTTCATTTTGTACCCAAAGAGCCGTCGGCGATAGCGAGTTTTGGCAAGGTGCATGCGACAGATTGCTTGAAGCTTAATGATGATTGAGAGTAAGATAGCCTGTTTCCGACGTGCATTCAGTACGGTTTCCTCTGCTGTTGACGCAAACTTGGTGTCCATGTCTAGACTGAAACCGAGTTCGCTTGGGAGAGTAACTTCGCTGAGACTAACGCTATGACGACTAGCAGACCGCCCAGGCGACTGTTCTTTTTGCTCTGCTCTTCGCTGCCGAAAGCGATTTCGGTCCGATTGCTGCTGACTGTCATTTGGAGTGCGAAAAGGAGAACTAAAGGGACTGGAGAGAGCAGTGATTGCGGTCTCAAGGTTCTTCACGCCTCGCTTCGAAGCAGAATATATTTTCCCGGGCGTTGCGGCCATGGCTTTTGCAACAACAAACTGCTCTTTCTGTTGCACCGCTAGAGAACCTCGTGGAATAAATGTAGACTTCCGATGGCGTTGCGGCCACTGCATAGGAGGGCGAATCTTCCCAAACAGTTCAGGATTCAGCTCAGGAAACGATCCGTAGTGATAGCAGCGACCATCATCGGGCAGCCCCCAATTCGAAGGCGGTGGAGGCGCAAATGTGTCCGTCACTAAAGCAGATTTATCGTCCAGGAAAGCTGTGGTTCCCTTCTTTCCTCCTCTTCCAATGTTCGAAAGAGCAGCCTTCTTTGATCGATTCAACTTGGCGTTGATTGACTCGTCAAAGAATAGCACCGCGGGATCGGTCGGGTTTTCCTTTCGTTCCGATAAGAATCGACTGAACATTTGGGTCATTAAGATGCTGTCAACGAATTCAGTGGAGGTAGCCGACGCGTTGAGGCTCCCAAGAAATTCGGCCGACCGAAAGGAAGAGTCATCGTCTACAAACTGTTTGTAGTTCTTTAGGATTGACACGAAAAAGCCCAGGAAAGCAGTTCGAATCTCTGCGGAGGAAAAATGGGCAGGCTCGGACATATCCAACAAGTTATCGTGTACAATGTCGTCTTCGATTCTTTCAAGGGAGGTATCGGTGTGTCGAGATCGTCGCAAGAACTGAAACTTTGTAACTTCTGTTGTCTTCGCTTTTCTCGGGTCAACGCTTTCTCGTTCATACAGTTGACCATGTTCGGACAAGAAGCCGGAAATCGGAAAGAGGAGTTCATTGTCTCTGTAAGCTTTGTCGAGGCTCCCGAATACTTCCTTGCGTCGCAAAGAAGTATCGGATATCTCAACGCTGTTAATGTGTGCGTACGAGTCACGCTGGGAGTAAGGAAGCGGTGTGCCGTCCGCCACTGTCACCGAGCCGGATTTTCCAGTGTCAGGACGAATGTAGACGCTTGCAGCACACTCGTCTAGCTTGGCCTTTAGTTTCAAGGCCTGGCGTTCCGGTATCGCTGGAGTCCGTCGTGGATCGGGCGAATCATCCGACCAGCCCAAATGTACCACGTCCTTGTCCAAGTCGACAAATACTACTCCCTGTGGACGCTTATCGACCGGTGTTTCGACTAGGTATCGCGAGTGTAGTCCTACCAAAAACGGGATGGGTGCATCCAGAATATCCAGTAGGCTATAAGGCATGACAGGAAGGAACATACCCTGCCAGTGGAAAGGAAAGAGAAAGCTCAGAAAGGCCTGGGCCACCGGTCCAAGCAAAGCATAGTGGCGAGACACAAGAGCGACCCGCGTTTCTTGCATCAAGCAAGCTGCCACCACCATGACGTTTGAAACAGACAAGCTTGCAAAAAGCGGTCGGTAGGAAAAGTTCGACAGTGGCAGCCGATTCAACGGCGGTAATTGAATATACCAAATGTCTTTCAATGTGAAGCCAAACTTGACTTGGATCCTACCTGGCGGCGGGAGAGGCACTTCGCTCACAAAGTTGGCAATGAATCTTTCGATTGGAAGAGGAGCTTCTGCCAATGCAATCCGGTAGATCTGAAGCAGAAATTTGCGCCAAAGATCAAAGAACGGATATTGCGAGAGAACCACCAAACTTTTTGGAAGGAAGATCACGTCCGATTGATTTTGTGATGAATTCTTGTCTTTGGCATTAGCCTTTCTGAGAAACGGAGGCAACTTGCCGGTATATTCTGAATTTTCCAACACCTGATGAAGGCTTTCAACATCTTGATGCTCGTCGTATAATCGAAGGACGGCTCCGTACATGTGATTACCGTTGGCGGTCGTCAACACAAACGTCCAAAACGACGGTGGCACCTTGGTAGCACTCGGACGACATCCTTCTGGACTAACGAACGTCGATACATGCTCTGGGAACTCGACATCATCGTACGAGTCTTGTGCCGGAAAACAATCCGAAACCTGGGGCACCAACAAGACTTCGTCAGGAGCGTTGAGCTTGGACAAGTCACAACTTCGTTGCGCAGGATCCAAAAAATCGGATGGCGAGACGACACAGAAAAAGTCCACCAATCGATTCGGTGGTTCTACAACCCTTGATGCGGGAGGAAGACGAAAGCTTGACTGGGACATGGACTGCACAAGCTCGAGTTCCGAGAGCGTGTGCAGGTCGGCTTCCCAGAAGAGACCTTCCCATTCTTCCGTGTGTCGCTCCACAATGGAACGCCATGCTCTTGGTGCCAGTGGACCAGACGGGGGCAACACAAACGCCAACGCCTCGTACTTGGCTCGAGCAAAGGTCAACCGATCCCCAATACTGCTTTTCGACTTTGGCCGCTTGCCCGCCCAGGTATCAGGCATAAAGGCTTCGTAGACGGACCAAGACTTTGCGTTTCCACCCGCCATCGCCAACAACCGAACGTATTCGGGCGTCCACCGGCTAGGATCCTGCACTGCTGCGACTATGGCAATAGATACACCCAGCAGCTTGTGCGCAGCCCCACACAAAGCGCAGACGAAGACACCGTGTCCGCCTCCAGCGTGCTGCGCTGCAAACAGCGCCGGGTCCATGGGCGGATCACGAGCCTCTGGGATTCTCCTGGACACGGAACCAGGCGGCGCGAAACTCTGATGGTTCAGACGAAAGTTGTTGTATCGACTGACTGGGGGTTCTACTTGTGGACTAAATGAAGCGTGCACCTGAGACGCATCCACCAACGTTGATCGACAGTCGGCACAAGAGCGATTGGCAGGGACTGCCATGAGCTCTGTGAGCGTCTTGGTCGTCGATTGCTCCTTATTTGTAGACCTCATCATCTAGCCAGAGATATAACTAGATGTAGATGTCAGGGTTGGATTGCGTGCAATCCAGATTCAAGATTCACGCAAACATAGTCCTCTGCCTTTAACTTGCCGCCATTGTCACAGCGAAGGATTTACGGTTGTTCTGTCTTCTGTCCTGAAGTCTAGGGGCTTGGGGAAGAACGTAGTGAAACGGACATTTTCTAATAATGCCCTCGTTTCGCGCAAAAAATCGAACCAACAGCTCATTCGTTCGGACGACCATGGCAATCTGAGCCGTCGGACTAACTGGAGCTGTCATAAGATCATGTCAGATAGCAAGGGACTCCATGCACACTGGGATTGCTCCAACGGTATAACAGGGATCGCGATACTGGCCGCTTCCTTGGGCGTAGCTAAAGATGCCGCTCAACAGAAAAAGTGGATCGAGGATATCCAAACGAGTGCAACGGCCGCCTTTTACAAAGCAACCGGGCAGCGTGTGGTCCTCACAATCGAACGTTGCGACGACGACACTTTAACCAT
>Ga0307933_1002402_pt1 | contig 12900 bp, 11 predicted proteins | sample OrgLakmetageno88_FD_201811 | JGI IMG/M metagenome (GOLD analysis project Ga0307933, IMG submission 201811) | Saline water microbial communities from Organic Lake, Antarctica - #88 | ecosystem: Environmental > Aquatic > Non-marine Saline and Alkaline > Saline | place: Antarctica: Organic Lake...
GGGTTATATTTTTTGAGAAATTCGTCTGCTAAACCACACAAAAGAGCATATTGTTTTTGTTCGAGAATGGAGTAAACCATGTATTTCACATGTTCACAATAATTCATTCCTGTTTCTATTTGTATGTTCTTTTTTTTGGAAACAGAATCATCACCATATTTTAAAAGCATGTATTCCACGATTCCTGATGCATAATATGTTTCTGGTTCTTTTACATCAGCCAAGTATTTTTTCAAAGGAATAACTTTCTTGAGTGCATCCATCACTTCCTTTGGTTTTTTTTGTTTGATCAGTCGTTTTACATTCTTGACAATTTCATGATTGGACCAAAAAATGTCGTTTTTGAAAAAGGAATTTGAGACGAATTGAATTTCTTTAGTTGTGGCGTTTTTAAATAATTGTTTGAGTGCAGTATTCCAATGCATGCATACTAAATTATAAGGTTGATAATTGTTTGTTTGATCGCAAACAAAAGAAAATATGTGTTCAATCAGTTGATTTGAAAATATTTGATTTGAAGTCCATGAATTAGATTTTCTTTTTTTAATTTCTTGTTTCTTGAAATCAATTACTGATCTTGATCTTTTGAAACCAGTGTGTTTTCCGTCATGGATCATGTCATTGGTGTCATTTGAATTGAACAATACAGATACAATGTTGTCGAAATCAATTGTGCCATCATTTTTGAAAATGTCAGTGGATTTTAAATTGACATTGTTTGGATTAGATTTTGGTTTATTTTGATTCATTGTTAAAAATAGATTATTAATGTGTAATTTATGTTTTTGTTGATTGATAAAGAAGTGAGCACGTTGTCATCCCCTGTGTTTTATTTATATAAATCATCAGATATAAATTGAAACCATGGAATATTCTATTTTTAAATCAAAAACCTTTTATTTTAATCAAAAAAGATCACAATTTGCTCAAAAACAACTATTTCAATCAATTTTTTTTTCAATTATTCAAATCATGAATTGTAATGGAATTTGATCATTGATGATGTAAAATGTGGGATGATCATATATTTTTATATGATGCTTGAATAGAAAATTAATTTTTTATTGGTCATTTGAAATTATTGTGTCAAAATTAACTATTTTGTGAATAAATTGTCATCTTTCAAATAAAATCGTTTGAAACACAAAAAATTGATTACAATGGGAAATTTAAATTGTGTATTTTCCAATACAAAACAATACAAGTTTCTGGAATCATTTTTTGAGGGAGACAAAAATAAAGACGAAAAATGTCTACTTTCCAGACGTTTAATTAAACTTTTGAACAAAAGAGAACATAAATCTCATTTGGATTTGTTTGTTCCAATCGATGATTATGATGCGAATGATTTATTTTTTTACAATATGATTGAAATATGCTTGATATCGATAGAAAAACAATTGATTGAAATGTTTGATGTCATTCAAGTGGAAATTGATTTTGAAAAACAAATGTGTTCACAAAAAAATTTATTTCAAAGTTTAATGAACATTATGGACAATTATTTTGTAATGACTTTAGGTTTAATGACTCCTATTGATTATCCTTCACCATGTAAAGTTGTATTATACGAACTCCATGAACAAATCAAACAACAAATGGAATCGAATGACAATCAAAAAATTAAACCACTGAGGCATTTTTTGCAAAGTTTTAGGAAATTGATGCATGATATCAATGTTGGAATTAATATATCAGGAGAATATGATCTTGCTTCTCAAAAAAAGGCATTAGACTTGTTTGATTTGATTTTCACACTTGAATATTATATTACTATTTTTTCAATGTCAGATCATGTCACAAAAAAACAATTGCTCGATGAAAAAAAATTATCAAATTCATGGATCAGTGTATTTCAATTCACAAATATGTCGACTTTGTTGTATTCTGAGTTTATAACTAAAAAAACATCCAATCATTTGTGTCAATGTGTGAATTATTTCATGATGAAAGGATTTGATTTGAATGATGATTTGAATGATTTGTTGTTTGATCTGACTTTTAAAAAACTGAGAGGACTAATGTTTTTGTATGCAATTCATATTTTCAATTCAAAAAACAATGATTTTTTCAATGATTTGGATCAAAATATTAAACAATTGGAAAAAATATACAAATTGAAATTTCAATCTGAAAAATTCAAAACAAAACTCAACGATCATATTTATGAAAATTGCAAGCAAACCAATCAAGAATCTGTGTTGTTCAACAGATTTCAAAATATGCAATCGATTGAAAACAAAGAAATATTGTATCAACACACATTAAATTATGAAAATGAATCAAATCATCATGATTGTGACAAACACAAAAAAAGAAACAAAATATTGTTCATGTTGAAAACCATTTGCAAAAACAAAAAAAATCAATTTATTTTCATTGAAGAAGATTTGATTGTTCTTCAATGCATTAAACATTTGTTTATGATGAAAAATAGTTCAAATGATATTGCAAAACAAGTTCAAATATTGATTGAACCATTGGAAGAAACATTCGTTTCTATTTTTTTGGAAGATATTTTTAATTTTGTGGGAAAATCTCAATTTAAAAAAATGATCCACCAAACATCATTCGAAAGATTTAGAGATGAAATGATCATGAACATTCCAATGATTCGGGATAAAATGATTATGATTGATGTTTGTGAAATGATCATGGACAATAAAAACATCAAATTGTGTGAAATGATGGAAATAATGTTGAGTGAATTCAATCCACAACAACAAAACATTGGACAATTTGCAAAAGTACTTGAGTTTATTTCCGATTTTTCACAATTATTGAATAAAGATCAATCGAATGAAGTTTTGGATACTTTGGTTTACAAGTACATAACAATTGTAGCAGAAAATTCAAACAAGTATCATTGTGGGCTCCATGAGAAAATAGTCACTGATGAACCTAATAGAGCAATCCCAAAAACAAAATTTCAATACAATATGGATGTAAAACAAAATTTAAAATTGATCCCATCATTCATGTTTTCAAGAAATTATGATAACAAATATTATGATTCCGATTTTCCTGTTGATGTTTTCCCAAATAAACAGAATCACGAATACACAGATAGCATATTGAACACTATTATTGGAAAAGGAATGAAATTTTCGACTCATAATAGACATGAAAATAAAGACGATTCAGTGTATGAGTCTTTGATTGACTATTTTTCAATCGCTGTTCCAATAGTCAATGATCAAATGAATTATAAAAAGAAATTCAATCATATATTTTTAAACAAAAAAGTTCAAAACAAATACAAAAAACACCCAATCTATTTCTTGAATATGCATTATGATAATGTTGCTGATTATATTATTTGTTTTGCGTTGTTTGCTTCGAGTATCAAGTCACTTTGTAAAAATGATGAAAAGATGTCCAATTATTATTTGAGATACTCCAAATTAGGTTTGAAAGAAAAGATTGACATATTGAAAGAAGATGAAAATAAACTCACAGATGGATGTCCTGATCAAAAAACAATGGAAATAATGGATAAATTATTTGATCAAATTTCAAAAAATGAATTGTTCCAAACATAAAATTATATGGAATATTCCATTTTTTGTAATTGTAATCAAAATAAAATTATATACTTGTCACTTGTAATTTGATAATCAATCAAAATAAAAAACAAACAACAAAAAAAATAAAAAATGAGCAAATTTAATTTAAAATCCAAAAAGAGCCAATCCATTATTTCCAATCAAAGTCTTGAAAAATCATGCATCCAATTCGCATTAATAGACGACCCCATGATTCACAACAAATCAAAATTGATGGTCAAATTTTCGAACAAAAAAAGAAAAACAGTTGTCATTCCATCCACTAAATCACATCAGCAAGAAAAAAAATATTCAAAAATCAAACCAAAAGAAATAAATGATGAAATCATATTGAATATATTGTCATTTTTTGATGCAAATTTCAATAATTTGAACACGTTTCAAAATATAAATTCACAATGGAATATAGTTTCAAATCGATGGTTTTTAAAAACGTCTGAATTTGAAATGAGAAAAATATCACATGACATGATTGTAGGAAAATGCATGGATTCCAATAAAAAATCAATGAAGCGAGTCAAATATTTGATGGGTGAAAACAAAGTCAACGAATGTACAATATTTTTACGAAAAATAATACCCCTTAACGAATATATTTTGGATCGCGGTGAACCAGATTTTTATCACCCGAATGGAATAATGGAATACATGATTTTGAAATATGGAGATTTTTCAAGAGATTCAGTCAAAATCAATGTTCAAGAAAATCACACAGAACTGATCAATCATTTTTTATATTGTTTGTTTGAATTAAATCATCACCACATGATAGTCCCGATCATACAAAAACTTTTAAAAAATTACAATCCGGTGTCCACTTTCATGAGATTAGAAATGATTGAAACATTCAAGAAAAACAAAAATCTCAGAGAATTGTTTATTGAAACTCAAAAATGCCTTCAACTGGCATACAAACCAAAAGACATTGCAAAATGTTTCCGAAACTTTTCATATTATTACATTGAAAAATCGCAAGACAAAGAAGCCATCATCACGTTATTAAAAAGTGCACAATTTGACACAAACATGACAATGATTAGACAATTGAAACATATTTCTGATCACATACTACAAACAAAAATATTATTGATTGAAAAAGACATGGAAGACTTGAATCAAAAATTCAAATTAGCCAAATCAAAATTTGATCGATTCCAATGTGAAACTATTTCAAAAATGTTTGAAACTAAAAAACAACTAAAAATTGTCAAAACTCAATTATTCAACCCTTGCAAACATTTTCAAAAACAATTTATTGATTTCATTGTCCAAAAAAGAATTTATCCTCTCCAAGAAGATTTATTGCAATACATATCAGAAAATCAAAGAGTCAATGTATTTGAAAATTACAATATGGATCAAATTCCAATGTATCAGGAAAAGAAAACAAATGTCGGATACTTTGTCCCAATGAAAAAAAGTGAAAAAAAACCAAAAAATATCAAAGAAACAATCAACAAAAAATGCAACAAAATATTAAAACTTCGATCTGTGCACAATAGAGAAGTGTTCAAAATATCATCATTTCCTTTTGATGAAAAAACAAAAAAGTACATTAACAAATGTTTGAGTTCATGTAATATGCATGTTGATGAATTCAAAATAATGGATTGTGATAATATGATTCATTGTAAAATGTTCCCAAGTTTTCAAATTATAAAAAATTATGAATTGTTAATAGAATTGCAAGAAACAAGAAAAGAGTCTGAAAGATTAAAAATGTTTTCTGATCAAGCAGAAGAAAAAGATGATTTCAAAAAAATCAAAAATATCATTGATTCAAATGTATTTTGGGAAAATGATCATTTTATGGATTTGCATTATATGAAATGTGTTGTAAAATTAATGAAAGATAATTCCTTTTAAAATCAATTATATAAAATGCTATTTGATAATTTTTGTTTTTCATTTTGAAAATTGTTGTTTGAATCAAAATTTTTGTCAACATGTATTATCAAACCCAAGAATATGAAAACATATCCAGAGATATTTATTCAAGAATACAATCGATAAATAGTAGAGAAAATCGAACACAGAGATCACTCAATTCATGTTTTCAATTATTGAAAAATCACTATATTTTTTTGTTTTGTGCATTGAGTGTTTTAATTGCAATGACAATAATTATTACAATCAATTTAAAAAATAAATATCATTAATCATTTTCACAAAATTTAATTTTTATTCTTGGAATTTGACCAATAAATTTTTAATTTGATCATTCATTTGTATCAATTTTTCTTCATGTTCATAAAATTCTTCGTATAATTGATTCTTCAAATCAACCAGATATTGTAAATCATCACTCGTGTCAGGATATTGCTGGCTCATTTGATTTGAATAATCAACAATTTGTTCTACCTTCTTGCCTGATGGTCGAACATGATTCAATAATATCACACACAAATCATCACATAATTTTTCAATCTTGATTTTTTCTTGCATATCTGAGTCTACTTCTGTTTCTCTTATTTTTTCAATCATCGCAATAAGTGAAACAAGAGAACAATCCATTTTATGTGCAGCTTTATATAAATGTTTTGAAGCGTAAAGCATTCTGTTCAATCGTATCAAAGACTCCGATGCATAAAAAATAAATTCACTTCCAAAACGTTTTTCTGATGCAATTTTTGATTCTTCTGCTCTACTTAAAACTAAATAATCACTTGCTTGTTTTAATTTTAATTCAGTTTGTTCAACATCAAACAAATCACAAATCATTGTCGAATATAAATATTTTTTTTCAAATACTTGTTCCAGCATGCTCGATCTATCTTTTTGATACGATGGTGATGGATTTGCGGATATTGAAGGATTTTTTGATAAAGCGCCATTTCTCATGGATTGTGATCTTGGTGCACTCATAGATTGAACTCTCATTGTTTTTGATTTACGGGAGTCATTGTAAGAAGGATTCAATGATGCATTTTTTAAAGATGAATATCTTGAAGATGGTTTCATGGAAGAAAATGAAGAAGGTGATTTATAGGATTGCATTTTTTGTTAATCAAATTTATGTTGTTTATTATTATCTTTTTCAAAAAAAAACAATTATTTCATTAATAATTTTCGTTTTGAATGTGATAAATAACTTGTAATCTCATTTGAACATCCTTAATAAATTGTATTGCTGTCGCATCATTTTTGACTGCTTCGATGCAAATTTCAAAAGTTTGTTCATCTACGAATTGTAAAGACACTCCATCTATTTTTACTGCTTCCATGCATATTGTTGGGGTTTTTTTATCTACATAAAAAAGAGAATTTGGTTTTTGTTTGACTGATTCCAAACAAATATCATCATCTTGATTTTCAACAAAAACTAACGCATAACCATTTTGTTTAACTGCTTGCAAACAAACTTTTTTAGTTTTTTCATCAACAAATTTTAACATGGAGCCATTTCTTTTTACTGCCTCTATACACATTGCTTCATTTTGTTTTAAAACATATTGAATGGCTTGGCAATTTTGTTTTATTGCTTCCATGCACATTTCATCTGTTTGTTTTTCAATATGTTTTAACGACAAACCATTCTTCTTGACAGATATCATGCAAATTTCGTATGTTTTATTTTGTATGTGTTTCAAATTGCACCAACAACCTTTTATTGCCAATAATCCCATCCAATCTTCTTGATTTTTAATGTGTCTTATGGAGTGAAAATTATTTCTGATTGCCATCGACGCAATTTTTTTATTTATTGGATACATTCGTTTCATTATGTAATTCATCATAGTGAGTGAATTTTTAAATAATTCAAAATTAAAAATCTTTTCAGCAACGATTTCTATTTTTCGAATTGGACTTTGTTGATGATCAATTTGTTCCATCATTATTTTGTAATGGTCTGTTTTAGTATGTTTGGAAATACATTTTGAATTAGTAAAAAACCATTTGAAATTTTCAATTGTCAAATCATAAAAATATAGTTTTAATGATTCTCTCCATGCATGATTAACTTTGCTCCATGAATTAAAATATTTTTCATTTCTTTTTAATGTCAAAGAATCAAAACAAAAAGAGAAAATATGAACAACTAATTCAATTGGAAGGTGCATTGTTTTATTATAAGAGAGGGTAAATAATAAAATTTTATGGCAAAAATGTAAATAAAAAATAATTTTTATAAAATAAAAACACACTGAAACATCATTTTTCAATATATTGCAACTATTTTCAAATACAAATATTTTAAAAATGAGAATTATTAGCATAGGCGATCCACAAATCGGTAATCCTCAACAAGAATCATTTGCTAGGAAAAAGATTGCGCAATTGAAAAGAGAAACAATTGGAAAAGATGATATTTTATTGATACCAGGAGATTTGACGGATTCTGGTCAAAATAATAATTTTTTGAACAAAGCCTTTTACACTTTGTTTTCATGTTGTCACGGATCAAAAGTCGTTTTTCCTGATCACCTTGACCAGTTTATTAATTTGGTTCACAATCCGCTCAAACAATTATTTTCAAATAGAGTGTACATTTGTCATGGCAATCATGATGAATCAGGCTTTCCAAAAAAACCAGTCATGGATTATGTAAAAAAGACACATGGTGCATTGGATTATTGTGTTCCAGTGGGAGATAATTTAGTTTTAATTTGTTTAGGAAAATGTTACACTCCTTCTAAAAGAGAAATGTTGGAGAAATGGTTAGATCAAAACAAGAATTCAAAAATAATCATCATGCAACATTATTATATTCAAGGTCCTTCTCAATGGGATTTTTGGGATGATAATCACAAAAAAGAATTCATTAACATTGTCACTCCTTACAAAACAAATATTGTGTGTATTGTGGAAGGTCATTTACATGCCACTTATACCAAATATGTGAGTGGAATTTTATTTGTTAATGGTTCAGGACAAAATTATGTTAGTGTGAATTTCGAATAAATTGAACGTGTGTTTAAAATTTTCATTTTATATGTTTTCAACTTTTTGATTTTTTCTTCTTCTATTTGTTTTTGGATCAATTCTTTTTTTAATGCTAATCGCGTTTTAACTGTCATTTCCAGTTTCTTTTTTTTTATTTTTTTGGACAATACTTTGATTTTAATGGGATGTTTGACACAAAAATCATAACAAAATCCTTTTTTCAATGCTCTCCTTGGTGTATTTTTTGTTCTCATTGTTTTTTTGTTTTTTGATTTTTGTTTTCAATAATTTGAAACAAATGAAAATCATTTTATAAGAATTTTATTCAATCAAATTTATCAAATGGAATTATCCATTTGAATAATGCTACATTTTTATTACAACAACACTTTTTGTTTATTAAATTTAATGTTGATGGTCCATTGTAAAATTTTAATATTGAATCAGTTTTTTAATGTTCCACTTAAAATAAAAGAAAATTTGATTCAAATAGAAAAATGTCCACATCAAATTCTTTAAATGGTTTATCATTGAATTTTTCTGATTATTCCCAGATTAATTCCAATCAATCGATTGAAATATGCAACCAATTGGAAAATCTTTTGAGATTCCAATATCAATACAATGACAAAACAAAACGTTCGGGTGTTAATCCTTATCGAACATGTTTTGAAACTGATTCAATGCAATCTGTAACATGTACTGAATCATATGATCAAATTTACAATATGGACACACCCAATGAAGAAAATCAAATGGATCGATTTTGGAAGAATATTTACAATAAAAATGTTAACGTGATTTTCCAACTGGATAGATATGGTTTAGATGAATTCAAATATGATTTGTTTTCGGATTACACGGTTTTGGAAAATCAAGATGGTATCAAAGTTCCAGTATTAAAAGTACAACAATTTATTTCAAAAAACAACACCATTGAAAAAGAACTTGAATATTTTGATCAATTGGATTTTGATAGAACGTTTCACACTAGAAAAATAATCAAATTAATTAATTTGAAAAAACAAACGTCAAGAATTGTTCGTTGTGTTTATCCTTCTATTAGATCGCCTTTCAGTGATGTGTTTCAATCAAAAGAAGAACAAAAAGAAGATTTTATCAAACTCAATCTATTTTGTCGATATTTATTGAGAGATTCTCAAGATTATTCCGACATTTCAAGATTGATGGTTTTGTCCAACAACAGCCGCAATGGAACTGGTGCTTTTTCTTTGATGCAAAAGTTTTTGAGTTTAAATCCCATTGAATTTAAAACACTTCCCAATGGAAAAATATTTTTTAAAATGACAAGCGATTATGAAAATTTGAATTTTAATCCTGTCAAAGCAATTTATTCCATAAAACATCAACATGACAGAAATTTCTTTTCTGGACAAATTGATCAATTGATTTATGCATTTCGATCCCTTTCAATGAATTATGTAAAATATTCAAAAACGGAAATCACAAATGAAACAATTGCAAGAATCAATATTTTCATGGAAAGAATCAGAGCGATCCCATTGTTGATAAAAACAATGAGAAAATCATTGAATGAGTTGATGACTAAGCAAGCAATTATAAATCGAGAAAATGAAAACAAATACTTCAAGCAAATGGAAGAGAAACGTGATTTTGTGAAAAGAAAAAGAAGCGCCATTTCAAAAATCAATAAAAAAACAGCATCGTTGTTGGTTTCAAAAGAACCAGAAGACACAATGGGAACTTTATTGAAAAAAATGAGACAAATGGATGGGAGACCTTTCCAAACACAATATCAAAGATCACGATTTGAAGCTGATCCAGTTACAATGACTGAACCTGAATTTTCATTGAATGAAGATTTGGATGTTTCACAATATCCATTGGACATGAATCTGATCAAAAAAGTAAAATCATACAATGAATCTCAAAAACAAAGAAACTCGACAATTGGCGGTATTCCAAGATTGAGTGAACTCAGAAGAAATGCTTCAGCATCAAGAACAAACAATTTGAATGAAATCATTCCATTAAAATCAATAACAGTTGAACGAAGCAAAATACCCAAAACAGAATTCAATTTTGGAAATAATATAAAAGCAGAAACAAGATCATCTGTTCCAAATCAAACATCAAACAGATCATTTCAAAAAAGAACACAAGGATCAACCAGCAATACATCATCTTCAAGGAAACTAATACCCAAAACAGCAAGACCATTCACAACAAACAGAACATCAAGAAATATTGTTCCCAATAAAATGACTATGTTGTCAAGTTCATCGTCCAATATTTCGAATGACAACTACAGGAGACCAAAACAATCATCGAGTAGATCTATGCGAACCATGAATCCCCCATCAAAAAATAGATCAAAATCGCGTGTAATGGATGATGATTTGGAAGATGAGCAAAAATCATATATTTTGATTGATGATGATTCAGACGATGAGCAAGAATTGTCACCCAGATCAACAATAATAATGGATGATGATGATTCAGACGATGAAAATCAAGTGACCAATGATCCTTTTGCAACATATAATGTATTCCAACAACCACAAACTCAACGAGTGATGACACCTACTTTTCAATACGATAGAATAACAACGCCTCAAGTCGACCCATCGAATTATTATCAAGGACCAATCCCATCACAATCTTTCAAAAAGTAAATAATAGAATATGATGACAATTCAGATGATGAATCATCTTAAATGGTGTTAAAGTTTAAAATAAAAATATTTGATTGTTTTTTTGACACAATTTGTTTGTGAATTGAATTAAAAATAGTTTAAAAATGTCTTTTTCATTGAACCATTTTTATAAAATTGTGTGGTTTATTTTTGGTTTAATTTTAGGATATGTTTCAAGTCGATAATTTATTGAACATTTAAAAAAACTTTGTTTAAAATTAATTGAGATTAATTAAAAATAACTTTGAATTTTTGAATAATTAATAAAAAGCTCACATTTCCAAAAATAATTTTATGAAAATCGATCAAAATATTTTGTTTGTTTTGAAAAATGAATTGTCTAAAATTCAACAACAATTCAATCAAGCAACAATAGATCATCAAAAACAAAAAAATGTAGTCAATGATTTGGAACAAAACAAAGACATGCAAATCATGCTTCGATATGAAGAAATTTCAAACAATTTAAAATCAGTTCATTCTTTGATTCAAACAGAAATGGAAAAACTTAAAGATCAATTTTTCGATCCAGAAAAACATGAAGATTTGCATCATTTGATTCCAAATTTCTTTGATTTGTTCATCAACAATGTCCCAAAAATGATTGAAATGTTGAAACAAATGAATGATGACAAATTAAAAGAATTGAAAACTCAACTACATGATTTTGAAAACGAATACAATCAAACACATGATCAAAAAGAAATCAACAAAAATCTCACAGATTTGTGTTTTAAAATTAATTCAAATTTCTATCCAAATTCAAATTTGTTTTCATCACTTCTTGAAATATTTGATTCTTTGAACAAAAAAATCGAAACAAATGATTTTTACAAGTCTCAAAATATTATTTTTTCAATTTACAAGTTGATTGTTGAAATGTGTTGCAATGATTTGATATTGACTGATAACATGTTATTTTTCCCTTCTCAAAAAATATTAAAACAAGTTGATGATGTAAATTTGGATTATTATTCATTAATTGAAAATGATAACGAAAACATTTTTCATGAACCATTCTATCCTGGAATTAAATCAAAAATGATGATGTTTGGGAAAAGAGTGTTTTTGTTGTTTCATATGAAATATATGATCCAGTTTCACTACAATTGAAATATGGAACAATCAATAAATATTTGGATGAGATCAAATACTATTACAATGGTCAAATTCAAGAAAATGTTTTTGTTGAATATCAAATGCATATATTGTCAAATGAATGGAATTCACTATTGCAAGAACATGAATTTGAAACCCAATTATTGTTTTTAAAAAGTGTTTTGACAAAATCATATGGTGATTTGGATCAAATGAAAACAGGAATTTTGAATTCAACATATGTTATGGAAGATGAAAAAAAGTCAAGCAATGTGTTGGAATTATTTTTCAAAAGATTATTTGGTTTTGATTTATTTTTGTTTTTCGATCAATATTTTAATATTTCAGTGAATCAAGAATCAAAATTTAATCATATAAAAAACCAATTGATTTTTGCAACTTTAGATTTCATCATATCGAAAAAACAGTCAGAAATCAATCTCACAACCAATGTTCTAATGAGTTCATCTTCTTTCACTTTGTCTTTTTTCATTTGACCACCAATATTCACTCTTTCTTTTTTTGGTTCTTGTTTTTTGAATCGATAAAAAAATGGATTATTTCTTGATAACTTGGAAGAAAAAGATTCTTTTTTTTGGCACCACCAAGGACACATTTCTTTTACTCTTTCTTTTTCATCATTTGTTTTTTCTTTTTTGTTTTCTTGACACTTT
>Ga0307933_1002404_pt1 | contig 12890 bp, 7 predicted proteins | sample OrgLakmetageno88_FD_201811 | JGI IMG/M metagenome (GOLD analysis project Ga0307933, IMG submission 201811) | Saline water microbial communities from Organic Lake, Antarctica - #88 | ecosystem: Environmental > Aquatic > Non-marine Saline and Alkaline > Saline | place: Antarctica: Organic Lake...
TTCTGTCGTACCGCATTTACTTTAGAGATGCGCCCATTCCCATGGCGCCCAGTCATGGAGTAGTGGCTGTGCGTCCTGGTGACAAGCAGATTGATGGCAGTTGCAACGACGATTCCCGACGGACATTGAGTACCGACCAGACGGCGTTGCCAAAGCAACCACCACCACCACCACACCCTGTTCCGTACGGTGGCGGCTGCTCGATTCAAGACGGTGACTTTCTCAAAAAAGCCGCACAGGAACGTCCCGTTCGAATTCTTGTTATTGGAGATTCACTGGCCATTGGCGTCGGACAAGCACAGCAAAGTACTCCCATTATGCCCGAGGTCATTGCCAAGACGCTGTCGAAATTGCTGGGTGGCCGCGTCGTGTACTGGACCTGCCACGGAGCACCGGGAGCGTCGGCGGGTTGGCTTGTTCGGGAATTGGAACGAGGCCTCGACTATTTGAATCTCTCGGAGGAGGAGGAAGATGAAGACGATACGGACGAGATACTAGAGCCTCCGCCGACAAAGGTGGAAGAAAATACGTGCTCCGAAACGGACGAGTCGAGTTCGGATGAATCTTCGACGGAAGGTGTCTACGTCGGTACGGGAAAGGTTCAAGGTCAAGACGGAAAAAGTAGCAACATTAGCAGCCGCCGCATGTCCATTAAGGTTTGGCGCCGACGACTGGTGCAACACCAAAAGCGATTCGATCCACACTTTTTGGGGCCGTACGATATCGCCGTGGTGCTGACAGGCTCGAACGATCTCAAGAGCGCCTGCTTTCCATTCTTACTGACGGGTGAAGACGTGGAATTCCGGCGACAGGCCAAGGCTCGAGGAGGAAACTATTCGAAAGAGTTGCGAATTCTCTTGGAGACTTTGAATACGAAAATGCAGGTGCGATTGCACAAGCTGAGAGAATCGGTCGAAGCAGCAACGGAAACTGTACGGGAACGAGTCGAAGAAACCATTGTACGGATAGCACCAGCGACAGGCAGTCGCATTGTATATAAAAGGCCTGAACGGGATCGCGCCGCAACCAACGATTTATCACACGAACGGGCATTGCACACTGATGAGCACGACGAACACACAGAGAGCCGACACTTTCCCTTGGTGGTATTACCTGGAATGCCAGCACGTGCGTTGCCCAAGTTTCAAAAGCTTCCTCTCCGGTGGCTGGCAGTGCCTGTTGTTGACATTATGGACATGCACAAGCGCAATCTTGCCAAGTCGCATCCTGGCCAAGTTCTTTTTGTCCCAGCTCCATCTCTCGAAGAGATTGACAAGTATGAAAATCAAGAGGGAGACATCTGGAAGCAACGATGCAGCGAAGATACAGCTCTGAATGTACGCGCCATCAAGACTCGGGACCGCCATCGTATCGAAGGCGAGATGCGCAAGTACTTTGGGGAGAACAACACCACATCCACGGACGATAATATTGGATGGCTACCCTTTGCTCAAAGGCCAGCGGGACCCGGTAGCAAAATCTTTTCCAAGGACCGAATCCATCCAAACGACACAGGGTATGACTTTTGGGGCCGATACATTGCAAACGCCATTAACGAAAAATGGGAGAAGAAGCAAATGTAGTCTAATACCATGTAATACTATACGATGTTAGTTATAGAACAGTATTGATTAGAGAACTAGCAAAAAGTTGCACCCTGTCGTATGGATAGGACGACCTCGAAGTACGTTATGCCTAATTTCGTTTGTGACTATCAGAGACTGCGTAGTCTTTATCTCTTGCAGATATAAACACGGTGTCTTTCTTCATGCAGTCAGTGTCTAGCTGTAGGAGAGAGAGAGCGCCTTGAGGGGGGCTGAGAAGCGAGAACACGTTGATGTTGTTCGTTGTCCATCTACCGGTAGCTTGAGCGTTCGTCCGTCGCAAGTATTATTCGCGCGCTTTTTCTCTCACGTTTCTCGGAACCAACCAAGAAGCAAAACCCTCTGTTTCAAAGAACAAATTGTGAGACCACAACAACACACCAACAAGTTCCTATCCAAGCCTTCCTACAAGACTAGAACCCAACTTAAATCATGCCCAAGTCCAAGAGATCCCGCTCCGGTAAGATTAGTTGTTTGAACTGTTTGGAAGATGAATAAAATATGCTGCACAGCAGCATACCGTGCGTGTCGCTCACCCGTTTCATTCGTTCGTCCTTTCTTTAGTCGCCTTGACACAGACCGAAAAGAGGTCGACTCGTGAGCACAAGTCTGCCCTTATCCAGGAAGTTCGCAATGCCGTCGACAAACACGAGAGTCTCTATCTGTTTAGTTACGAAAACATGCGTAGTAGCAAATTCAAGAACGTTCGTCTCGAATTCCGTGGTGGTAAGGACAATGTTCCCAGTCGCATATTTATGGGAAAGAACAAACTCTTGCAAATTGCTCTCGGTCGCAACGCGGAAGAGGAATACTCTGACAATCTGCGAAATGTAGCCAAGCTTATTACCGGAGGAAGCGTGGGTCTTCTCTTTACCTCCCGTCCTCGTACCGAAGTGGAAGGCTACTTTGGTTCCATGGTGGAGCCCGACTTTGCACGTGCCGGGTCCGTTTCGTCGAGCACTGTCGTTGTGACGGATGAAATGTTGGACCGCTTTCCAGTTTCCATGATGGAGCAGTTTCGCAAGTTGGGCATGCCGGTTGAAATCAAAACCGGTAAAGTTTTGCTCCGCGATGGCCTGACGGAGTTTCGTATTTGCAAGGAGGGAGAGACTCTTTCGGCCGAAAAGTGCAAGATGCTAACTCACTTTGATTTCAAGGTTGCCGATTTCAAGGTGGAGTTGGTGTGTCGCTGGGCGGGTGGCGAGTTTGAAATGTTGTCTGAAAAGATGGAGTAGAAGAGGAGCGACAAGAAGAAGGCAAGACGACGGAACCCGTCACAGTCACAACTCTCTATTTATGAAAGAACAGTCCAGCAAGATAACCGGGCTCCTTTTTGGTTACTAGATTAGCTAACCATTTGATTTGTATTGCACTGTGTGTCTTCTATTCTAGAACGCGGGCTGATGGGTACGGTAGACTAGCGACTAGCGGTACTTGATAGCTAGTACTTGACTCGTTCGAAAGCCTGATCCCTACCGTACCGACACCAGGAGTTTTTGACTCACTCGACTTCAGCGTGCGGTATTTATTCCACGTGGATGAAGAAGAGCAACAATCACCAATCGCGATGATTCGATTCGCGACGACACCTACCGTGCGTCCAGCTTCCAGCTTCCAGCATTATACTACTTATGCTTCCGGTCTTCTCGTTGGTTTCCGAATAGCGATTTATCTAGCTATCAGCCTCGCGCACGCCCAACGCCCGCCACTCGCCAACCAAAACCAAGGAATTTTACTTTTTGGTTTCTGCACATCTACTTTTTTCACTCTCTCTCCAGCAAGGCACCTCTCCTGGAAAGGTGTGGACCATGTCGGCCTCTGGCTCCCAGGACGGCGATGATGCGCCCAACCCATCACCGAAAACGACTCTAGAAGTATCAAACGAACCAAGCAGTGTGCAAATGAGTCTTTCCAGCGACGAAGTGAACTATCTCGTGTTCCGGTAAGTGCCAACGCTTCCTGCCCCTACGATCCTCGTGCGTGACGTCATGCAGAGCCGCTCCTCACCATGGGATCCTCTCGTTTACTTCGAACCCTCCAACAGATATCTGCAAGAGTCCGGCTTTGTTCATTCTGCCTACTCATTTTCTCACGAGAGCATGTTGGGACGAACAAGCTTACGATCCGCCGATAAAACATTACCACCCGGAGCTCTCATTACGTTTTTACAAAAGGGTCTTCAGTACGTGGGCATTGAAGAGAACCTCCAGCAGCTTGACACGAACAATCGCAACACCGATCGCAACATCGCAGTAGTAGCACCACCACCACCACCAGATACCGACGTTGACTTTTCCATTCTCTCTCCCGCAGTTATTTCCTCTATATCACGAAAGAACCCGCCGATTCAGTTGAACGTTCCTCCCGCTACTGCAGCAGCCGCGGTAAGGGCACGCTTGGAGGTGCAAGCCAAGCTACACGCGGAACGACACGCCCTGGTCTTGTCGAATCACCAGCACTTGGCAGTGCAACAACATCAGCAGCAGCAACAACTGCAACAGGCGAATGGACTCATGGCTGGATTACCACCAGGAGTACATGCGCACCATCAACAGCAACACCAGCAACAACAACAGGGGATGGTGGGCATGGGCATGGAGGATCATCCGCAAGCAACGTTAGCCAGGCAAGCGTTGGCGGCGCAAGCGCACATGGCGGCGATGCATGGTGGTGGTGGCTTGGCGGATCAGCAAGCAGCAGCAGTTCACCACGCCTTTGCAGCACAGCAGCAACGAGTTGCCGTGGCGGCGGATATGAGAGCCATGACACACCAACAGCAACAACAGCAGCTTTCGGGATTCAATCCCAACGGCGAGGCTGCGACAACGTTAGCTTCGACAGCAGCAGCGGTAGTCAACCAAGGGTTAAAGCGCGGAGCTACGGGTCCCAAGCGGGTGCCAAAGAAGCAAAAGACATCCAAGAAGGAGGAGGCTACTGTTGCTGCGGGTTTCTCTTCTCTGGAACAGGTTGCGGGCCGTCTGGATGGATCGAAAGAAAGTTGGGGGGGTTCCCCTGGAGCGCAAGCAATGGATATAGAAGAGCCTGACGCATCAAGGTCCAAGCCGGCTCACACGGGACAAGAGACTGGGCCACTCCCCTCGCAGGAAGTCACGAACGGTGATGTCGAACGCAATGGGGCTTCGACTGACAAGGAGAAGAGACCGTTGAACGGAGGATCGGCGCTGAAGAAGGGCTGCGCAACACCAAACGACATCCAGGACAAGGATGTTCCTGACGACACTGCTACCAATGCAGATCCAGCGGACATTCTCAAGCTGGAAATGCACCAGTCGGAAGTATTCATGTGTGCATGGAACCCCATCTTTACCGACCTGATTGCTACGGGAAGTGGAGACGCTTCGGCTAGAATATGGCAAATGGGCGGTGCCAGTGCTGCTGCAGGCTTGGCTAGCGTCAAGTTACTACCCCACGGAACCGATCCGCGAGACAAGAAGAACAAGGACGTTACAACCTTGGAATGGTCGACGGATGGTATGCTGCTTGCAACGGGTAGCTACGATGGCGTGGCCCGGATTTGGGCACGCAACGGGGCACTCATACATACACTACGGGGCCACAAAGGGCCAATTTTCTCCTTGAAGTGGAACAAACAGGGTAACTATCTACTGTCAGGGAGTTATGACAAGACAACGATTGTGTGGGACGTATCTGGTTCAACAGGCTTTATTGAACAACAGTTTACTGACCACGAAGCACCGGCTCTAGATGTGGACTGGAAAGATAACGACACGTTCGCCTCGTGTTCGACCGACAAGACAGTGCATATTTGCCGCGTGGGTGTCTCTCGGCCGCTTCGAGTTTACAAGGGGCACATGGACGAAGTTAACGCTGTCAAGTGGGATCCCTCGGGCAATCTTCTCGCCAGCTGCTCGGACGACTGCACCGCCAAGGTTTGGGATATGCGATCCGATCGAACGGATCCATTGTACGACTTTACGAGCCACAAGCAAGAGATTTACACTGTCAAGTGGAGTCCTACGGGACCCGGTTCCAAGAATATGTTAAAGAAGGCCATGCTAGCGACTGCCTCCTTTGACGGCTCGGTGCGGCTTTGGAATATCGATGACGGATCCTGCTACCGAATATTCTCGAGACACCGCGATTCCGTCTACTCTGTAGCCTTTTCTCCATCGGGCGAATATCTGGCAAGTGGGTCTCTAGCGGGGCAACTGTACATCTGGAATATTGCAGAGGGTCGGCACATTAAGAGTTTCAAGGGCAAGGGTGACATCTTTGAAGTTGCGTGGAACAAGGAGGAGACCCGAGTGGCGGCGTGCTTTTCGTCCAATGCAGTCGCAATACTGGACTTTGACCGGGTAAAGAGCGATTAACGTATATCTCTTCTCTAAAGCATAAACATTTTGTCAATCCGAAGGTGTCTCTCGATCGTGTAGTATACCGGTACGGTAGTCTAATTGTTAGACCAATTCTGGCTCATCTTCTGCTAGCACAGGTGCTGCTCGTCGTTGCGGAGACGTCTCGCCGCTCATCGTCAAGGGTACTTGTACATCATCCTGACTAATACGTGAAGTAGTGTTCCAGCTCGTATGCTGGTGTATCAGCTGGATCAAAATGTCCGCCAAGGCACGTTTTGATGCATGTTCTCGAAATACGTGAACATCTTGCAGCATGGTGAATTCGACTCCAGGGATGCTCTCCCACCGTTCAGGATGCGGGCAGACTATTCGATCATGAGTTGCGTGAACAACGTGAATCATGGGCTGTAATGGTTCACATCGAAGTGCGGCATCTGGTTGTAACGCCATCGCGGCAACAACCGCCGTTGCCGGTGCAATCATCAGCGCTCCAGGTTGTGTTGTGTTTCCTCCCGTATGACCCTGTACTAATAGCTCAGCACACACGGCACCGCCCCAGCTGAAGCCGACGATAGCTACGACATTATGCTCTTTTATTTGCTCTAAACAAATGTCTACTCCTTGCTGAATGGATGTACGGACCACCACACACACCAAGAGCCGAATCCACGCCATCATGACGACGAGCAAGGCTAGCGAGTACATAGTTATTGCCGTACCTCCGTGGTGGGACGCAATTCGGGCCATGCCCCGGACTCCCAACCATATTATCCCTAACAGGCCCAGCAGCATTGCCATGACGCAGCGATTCCACCACCAGTAGCCCACAAAGGGTGGCATCTGCAGCCTTGTTGGTTGTAGTATTCGGTACGGCGCGTCAACATCCTGCAACACCTTAATGAGATAAGAAAGAGGTCCCGGCGACCACCCTTCTAGGAACAAGACAGCAGGTTCCTCTGTTCGCAGAAGCAAATCTCCGGGTGTGGACCCTGCCGTCTTTGCCATGGTGATTTGGACCGAAAACAAACACCCAACACCGTGGAATGAAATGAACATACTTCTTGAACTTTTTGCGTCGGGAAAACGCGTTGGGAAGGCCCAGCGGACATTCTAAAAATAATAAGGCATCCAACGAAACTTCACAATACCGTACACAATACGAGTACAAACACCCGCGACCAACATCCATCATGCACCATGGCGCTACCCAGCCGTCTACGGACCCTATTTACTATTATTGCGACCCTTGTCGTTACACAGAATCTGTTCCTATCATTCACATTGGAATCCAGTAGTAACGACCCAGAAAAGGCGCACCAATCTGCCTTTTACACAGGAGAAGCATCCGCCAATCTCAATTTGAATGCTGGAAACCACACGCAGCACACCGTCGTGTCACAAAACATTAGCATTAGCAATGTCCCACAACCTGCAGCAACACCATCAGCTACTGCAACTACAACGGCTCCTGCTCCAAACAAGACGCTGGTCATTCTGCTGGGCGACTTGCGCGGAGGCGAAACGGCCTGGCAGACCCTCTACGACAACGTGTTGGACGTGAACTCTGCCGACCTTGCCTTGATGATTGGCCACAACAGCACCCGGTCAGCCTACCGGAACGCTAGCTTGTTTGACCGTGCCACTTTTCACTGGGAATTTTCCGAATACAACGACTGGGCCGACGCTCTGGATCTCATTCGCTTTAAAAATGGCACGGCAACAGGCTGGCGAGAGAATGTGGTTCCTTTAATGCATCCCGGTTCACAAGTGCTGGGAGGTGTCAAAATGAGTGGCTTTTCAGGGAGTGGAGGCGTCATCTTCATGATTCGTTGGTTTCTTACCAAAAAGCTCCAAGAGTTGCAATTGACCGAACGGTACGATCGATTCATTCTAACGAGAGCGGATCACTATTACCTCTGCCGTCACGACATTAGTCAGATGGATCCCAATAGATTGTGGGTACCCGAGGGATCAGACTGTGGGGGCATTACGGATCGCCATCTCATTGTAAGTAGCAGGCATGTGCTACAAGCCTTGAACGTCCTCCCGCAACTCTTGACGCAACCACAGGAGTACAAGAATCTGTTGCGCATTCGATCCGGCAACCCCGAAAAGATCCTGTACAAGAGCTGGAAGCTCAGCAGAATACGACGTCATATTCGTCGCTTTGATCGAAACATGTTTACCTGTGGGGAGACGGGGGACACGACGCGGTGGAGAGAACTTGGAGAACTCGTCGAGGAAGGCGTGCGACTGAAATACGCTGACGAGTACAACCAAAGCCGCATGACTTGTGGCAAACAACACTAATGGAGCTACTAATACGGGTACAGCTGAATAAAATTATTAGTATTATACTACTTAGTAGAAACTACTTTAGCTAATGGTGCAGTAGCTTTTTAGTCGTACGTTCTCTAGCTAGTAGTCTACTACTACTAGCTCTAGTAGTCTAAAACTAGCACTTTCTCTCCCAGTTTTCGGTCTCTCGAGCGAGCGACTGGACGCGGAATGAATGCTAGTACAACGTGCGATTGGCCACCAAACAGGGCAGGCTACCTCTCCACGTATTAGTAGACCAACTTTACAATCTCCCGCGGCTCCCTATTTCTGATCTCCTCTCGTTAAGCTAGTAATCAGACGGCCGCTAGCAGCAGCACGTGCCCTCAACCCCCTCGCGCGCGTATGCCTAACATTATAAACACAAACTTCTGTAGTACGGACTCAAAGATACCATGGGTGAGATGGCGGACCTTCAAGTATAAAGGTGTGTGAGTATAACTTTGATGGTGCTGATCGGCATATGCTGGCATATGATGCTCAGTCTGACAGCAGGCTAGTATGGGAGTCTGATAAGCTCAAGCCACTCGCGCCGCGGTGTATTGGTCGGATGCCCTAGCAAGCATACGACCTGCTCCTTGGGTACCCCGTTGCGGCGACAGCATCATTGACCACGCCCCTCCAAGACTCCGGTACACAACACCATCCTAAAGAAAATCACTCAAAATTGCCAGAGACCAAAAGAAAAGCCAAGAAGCAATCAAGGAGGCGGGGGGTAAAATACTAGAAAAGGACTCTGCCGTCGATATATACCGGTACAGCCAGATCTTGAAAGGATGGGAGCACTGTTGAATAAATGAGTCTGCGTACAGTACTACAAGTAGTACAGTACCAAGAAATAGATAATTGGGCGAATGACGATGACCGACGAGAATTTGGGCATATTACAGTATTGCAATACAGGCGGATACGGTAACGTTTAACGGTACCGGTACCGGAGTATTGTCGGAAGGCATTCCAACCAGTGACGAAAATAAATCCTACCATCTTCGGTCGGATTTCCGAACAATACACCAATACGATACAACACTGGCTATCGCGGCGCTCTTAGACGGTGGCGAGAATACACTGGAATATCGGGTCGGATCTGAAAAAAAATGCCGCCAATCCTATCGTTTCTATTGGCTGAGCGCACCTCCCAGCAGGCTACTCTCTACGCTTCCGAAACGCGACGACAGGCCTATCAGAAGTTGAAAACCATAGAACACAGCGACAAGGTCTTCCTTATTAATCAAGTTTGTCGCCAATATGTCACTTCGAAACTGTACATCCGGGGTGCGTGCTTACAACTCGAACACCTAATCTTACGATACGGTACGTACGGTAGCCCTGGCTACTGGAGTACCGCTAGTAAAATAATCGACTACCTTCTCGGGAAGTTCCAGAAAGTGTGTAAGAATTAAGTTATGCCTGCGTCTACGTGCCTGCGTCTACGAAAGATCCTATCTCTCATGCGATCGTCGATCATGTGATTCTTGCTCCTGCTCTCTGGACAAAACCGCTAGCTGACATATCTGGCGAGATCACGTTGCTTTATAACGCATTCTTAATAGGAAGGACAAAGCCCTAAGATGTAGATGTCGTGACAAGCCAAAAGGTGTGGATGACGTCTACCAAAGTCCCGTTCTGCAAATATTTGGCAGCAAAGCAGCGTGGTTCCTCCTCCAGCACCAGTGCAGCCTAAGTTGCCATGTACTGACGTGCTCCTTGTGAACAGCCGTACGCCTTATTCACAAGAGCTGCTCCTTACAGAATTACTGGGGACATTCTTGCTTGATTCCTGGGACTAGCCGCCAAGGAACAAGAGTTATTGTTCGAACAAAACAAGTCGGAATCACGCTTCGCACTAGTGAGCAAAGTATCAATATCGAACGGCACCAACTCTTTTGCTTCTCCTTTACCGTCGTTGCTCGACTTCAGCTTTAAGTCCCGTAGTCATGAAGTCTTGGTTGATCGTGGTTGCGTGGGAGCGGAGTGCCTTTCATTCATGATGATTGCGACGTGGTGCGTTGAACGCGATGACGCACGAAAATATTTTGCGCAAACGCAATAAATCCCCAATTCAAAGGATTCCGATGAGGTAGAAATTCAATGAAATGGAAGAAGCCTATTTCATTCCATAACAAAAGCTGCTTATGGTACCTGGCGTCGGGATAACTGAGGTCTTGATACCAGCCGTGAAGGCAGGAGAAACGGTACCGAAAAGAAAGCTGATCAGGCCATATTGCGAAACTGTCGCAAAAATCCACGCACAATACAAATCTATTTCCAAAACCAAGCATCAAACATACATCCCACATCCAACCGCATAAAAAAGACAGGAAGCAACAACCAAGTGTCGCTCAAAGCTCAAAGCAACAGAACCATGGCCTCCCCTCAAGTTCAAGACAAGCACCGTCAAGCCATTCCTATGCAGTGCATAAGGCCAACACTAAAAGAAAGCCTTGTCATTGTCAATGGTAGTGACGAGGGAAAGAATACCAGTCACGCCGGTAAGAACAGAGCCAGCAGTAGCGACGATGGAAAGAGCTCGAGCAACGAAAACGATGATGGAAAAGGGGACAACGCCCGTAGAGAAAGTCAAAGCCAAGACTAACAGAGACTTCTCGCAACCAGTTGCTGAACCTAAGGCTCCTTCACCCTTGATTGATCAGATTGCTTTGAAAGAGCACACGTTCCCCACTCTTAACAACCTCGTAACCAGACAAAGTTTACCACCGCAAAGGTGTTAGTTACAAAGTTGGGGCTTGCGTAAAGTAACCTAGTGAATCAGCAATGGCCTTAGCCCCGACAACCTTCGAATAGAAGGTGATTAGTATTTAATTGCTATAGACGATTATCTAAGTTGTGAGCTTGAAGCTCCTTCGCAAAGGTGCCGAAAGCCCTTCAAGCAGTAATGACCCGACCAATTGTCTTGCCGAGCCAAGTTAGTCCAGATACTTAGCTTCGGCTGAATGACCAAAGCTAAGTTGACCTGGGCTTATTCATTAGCATCCGATCATCTAATGATGACTCACTCTGACTCAAAGTAACTTCCAGTCCCGATACGTTTGGTTCATCAATCATCCTGATATACTAACACCCCACCAAGCTTCATCCTTGCTGGTCAGCCACAGACAATCGCGTGGCTTCCCCACGGACGCTCGTGGTGCATTCTCCATCAGAAGACGTTCGAGCTAGAAGTCATAAATATTCGTCTTTCGCTCGGCAGGTGAATGGCTGGGGCTTTTGCCGTATCACCAACGGGAGCGAGGACTACATCTCGTACTATCACAAGGTAAACACTACTCTTAGCGAGGAAATACTTTAATCGAAAGAGTATGGTGTTGAAAGCTTGATTGTATTTGTTCTAGCACTGGTCCTCTTGATCCTTCATCTGTCAATTGCAGCTTTTCCTCCGCGGAATGCCGCATCTGTGCAGTTGTATGCGTCGGTTGACGTCCAAGGACATCGCCAATCGCAAGCTGAAGGGAGAGGTACCCATTCCCAACTTGCACACACTCAGCAGGGATCATGGCCTGTCCGAGTTGACATCGGAGGATGCACCCGATTTCATGCAGGGTGTGGAACCAGTAGGAGCAGTCTCGAACCCACATGCTCCTTCTTTGCGCCTTGCTGAGGTGGAGCTTGCCATCCTCAAGAAGAAACGCGCCACGATCATGGAGCGCATCAAAGACGAGCGTGTGGGGTCGCACGCACTGGCACCCGAGCAAGCTACTTCTGTGGTACCGCGAGCTCAGGCGCACCTTGGTTCTCAGGACCTATTTGCCCTTCAACAGCAGCTCTCTGCCCAGAGGAACGCGGCGGGCAACCCGAGCACGTTCCCTCCGGATGTGAGCGCTTTCTTTCAAAAACCAGAGCAAGAACAGCAGCAGCAGTCCCATCATCAGCCTAACATTGCTAGTGTTATCGCAATGCTGAGCAAGAAAACTGCGTTGTCGAGTCTTAACATACCTCCTGGAAGTGGCTCTGATGCTAGAGGACAGCCGGACCTAAGGGTGTTGCTGCAACAAGCCGGACTCGCTGCCATTCTCAAGCAGCAGCAGCAGCAGCAGCAGGGAGACCGTGACTCAGGGAGTCAAGCGGATGGAATGATCCTTCTCGCCCTACTTGTACAGTCCAGGTATTGGTAGACTACCCTTTGAATGGACCATTGCCTTAGACGAAAACCTGAGACCGGAGTACGTACGGTACCTGGTACATCGTGTATAATTGTTGAACCTGCCGCGTAACCACTTCCGGGTTACACTCAGATCCCGACCACAGACAAGCCGTATCGCCTAGCTCTCATCTCCACCAACGATCTCACACGACTACAAGGACTACGACCATCTGCCAACGCATCTTGCAGCAGCTTTCCATGGTCTTTCCACTACTTGCCCATAAACTAAGTAGTTCATCTTTAGGATTGACATCGTTTCATCAATAGAACTACTTAGTCCCCCCAAGCCTTTCAAACTCCATCACTTCTCAGTGCCGCCGTTACCGCTCTTCAGCTAACCTGCACAGGCCATCGCCGCCACCTCTTCACCGCTCTTCAGCATCACACCAACCATGACCGCTCACGACATCACCTCGGTGTTCCCTCATCCATCTTTGACACCGTCAGCTT
>Ga0307933_1002409_pt1 | contig 12854 bp, 13 predicted proteins | sample OrgLakmetageno88_FD_201811 | JGI IMG/M metagenome (GOLD analysis project Ga0307933, IMG submission 201811) | Saline water microbial communities from Organic Lake, Antarctica - #88 | ecosystem: Environmental > Aquatic > Non-marine Saline and Alkaline > Saline | place: Antarctica: Organic Lake...
AGAGCGGCACTTACTATTATGAAAACACTTGGCATGGTCACCATCAAACCAAACGCAAAATACTCTTTAATATCAATAACTAACTGGTCAGAGTACCAGCACCAACCACCAGCAGATAACCAGCAGATAGCCAGCAGTTCACCAGCAGATAGCCACAAACAAGAAGGGAGTAAGAATGGGAAGAATGGTAAGAACAATAATAATCAGCCGGACAAGCCGACAGACAAAGCATCAGCAACCAAAGCTCGCAAGCGAGAGCAGGCCATCACCCTGATGACGCTCTGGAACAACACCAAGGATCAAGCCGGCACAAACTGGACATCTGTGATGGACCCTGGCAACACATCTGCAAAACGGTTCACAGCAGCCACTGCACGAATTGAGTGGGTACAGAAACGGCTGGCAGGACTGGGCAAGCCTGATGATTGGGATTCAGTGGTTGACTGGTTCACAAAACTTTACTTGTCAATGTCTTCAGATCCGTTTTACGCTGGAAATCCGACTGAGACAAACCCGAGGGGTTACAAATCAGTGTTTGAGCAAGTTCATGCTGAGGAGTATTTCGTGAAAATGGTTGAACGACTCAATGAGGGATGGATGAAATGACAATAATATCGAATCAGTCTATCGAAGCAGAGCAGAGCGTTCTGGGCGCACTGATGATTGACGCAGAGAGCAATCGAACAGTCATAGAGCAGTTGACCGACGAACACTTTGCAAGCGATTCACACAGGGCGATCATTAACGCCATTCTGTATTTGTACGAAAAACGTCAATCAATCGACATGCTGACGGTTGATGATTACCTAGTGAACATTGGTGCACCTCCCGGCTGCGACATAGGACAGCTATCAAACCTTTGTGAAGAAACACAAGGGATAACCAGCGGCAAGGTCTGGGGTTATTATCAGATACTGATTGACCGGATGCAGCGCCGCCGTGTTTTAGCAGCAGCGCAGAGTATGGTTGTTAACACGCAGAACATTATTGAAATTGATGAAGTCATAGAAGCTTCTCAAAGCGTGCTGACGAGTTTGTTTTCTGAGCAAGGCAGTGAGACGGAGGAAATCAGAACGGTCGCTGGGCGCGTTATAGAGACCATTGACGAGCAGTATCATAGAGCAGGTGACGATCTGGTTGGGATTACCAGCGGCTTTGCTGAAATGGACAAAATGACTATGGGTTTTCAGCCGGGTCTGCACATCATTGCAGGTCGCCCGAAGATGGGAAAAACAACTATCGGGATGAACCTGTGTGAGAACGCAGCACTGCACGGTATAGCGTCTGGTATATTCTCTTTAGAAATGCCACCGGAAATGCTGACTAAGAAATGCCTGGCCTCGCTTGGCGGGATCAGTTACGACAGACTGAGAAACCCCAAGTTGATGCAAGATGAAGACTTTGTGAAAATAGCACATGCAGCTACGCTTATTGATAAAATGCCGATTCATTTTTTTGGTGGCATGCAGGCCGGGATAGCTAAAGTCAAATCAGGTATCAGGGCATGGCACAGAAAAACAAGTAACGCCAAAATCGTGATGATTGATTACTTGCAATTGATGGAGCATAGAGGAAACGGAAATCTAACAGACATGATTGGCGAGACTACCCGGCAGCTTAAACTGCTGGCAGAAGAACTGGGGGTGGTTATATTTTTGTTATCACAGCTTAGTCGTGATGTTGACAAGAGACCAGACAAGAGGCCAGTTGCATCGGATCTGAGATCATCGGGCAACATTGAGCAAGACGCAGATTCTATTTGGTTTGTATATCGAGACGAAGTTTACAATGATGACAGCGAATACAAGGGAATCTGTGAATTGATATGCAGAGCAGCAAGGCACTTTGAAGGTGGAACGGTAATGCTAGCTAGCCAGTTACACTACCAACGATTTCAAAACTTACAGTCAGACTGGACAGCACCACAACAACACAAGTCTTACACAAAGGGTGCAGGACTATAAGCAGGAGCAAGACTAATGGCTAGCATAACTCGAAAAATAACGAGCCTCGAACAAGGCCAGTCGCTGATTCAGTGGATCAGAGATAACGTAAAAAAGGGTTTGCAGGGTGGCCCGGTTCTGGTCACGCTGGGCCGGGAGTCCAGGACAGCAGAGCAGAACCGAAAGATGTGGCCTTTGCTTACTGATATATCAAATCAGCACCAATGGTTCTATGAATATCGTGAGCCGAAAGAATGGAAAATTATTGTAATGTCAGCATACCGGGGTGAAACTAATGTGGTTCCTGGGATAAACGGGGAATTAGTCAATCTAGGTCTGAGCAGTTCTTATCTGAGCATACATGAATTTAGCGAGCTGATTGAGTACATATACGCGCTGGGTTCAGGGTGGGGCATCAAGTGGAGTGATCCAGCGCTTGCTATATTTGATGAGTTCCGCGAGGCACAGAACAATGCGTAAATGCAGGCAGTGCCGGGGGCCAATCCCCAGTAGCAAAGACTGCACCGACCCATACACCAGAGGGGGGTTCTGCGATATTGCTTGCTATGGTTTGCACAAAGCAAAAAAAGACAAGGAGGCCAAGGATAAGCGCCAGCGCAAAGAACATGCAGCGCGCAAGGAGTCAATCAAGACCAAAGCAGAGCACGCCAGAGAATCACAGGCGGCGTTCAACGCATGGATCAGAGCCAGAGATCAGGGGTTGCCATGTATTAGCTGTGACAAGGCTGACGATGGATCACATCAGCGGCACGCGTCACACTACCGAAGCCGGGGTGCTTGCCCTGAAATCGCATATGAGCCTTTGAACGTCCACACATCGTGCGCTCAGTGCAACACGATGAAGTCCGGCAACATTCTGGAATACAGGATCAGGTTAGTTAAAAAGATCGGCCAGTCGGCTGTTGACTGGCTTGAAGGACCGCATGAGGCAAAGCGGTACACTATTGATGAGTTGAAAGAGATCAAAGCGCGTTATCGTCGTTTGTTACGTGAGTTACAATTTGATACATAACTCTGATATACAGCCAATCACCCGGGCGCTATAGTTAACTCATCGAAGCAAAACAAACAAAACCAAGGGGAACAACATGTTTGAAGGAATCTACAGCGAATCATCAGTAAGTAATCAAGGCGACGTACACACAAAAGCTAGCGTTGGCCCTTATAGCATTTGGTTTTTATCATGCGAAGATGGATACGTTGGTTCTTGCTCACATCAAGAGTTGACCGACACATTCAACGTCATAGATAATAATATTATTGTTGCAGAGCAAGAGCAGGACTACACAGAATGGTTCGAAGGATAAACCCGAAACCCGGTACGCCGGGCAATAATAAAAGGTGCGAGTAGTATGGCCAAAGCAAGAAAACCTTTGTTAAGTCACCCTAGGGTAGTCAGTAAGCCAGCAGAGTTAGGCCCGTGGGTATTAGACATGGGACGCAGCAAACGGCAATGCACATGCCCGTGGTGCGATGAGGTTTTCTCGTTATTTGTTCGGTCGCTTAATGGCGGTGGCAAGAGATGCCCAGGCTGTAAAGCTAAAGTTGACCCCAGCGGCGACGCGCACCATTACGCGAACTACAAGCCAAGAAAACAAAGCACAGGAGATACAACATGACTGAATGGATAACAGGCCGTGAAGTAGCCAAGATAATTGGAATAAATCACAGGAACGTACCTCAAGCGGTAAAGCGCCGCAAGATTAAAATCAGGTGCAAGCGGGGCAGTGATGTTGGTATGAAACCGATTGGAGGGGTTGCAACTAATTTCTACGTTTACAGCCGAAATGACGTTGAAGACTGGTACGATAGCATCAACAACATAGTTGAGCCGTTAGAGCTAACGCATGTCGAAAGGCTGAGGAACTTTGTAATGTCCAAAACATGGGATACAAAAGGACTGACCGGGTTGCAAAACCTGACATCTTAGCTATGATGAATGTAGGCAGGCCACCAGCACCGCGTTTCTTCGGATTACCGGGAAGATTGGTGGTTTGCCGACTCGTGCGTTATGCTGATTGAGCAGTCTCGGTCGGCGCACTACTATGGGGGTGACATGGCGTCGATTGCGTGAATGCCCATCGCGGGAACACGTAAGAATTCGGTTCGATTCCGAACACCTCCACCATTTAAAACTGCCCTTAGTGTAATAGGACAGCACATGAGTCTTCTAAACTTAGAGTGAAGGTTCGAGTCCTTTAGGGAAGACCAAACACAACGCCTTGGCCCGGCGTCAATAGGGCCATGCGCTCCGCTGGATATGCGTACTCCCCGACCAGCTTAGCCCACTATATAGTGGGTTTTTTTTGGCCTATAGTTTGATATACTAGGGGAAATCTGTTATTAGAGTCGCGCAATGCCAGCACCGAGTCCATGGAAAGCCGCAGACTTAACACCAGCGGTCATTAAAGCAAGTGATGGGCCTATACGCACAATACTGGGCCTAGTTGACGCCCTTGGAGTTCAATAATGCCCGGAATCCCAGAGAACATAACGATTGCAGGCCGCACTCCGGCGACGATCAAAGGCAACTTGCCTCCGCTTATTGACACGGCACCGGCTGCGCGTGGTGGGCTTCGGGCTCCTGGCCCTGATGCACCAGAGTTTACGGTTAGCAAAACCGACACCAGCATTACCGCAATAATCACCAATGGTTACGGAGCCGAGTCTTATGAGTCACGAGTAGGTTCTGAGGCTTGGTCTGCGGGATTGACGGTTATCGGGTTAACAGCAGAAACGCTTTACGCGATGCAGGTTCGGGGGATTAACTCTGACGGTATAGGCTTAGTGGCAAGCGCAAGCGTGATGACAAATGTTCCTTATATTCCAATTGGTGTGATTTTTAGTGATAACTTTGACAATCAGCCTGATTTCACGCCTACAGATGGAAAAAACTCATTTTATGCGAGCGCTGGTGATACTTTACCTATAGGTTGGGATGCTGGCTATTTAAACAGCCAGTGGAATCCCGAATCCGGGTACCCAGATAATCATTATTCACTTGAGATTACATCTGCAAATTCAGATAAGGCGCGTGGTGGTATAGGTAAATCAACGGTACATTGGAGGGAATCATATAATCCAGGCTGGAATCGTTGGAACTCAGAAAATGCACTATACAAAATATTTGAAGAAGACTATAGCGAGCTTTATGTAGAATTTTACATCAGGTTTTCTGAAAATTGGCATCAAAGAAATAATATATTAGATCCAGATTCTTTTACGTCAAAGCTCTTTCGGATAGGACATTGGAATCGAGAAGACGATATATTTAATGGTGCTTTGGACGGCGTAGGTCCGGTATTTATGTGGCAATATAAGAGGGATGCGTATGGCGCTATGAATGTTCATGCATATAGAGGGGGACCGCCGGGCACTGGAAATTATTACGAGCCGAACGGTTACACAAGAAGCCGGTCTATGCTGTATTCGTCGCATGGTAGCTTGGACCGAACATTAGGGCAAGAGGTAGGTGGCACTGATCCCATGCATGTTGATAAGCTCAACGGTGGTCCACTTAATGAATCTACCGTACCTCAAAGTCCCGATGGGCGCCCCTTACATGAACATGTATTTGGTCCGTCTGAAGAATGGACAAAAATCGCTTTCTACGTAAAAATCAACTCGGGGCCAGGTATTGCGGACGGCATACTCAGACAATGGTTAGATGGTCATAGGATAGAGAACAGAATGGATATACCTTGGATAGGCTCAAATAATGGTAATGAGAGCATGGTAGGTTGGAATTACTTTGCGATTGGTGGTAACGATTGGTTGCAAGCTTATCCAAATGAGGATCGTTTTGAAGACTGGTATGCAATTGATGATGTCATTGTCCGAGGCTCTATTCCCGAAAATCTTTTAGGAGTTATTTAATATGGCTTATCCGTCAACAATTGCACCTACAATAACTAGCTTACCGGTGGCAAACGAAGGTACACAAAATTTCCCTATTATGCAGCCATCGGGTGTCAGCGCTGGTGATCTGTTATTAGTAATGACCACTTATTACACAAATGTTATGGCTTCTCCTGGCCTTTCTTTACCTACAGGTTGGCTCGTATTAAATAATCCTGGATTTGGTTCACAAGGCGAAACCGCTTTGCTTTATAAAATTGCGGATGGTTCTGAGAGCGACCAGACATTTCTTTTCAGTTTAACCAGTTTTTCAATGTTTGCTGCCACTGCACATTGTTATAAAATTTCAGGGGGTGTTTTTGATATTGAATCAGCTACACCTATTGTGCAGCAGAACTCCTCCTCTATTGGCATGGTTAATTCGCCTACGGTAACACCTAGTTGGGTAAGTTCAGATACTTTGTATTTTACTTTCAGTAGCTCAGTACGCTCTACGAAAACTATAGCTCTTCCTAGTGGGTACGCTTCTGTACAGTCTACCGGCGAACGAAGCACGACAAATTATGGGGCAAACGTCCTCAGCGGCTACAAAGAATCAACTGAAACGTCTGATAATGCAGGTACTTACACTTGGGGCAGTTATCAGGGCCAAATGACTTTAGGTGTGGCTATTAGGATCACTTCTCTTGATCCACTCGTCACCACCACCGACACATTACGTCCAGGCACAGAGTTCACCCTAACGGCAACCAATTATGCTTCAGCCCCGGTATCACCGGCTACGTTTACCGACAGCGCGGGCAACAGCATAACAGTGCCTGTAACAATCAGCGGCTCAGGACCATATACGGCAGTGGGCACAATGCCAACCCTTGCCGAAGCGGTCACTGCGGGCACGTCGCTATTGTTCGGCGATGTGACCATTGGGCTGTCTACCTGATGGCTACCGTCGATGTCACCTACGCACCGGCAGCGGGGAGAAAGTTTGTCACCCTAACAAGTTGGGCAGGTGACGCGGCATTCTCACCGACACCAGTGGCAGACGGACAGATCGAAGGGCCAGACGCGCTCACGATGGGCGCAGACGGGGTGGTGACTGGCTCGGATGGCACGTATGCGCTGACGTATATTTCACCGAGTGGCAATATTCAGGCGGCTAGTTACGAAATCGGCGAAGCGGCTGAATCAGCTACCGTCACGGCAACCTACGCACCCGCAACCGGTCGTCAAGTTGTCACACTGACAAGCTGGGCCGGTAGCGCTGATTTTGCCACCACGCCCACTGCGGGCAGTCAGATCGAGGGTGCAAACGCGCTGACGATTGGCGATGACGGCGTAATCACTGGTCCCGACGGCACATACGCGATCCACCACATCACGACTGCGGGCGTTATCGAGGCGGATAGCTTTGCGATAGCCACGGCTGACACAACCGATCCGGTTATTTCTGCGCTGACCGCTACAGGGACTGATCCTGACACAATCGACGTGGCATTCAGCACGGACGAAGACAACGGCACAGCGTATTTCTTTGCATCCGGCAGCGCAAGCGAGACAGCCGCAGCAATCAAAGCCGGTGCCCAGGGCAGCCAAACCGTATCAGCAACCGGCGATCAGTCTCTAACGATAACGCTTGCAACCGGCACGTATCGTATTCACGCGATGCACGAGGACACTGCGGGCAATCAATCGAACGTGCTATCCAGCGCTGAAATTGTGCTTGCGGAAGTGGACGCTGGCACTGAAACCGGTACGGGCACTGCGACCTACTCGCCGCCTGGGAATATGACGCTAACAACGGTTCAGGAGCCAGTAGACGAATATTTAACAGACGGCTGGAGCAGCCCGCCTGAAACCGGCGAGCAGGTTCTGACTTTCACCGCAGAGGGCGCATTCGACCCCCAATTAAATTGGTCCGGTCCGGCTGAAGGCGCGTTCGATTATTATTACATCAACAACGATGGCAACTTTTACGAGCGCACGATTACAACCGGCTCGCTGGATTCGCTGGCCGATACAACCCCCGCTGCGTTTTCATTCACAGACGTAACTGGGCAGCCGGTATCCACTGTTACTGAGTCAAATATAATCACGATAACTGGTGTTGACGCAGCGACTGACGTTGCAGCAAGCATCACAGGCGGGGAATATGCAGTAAGCACCGATGATGGCGCGACGTTTGGTGCATACACCAGTGCAGCAACTAATGTGCAGCTTGATGATCAGATAAAGGTTCGCGTCACAACCAGCGCCAATAACTCAACAGGCACAGGCGCGGCATTCACTGCTGGTGGCGTCACCGACACGTTCACTGCAACAACCGAAGCGGGAGTTGATATCACGCCCGACGCGTTCACATTAGGTGCAGACGTAGCAGGCGCAGAACTCAGTGTTAATACCGATAGATCGTTTGTAGTGGCCGGTTTGGACTCAGCTCAGACATTCACAGCAACAGGCGATGGCACAGTATCACTGACTGATGGCTCAGGGTACGTCTCTAGTGTTAGCGCAAAAACGGGCGATACAGTTTATTTCAGGCTGCCAGCTAGCGGCTCATACGCAACAGCGGCAACGGGCGGGCTGGGCTGTAACGGCGTTACTGATGCAATGTCCGTCACAACACGGGAGCAAGTAGCCCCTGTACTGGCAAGCACAGCGTCTTATACGAAACGGATAGATAGCGCGGCTAGTGGAACGCTGTCACTGACCGGCGGTGACGCAGCTGCAAGTTGGAGCGACCCATCTGGCACAGACGGTGCTCAATACACGATAACCAGTTCAGGTGTGTGGACTAGGACATCCAATAACCCGACCGAAGAAGACGAAACATTCACCACCACAGCGACAAACGCGGCAGGCACTAGCGAAGCTCAGACAGTTACAGTAAGCTATGTGGAGCAGCTAATTGGGAATATGTGGCGTCCGTCACTATCTTCATTAAAAATAGGATTATAGGCTATGAGCAGCAGTAGATCAGACCCAGCAACAAGATTTGCGGCAGTCACCCCCAGCGATACTGCGTCATTCACAGTGCCAGCCACAGCTTTGTTTGTCGGTGTAGGGGGCACAGTGGTGGCAATTAACAGCGTAGGCGATCCGGTGACATTCTTAAACGTTGCCAATGGCACAGTTCTGCCCATCACCACCTATCGAGTTAATGCGACCAACACAACAGCAACCGACATTGTAGCTCTCTCACAGTGATGTATGCTGAAAGCCAGATTCCAACCACAACAGTGAGTAAATGACATGAAGATGATGAATAAAGGCAAGGGCAAGGCCAAGAGCACATACGGCGGCAAGGGCAAGAAAGGCAAAAAGTAAACTCACACTAGCCAACCCACGAGGAGCTAATACACATGGCAGCTACTAGGGCGGCAAAGAATAAAAGCATCCGAGAGGAGGCCATGCGTGATCAGTTACGGCAGAAGGGACTGCACACGCAAGTAATTGAAATATCAGAAAAACTTTATGTACAGTATGAGTCATTAGAGCCTTCTCATATACAGGCTCTAAAAGCGTCTGCTGAATTGAAGCTAAAACTGATAAACAAGTATATGCCTGACGTTAAATCGGTTGAAATGACTGGCGAGAACGGCGACAAGCTATTCCCGGATGCTATTGTGATCAAGTATGAGTAATGTGATCAAGTTCCCCAAGATATTCAAACCGCTTAACAATGCCAAGCGATATAAGGTCATGCACGGCGGCAGGGGATCAAGCAAGTCATGGTCAGTCGCTAGAAAACTCATACTGATGGGGGCTAACAAGCCCCTTCGTATCTTGTGCACACGGGAATTGCAGAAGTCGATCAAGCAATCAGTTCATAAGCTTCTGTCTGACCAAATCAGTAGAATGGGCCTGGATGCGTTCTACCAGGTCACTGACGCTTCGATAAGGGGTGTCAACGGTACTGAGTTTATCTTCATGGGCGTCAAGCACAACCCCGAGGAAATCAAATCGACTGAGGGTATCGATATATGTTGGATCGAGGAAGCACACAGCCTGACTGAATCATCATGGGACATCATTGACCCAACTATCCGCAAGGAAGGCTCTGAAATATGGGTCACGTTCAACCCTCGCTTTAAATTCGACTTCATCTACCAGTATTTCATTGTCAACGACCCGCCGGAAAATTCATGGGTGCAGGAAGTGAGCTTCCCTGACAACCCATTTTTCCCTGAGCCGCTTCGGGTTCAGATGGAGCGCATGGCTAAAGAAGACTATGAAAAATATGAATATGTGTGGCTAGGCAAGCTCAAGAAGTTGGCAGAGGGTGCCATATTCGGTACGCAGATAATCGAAGCGAGGCGTGAAAATCGGATCTGTGCTGTTCCAGTCCTATCGGGTGTTGAGGTCCATACATTTTGGGATTTGGGACGTAATGACCACACCGCTATTTGGTTCATGCAGAACGTGGGCAAGGAGTACAGGTTCATTGATTACTATGAAAACCGGCTGAAAGACATCGAGCATTATGCAAGGGTAGTTAAGGCCAAACCCTATATGTACGGCACACACTACATGCCCCATGACGTTGAGCACATCATGCTGGGCATGAAGTCCAGTCGTAGACAGCAGTTCAAGGAGGGCGGCATAGACCCCATCAAGACGGTCGACCGTGTTAAGGTTAAATCGGAGGGTATTGAGTCAGCCCGCCGGGTATTCCCGTCAATCTGGATAGATGAGAAACGCTGCGAACGTGGCATAGAATGCCTCAGCAACTATCGATATGAGTACAATGACGACAGAGACACGCACAACCTGGCCCCTCACCATGATTGGGCTAGTAACGGCGCGGATGCTTTTATGCAATTCGCACAGGGCTACAGAGACACTAAACGCGCCACTAGACGGCGACCAAAGCAGGTATCTATCGCATGAAAATTGAAAAAATGGACGAGCGACAGCTTGCGACGGTTGTTGATTTTATGGTTGAAAACGCCGTCACCGATAGCGGTACTCTATTAACAGACAATGAGGAGTACCTGAAACGCTATAAGGCAGAGGCATACGGCGATGAAGTCGAAGGGCGTTCGCGGGTTGTCAGCACTGATACCCGGGATCTCGTTGAATCCGACATGCCAAGCCTTGCTCGTGTGTTCCTTGGTGCTGGTGATCCGGTAGAGTTTGAGCCTATCAAAGAGACACGGGAGGCTTACAAAGAGGCAAAGGACAAGCAAGCGATTGTCAGCTACATCATTAAGAACATTCCCAACTCATTCAGAACGCAGCATGACTGGCTCAAAGCGTCTGAGATTCAGAGCATTGCGGCTATTGAGTATGGCTGCAAAGAGGTCAGGGACACCAAGGTCAAGAAGTACACGGGCATTGACACCGATGAACTGACAGCAATTATTGCCAGCATTGAAGCAGAAACGGACGTTGATAAGGTCGACATCATTGAGAGCGATGACGAAGAAGAAGGCGTTATGGACGCCACGATCCGCATTACCTATGAGCGCAACGAATACTTTATGAACGGCGTTCCGATTGAAGACATGATCATCAGTCGAAATGCTACCAACAAGAACGATGCTGATATTATCGGCAAACGGTTTAAGAAGCGCCGGGGTGATCTTGTGCAAGAGGGCTGGTCAATTGATGAAATCGACAAGCTGCCAAGCTCAAGTGATGGTGGAGATAACGACCGCAACACGCTGAAATCTGTACGCTACAACGACCAGGGCGGCGAGGATTGGGACAGCGATACATACCTGCACTGGTCAAATCAAGAAATCGAAGGCTATGACGTATACGCTCTTGTAGACTATGACGGCGACGGCATTGCAGAGCGCCGACACATCATACAGGTCGGCAATACGGTGCTTGAGAATGAGCCATTCGATCACGTACCTTACGCTATTATTAGCTCAATGCTTATGCCCTACGATGTTATTGGCTCACCTAGGGCAGAGCTAACGCGCCAGTATGACCGCACGAACACAGTATTGTGGCGTCAGATGCTGGACAACATCTACGCAGTCAACAACCCTCGTATGTTGCACAGTGAAGCAGTGGACATTGATGACTTGCTTGATATTTCACTGAACGGCCTGATCCGGACAGAGGGCAGCGTTAATGATTCGCTAATGCCAATCCAGATCCCTTACATCGGCGACAAGTCACTGCAAGTTGTCGCGTACATGGATGGCAAGAAGACGGCCAGCACTGGCGCTACCATGGCTAACCAGGCACTACAGGCTGATAATCTACACGAAGAAACGGCCACACGATTCAAAGGCATGGAGCAAGCCGCAGCAGCTAAGATCGAGCTTGTGGCTCGTGTCATTGCTGAGGTTGGCTACCGTGATCTCTGGGAGGGCATAGCATGGTTCGCAGCGCACTACCAAGACACTGATCTTGAGGTGCGGGTGCTTGGCCGGCAGATGACCATCAACCCGACAGAGTGGAAATATAACCATAAGGTAGCGGCGACCGTAGGCACAGGTGCTGGCGACGATGAGCAGAAGATGGGCAATCTGTCAGCTATCTACCAAATACAGTCACAACTGCTAGCGAGTGGTTCAACACTGGTCGACCAGACCAAGCTATACAACACGCTGGCCGAAATGACAAAAACCATGGGCCGCAACGCAGTCAGTCAGCTATTCAACAACCCCGAAGTGCCCGAGGCAATTGTCACTGCTGAACGCGACATGCTCAAGCAGATGGTTAAGCAAATGGAAGCACAGCAACAAAACCCATTGGCCGAAGCAGAGCAGGTCAAAGGTGAGTATGAAATGAAGCTAACTCAGCTCAGGCAAAAGCAAGAAGCAGAGCTTGAAACGCTCAAGATGCAGCAGAACTACTCCGAGAAGCTTCGTGATGCTGAGTTGAAATTTAACAAAGAAGCTAAAGACATGCAGTTCAAGTATGATCAATTGCTTGTTAAATCTGAGTATGATTACACAGCACTGGCAGCCAAAGAGGGCAATTCATTGGCTGAGATACAAAAAATTCAGGCTGGTTTGGCTGGTAAATCCGACCAAGAACTATTGGCAATTGTGGCGGGGCAGTAAATGGCTG
>Ga0307933_1002415_pt1 | contig 12830 bp, 11 predicted proteins | sample OrgLakmetageno88_FD_201811 | JGI IMG/M metagenome (GOLD analysis project Ga0307933, IMG submission 201811) | Saline water microbial communities from Organic Lake, Antarctica - #88 | ecosystem: Environmental > Aquatic > Non-marine Saline and Alkaline > Saline | place: Antarctica: Organic Lake...
AAATTGTTGGTTTGGTTGGTTTGGTTGTAAATTTGGTTGAGTATTCGATGAAATGCCAACAGGTTTACCATAAAAATTCACAGATTTATTTGTGCTTGGATCATGTTCGTTTCTTTGATCATCACTCGGACGAAAATTCATTTTGTTGTAATGAATAGTTTATTTTGTTTGCAATAAAAAATGTTTATTCAAATAGTTTCAAAAATAAAAAATCTTTTTATTGTAAACAAAATAAACTATTCGTCACAACAAAATGGATGAAGATATTACAAAATGTTTGGAATTCGATGTCAATGGGAGCACATCTATGGAAAATATGGTTCGTGTTTCGACCCATTATATGGATGAATGCTTGAATCGTTTTAGAGAAAACATCATGCAAGACCATAAAAAAAAACAAAAAATCAATTATGATTTATTATATGGTGTTATTGGTTCATTTTCTCACCAACAAAAAGAATATATTATGCGGTTTTTGGAGCACTGCAAAAACAATCCTTCTAAAATAAATTCAGCTTCGATTCAAAAATCATTTGAAAAACCAATAGTCAAACCATTGATCAAAGAATACCAAGAAGCAGAACCAGAATACAAAACAAATTCAAACAATCAAAATGAATTGAAAAAAAAGAGCACCTGCGTTATCAGTGGAACAGAATCAAAATACATTCGAAAAACACTTTCTCTTTCCCTTCAAAATAGTTCATCTCAAATGTTAAGACAATTGGATTTACTATTTTCTCAAATGTTTGATCCTTATAAAAAATTTATCCCAAGAAACTACCCAATTGTCAGTCTTGTTTCTTTTATGGAAATTATTGGAAATTCAATTGATTTGATTAGCAGAAGTATTTATAGTTTTGGAAACACTACAATGACTCAATTGTATTCTAATGGAACTGGTCAAAATTTATACAAGCCTGAGTTGAAAGTTGATCAAAAAGGATATCGTAGAGATGCTTTGATTTGTTTAAAAGATGTGTTGGTTCAACGATGTGGTATACAACAATCATCTGATCAAATGATTAAAACAGTGAGAGATTCATTTGAAAAATGGCAAGCATCCACAAATTTCGAAGCGCTTCGAAATATTGTTTGTTTTGTGTTGTCTTCGATTTATGTTTTGAAACTTTCAATTCCTTTGTTTGAAAAAGAAAATAATATCATGCCTTATAAAACTGGAACCAATAGAAATGTGGACACTTATTTGAAAAAATATACAGAACAATATTCAATTGATTATTCATTTTACAATGTGTTAAAATATACACACAACTATTTAATGTTTTGTTTGTTGATTTGTAGAGGAATGGAACCACGAGAAACAAATTCCATTATTTCAAACTTTGTGTCACAAGAAGAACGGATTGAAAATGAAAAAATGTACAAAAATTCATTGTTTCACATTCTTGAAATTGAAAACTCATTGGATGTTTCATTAATTTCATTGTTATATTGATTTGAAATTCACACCATTCAATAAAAGTTTATTTTTCACCAATTATATTTTTAAACTAATTTTGTTTCCAAAAAACAATTGAAACAAACACAACAAAAAAAGATGTCAACAGAAAATCAACGACAAACACAATATATTTTGTTTTCATATTTTCATAAAAATACCACCGTGTCTTGTGAAGATGGGTGTATGATTTATATTCATGATTTTTTCCATTCAAAACAACAATTGATAACATTTGCCAACAAATTTGTGAAAAATAAACCAGTGTTTCCATTGGCACAAAAAGACAGTATGTTGTATGGAAAAAAATGGAATGATGTGCCATTATTATGTGTTCAAAATAATCGATTTCATTTATTAGCATCTTCTGACAAAATAAAAGAAGAAGATAAAATTGAAAAGGTTATTTCGATGCTCGAACATTACAAAATCAAACAAACAGAAACATTTTTTGATGATTTGGATCAATACACAGACAATCGATCAAATCAAAACATTAATCAAAAATATGAAAAAGAGCCACATGCAATGGTTTATATGATTGATGATTTTACTTGTGTTGAAGAAAAAGAAATTTCGAACAAAGAAAATTGTATTGCTTTTGTTACTTCTTTTCCAAATCAAAAAGAGTGTTTGGATGAAATTGAAAAATTACAAGACACAACATCTTCACTTTATGACAAGACACAGCACACTGGTTTGAGATGTGTTCCAATGAGAAAATGGTTTTGGAGTAATACTTATTGCATTGATTATCATTACATTATGGAACTTCCTCAATATAATTCAAATGTGAAAAACGAGCATCCTGAAATCACAAAAGCCTATGAAGGAACAAAGAACGTGTACACGAATCCTGAATCCAGAGCAATGATTAAAAAATACATTATGGAGTCTGAAAAAAGAAATTTAAAGTCAAACAAAGATTTTTTAAAAATGAACAATGAGGCGATTGCACACAATCAAAATGAAAAATTGAAAGTTGAAAAAGTTGAAACTACAATTCAAAAAGTATTAGATTTTCGTCCTGTACATTTTGTTGAAGATTTTTTAAATAAAAATTAAAAAAAATAACAAACATAAATAAATACTTTGAAAAAATGAATTCCAATAATTCTGTCAACAGTGAAAAACAATCGAGTTCTCAAACATCAGAAAAATCATTATCTACCATTGAACATTATTCAAGTCTTGCAAAACAATGGAAAGATAAATTGGTACCTGAATCATTAAAAAAAAATTTCAATGAAAATAAACAACACATATATGAATTAACTGATTTAATTAAACCTTTTGCAAATGATTTTATTTTCCAACGAATGGACAAAATGATTTTTTCACATAAGCCCAGTGAATTGGGATATCAATGGTTGGAAATTAAAAGAGATAGTTTATTGAATGATTACTGTGGCATATTTTATTCTGATTATCGGGAAATGGATATTACTACTTATGATCAAATTATGGAATATATCAATCATTTGATTTCAAGTTATTATCAAATTTTATGTCAACAAGATGATTTACCTGAAATGATTTTGAGAAAAAATAATGAAAAGTTGATTCAAACGTTCAAATACATTTTGAATTATTTTTTATTATTTACCAAAAAAGTTGAATTCTTTTGCGAGCAAGAAAAACACAAGCTTGATCAATATGTTAAACAATATTATAAAAATTACGATCCAAGTCAACAGAACCATGATCAAAAATTACAACAGTTGATTGACAATTATGTGGATTCAAAAAACAAGTCCAAAAATTTCAAAGAACTTGCTCAAATGATTTGTAAAATAATATCAAGGTATCGATTTCATTTTTATGACGATGGCGAAGAATAAAAATATTTATTTATTAATGAATTTAAATGTTGTCATCTCAAAGTAAAAATGAATAATTTTGGATGAAATGGTTGCATTTGTTTGAGTGATTATTTTTGGTTGATGTTCAAATTGTTTTTTTGATTCCATGTGTTTGCTTATTTTTTGAAAAGGGTGCATGATGTAAAACTCAATGGGCATTTTTATATTGATTTTTTCATTTTTATTTTCTTTTTTCAACGATTCGTTTATCCATTCCATTGGGTTCAAATTATTCAAATCTAAATCCAATGTCCAAACATAAATTTGAAGTGGTCTCTTTGTTGTAATTTCCGCTTCTTCATGTTCGTTGTAAATCGTATAGTACTTTTTTTTCCATTCCTTTTCAATATAATTTTCTTTAAAATGATTCAAAACAGATTTAACACAATCATTGATGTTTTTTTTAATCAAAAATATGAATTCTTGTTTGGTTGATGATTTGATTTTTGATTGTATTTGTGTTTGATGAATAATATCTATGTTTCCGTTGTGATTTAAAATGTGATATTGATTTTTTTTGTCAAACAATTGATTTGAATTTAATTGATCAAAAAACCACTCAAACGTTTTCAAATCAAACAAATCGATTCCTGAACATTCGCATAACAAATGATCATCAATATTTATTATTTTTGCATTTCGATTTGTTGTTTCAGCTTTTTCACAATCTCCAATATATGCTTCATTAAATTTGAAATTTTTGATTTTGAACGGATTGGATTGAATTAAATTTTTGGTTACATTTTTGAACCAGTCTTTTTCGTTGTAAAGTTTGAAAAACAAAGTGGTGAAAATCAAAGGTTTATTTTCATTTCGAATGTGAATTCTTTTGATGGAATAAAAAAATCGAAAACAATTGAACCAAAATATTGAAAATATCAAACTGAAAATAAAAAAATACATTTTTCAAAATTGGTGATGTTTATTTTTTTATATTAAATTGCCAAACAAATGTTGTCATTTTAAATTAATTTAATTCATATTTATTTCAATCCATTGTATCAATTTATGGTACTCTTTTTTTGAAACATATTGTTGTGATTTTTTCAAAAAAGCTAAATAGGGTTTCAATTCATTGATTTCATATTTTTTAATTACGATGCACACAAAATCAATAAACTGAATCATCGTTCCTGATATAAAATCCATTGCCTTGATGCAATCTTCTTCATTGTAAAAGGGATCGCAGCAAACTCTGATGAATCTTACAATATTTTTATTTTTGTATTTCTGGTCATACATTGAAGGATTATATTGACTTAATTTTTGGTTGTATTGTTTTAATGTTATTGCGCTGTCTTTATTTTGAATTTTTACATTTACTGTGTGGTGAATCAGCCACACATAGTCTTTGACTAATTGCTTTTGATTATATTTTTCATCTTCGGGAATAAATAATCGATACAAGTCCAAGAAATTCTTTAAAAAAACGCGACAAAAGATACATGGTATGAATAAAGTGTAATATTTTAAAAATACAATCAAATCTTCATTGGAAATTCCATGGTAAACTAATATGTCCAAGAAAAACCACATAATCTCACCGAACTTGTGAGTATTCATTGTTTGATTTTTAAAAAAAAAAATGATTTTTGATTTTTGCAAAATTTATTTAAATCGATTTAAAAAAGAATTGACACATTTCAATGAAAATAAATTTATTTTTTACAACACATTTTGATATAAATGTTTATATTCTGTTTTTTTCATCAAAGGTTTGTTGTTTCTCTTGTTCACATTGTTGTGTGTTTTGAACATGCACCAATAAATCGTTTCTCTGCTTTCATAATTCATTTCGTCTTTTAATTGTTTTTTAAAATGTTTTCTACATTTTGGGCATTCGAGTAAATCTCTCAATGATTCAAAATAGTTGTCAATCACATTTTTGCTTTTGATAGTTGATGGAAGATAATGACAACTTGAATGCAAACTCAACCATATGAAAGAATACATTTCTTTTTTTGAAAAATGTTGATCAAAAAAGTTTTCTAATGTTGGTTTACAATGATTTATTTTACAGTATTTTGAATAAAAGGTCAACATGTTTGTTTTTAATGTTTTTTTCTTTTCAAACATTTTGGAATCAAACGTATTGAAATAATTATATTGTTTTGGAAAAAGTTTTTTTCTACATTCAAAATATTTTTTTAATTTTTTAGATTTTGATTTTTTAATTTTACTTGAACATTGACTTATAAAAACAAAATCGGCAACCAAAAAATGATTTGCCAGCACTCCGAGTGAATAAGACATTTTGCACAAGTGAATTATAAAGTGTGTCGATTTGTTTTTATTATGAGTCATCATAATATGATTTTTCAAACAAAGTATGAATTATTTATTCCAATCAAAATAAAACATCATCCTATCATTTTTTATAATTAATTCCATCACATTGTAAAAAAAATAATGGAAAGTCTTGAATCTGAAAAACCACAAAAATCATATTCCATGTCATCGCCCATAAAATCATTCAAACAATGGGTTTCAAATAATAGCACAAAAACAATAATCATATCTCTGGTGTTGATTATTGCTGTCTTGTTGATTTTTTTAATAAGTTTCATTGTTTATATAAGATTAACAGTGAATGATAGTGATTTTGGTAGCAATGAACTTCGGGAAAATACAATAAGTGGAAATAGTGTGACTTTGGATGATGACAGTGATTTAGCGCCCGAGGGAGCTGAAGAATTAAACCGATTCCAGTTTATAAACAAGTTGGAAAAACCAAACAGCGAATTTGGTATATTTTTTATTTTCAAGAAAAAAAGTGTGGCTTGTTTGAGTTCCAGTAGAAAATTTAACAAAGCTTACAATATTGCAGTGAGAAGACGAAATCAAAACAATTACAATCAAGTACTTCCTCTTTATCGAGTAAGAGTAATTGACATTGAAGGATCAGCCATAGAACAAAATGTCAAAGCCAATGGTGTGCCTTATATTTTGTTTAAAATCAAATCAGGTGTCAATAAAAAAATTATTGGAAAAAGAACAACAGAACAATATTATGATTTAATTGTTTCTGCTTTCAATGAATAAATTATTTTTATTTTAATTTTGATTGGTTTTGATGTAATGATTAAACAATTCAGTAGAAGCTGAAAATTCTTTGCCCAAATCTTTTTGATAATTTGTTTGAACGTTTTTTAAAATATTTTTGAATTTGTCAGGATGCATTAGTGATTTTTTTGACTGCATTGGATCACTTGAAAGATATTTTTTCATTTCATTTCTATCTTCATCATTTGACCAATCAATTTCTCCCTTTTTTGCATATCTCACCAAATCATCTGGTGTTTGATTAATATATGATTTCTTGGGTTTGTTTTTCTTTTCCATATAATGATTGAACACACTTTCTATGATTTGATTGGTATTTTCAACTTCATCATCTTCTTCATCATAATAATCGACTGTGCTGTCATTCATCATCATTATTGAACTATCACCATTGGTTTCAAAATCATTTCCATCATTCTCATCTTCATTTTCTTCTTCTTCACTTTCCATTACACTTTCATCACCCAAATCAGTCAAATCACTAATTTCATCGCTCAGTGTCGATTTGTCATCCAATTCAGAAAAATCATCTTCGTTATCAGTGTCACTTATAATACTATCATATTCATCTTTGGTATTGGGATCAGGTTTGATTTCTATTTGTTTTAGATCGTTATTCAATATTTGTGCAATGAAAATGTCCTGTTGATTGAGTGGTTTTTTTATTCCACTCTTGTCTGCATTTGGTCTCCACAAATCTCTCACTATGAAATGATTCAAATAATCATTGATTTCGTCCACGTTTTGAAAAAAAGCAACACACTCATTTTCCATAACCAAAACGTATGCAATTTGATTTAATATTTTCATTTTGTGAATAAAGTATGGGTAATTTTTGTGATTTTGGTTATATGTGTCTATGGTCAGAATGACACGTTTTGGTTTGTTTGAATTTAATTTTTGAATTCCATCATGTAAAACCAATTTCATATACTCAACTTTCTTTTTCATCATCTCATACAACGGTTTATGACTTATGTTTTCAATTGCAAATGACAACCACTCAAAGCAAATATTTGCAAAAAACATCAACCATTGTCTATCGGATGTGTATTCAATTGGATTGAAATGGCAAATGACCAATCGATGATCTACTGATTTAGATTCTTGGAAATTATCATTTGTTTCTATGTTGAACAATGAATATTGTATTGGAATATCATCAATTGTTTTTATTTGTTTGATGGTTGAATTTTTCGGTGGATTCAAATTGTCAATCCATTCTTTGTTGATCAAAACTGGAAAATCATATCCTTTTTGTGACTGATCGTCTTCTTTATCACTCAAAGATAACCATTTGTCTATTTGACTTTTTCAAAAATTAATATCACATCAAAAAAATAAAAAAAAAATAAAAAAATAATAAACATACCCATTTTCTGATGATTTTTTGATTTTTTTAATCCACTTTATTCCATTGTAATCGGAAAGATGTTGAAAATTGCAACTATAATTGAATCTCAAATATTCATCTTCTAATTTAAAATATTTGACATGATCTGCTAATAAATCCAAAGCATTTTGGTTCATACTATAGTACACAAGTTTTTTTTTATCCCGGAACGAATTTCTTATTTTCGTTGATGTACTTTGCTTTGATTTGTATAATGCTGGATAAAAATTAAAGCAAAATTGATAATATAAATGCGTGCATTCAAAACACGCCATGAAAAATTGTTCCATATTTTTTATTTGATTTTTGTATTTTTATTTAGATATTTGTTAATTCTTTTAATGTTCTCATTTCCACTTTTTTTAAAACATCATTCCATTTGAAAAACAAAATACTCATTCTTTTCCCAAAATTCTTTTATATCAACTTTAGAAACCGCAACAGCTTTTCTGTTGTGACCCACAAAATAAGGATGATAAATCTTGTTCAACAAATGTTTTGGTGAATATTCTTTTTTGTGATCAAAAACAGGAGAAAATTCCTTTTTATATGTTTCTTCATATTCATTTCTTGTAACACAAGGACAATAAACGCAATCTTCCATCATTTCCTCCTTTGTCTTTTTATTTCCTTGTATAGTTTCATCCTTGTAAATCAAATTTGTTTTGTCTGTGGAAATGTATTGTTTCATGTTGCTGTTGTATAAAAATTTAAATCCATCATTTGAAGTTTGATTGTTCCAATCTACATGATAATCCAAAAACTGAACCAAATGTTCTCTTTTCACCAAATAAAAATCATCAGTCGCCAATTTCTCATCTTCCCAGTGCAACGCAATCAAATCAGAATTCCCATCAAAAACAAATCCTTTATCATCCAGTCTATTTCCCTGTATATCAATTTCTGTTATTTGTTGATCTTTTGGTATGTTTGAATTTTTATATCGTTGATAAGGTACTAAAAATATTCGATGAATGACTGAATTATATATACTTTGATTTGGTTGGAAAGGTGATGTGTTGCATTTGAATTGTAAATCAAAATGTTCATATATTTGTTGATATATCGAAGCATAAATTACCTCAAAATTAAAATTCAAACTATTATATTTTTGAAACACAACTTTGAGTGTTTCTTTCAACTTTTCCAATATGGTTTTATTTTCTGGATTTCCTTTTCTTTCTTCAAATAAATAATTGTGTCTCAAAATATTTCCGACTGTAGATTGATTTGGATATATTCTTGGACTTGGTTTTATATTATGAAACACTTGTTCAATATCATAATTCTTTTTGTCAAACACATAAAAATGATTGGAGCTCAATTTCTTTGCTTCTTCTGTTTGATTAAAGCTGCTTTCAGTTTGTATTTCATCAGAAAATGCTTCGATTAATGATTTATCCAATTCACCACTGTTTGGTTTTAATAACTGGTCTTGTAATGTTTTGTTTTTTGGATTTGAATATTTCTTTGCACAAGATAAATCATTCAATGAAGACATTGGATATGTGTCTTCTATTAATTTTTCATTCCCACACATTTTGAATTTGACCAGCAGTGAATTCATATCTTCAAATCGATTGAAATTCACATTTAATTTTTTAATTTTTTCAACTTCTTCGTTCAATTGGTCTTCGAATTTAAAATAATCGCACATTTTTTGATTTTTTCCTTTTGATTTCAAAGGCTTGTTCCCGCAAGTCATGTATGTTTTTCCTTTGTTTGCTGAAGAATCACTGAGGACTTTTTTTACATCACATGGTGTGTTACATTTGCATAATACCTTTTTCAAAAAGTCGTAGCAGAGCATATTATTTTCGGCTGACGTGAATATGTGTTTCGATCCAAAATCATAATTGAACAATGAATTGCCATTGAATATTTTTTTGCTGAGATTGACTTTTTTTTTGGTTATGGCTTTGGGTGTAGTTTTGTTTATGTTGACAACTGTTTTTTTGATTTCAGTTGGTTTTTTATTTTCGTTTGATTTTTTAAAAGGGTTATTTGGCGCTTTCGGGATCGGTGATTTTTTTTCATTTGTTTTTTCAATGACCATTTTATCGTTGTCTGTGTTTTTTTTTCTGGGTTCAAAAGGAGCAACTTTTCCATCAAAAATATCTTTGAGCGAGATTTTTCTTCTTTTTAAAGTATTATGCGTCATTTTTTGTTTGAATTGTGTTTTATTTTTTGATTGAATATTTATAACTTTTTCTTGAATACATTTAAATATTCACTTTTTATGATTATTGATTTCAAAAGAATATTTCATGAATAAAAAATCAATCTTTTTTTTCAAAAAAAGATAAAAATATAAATTAATTAAAACAGTCAAGTCGAAAAACATTGACAACACACTTGACAAAAAAAATGTTTATTTTACATTTTAATCATGACACAGAACATATCAAAATTCCAAATTGGAAATCATATGCAAAAAAAATATTTGATTCCTTTTTGAATTTTTTAAAATCAAACCCTTCTCCACAAAAAACTCAATGCACAATAATATTACAATCAAAAAACCCAAACACCATTCAATCAAAATATTTCAATTCGATCTGTTTAAAAATATTGTGGACATGTCTTATTGAAAAGAATTGTATATCGTTATCTCAAATGAATCACGTTGCAATCATTCAAAACACAGATCAATTCAATCATTGGGAACATTTCAATTTTAAATTCAATTTGTTCAATGAAATAAATCTTGACAAAAAGAAATTCAAAACAATTGATTCCAAAGATTTTATTTTGTGCTGGAAAGTTTCAAACTATCACACTGAAAAAATCAACCCATTGTACAACATATTATCTAAAAGTGAATCCAATGTTTTTCTGATCAAAGATTGTATATTGGAAAACACAATGATTGGAAATTGTTATGACAAAATGAAAATTAATCCAATGAAATTAAATTATTTTTATGATTTTGATTTTGAAAACGAAATTAAAAGTGAACAATGGTTGTCTTTTGAAAATTTCAATGTGAACAAAGTCAACTCAAAGGAACAAACATCTCAATCACAAAATGATTGGTCATTTTTAGATCAAAAAACAGGAATTGTCTTTATGGATTCAAAAGATCATGTTTCAAATCACATTAATCAAAATCAAAAAAATAAATGGTCATTGGAATTTTATCATTTAAATTGGATGGATCAATCTACAGAATCAAAATATGTTGACTATTTGATCAGTCAAACCAAAATGTCTAGTTCAATGCATTCATTCCTTCAAAACATTGCGCAAAATTTATATTCTTCTTTTGTAAAATATTCAACTTCACATCATCAGCATTGTGATTCATTTTTATTTTGCAACTCATTTTAATTACAAAATAAAATCAATTCAAAACCAATTTCTGATTTATTGTTTCTTCAATTTCTTTGTAAAATTTATAATCTTCTTCAGCATTCAAAAAACTACTTGGTTGAACGGTTTGTATGCACAACTTGTCAAAATCTTCATCTCGTTTGAATCTTATGACTGGACGCATTCCCATTCCCGCTAATTCCTGTATGAATAATTTCGATGCATATGATATTTTCAATTGACACATTGAATTTCCAGCAAGGCACGAATCACAATTGGAATGAATATTTTTAGATTCGTCTTCTGGGAATATAGTTTTACATATTTTTTCAGAATATTCTGTTGCATCAATCATCATATTTTGATCATCTGAATTGAACTTTCTTTTGCCAAATGATTTTGAAAACACTTCTGTCATTTTTTTTCCCATGAAATCAGTATATTCTTCTTTTTCAATATCAAATTGATTTTGAATCATAGATGTGAAATTACCACACTCTCTGCAAATAGAAATAATATAAGGATTACTCTGCTCTGTCATTCTTTCCTTGCACAAATAATCTCCACCGTGAGAAACAATGCATCCTCTTTCCATATCACCTAATCTCAATCCACCATCACGCGTTCTCCCTTCTGTTGGCTGTCTGGTCAACACTAAAACTGGTCCTATTGAACGAGCATGCCTCTTTTCTTCACTGATATGTTTTAACAATTGCATAGAACACGGTGCATAAAAAATCAAAGAATCATACATTTTACCTGTAATTCCACTAATCATTTTTTCTTTTCCTCCTCCAGGATATCCTAATTCACACAATAAATCTCCAATCACCCCAATATCATATTCAGAAGACATAAACGAAGTGGCATTCCCAATATGTCCTGTTATGCAAGCTACTTTCCCAAGCAAACATTCAATAAATTGTCCAATGGTCATTCTCGATGGAAATGCATGGGGATTTATAATAATATCGGGTACCATTCCGTCTCTATATGTGTAAGATAAATCTTCTTGGCGATAGGTCAATCCAATGGTTCCTTTTTGACCATGTCTTGAAGAAAGTTTGTCTCCTATTTGTGGATACTTTACTGTCTTCAATCTTATTTTGACAATTTTATTCCGATTGACATCATAACAATATGTTATTTTATCTACAACTGTTGGAAAATCAGATTGCTCTTTGAACACATGACTGACATCTCTCATTTTTTCAATCGAATGCATTTGTTCATATAATTCTTCATCGTCTTCTTCTTCGTCGTCTGAAAGAACCATTGAATCGAATATGCCATTGTCGTTGGATTTATTTTTATGATTGGTTTGTTTATGATGATTTGATCCCTCATTTCTTTTTCGTTTAGAACCTGAAGTTGTTTTCTTTTTATTTGGTTTCTTTTTTAATTTTCTCTTATTGAAACTTGAATAAATAACTTTTCCTAAAAATACATCGCCTTTGTTCAAAACTGTCCCGATTTTTGGAAGACCATCTTCATCAATTTTATCATAATTTGCATTTTGTATTCCAACACAATCGGACGAAGGCTTGCAAAATTTTGTAACGTTTGGCTTTTTAACTTCACTATCCGTTATCGATTGATAAACAGCATATCGAAATAAACCACGTTCAATGGAACTTTGGTTCGCAGCATAAGCATCTTCAATATTATACCCTCCAATCGTTTCAATTGATATCATCACATTCTCACTCGTGGAATGCTGGTTGCTGCCTATTATATT
>Ga0307933_1002425_pt1 | contig 12808 bp, 9 predicted proteins | sample OrgLakmetageno88_FD_201811 | JGI IMG/M metagenome (GOLD analysis project Ga0307933, IMG submission 201811) | Saline water microbial communities from Organic Lake, Antarctica - #88 | ecosystem: Environmental > Aquatic > Non-marine Saline and Alkaline > Saline | place: Antarctica: Organic Lake...
TTGGAAATTCGTGGCTATTTCGCTCTGACCATGCTATCCAATTCGTTTAATTTAGAAGCATACAAATTTCAGAGAGGTTCAATAGCTTATTGAAGAACACTACTAGTTTATTATCTGCCTCATAGTTCAAAATACTCGTTTTAAACTGATTTTGTGTTACAAATGTGTTACAGTAAAAAATTATAGAGGGTGTACATCTCTGTAAACCCTTTGTAATCAAGTGATAGCGACAGTTCTGAAACTTCGGAGGACCCTGCGATCGTCCCGACAGATGTGTCGGGGTGCTCTAACCAGCTATTCCCAGAAACTAAAAAAGCCTTACAAAAATTAGGTTTTAAGGTGATTGCAACAGGATTGAAGATCCTGATTACGCTCAATGTTGGAAATACAAAACCACCCCGACAGCATCGTCGGGGCTTGGTTTTTATATTTTAGTCTGCACTTAAAAAGCTTTGCTTTATCTAGAAACCAATTGTTCAATATATTTTCTGGATTTTTTAGATTTTATCTCCCGTTCCCTAGCATAAGCTGCTTTCTTTGTATCCAATATTTCAAAATAAACCACTTCCCATTCGTTAGTTCTCCCTGTAAAACCTTTGTGGTTTGTGTTGTGTTTTTTTAGCCTTTCTTCTAGTGCCATACAAGTATGACCTATATAATATTTATCAAGTTTCTTGGAAAACAATATGTATGTATGATAGTTCATAAAACAAAAAAAGCCTTAACAAAGTTAAGACTTTTTTGTGATCATGAAGGCGTCTAAACTTTGGAGGAACCTGTGACCGTCCCGACATAAATGTCGGGATGCTCTATCGAGCTATTCCTGAAAAGAGAAAAGCCTCACAAAAGTGAGGCTTTAAGTGATCGCGACAGAACCTAAACCTATTCCTTTATTTACTTTTAATTTGCATTTATTTACTGTATTTCAGGTTTTTATGATATATATAAGTAAATAGAGGTAATAAAGAGAAAGCAAAAGAACATTTTTCGAACAATTATCGAACAAAATAGAACATTATATATATCTTTGGTTTATTGAATAAATCGTAAGTCTTGGCAACATTAAATTTTTACTACCGAAGCAAAAAAGCGGAAGCTTTTCTAACAGCAAAGTTAAGAATAAGCATAGATAAAACTAATCACGTAAAAACTGCAAAAGTTCCGATCAAAACTAATATCAATATTTGGAAAAAAATCGATGCTATAAAAATTAAACCCAGAAGCCTTAAATATGATGTCAATAGCCTAAAAAAAGAGCTATCTAAACTTGAAAATTATATCATTGAAAGCATAGATGATGAAAGTGACGAACTTCGTATTTTATCGGACAATTGGCTTGATAAGCAAATAGAAAATTACCTTAATCCGAAAAGTGATATATCAGAATTTTTGGTTGACTATGTTGATTTTTTCTTGGAATCAAGAAAAAATGAAATTAAAGCACATTATAAGCTAAAAATGTCTGGCTTAAAAAAGAAACTTATAGAATTTGAAGAAAAGAATAATCACAGGCTTAAAATATCTGAAATAGACGAGAATTTCAAATCAAGTTTTTTACAGTTTTTAAACGACAAAGACTACTCCCAGAATTACATCAAGAAAAATTTTACTTACATCAAGCAATTATGCAATCATGCCCATTATAATGGGCTTAAAGTAAGTCCACAGCTCAATAAAATATCTATCAAAGCTGAAAAAACACCAAAGATATATTTATCGTTCGAAGAACTCGAGAACATAGAAAATACTGAACTTGATAGTGAGAACCTAAAAGCGACTAGGGACTGGTTAATTATAAGTGCTTATACAGGACAAAGAATTAGTGATTTTATGAGGTTTAGAATTGGTATGATCAGAAAAGAGAAAGGAAAACATTTACTTGAGTTTACGCAAAAGAAAACAAATAAGACAATGACTATACCTTTACACAAAAAAGTATTAGAAGTAATTGAAAATAATAGTAATAAATTCCCTAAGCAGTTAATTGACAGCAAATACAATAAATACCTGAAAGATGTATGCAAAATTGCTAAAATTAATGAGCCGACAACGGGGCGAAAATTGGTTAACATTGGCACAGAAAAAGACCCTGTTTTTAGAATGATAACCGATGTATACCCAAAATATGATTTGATAAGCTCCCATGTAGGAAGGCGTTCTTTTGCCACCAATTTTTATGGCGAAATTCCAACTACTTTTTTAATCTACATAACAGGACATAGTACTGAAGCTATGTTTTTAAATTACATCGGAAAAAGCAATAAAGATTTAGCGCTCGAAGTGGCTAATTATTTTAATTAATGGGAATGGAACGAAACGAAATAATAAAATATCTAGCTGATAATCTTGACATTAAAGAGGAAACAATAGAGGCTTTTATTCGACAGACCTTAGATTACATCAATGATCCCATAAATTTCTCTAAATTACTGTTCACTTTTTTAAATAGTTTTGAAAAAGACAGCAATAAAGCTGATAAATATTTTAGTAATCAGCGAAAGGATTTTATTCAAAATAAAATTGCAAATACATACTTTTATTATAATTACAATTTTTCGGAAAAAGCAATAGTTAACGATTTATTAAAATCTTTAAGACCTCAATTAGAAGATCAAATCAAATATTGGGAAAATGAACTATTATGTCTGCCAGATAGCAATTTGAAGTTTAAAAAAATAGATGCAGAATTTAAAATAGAGGAAGTAAAAGATATTCTTCAAAACTTAATCGAATCAAAAAATATACCTAAACAATACAAGCCTAATTCAGAAAGTGATTATAACTCCTTAAGAAAGTTAAAGCCCCTACCGCATTTTCTGTTTTTTAATGAAATAACAAAGTTGAAAAATATCGTTATTATAATTGATAACATTTACCCTTTTATCTCATCTCTTCAAAAGGAAAATTTATTCAAGTATATTTTTAAAACCTGCACTGCCCTAAAAGAAAAATTAGGGTTTATAGATGATTTAACTTTTATTGATGAGATAATTCATCAAATCGAAACTAAATTAAATCCTACTTCAGATAATCTTACCAATATAAATTATAACGTGCCTTTAGCTTGCCATGATGATTGCAACAAGAAAACAAATTACGTTATAGAATATGATTCCCAAAAATTTAATAAAGCTGCCCATAGGCTATTGAATTATCTTATTGAAAATTATGTGTACAAAGATTTAGAAATTGGCGACAATAATAAAAGAGGAATATCAATAAAGTTCTCTAACCTTTGGTACTTTTTGAATAAAAACAATCTCAAAAAGTCTAAGTATATTCTTTATCTTAAAAGAAATGAATACGTTGAGCTTATTAATGAAAAATGTGATTTTGATTTAAAAAGCTTTAATAATAACAGTGATAAGTTTCATGATGAAATGACAATTCTGAATGATATGACAGATATTTTCGATGAAAAAGAAACTTTAAAAGATCGAAATTAATAAAAATTTAACAATAATACTTATTCTGTACCTTTAATACCTTTTTAGAGTCTTTTCTGACCTTTATATAGCACTTTTTCTTTGCCCCACATTAACCCCTAACAAAAATAACATGGGACAAAAAGAAAATGTACAATTCGTACAAGTAACAACAGAACAATTAGAAAACCTAATTGATGCCAGGCAAAAAAAATTGCTTGAAGATCTAAAAAAAGTCATCGATGCTCAAAACACGAATGATGAAATTTTGACCAGACAACAAACTGCAAAGCTATTTCATGTTTGCATAAAGACCATCGACAATTGGAGGGATAAGGGAATAATCCCAGATCATCCTATTGAAGGTAAAACGTATTTTTTCAGAAGTGAATTGGTAGAACTTTTAAAAAACAAAGGCTATGGGAAGTAAAAAACACAATCATAGCCCAGTTAACTTGTGTGAGAGCAAGCAAAGCAAAGTTAATCAATTTTTCAATAAATGGAAGTATTCGTTTATTGAAAGAATTAAAGATGAGTCCAAAAGCACAAAACAGCTATTTGGCTTAGATGATGCTATTAAATTAAGCGTCAACAGCAGAACCCCAGAGGATGAAGTGATGATAGAATATCATCGCTTCACCAATTCTCACATCTTAGAATCATACGATTATTACAAATACCTATTGAGCTATAAAAAAGGTAAAAAGCTAAAAGACAAGTTTTTCAAATATGATCTGCTCGATTTACACAAGTACTACAAGAGAATTGATGAGGATCCTCAATATTTTCCGTTTTCTAAAGCTAGTTGGGAAAGATACGTGCTATATATGTTACTGAAATTTAATGGTCAGTATAAATCAGAAGAGATGGATGATGTATTTAATGTCAAGGTAAAAGACAACCGAGAATATAACCCACTAACTAGTATAGCTAAACCATTGCGCGCTTTGCTTCCAAAAGCGTTACAGCTTTTAGAGTATGACATTGGTCGGGCGTATCCTACGTTTATTGATTTAGAATTAAGTATTGAGCGAGAAAAAGACATTTATTCTATTATGGATAAAAAGAAGCTCAATACACTCCTTAACATCCATAAAGATATTGAAGGTTCTAGTTACGACAAGGCTACAAAAGCTCTACAGCCAGTTTATGGTGACAAAGCTAGCCAATTGATGACATTAGAACGCTTTAATCAAAAAGGCAAAATGTTTAAGGATTTTGCAAAGTATGAAGAAGAATATATCAACAAATTTGTTGAAGCAAACCAAGTAAAAGACTTTGTGCGACTACACGATGCTGTTCTTGTTCACATTAATGAAGAAATATTTCAAACAGAGTTTGGTAAAGTACAGTTTGAAAAATCAGTTTTAAAACCACCAAAGGTTATAAACACTAATCAAAATTTTTACAAAATAGTAAATGGTAAAGTTCACACAGACGCTGTTAGTTATAAAAAATTTTTTCTTCAAGAAAAATTCATCAGAATAACGGAGGAAGGAAATGATAAAATTATTGTATTTAAAAATACAAACAAGGTCGTTAAGCCTTTTAATTTCTTGACAAATACAGCTTCATATTTAGCAAGTGAAATCAACGAATATGATACTAGCTTAGTTGAAAGAAAATTAGCAAAGGATTTAAGTAAAACCATTAAAGATGGCTTTTACTTAATTCCTCCTAAAACCTTTAAATATTATAGAGATGCAAAATTGAATTTCGGATTACCTTTTTCTAATGGCTTTTGTCAATTAGATGTAAAGCTTGAGGGAATAGAAATTATGAGTTATGTTGATGTTCAAGGGTTTTTTCCAGAACATTCGATACAAAAAATCAAATTTACACCACAACTGCAAAAGCATGTAGTTATGTCAGAGTTTGAGCGATTTATTGCCATGGTAAGCACTGGGAGAGACTCAAAAAGCGAAAAGCTAACAGACGGCGAAAATATGATCTTTTTAGAATTTGTAAAATTGTTTGGCTACTTGTGCCATACTTACAAAAATCCTTCATTTAGTCCATCGATTATACTTTCTGACCATAATGCTGATGATAAAAACAGGAATGGCGGGAGAGGGAAAACAATTTTTGCTAAAGCTGTTGGTTTTGTACAGAAACAGTTGGTGAAAGGTGGAAAAGAGTTTGACGGTGGATATCGCCATCGCTTTGCTGATCTTGACGAATCATTTTCAAGTTATTTAATTGACGATGTACCTCCTGGCTTCAAATATGATGATTTATATACGAATATTGTTGGCGATATAAGTACAGAGCCAAAAGGGTCTAAATCAAAATCCATTAAATTTGAGTACGCTCCAAAATTTATAATTACAACCAACTGGGCGGTAATGTTTGATGAAAATGCATATTCGACAAATCGTAGATTCATGGAGTATAAATTCACCGATTATTTTAACAAAGAGAGATTGCCACATCAAGTATTTGAGCATAATTTATTTACAGACTGGGATGAAAACGAATGGGATAGATTTTACAATTTTGTTTTTGTTGCTGTTGGACTTTATTTGCAGGACGGTCTCCAAGCCTTAAATTACGACAAAGGCTTAGATAACTACAGGGCTTTATTTAATAATGAAGCTGTTGAAAATGAATTTGAAAGAATATTTGCTGTGCTTGTAGAATACGATGACGGTTTTACTGTAAACGATTTCCTGAGCATATACCAGAAATATGATAACCAATTACGCTATGAGAAATTCTTTCACAAGAATAATGTTAAAAATATGGTTAATGTGTATATCTACAAGCATAAATTAAACATAGATTATGTGGATAGGGATAGAAAATGGAAAGTGCAGGATAAAATTGATACAGAAGGTGATTTAGATGGACTAGATTTCTAAGATTTATAAGGGGAATATTTTTCAAGTTACGACCGTGACAACCTAAAACAGAATTTCACGAGAAAAAAATATATTTTTTCTGGTGAAATTCAAAAATGGATGTCACGGTTGTAACATTTTACATTAATGAGGAGTGTAAATTAAATTCGAGGGTGTAAACTGAAGTCTGTCTAAAATTTGTTAAAATACACCGTTTAAATCATTATAGTTTGTTTTGACTTTTTTCAAACAGTTTTGACTAGTTTCAAATAGTTAAAAATAGTTAAAAATAGTTACGGCTTGTTTTAATATACTAGGGTAGTCCACTTCTAATAGTTTCAAATGGTTTTGCATAGTTAAAAATAGTTGTGCCCAATTAGAAAAACTAGATTTCAATTAGATTCTTTTGTCAAATCGAGAATTAGCTCAATCACAAGTTCAGGAAAAGCTTGTTCGACGTATCCAAGAAGACGATTGATAGTTGGCCAATAATCATCTCCAGAACCTCCATTAATCAATTGAGTCCATTGCGTAGGATAATATCTAACAAGCATCCCTAAATAATAAGATGCTAAAAAAGTCATGCTAAGTTGAGAATAACAAACATCTGAATCAAAAGGCTTGCTTAAATAAAGTGAAGGAATTGAACCAAATGTCTTTTGAACATAAGAATGAACAAATTGAGGTGCATTTGATTCAAAGTTTTTAGATTCAGACTTTATTGTTGTCCAATCACCAGCTACTAAAATTTCATATCCATTTTCAGTAAACCATTCTTTAAAAGGTTCTAAATTACTTGTACGGACTTTACATTTAAATCCTCCTTCATCTGTATATGACATTTCATTAATCGATGTATAAAGTGCATCTTCTGGGAGCTGATTAAAACCTTGATGTAAATCGGGTAATCTAGAGAGTATTTGTGAAAAAGTAATTATATGGTCTTGAATAGGTCTTTTATAATTAAACTTCCAATCAACACCTGACGACCGAACATGAAAGATCATTATATTATCTGTTTCGTTAATGAAATCTGTAAAAAGACCAGATGTAGTTTTAACTTTCAAATCTCCAATTTTCTTAAGTGCAGTACTCAAATCTCCAGATAATTCATTGGACCAATCCTCTGTGGTTATTCCATGACCAGCAGTTAGACCTTCCTCTCCTCCTCTCTTTTTCAACAATAAAGTTAAAGATCGACTCAAACTTGACACACCATAAAAGACTAACAACGGTTTTACTGAAAAACTTGAGGTGCTAGCGTTTCTAAAATATTCTCGAGCTTGTTTTGCAGAAGAATTTATCTCTTTAGCTCTTTTAGTATTCAATTCGTTATCATGAATTTTCACAAACATATTTTTAACAACTTCCTGACTTTCAAGAGAAAGAAGTTTTTGCCATATTTCATTATTCATTTGTATAATTTTCAGTAAAGTTACTTTGTTAAAGATTAATAACAAAACTGGGCACAACACTGTGTATAATTCATTGCTAGGTTCTTTCCTACTTGGAAAATTTCTGTGAAATTTTCTATGGTTCGTTTTAGTTTACTAATTTAGTTGCTGAAACACGCAACGAAATCATACACAAACACGTTATGACTTATTTAATAGGTCTCAAACTATTTATCACTTCTCACTACTAATAGTTACTAACTGTTAGAAACTGTTTTGTCTTGTAATGAGTTGCCTTTGCGATCGGTAAACTTTCAATAAAATTAGCTAATCAATTTGCTCTAGTTTTACTACCTTGATTTAAAACTACTACCAATAAATACCCTTCTACTTATAACTGCGGTATTCTACCTCTCGATTGTTTCGATTCTATATTTCTCTTTTGACTTATAGCGAATCCTAAAGGTAGCCTTAAATAAGTCTGACATCTATAATCAGATTCCCAAGTTCCGTAATTAAGCCTAAACCCTAGTTATTGACAATAGTTATTATTGGTGACAGTATTTTATGTGACATTTTCAAGTTTGTTAATTAGTCTATAAACAATGAAAATGATTCCAATAAAAGTAACAATGGCTATTATAATTGGAATTATTTCACTTTCATTTTTATTCTTTAGTAATTCATAAACGTATGATGATGTATAACCTTGCGAAATATAATAATCAACTGTTCTTGGCTTATATAAATTATAAAAATAATGACCAATATAACTCCAAATACCTAAAATAAAGATGTTAAAAAAGGCTATGCTCAAAAAGAGATAGCCGAATCTATCGGTAAGCACCGTACAGTTGTTTACAGAGAACTAAAGCGTAATTGTGATAAGATGTCTGGTAAATACAGCCATAATTTAGCTCAACGTAAAAACGACAAGAAACAATATAAGCCTGTATTCGTTTCAACTGGCAACTGGAACAAAAACTGTTGTTTAGCATTAATTGCTCATTAAAGGGAAACGTAAAAAAACGATAGAAACGTAAAAATCAATATAAGCCTGTATTCGTTTCAACTGGCAACTGGAACAAAAACTGTTGTTTAGCATTAACTTCTCATTAAAGGGAAACGTAAAAAAACGACAGAAACGTAAAAATCAAAACAACTCTGCATTAATTGCAACACTCTACAGCAACAAAAACTGTTGTTTAGCATTACTTTTTTAATAAAGGGAAACGTAAAAAAACGATAGAAACGTAAAAAACAAAATATATCTGCATTTGTTGTAAAATTCTACAGCAACAAAAACTATTGCGTCAATCAACCCTTTTTTATTTGAAAAAAGCAAAACAAATAAAATCTGACTATTTTAAGTTGAACAACGGCTGCCGACTGACAATTGATCATCATAAACACATATCATTTTAGCGAAGTAGAATATTATTTTTCTAAAAATGTCATGAATGTGATACAAAACTGCATATTACAAATTTGAAATTTCTATTTTTACCCTGCTAATACAATTCTTATTTTCATGCCCTTATTTCAATCTACTGTTGTTCAGAAATACCTAAAAGCACAAGACCAAACGGTAGTAAACGATAAATGGAACGCCTTCAAAGCACATTTCCACAATCCTACTATTCAGGAAAACGTAAGAAACGCAAAAGAGGAACAATACCAAGAGGGGTTCTTGCGTGATCTGTTTGTTGCCGTTTTAGGTTATACGCTTAATCCTGAAACGAATTTTAACCTTACAACGGAATTAAAAAACGTAAAAGATGCCAAAAAAGCCGATGGTGGTATTTTAGTAAACGATAAGGTAATTGGTGTTATAGAATTAAAAGGCACAGAAACTACAGACCTTTCTAAGGTAGAAAACCAAGCCTTTGGCTATAAAAACAATCAACAGGGATGTAGGTATGTCATTACGTCTAACTTTGAAAAGCTTCGGTTTTATATTGATAACGCCATAGAGCATACCGAATTTAACTTGTTTCAGTTGACTGAAAAGGAATTTAACCTTTTATACCTTTGTTTAGCTTATGCTAACCTAAAACAGGATATACCTAAGAAGTTAAAGGATGAATCTTTAAGTCAGGAAGATGTTATTACCAAAAAGCTGTACAAAGATTATTCGGTATTTAAAAGGGAGCTATTTACAAATCTGGTGGCGCTCAATCCTAAGCATGATAAACTATTGTTGTTTAAAAAATCACAAAAGCTACTAGACCGTTTTTTGTTTTTATTCTTCGCAGAAGATCGGCACTTGCTCCCGCCTAATTCAGTTAGGTTAATACTCCAACAGTGGAAAAAGCTGAAAGATCTGGACGCTTACACGCCATTATACAAACGCTTTAAAAAATACTTTGGTTATTTGAATAAAGGATTTAAAGGCAAACAATACGACGTTTACCCTTACAATGGTGGTTTGTTTAAAGCTGATGATATTTTAGACACTATAAAGATTGATGATGATTTATTATATGAACATACTTTAAGGCTTTCCGAATACGACTTTGACAGCGAAGTGGACGTAAATATATTGGGTCATATTTTTGAAAACTCCCTAAATGAAATTGAAGAAATACAGGAACAGCTTGAAGAAAACCCAAACGAAAGCGTCAAAATAAGCAAACGTAAAAAGGACGGTGTTTTTTATACCCCAAAATACATTACCAAGTACATCGTTGAAAATACCATTGGAAAGCTTTGCGAAGAGCAAAAAGACAAGCTAAGCATCGTTGAAGAAGAATTTACCCTAAACCGACAAACCAAAACCAAAAAGAATTTACTCGAAAAATTAAAGACCTACAGAGATTGGCTGTTACAAATCACTATAGTTGACCCTGCCTGTGGCTCTGGTGCGTTTCTCAATGAAACTTTAAACTATTTGATTGCAGAACATCAATACTTAGATGAATTGGAAACAAAGCTTATGGGAGGTGGTTTTGTGTTTCCCAATGTAGAAAATAGCATTTTAGAACATAACTTATTTGGCGTGGACATTAACAACGAATCTGTTGAAATTGCCAAACTCTCTTTATGGCTGCGTACAGCCCAACCTAACCGAAAGCTAAACGACCTAAACCATAATATAAAATGTGGTAATTCCTTAATAGACGACCCAGAAGTGGCAGGTGATAAAGCCTTTAATTGGCAAAAGGAATTTCCACAGGTCTTTGAAAAAGGTGGTTTTGATGTGGTGATTGGGAATCCGCCATATTTGAGAAAACAAGGATTAATCGAAAGTTATCCTGAAATGTGCGAATTTTATGAAAATAATTTTCAATCGGCAACGGCAAATTATGACATTTATGCTCTGTTTATTGAAAGAAGTTTTGATCTAATACATAAAAGTGGTTTAGTTTCATATATCCTTCCCCATAAATTTTTAGTTACAGATTTTGGAGAAGGCATAAGGCAATTTTTTGTTGATAATAATACCGTTGATAGTATTCTACACTTTGGTTCAGAAATGGTTTTTGCTGATGCATCTACTTACACTTGCATTATAAATTTGGACAAAAAAAAGAAAGATAAAGTTCTGTTCAAAAAGATTAACCCTTTAGAAATAAGTATCCCATTTAAATGGGATTATATGCTTTACGGCAATCTTAGTAAAGAAAATTGGGACTTACAAAGCCAAAATGTATTTGATTTGATTGATAAGCTTAAGAAGCAACCATATACTATTGAAGATGTTTTTGATAATATTTTCCAAGGTATTGCAACAAGTTTAGATGCGGTTTATGTTTTCGAAGGTGTTCAAAAAGGAGACTATATTGAAGCCTATAACTCAAAGTTTGAGCATCATTTTACGATAGAAAATGAAGTAGCTAAACCTGTTTTTGGAGGTAGGGATATTTTTAAGTATCAGACACCTAAATTAAATAATTACGTATTATTTCCTTATCTAATTAACGGGTCTGACTCTAGACCTATGACTGAAGAATATATTAGGATTAATTTACCTAAAACTTACTCTTATTTGAAATATTTTGAAAAGGAAATAAGGAATAGGGAAAGAGGAAGAATGGATATTAAGGAAGGATGGTTCTTGTACATATATCCAAAAAATTTACCTTATTTTCAATATCCAAAAATAATGACCAGAGAAATATCATTAGGTTGTAATATGACTTATGATGAAAAAGGAGATTACTACCATAACACAAAAGTTTACTCTTTTATAAAGAACCCAAAATTCAATATTGACGATAAATTTTATTTAACAATTTTAAATTCCAAAATAATGTGGTTCTTTTTGAAAAATACTGGTTCTGAATATAGAGGCGGTTATTTTGTTTTTAAAACTAATTATTTAAAGCCTTTTCCATTACCAGAAATTCCTAAAAAACCAGAGCCTTATATTGAAATAGCAAATTTAATGTTGATTTTAAATAAACAATTGCAAGAAATTGCTTCAAAATTTCAACGCGCCTTGCAACGAGAATTTCCCGAAGAACTGGAAAAACTACCAAAGAAACTCCAGGACTGGCACGAACTGAGTTTTACCGATTTTGTCAAAGAACTGAAAAAGAAAAAAATAAAACTCAGTCTCACCCAAAAAGCAGAGTGGGAAGATTATTTCCTTGCCGATCAACAAAAAGCAACAGCCCTTAAAGCACAAATCGACACCACAGACCGGGAAATAGACCAAATGGTTTATGAGTTGTATGGGTTGACGGAGGAGGAGATTGAGATAGTTGAAAATAGTTGATTATGGAAAAATCAGAGAAAGAAAAGCAAGAATGGAAAGAATATCGTTTATCAATACTTGAACAGAAAAGTAAAAGTGATGATGATTTTGAAAAATATATTACATTAATTGCATCAGGTGCGCTAGGTTTAACCTTAACTTTTATTGACAAAATAAGCCCTTTAAAAGAGTCTGTCGCTGTCTGGGTTATAGCTATCGGTTGGATACTTCTTGCCTTAACACTTTTTATCAATTTAGTATCACATTTTTTATCAAGTAAATTCAATGAAAAAACGATTCAAGATATTGACGACAAGATTAATTACTAGTTTAGCCCCCAATAAAGTCGGAGTGTTATTTTTATTTTCAAATAACTACTTTTGAATTATGAGTTACAAGAAATGGAGTTTAGAGGAGAAGTTAGAAATACTTACCTCATCAGAAGAATTA
>Ga0307933_1002429_pt1 | contig 12788 bp, 21 predicted proteins | sample OrgLakmetageno88_FD_201811 | JGI IMG/M metagenome (GOLD analysis project Ga0307933, IMG submission 201811) | Saline water microbial communities from Organic Lake, Antarctica - #88 | ecosystem: Environmental > Aquatic > Non-marine Saline and Alkaline > Saline | place: Antarctica: Organic Lake...
AGATGTGACAGAACTATAAAACTCAACAAAAGGGGATTTATCATTAATAAAAGATGATTTATCTCTATGAAATTCTCTTTTTGATAAAAAAACACGAAAATATGTTCTTTCATCAATAATATTCTTGTGCATATGTGCTAAGGAAAAGTTGTTGACATAATCTATTTATTTTCCAACTATAACCTTTGGGTATTTAACAATAGTGTTATCAATAGTATAACCATTTTTAACAACCTCAACTACCTTGTCTTTATAATCATCACCCATATCAACAACATTTATAGCTTCATGTAAATCAGAATCAAAGTTATCTCCACTCTCACAACTAACCTTATTGAGACCTAAACCTTTTAATTTAGAAAATATTTTATCATAAATAAGAATAGATCCCTGTGACCAATCTTTCAAAGAATTTTCATCCTTGGCTTCATCTAGCTTTTGTTTTGATATTTCAACATCATCTAAGACATCTATTAAACCATCTATTATTTGATACTTTGTATTGGTTTTTAAAGATTCTAATTGTTTAGAGTTCCTTTTCTTATAGTTCTCAAACTCAGCATATAACCTTAAATACTTATCTTTAAAGTCTATTTTTTCCTTGACAGATGATTTAACATCTTCATTACTATGAGTTTTTCCCTTTTCTAAGTCATCCAAACCTTTGTTTATAGAATCTTCCTCTTTGTTATTTTCCATGATCAATTATTTTATTTTCCATATTTTTCAACAGAAGCATCATAAAAAGGACTATTTAATAAATCCCAACCACGATAATCTTCTGAGTTAATTTTATTTTGAACCAAATATTTTAACATTTGATATTCTATTTCTAAGCAATATACCCCCGATTCAGAATCAATATATGAATATACTTCATTCAACTCATCATCAGAAATCAATTCAAGAAAAGATTTAGTTTCTACTCTTAAATCTTTTCTAATATTTGATATAATCTTATTTATTTTTTCTTCCCTCATAATAATTAATATTATCGATTTAAATTATTGTTTCAATTAGTGGTGATATTTTAACATTTTTTTAACATGGTTAATCTCAACTAAATCATGTGTACCAAAATTGTCTGTGTTTTCTGTTATTTTCAATTTATCTAATGCTTCAAGTAAGTACTCAATATAAGCTAAAACATCTTCTAATGATTGCTTATACATTGGTCCTGGTGTCCATTCTTTAGGGAATTTCTTTCTGAAATTTTCGATCATTCCAAAAAGTAATTTCTTTTTGATATAGTATTTTTTCTCAAGAGTAAATGCTCTATTTGAAATGAAATACTGTATGTGTTGATTTAATCTATGTGAAAGATTATTAGTTTCTACGCATTTCAAAAGTCCTATGACTAATGCATCATTTTCATTTATTTCAAAATCTTCGTTATTTTCAATAAGTTCTTTCTTATCAACATCTTTACTTAGGACATAGTATTCAAAGTCATCCCATAAACATCTTTCTATTATATCAGAAGGGGAAATAGTAATTTTCATATTAGTGTATATTTTTTTATTTATATGGTATATTCACACCATTGTTTTAAGGGAATTGATTAATCAGATAACTTTTCGAAATTCAAATTGTGTTTAGTTGGTTTCCCATCTTTCATTGCAACAAAAGTCATGTTAGCTGAACAGATCTGCTCTATTTTACCTTTAACACTCTCTCTTTTAACTTTAACTCGTATTTGGATAGAACTCCTACCAAAACTCTTTATACTAGCTTCCATAGTAACTATATCACCAATATATGCAGACTTCTCAAAATTTATTTTATCAATAGAAGCTGTTACTATTGTATCACAATCAACTTCATATGTAGATCTTCGAGATACTTTTGCTCCAGCATAATCTATTTCATATAATAATTTACCACCAAAAAGAATATCGGTTTTACCATTGTCGGGATTCCTATTGAAATTGCAATCTTTAGGCATAACTGTAAAGGAATGTACAGCATTTAATTTATCAATCATTTAATATAATTATTTTCTTCTCCTATTATATCATTATGATTGGATATTGTTTCTTATTCGAACCGTTATAGTGACCCATATTTACTATGATCGGTATCAGCAATACCGCAAATGCCCAGAGAAATGAAGGGTAAACATTTTGTAGTCATTGAATCTATTTTCGACCTCTTTCCTATAACGTTCGAGTTCTCTCTGATCATCCCTAAAACTACCCATTTCTTTTTTACGTGATTTTAGATGTCTCGTTAAATTTTTCATAATAGATAGAATTCCATCATAAATCATATCCCTTTCTTCCTCACTATCAAATTGTAAAATTGTTGAACATCCTGAACTATTCAATTTAATGTTTACTTTTTTATTAATAGTACTAACTTGGTCACTATTATTATTAATATTATCATTACTACCAAACCCCTCAGTTTCTATGTTATTATCTGAATAATTAGTTAACCTAACTTCAAATATAGTATTACCATAAATTTCCGAAAAACCTATATTTTCATCAATGTTTCCATTTATGAGTGCCTTAATAAATAACAATTTACCCTCTTTAATAAGGCTTAATTGAATATTTTTATTCTGTTTATGTTCAAAAGGATCTTTATCCCTATAATAGCTAGCATGGTAGCTGTTGTATTCCCTATCATAAACTTCTGTTTTTACTGCGTCCCATTTGATTCTGGATGCCCAGTATCTATCATATTTATCATACATATTTATCGTTTTTTTATTTTTGTAATTAAAATATGATATTATTCTTATAAGTCAAAATAAACTTAAACTTTAATAATAATTATTAATATATCCTTATATGAAAGAATTAAAGGACACATATGATATATCTTGTTGATAATATGAAAGATATACAACAAAATTTACCAGGGTTTAAAAAAGAATCTTCAAAGTTTATATCACTTAAAAGTGGGAAAACAAAATCCAAAATTATCTTAAAAGGAGGTCAAGATAAACAAATTTTCCAAATGAAAGATGGTAAATTTGTTTTAGAAGTGATAAATGATGAAATGGAATGTGAATACTTTTATTCAAATAATATAAAAAAATTGATATAAGTCTTATGAAATACATGGGAAGTAAAAATAGAATCTCTAAATATATATTACCAATAATATCAAAAGAGTTAGATAACTATACTTATTACATCGAACCTTTTGTCGGTGGATGTAATCTTATAGATAAAGTCGATGGAATACGAATAGGTGGTGATAATAACTCTTTTCTGATAAGTATGTGGAAAGGACTTCAAAGAAATGAGGAAAGACCCTATACGATCACTAAAGACCTCTATAAGAAGGCTCGTAATGAATACAACCATATCAGAAAAGAACAAGAGATCGAAAGAGAATTCTCTGACTTTATGATCGGTTGGATCGGTTGGATGGGTTCATATAATGGTAGGTTTTTCGATGGTGGATATAGTGGTCATTCAGTTGGTAAAACAAAAAGAGATTATATATCTGAACAAATACGAAATACTGAATCACAGATCGATAATATTAAAAGTGTAGATTTTAGATATTCTTCATACGAAAATTTAATCCTACCTGAGAATTCTGTAATCTACTGTGATATACCATATAAAAACACAAAGAAATATTCAACATCTAAAGATTTCAATTATGATAAATTTTGGGATTGGTGTAGAGTTACCTCATCATCAGATAAAAAAATATTTATTTCAGAATATGAAGCACCCACAGATTTTGAATGTGTATGGGAAAAGGAATTAACTAATAGTATGAACACCACAAAGACATATAAACCTACTGAAAAATTATTTACGATATGATTAAATAACATTCTTCTTAATTTCTTAGGTTTTAGCTCATCAGATGTAACTATCTACACAAAAAGAGTGAGTAAAACAACTTGAAAATGAATAATATTACAAGGAGAGAAATCTCCTTTTTTTATACTTTAAAGTATTGGTGAATATACGAGCGACTCTATTGATACTGACATTGATTCAGAAACGAGTTCCTTATCAACAAGAACACTCTGATCTCTATTAGTAACAGTTGCTCCTTTATATTCTAAATAATTTCCCTTAATTCCTATCTTATCACACTTATGAATTACAAGTGGTTTTACTGATACGGTATGTAAAGAAAGTTCATATGATTCTCTATCAGCGAATTTCTTAACAGTAAATGGATTGTAATATAAAACTCCATCGGGATCTTTTAACTCTCCACCTATTTCATAACTATTACATTCTATCCACGCATGTACGGGAACATCTTTACTACTTTTAAATTCACCACCAACAGTATCTTGTCTACCATTCTCATTGATAACTAGGAAACAATCTTCAAGAAGTAAATTTTCAATATCTTTATCATCTTCGATTTCTTCCCAATTACCATCTATCATTTCTTCTATACGGTAATATTCTTTAGATTTCTTATAAACTCTATAACAATTGTTAGTTACAAATTCTTCTTTAATATATTGATCAAATTTTTTAAGTGTCATAATAGGTTTTTTTTATTTTTAGATTCCTTGAATAATTTTATATGTTTTTATTATATATTAAAATTAATACTTAAAATACTGTCTTACTGATCAATCTATCTAATTTATTATCTATATATTCTGAATACTTATTATTTTTACTGATAGTTTCTCAAAACTTTCTTCTAAACTCATAATTTAATCTTTTTTATATTTTCTAACACCTTGTATATAAGGTAAGAATCATTAACATCGTCAATAGGCTTCTTAATAGTTTTGGAATCAAAAACGTCTGACTCTATTTCCCTTAAAAATTTAACCCATTTACACTTAAAATCGTTCTCAGTAAGTGATTTATACATATCATGTTTTTTAAATGACCCTCCACTTCTACCATCTTTGTTTCTCCACATTTCTTTACTTCCCTCTTTAATCATTGGATAAGTAAGTTTAGCCGATTCTAATTTTAAAGTAGATGGAGCAAGAACTTTAACACTAACATTACCACCCAGAGATACTAATTTGTTTCTAAGGAGTGTTCCATAAGTTACCAAATCAATCAGTGGACCTGCAGAAGATGAATATGAATAACCTTCAATACCAATTAGTGTTTCTTGTGATAGATCAGCATATTTTTTTATATCATCTATAACCATTGATGATAAAATATCATATTGTTTCAATTTACTTATTTCCGAATCTGAATAATCTTCTATTTTATCATATTCTATCCATCTATATTTAATTAAATCTTCACACATTTTATACCATTTATTCAACCCACTTTTATTTGTTGCATACTTTTCTTTAGTATAATTAAATAAGTGATCACCATTAATTGTCATGGCTGTTGAAACTAAACTTGGATCTATCCCTATAATGTTCATTAATTGTGTTTTGTTTTTATACACTATATATAACAAACAAATACACACATCTAAACAAAAGATGGTTTTATTTATATATAAGGTAAATACGTAAATGTTATGAGCAAAGATAATGATAACAATGACGGGGATTTTCTACCAAACTTTGGAGATTTAAACCCTAAGAAATACGAAGAATATATCAGAAAAATATACAAAGATTTAACTGGTAATGATCTTCCAACGGGAGATATTGAATTTATACCCTTAGACGAATTAAAGGAAATGGGAACATCAATGGATAACATTCAAAATATGACTGATGAGGAATCCCAAGAAGCTTTCAATCAATATATTGAAGATAATGATATGGAGCTAGAACTTGATCTAAAATACGTTGATGGCACATTAATGGTTGAAGAAAAATGGATTCCACAAGATGAGGAAGCTTCTTTAACTAGAATATACAATTATGATCAAATCTCTATTTCAGGAGTAAGTCCTTCTATTCAAAAAGAAATCTATACACAAAGATTAGATATGCTTATCGAAAATGAGGAATATGAAGAAGCTGCAGAAGTAAGAGATTTACTCAATGAAATAAAAAATGATTAAAAGATATGCCTCTACCAAAGTTTGATAATTTGAAATCAATCAACCTTATTATGGGAGATCCTATACATTCACCCCTCTTTGAGATTCATATAGATGGTGAGTTTTTACAAGAAGGATACTCATATAAAGTAAATACTATGGATAACAAACTATATATTAACTTCAATATAAATGAGGATACTCTTCGTAACCACATACCAGAAAACCTTAAATGTAATGAGATTATATTATTACTACACAATAGAAAGGGTGAGGTAGTAAATAAAATGACTTTTAAAAATTTAGAATATATGGGTTGTGAATTCAGTGGAAATTGGAACAGTGCGGAGTTAGTATCATATAAACATGGTTGGTCATTTAAAGACTATAGTGAAGATTATCTCTAAATAACTTTTAATTCTTCATATTATTACTTATATTTATCCCAAATAATATATACTATATGAATTCAAATTATTTAAAAAGGATAATTAAAATATCCACAAACGATAATAAACGAGCTCAACAAATATTACACAAGATGGGAGATAATGAGTGGTCAAAAACTCTATTCTATGGAAGTGTATTAATGGTGATACTTCTTTGTACTGAGTTCATATTATTAACCAATCTTTTACCCTTATTTTCAATCTTACCATTAATAATATTATATACTATATCAAAAGGGTTATCATCATCTATTGTAAGATATATTAGATATAGACAATACCTAAGAGATAATAATATGATAAATATATTTGGTATGTGTAAAAATAATAATTGTTAGTCCGGGATTTCAAAACACTTCCCATATTTACTAAAATGATTATTGAATTTCATATAATCTTCTCCAAAATAAACCATACAACATGCCATTGGAGCCCCCTTTTTATCTTCTTCTCCATCAGACCAAAACTTTAACCGAGTATCTTTTAAAAAACAAATACCCTTACCATTTTTGAATATCAAATCTTTAAAATGACTTGTGTTTGTAGCTACAGGAATTAAATATATTACTTCTGAGTCATAATCTAGGTGAGCATCCATACCCTTTTCTATCCAATCATATATACGTGTCTTTCTTTCAGTATCTCTTCCATATGGAGGATTAACATATATATTCTTATAATCCCATGATTCCTTTAAACCATCAACTGGTAATTTATATTCATGTGTAGCACAAACAGTTGAATGATCATTAGAACATGGATCTAAATCAACTTGACCAAAAAATTCTTTTACTACATCTGTATATTTAGGTGGAGTATTCCAATCCTTTTTCTTTGATACTGCTTTTCTTCCTGCACTCATAATGGTATATATAAAAGCGATTTTAGCATCCACCTTTTGTTTAATTAATTAATTTTCATATTTTTGGATTATGGGAACAAATATAATTCATAAAAGAAATAGAAATAAAGATGAAATGGTAGAACTTTTTAGACAGTTCCTTAATCGATTATTTATCTATATTAAAAACGAAGGAATATCAGCTAAAGTTAACAATAAAAAATATAAATCATCTGCACAAATTCATAATTTCAATCCCACTACAACTAATTGTGAATTTAAATCAATAAAAGGGAGTAGATATTATCTTTATATCGAGATATTTTCTGGAAATGGAGATGAGGTTATTAAAATCATTAACATAAACTTTTCATCAAAAATTGAAATTAATAGTTCTTGGTATAATATTAGCACCTCATCATCAATTAATATATCGATACCATTAAGCTCATTAAATTATATTAGTAGTGAAAATTTTAAAAAAAATACTAATTACTTTTTCGAAAATTTAAGTAAGAATAAATTAAAAAGACTAAACAAAATGCTTAATGTATATGAAAAGGAAGATATTACAGATAGTAATTTAAATTATATTTTTACTCAACTTAAAAGAAATTTGAATGTTAGATTTGATCAATATGAAATTATAAGTGCAGGTAAACTCTTATCTAAAAGTGAAAAAAGACACAATAGGTTATCACAAATTATTAAAAAAACAAAAAAGGTTAAACTCTCTTAAATTATGGAAAAGGAAGAAATAGAAAATGTAGCAGATGGTTGGCAAAGAAAAAGAACTAATGAATTTAGAGTCAGAAGAAGATTCTCACTTTTTCCTTGGATTGTAGTGTCTGGTTTTAATGGTGATTACCATTGGACTGGAAAATGGTTTAAGTTCGTAAATATTAAAGAACAAAAATGCATAGAGAGGTTTGATAAATTTGATGATGGTTTATCATATAAAAGTTATTGGGGACCTTGGGAAGAAACATGGAGACTTGTTGAGGTATTACCATAAATCTTTAAACTTTCTTGATATAATCAAATATTTTCACTATTTTTACATAAATAACTAATAATAACTAAATAATTAAAACAAATGAAAAATTTACTAATTGTAGGAATCATTGCTCTTATTTTAGGAGGAATTGGATTCGGAATGTATGTCTCATACACAAACACAGAGATCACTAAACGTGAAACAACCCTTGCCCAACAAGAAACATGTGAGGTAAATTATGACAAAATGTTCAAAACTATCTCACAAGTAGCTCAAGTACCTGAGCAGTTTATGAACAAATCTAAAGAAGCTTTCAAAGAAATCTAAAGAAGCTTTCAAAGAAATCTATCCAGAACTTATGGAAGGTCGTTATGGTAATGATAGAGGTGGAGCATTAATGAGTTGGGTACAAGAATCTAATCCTAATTTTGATATGAAAGCATCAGCTTCTCTTTCGAAATTTCCTGAGTAATCATTTGTATCAATTATAAACCCGAATCCATTCTCCATAATTATTTATTTAATATTTATATATACAAAGATAGTAAATTATTCCAATAATCTACTATTAAACTAAAATAAAAGAAAAATGAATAATTTACAATCACTTATAAAAGAAATCAATAAAAGATCATTCGACGAATTTATAAATAAAATACCCATTTTAAGTAAGGGTGGTTTTAAGCGAGTATTGGAGGAATTAAGTACCTCCGAATCAAATGTCGAGAAATTAGAAGATTATGTATTCATATCTATATTAAACACAGATGTAATAGGTGATAATGTTGGATATTTCAAATCTAATAAATCAAATGTTCTTATTCTCAATTTTAATGATATAGAAGAGGATGTTGAAGTTAGTCCAGGAATATTTTCAAGAACTATATCTAATAATCAATCAATGGAAATCATTGAATTTATTAATAGGAATAAAGAGATAATTATAAATGGTAAATGTGTTGTCCATTGTTCAGCAGGAGTTTCTAGATCTGGAGCAGTTGGATTATTTATAAATAACTACTTTTCATTTGATGAGGATCTTTTTCGGTACTTCAATAGTAATATAATCCCAAATAAAACAGTATTAGATGCTCTTATTAGACTTTCTCCAAATGTCACTTAATCTCTGATATTTAGATATATCATTTACAACATATTCCATACCCCCACCATAATCAGATCCCCAAAATGATATAATATTATATCCTTCAATTTTCCCATAATAGGTTAAAATTGGAATAAAGAAATCATTTTTTTTAGTCATTGATATTTTTCTATAATCCTCAGTAGAATTTGTGATGAAATCGTAAACATAATCTATGACACCATCTTCATCTTTATTTAACTGGTACATAGCATCTCCTAATTTACCTTCTTTGAAGTAAGGGGAATATATTTTCTTTAATTTATCTATGAATAATGGCTCATAATCTTCATAATTATAATCCCTTGGTATATTTGGAATTAATAATTCATCAAAAGTGTCTCTGAGTTCATCGAACATATCATTATTAAATTCAATTATATCTTCCATATAAACTATACCATCTACATCCTCTCCATATTGTTCTGCATGATCAAGATCATCAGTCATGAATATATTATCTTCTAATTCCCTACCAGATCCCCTAAAAAGAACTCTATTTTGGGTATAATTCATATAGACTTTAGTTAGGAAGTCCTCATAACTTACACCCATAGCCAAATCAACCAATGATAGTGATTTACTCTCATTCAAATATCCATTAAAATTACTTATAAATTTCATACACTATATATAAAAAAATGAAGATCATTCACTCGAAGTTGGATCATTATCCCTTTCTTCTTGCGTTCTCCTTATATCATACCCTCTTTCTGAGGCATATTCTCTAGAGTTTTCAACTTCACTACTGATTCTTTCATATAACCTTTCCCTTTCTTCAAAATTATTAGTTGAAGTTTCTTTAATAGAACTAATAAATTCATCAAGGTTATATTTCTCTTTAAAATCATCGGAGTAACTTTGACATATAACAGCTTTTTCCCAATCAATATTGTCTTTGAATTCAACTAATTGGTCTTCTGTAAAATCACAGTTAATACTTAAATATGACCAGTTTAACTTATCTTTAAACTTACGTATAAAATCAATTGATAGATCTTCTCTCATTGAAATAGAACTCCAATTTATAGAGTCTGAGAATGGATTATCTAAGTTGGTATCATTATTAATTAAGTTCTCAATTTCACTTCCTTCTAATTGGAAATAATTATATGAACTTAAAGAATCAAAATTAATCAAATCTTTATTCTTAATGATAAACTCAGATGTTAATTTTTGAGTTTTAGATATCCTTATCCAATTTAAATCTTCTTTATATTTTTCCATAAAACTAAAAGGTAAGTCAAATGAATACATCTTATCACCTTTTTCTAAATATGAAGATTCAACATCAAATTTAGATTTTTCAATTAATTCCTCATCAAAATTTTCATCATCAGAGAATAATTCTGTATAGGTTTCAATCCAATTAAGTTTGGTCTTTAGACTCCGTATTCCATTCTCGTCACTTGATTCTTTAATTTTTTCCTCAAGTAACTCTTTCATCTTTTGAAATTTTAATCCTTTATCATTTTCACTCATTATCACAATTTATTTTTATTTATAACATGGAAAAGATATTATCCATCCATGATTTCTCTATCTCATCAGGTGTAATTATATATGATGAAGTTTCATCACCGTTAGTTACCCTTATTTGGAACTTGTCACCCTTTTTAATCACTTCTACACTGTCCATTATATGAAATTTATATCTTTTAGATCGATAACAACTTCCTCATTTCTATCATCAGTTTCATCAAAGAAGAAGTAGAACATAGTAAGTCTAAAATTATCTAAGGTCATTCTTTGTTTATAGATAGTACCATCACTATTATATTCAATAAATGGATATACTTTCCAATGCTCACTTTTTCTAAAAAGAGTCCGTAAATATTCATTCTCATATAATGTATTTTCATCCGTATTAAACATTATGAAACCACTTGATTCTGAATTTTCACTTTTCTTTTTATTATAAAAAAGTTCAATTTTTTCACCACATGGTAAATATTCTAAATAGAATCTAACATCATCACCCAATCTTATACTTGATTCAGAATTAATACCTACTAAAAACTTATCAGAAATCACTTTAAATGATTCATCTGTTCTAGAATTAGTTACCCATTCTTTACCATTCCATTCTTTAGTACCCTCATCACCTTTACTACTTAATAACTCGTCTAGGTTTACCTCTTTTATGAGATCTAATATAATATTATTTCCAGCATAACCATCAGAACCAGACTTTGATTCAATATTATTCTTCTCTTTCTTTTCTTCTTTAATAGATTTTTCTACTTTTTCGATACCTTCTTTAATGGAATATAACCATTCCAATAGATCTTTATTTAATTCTTTATCCATAATTTAATTTAATTTAATTTTAATTATTAATCAAATAGATCTGTTCCATCTACATCATCAATATCTACATCAGAATACTCTTCTCCAAGCTCATCTTCATTTTCCATCTCTTCCATTTCTTGAACAGATTTATATGAGAAGTAATCAGAAATAATTGGTTCTAATGCTTCCAATACTTCTTGAGTAAATACCTTTTCATTATTTAAGTTTTTACCAAATACAGATTTTTCTAAGTGTCTAATATACCAACGAGTACCTCCTGGTTTAAATATCATCTCACCTGTTTCTTTATCAACTTCCATTTTACCTTTAGCAATTCCTACTTTATCGAAATTCTCTGGAGTACAGAAGTGTTCAAGATAATCATATGGGTTACAACCCTTAGTGAAGTCAATAGCGAATTTAATTTTTGATGGTTTAGCAAGTCTATTCTTTTGTGATTTAGCGGTAACTAATACACCACTCTGTCCTAAACTAAGGTCTTTATCTTCATCACCTGTTTTCAATTTAGCTTTTGAAAGCATAAGAATTGTAGATGCTGAATACATTAAACCAGTACCACCTGACATAATTGGTTTAGGGAATAGATCCATACTCATGTATGTATGGTTTGTAACAAGTAATGGAACTTTTAAAAATCCTAAATCAGCATTAATAATTCTGAACAAAGATTTCATTGCTTTTGCTCGTGTCATATCTGCTTTTTCTTTACCTGCTTTTGCATCTTCAACCTCTTTACGAGAAGCAAGTTGACCCGCAGAATCAAGTACTATCATAAACTTATCAAGGTCTGCACCTTTAAGTTTCTTTTCTTTCAACTCACTAAGTAACTGAGTTAACATTATTTTCAAATCCTCAACAGCATTTGTTCTCACAAGTTGCAATTTATCGGGATCAGTATCTATTCCATAGTTTGCCATATCTGACATCTCAATACTAAATTCCGTATCTATATAGATTACCGAATACCCATCTTTTTGAGCTTCCCTACATATGTTATAACATAAGAATGATTTACCCACACCAGACGGTCCAGCAATTGCTGTAATTCTGTTACTTTGGATACCTCCGTTAAATATTGATTTTGAGAATAGTGCATTTAAGACATAAATACCTGTACCTATGAAT
>Ga0307933_1002431_pt1 | contig 12782 bp, 11 predicted proteins | sample OrgLakmetageno88_FD_201811 | JGI IMG/M metagenome (GOLD analysis project Ga0307933, IMG submission 201811) | Saline water microbial communities from Organic Lake, Antarctica - #88 | ecosystem: Environmental > Aquatic > Non-marine Saline and Alkaline > Saline | place: Antarctica: Organic Lake...
GAGTATAAAACTTATACTCAGGCATTGCCTTATTTTGATCGTTTGGACTATGTATCTATGATGGCTCAGGAGCATGCATATTCATTAGCGGTGGAGCAGCTATTGGAGTGTGAGGTGCCACGGAGAGCCCAATATATACGGGTGCTTTTCTGTGAAATAACTCGTATCCTGAATCATTTAATGGCTGTAACCACTCATGCTTTGGATGTGGGGGCCATGACTCCCTTTTTATGGATGTTTGAGGAAAGGGAAAAGCTAATGGAGTTCTATGAAAGGGTATCAGGTGCGCGAATGCATGCAGCTTATATCCGACCTGGTGGGGTGGCTCAGGACCTACCGGTGGGACTTTGTAATGATATTGCCCAATTTATCGGACAGTTCGGTAAGCGTATTGATGAAATGGAAGAGTTGCTGGTTGAGAACCGAATATGGAAGCAACGGCTAGTGGACGTTGGAGTGGTAACAGTGGAAGAAGCTCAGAATTGGGGCTTTAGTGGTGTGATGCTAAGAGGTTCAGGTGTAGCCTGGGACTTACGGCGTGTGCAGCCTTATGAAGTATATGATGAGCTGGAGTTCTCTGTTCCTATTGGTAAGAATGGAGACTGCTATGATAGATTCCTCGTGAGAGTAGAGGAAATGCGACAAAGTTTAAGAATTATGGAGCAGTGTCTTCACCAAATGCCTTCTGGTAACTATAGGGTGGATGATAAAAAAATTTCTCCACCTTCCAGAGGGTTCATGAAGTACTCTATGGAATCTTTGATTCACCATTTTAAGCTTTACAGTGAAGGGTATCAGGTGCCTGCTGGGGAAGCGTACGTAACAGTAGAAGCTCCAAAAGGTGAGTTTGGGGTTTATTTAAAGAGTGATGGTAGCAATAGACCTTATCGGTGTAGAATAAAAGCGCCAGGGTTCCTGCACCTACAAGGGCTGGATTTTATGTCTAAAGGGCATTTAATTGCGGACGTAGTAACCATCATTGGTACTCAAGACATTGTTTTTGGGGAAGTGGACCGATAGGGTCGTGAGAGAAGTGGCGATGTAGTTTAATTAAAGAACGCCTTTAACAATAAAAAAGGAGGTTTAGGTTTGAATCCTAGGGATCGCATATAATAAAGAAGAAAAAAAAAGTTATAACGTAAATGTTGTATTCTCCGTTGGAGCAATTTAAAGTGATAGTGTTAAGGCCTTTGAGCTTTTTGGGATATGATATATCCATTACTAATTCTACAGTATATTTAATATTAGCCTGTTTTTTTTTGTATATAATACTGAAAAGAGGTACTGAGAAAGGACGGTTTGTGCCGGATGGAATGCAGCGGATGGCTGAAGTGATGTACATGCTTATGAATAATTTAGTAAAACAGCAGGCGGGTATACGGGGATTAAAATACTTTCCGGTGCTGATGCTATTGTTTTATTTGATTTTATTCTTAAACTTGTTAGGGTTAACTCCTTTTGCTTTTACATGTACTAGTCAAATTTGTTACACCTTTACTTTAGGATTTTCTATGTTTATCGGTGTAGTAATCATTGGGGTAGTTACTCAGAAGGCAAATTTTGTAAAAAATTTTATACCGGAGACAACAGGGCCTATCGTGCCTCTGTTGATTGTAATTGAGGTGTTCTCTTACTGTATAAGACCGTTTAGTTTATCTATTCGACTTTTTGCTAATATGTTAGCAGGGCACACTCTATTGAACATTTTATCTGGATTCTTTATGTCTTTAATGAAAGTGGATGTATTGTTGGGACTTCTAATGGGTTTCCCAGTGATAGCTATTTGTGTGTTGGAGTTGGGTATTGCGTTTCTACAGGCATACGTTTTTGTGGTGCTGGTGTCAATTTACTTAAAAGAATCATTCTATGGTCACTAATATGACAAAATTTGAAAGCTTGAAAAGTTTAATAACGGTTTATGGAAGTGAAAAAAATGAAAGTTTCATAAACTATAAATTATCCCTATTTAGTTTAGTTTTGGGTGGTGTTTGTTTACTACTTTGGGGTTTATTCGGGGAATTTACTGGTTTTGTTTTGGTTGTAAAATGCCTAGAAGTGGTGCTGTTGGGGCACGTGGTTGTATCACTATTATCAGTAATCAATGACTATGTTTTTGATGTGGTTCTAAAGCAATTATTTAAAGGACTTTGGTTATTGATTTCACTGCGAATGATGGTGGAAGTTTTAATTTTTTAGCAGAGAAGAGGGGTAAAGAGAAGGATCCTTAGCTCAATGGAGAGAGCAATAGTCTTCTAAACTATAGGTTATAGGTTCGAATCCTATAGGATCTGTATAATGAGGTTAATAAGCATTAAAAATGAAAAAATGGTAGAAGTAGAAGTGAACAATAGAAAAATTGTAGTGGAAGAAGGATGGCCTCTTATTGAGGTTTGCCGGGAAGCTGGGGTAGAAATCCCAAGGTTCTGCTATCATGAGAGCTTAGGAATAGCCGGAAATTGCCGTATGTGTCTAGTGGAGGTGGAGAGATCCCTGAAGCCGGTGGCATCCTGTGCAATGCCGGTGGCAGCTGGTATGAAAATTCATACAGAAAGTCTTTTAGTTAAAAAGGCCCGAGAGGGTATAATGGAATTCCTATTGGCTAACCATCCATTGGACTGCCCTATTTGTGATCAGGGGGGAGAATGTGATCTACAGGATCAAGCAATGGTGTTTGGAAATGATAGAGGACGTTTCTATGAAGAGAAGCGGGCTGTAGTGGATAAGGATTGTGGTCCTTTGGTAAAGACTGTAATGACTCGTTGTATACACTGTACTCGTTGCGTGAGATTTATGTCCGAGGTGGCAGGAACTAATGAGTTAGGAGTTATGGGGCGGGGAAATAGTATGGAAATAGGAGGATATCTCCAAAGTGTACTAACGTCAGAAGTGTCTGGGAACGTAATAGACCTTTGCCCTGTGGGGGCTTTAACATCGAAGCCATATGCTTTCAAGGCTCGACCTTGGGAGCTACGGGCGATAGAGTCTATTGATGTTTTTGATAGTATGGGGTCTCATGTGCGGCTTGAGGTACGAGGTAATGAATTACTGCGTGTTCTACCGCTGGTAAACGATGAGATAAACCAAAACTGGATCACTGATAAAACTCGTTTTGCTTTTGATGGGCTGCGATATCAAAGACTTACTCACCCTATGGTGAAAGTGGATGGGTATCTGACTGAGAGCAGCTGGTTAAAAACGGTAAATCGAGTAGTGCGATTGCTTCACGAGGACAATAGTTCTCTAGACGTAGCAGTAGGTAACTTTGTGGATATGGAAAGTATGATGCTGGTTCGGGAGCTTATAAATGAGTTAGGATACGGACGAATCAGTGGTCAAGCCAATGTATCCGCAATGGATACCGATTGTAGTAAGCACTACCTTTGCAATACCCCTTTAAGTCGAGTAGAAGAAGGAGATGTATGCCTACTGGTGGGTATAAATATTCGAGTAGAGTTGCCTCTATTGGCGGTAAGGCTGCGTGGAGCTCAGCGAGAGTTTGGACTGGAGCTGTATCGTATTGGGGGAGTAGGAGAGTACTACCTTGATGTGGCCACTGTTGGAACCACTCGAGAGACTTGGTTACGGGTGCTAGAGGGAAGACATTGGGTTTGTAGTAAACTGGCTTCTGCAGAGAAACCAATGGTATTCTTAGGGGGTGAAACTTTGAGTACCGATGGTACATTGAGTTTATCGCCGCTGTTAACTGAGTTAAAGAGATGTTTACATATAACATCGGATGATTGGGACGGACGGAACGTTGTTTATTTAGGAGCGAGTCACGGAGCACTTAATGAATTAGGGATTGGTAGCTATGTACCTCAGGAGGGTACAGAGAATAGCGTACTATATGCTCTTGGCGCGGATGACTTAGAGATAGCTGCCAAGTATAAAGCGGTTATATATCAAGGGCATCACGGTGACAGCACTGTGGAAATAGCTGATATAGTGCTACCGGGTACTTCATATATTGAGAAGGAAGGTACTTATGTGAATTTAGAAGGTCGGTGGCAGGAAACAAGAATGGCGGTGGCACCGGTGGGAGAGATGCGTAATGACTGGACAATTCTTCGTGTGCTTTTAGAAAAATTAGTGGAGTATAAATGTAATTTTGGTGACACAGTGGACGCCGTACGGGAGCGACTATCAGAGATAGCACCTGCTCGTAAGGACGCCCATAATGGCTCTATTGAAGTTAATGTGGAAGGTCTTAAAGGGGTTTACAGTCTGGGAGGTTTCAATAATGTTGTAAGCAATTACTACGGGGCAGATAGCATTAGTCGGGCATCGAAAATAATGAGATCGTCAGCGGAGCGTTTAAATAGAAAAGAAAAGATTTGTAGATAATGAGCGTATTTGATGTGATAATAGCGGTATGCTGTGGGTTGCTACGTATTTTAGTGGTGGTGTTGCCGCTATTAATAGCCGTAGCCTTTTCCACACTAGTGGAGCGTAAAGTGATTGGAGGTATTCAGAGGCGTCGTGGGCCCAATGTGGTGGGTCTTTTCGGTATTCTGCAGCCTTTTGCTGATGCTGCAAAACTAATTTTTAAAGAAACGGTGATACCTAGTAGGGCTAATCGAATAATATTTTTGGTGGCCCCTGTGATTACTTTAATGTTAAGCTTAATGAGTTGGGGTGCGATGCCTCTAATGGAAGGTGTAGTTTTAGCGGATATTAATGTGGGACTTCTTTATATTTTTGCGATGTCCAGTTTGGGAGTTTATGGTATTATTACATCGGGATGGTCTAGTAACTCCCGATATGCCTTTTTGGGTGCTCTTCGGTCAGCGGCTCAAATGGTTTCCTATGAGGTAAGTATCGGATTAATCGTGATTAATGTGCTTATGTGTGCAGGTACTATGAATTTAACAGGGGTGGTGCTTGCTCAAGAGAATATTTGGTTTGGAATTCCCCTTTTTTTTATAATGGGGTTATTTTTCATTTCGGTATTAGCTGAAACGAATCGTGCTCCTTTTGATCTACCTGAAGCAGAAGCGGAATTGGTGGCAGGTTATTTTGTGGAGTATTCCTCTATGTCGTTTGCTTTATTTTTTATTGCTGAATACGGTAGTATGCTATTAATGAGTACATTGACTGCCCTTTTATTTATGGGGGGATGGAATGGTCTTTTCAGTGGTGCCCTATGGTTATCCATTAAGGCTTCTTTTGTGCTATTCGGATTAATTTGGGTAAGGGCGGCCTTTCCTAGGTATAGGTATGATCAGCTAATGCGGTTAGGGTGGAAAGTGTTCTTGCCCCTATCGTTGGCGTGGGTTATGTTTATGTCGGGTTTGTTACTGCTATTGAATGTGGCATTTTAAAGAAAAGTAAGAGTATACTAAAAGGTAAAATAAATAATAAAAAATAAAATGACGTTTTTAGAGGGTTTGATATTGCTGCCGTTATTGTTGGCCGCCTATGTTGCGGTGGTGCCAAAAAAGCATGTGGTGCACATGAAGGTGGTGGCGCTTTATGGCTTTTTTGCTATTTTTATATTAACTTTGTTGTTGTGGACGAAGTTTGATAGTGGAGCGGTGGGGTTTCAGTTTTCTTCGGAAAGGGAGCTGCTTAGCAGTTTAAATTTATATTATTCCATAGGTATTGATGGGATTTCATTATTTTTGGTTATTCTGACAGGACTGCTTTTTCCGCTCTGTCTATTATGTAGTTGGACCACTGTGACCTATCGGGTAAAAGAGTATATTTTGGTGCTATGTGTGCTAGAGTTTATGCTTTTTAACGTTTTTGTTGTGCTGGATCTGCTGTTGTTCTATGTATTTTTTGAGAGTGTGCTAATTCCGATGTTTTTAATTATAGGTATCTGGGGTTCGCGAGAGCGTAGGATACATGCTGCTTATCAGTTCTTCTTTTATACTCTTTTAGGATCATTGCTAATGCTATTAGCAATTCTATTAGTGTACTTTGAAGCGGGAACAACTAACTTGCATGGGCTTTTGACTACAGAGTTTAGCCGTAATAGGGAGCTAATCATTTGGTTTGCGTTCTTTTTTAGTTTTGCGGTGAAGGTGCCTATGGTGCCGGTGCACATCTGGCTTCCGGAGGCCCATGTGGAGGCTCCAACGGCGGGATCAGTAATTTTGGCAGGAATTCTGTTGAAAATGGGTACATATGGGTTGATTAGGTTCTCTTTACCAATGATGCCTATGGGTACAGTTTACTTTGCTCCTCTAGTTTATATGTTAAGTATTGTGAGTATTATTTATTCTTCTTGTACAACCATTAGGCAAGTGGATTTAAAAAAAATAATTGCTTACTCTTCGGTGGCTCATATGAATTTTGTAACAATTGGAATTATGTGTCATAACATAGCGGGAATAGAGGGAAGTATATATATGATGCTGGGGCATGGTGTAGTTTCTAGTGCCCTTTTCCTTTGTGTAGGAGGGTTGTATGAACGTTACCATACTCGAGTTATTAGTTACTATGGGGGGTTAATTTATGGTATGCCCCTATTTGGAATAATATTCTTAGTGTTTACTTTAGCAAACATTAGTTTTCCAGGAACAAGTAATTTTGTGGGAGAGTTTTTAATATTGCTGGGTACGTGTGGACGAAGTTTTGTGGTGGTCTTCTTGGCCTCTATAGGTGTAATCCTTGGTGCTGTCTATGCTATTTGGCTATATAACCGAGTAATGTTTGGTGAGCTAAAAAAGGATCCGTCAGGGAACTATCCTTTGACAAAATTCTGTGATGTGAACAGACGAGAGTTTTGGACTTATTTGCCGCTGGTGGTTATGGTTTTTGTGATGGGTATTTATCCATCGCTGCTGCTAGAGACAATGCATGTGTCTGTGGGAGAGGTTCTTTCTTACAGATGGCAATAGAGAAGGGAGAAGAATGCATAGCTCAGCAGGTAGAGCATTGGATTGTTAGTCCAGGGGTCCTGGGTTCGAGCCCCAGTGCATTCGGTGTCCAGTAGTATAGTAAATTGGACGATAGTGGTGAGAACGTATAATAAATAAGGATAAGATCAAATGGTAGAATATTTACAATTATTTTTAGAGAGAGATTTTTGGCTAATGATACCGGAAGCGTATCTTTGCAGTGCTGTAATTTTATTAACTCTGTTAGGAGTTTTTTTCGGAAAAAGTGCCCTTTCCACCGGAAGAAAAGTGGTGGAGGTGGTGCTATTAATGGGGGTGTTTGCCCTTCTTTGGGGTGCATTACTATATGGGAATCAATGGGGGCTTAACTGTTATGCTTTGGATTTTCAAGTGAAAAAGGATAGCCTAAGCCTTTTTTTTGCTTTAATGGTAATGCTGTCCACAGCTGCGATACTATGGTTGGGGCGGGACTACCTTAAAAAGGACTCAGTGGATGACTTTGAGTACGTGCTGCTAGTACTATTGGCGGTAATAGGACTTTTGGTTATGGTGACCTGCAATGACCTACTGGTAATCTATTTGGGTATAGAACTACAAAGTTTATGCCTTTATGTGTTGGCGTGTCTTAAGCGACATTCCCGTTATTCCACTGAGGCAGGATTAAAGTATTTTATATTGGGAGCTTTTTCTTCCTGTATTTTACTATTTGGTATGTCTCTTTTTTACGGGTTCACAGGAATAACAAATTTAAGCGATATGGAATTCCTACTTTGCAATTATCAAGGGGCTCTGCTGGAGTCTAAGGGGTTCCTATTGGGGCTTCTATTAATAGCAATAGGGCTAATATTTAAAGCGGGAGGAGTTCCATTTCATGTGTGGTTGCCGGACGTGTACGCAGGATCTCCAACTTTTGTGACAAGCTTTTTTGCAGTAGTGCCAAAAATTGCTGTGTTTGCACTTATGATTAAAATGGGTGCTGTGATTAGTATGGTGGAAGGGGTTGACGTGCTATTGCTTTATAGTGGACTTCTTTCTCTTTTAGTTGGAAGTCTTGGAGGAATTTATCAAACAACTATTAAACGGTTGGTAGCCTATAGTGCCATTGGTCATACAGGATTTGTTTTACTTGCTCTTTATGTAGGAGGTATAGATGGAACAGTAGCGGTTTGTTTATATGTACTAATTTATGTCTTTATGCTAATTAACTTTTTTGGTGTAATTCTTTCATTACGACGACAGTCAGATGGGGGTAGTGTAAGGCTTTTAGGGAGTTTACATGAAGTATATAGAAGTAATACCATGATGGGGATGTGGTTATGTTTACTTCTATTTTCAATGGCCGGTATACCGCCTTTAGCAGGGTTTTATAGTAAGCTTTATGTATTTTTTGTAATGATAAAAGACGAGTTGTTTTTTACAAGTATTATTGCAGTATTTTTGAGTGTACTAGGGGCTGTTTATTATCTTCGATTAATTCGAATATTGTTTTTTAATGCTAGCCGTAAATGGGGTTTCTACGAGGACGTTTCTCGGGGAAATAGTTATGGTATCGTGTACAGTGGGTTATTTATAGTATTATTCTGCGTGTATTCTATGCCGATTTTGGTGGGGTTAAATGAATTGGTGCTGATGTATTATTTATAAAAAAGAAAAAGATATTTTTAAGAAGTATGGGGGTATTAATACGACTGGAGCGGGGCAAAAGAAAAGGAGGGAGTAATATGTCCTCCTTTGACCTGGTGGTACGAGGTAAAAGAGGGACTAGAGGGAGCCTTCTAGAGACCATCGGTAGCCGCCGGCTATTTGGGCCGTATAAAGTTTTCTATGTGCGGAAGGAGCGGTTAGCTTATTGGTTAGATAAAGGGGCCGTTTGCAGTAAACGAGTAGCTAAAGAGTTAATGAAATATGGTGTCAGCCGAGGATAAAAAAAAAAGAATTGTTGGGGGAGACTCCGTGTGGGTACGATATCGTGATAAGATTGGGAGTGTGCGATATAAAAATTTTAGGGGAGTTTGCCTGAGCAGTAGAAAAAAAGGAAATGAGAGCACTATTGTTGTGCGGAATATTATAGGAGGAGTAGGAGTGGAGTACGGGTTCCATACCGGTTCTAGAATGATTTATGATTTCAAGAAGGTTAGTGAAAAGCGTAAACGAGGGGGGAGAGTGAAGCGGTATGATTTGCGGAAGGCGTAGAAGAATAAAAGACCATAAAAAAAATAAAAATAAAAATATTAATTAAAATGTCAGAACAAAAACATTTATATCATTTGGTGGATCCAAGTCCTTGGCCTATGTTTACGGCGGGAGCAGGAACAGTAACTTTAATTGGAGGGGTTATGTATATGCATTCAGTTACAAATGGATTCTTTGTATTACTGTTTGGTATGCTCTCAACATGCTTTATTGTAGGGCTATGGTGGAGAGATGTTATTAGAGAAGGTACCTATGAGGGTCATCACACAAGTGTGGTACAGCGAGGTCTTCGTTATGGTATGTTATTATTTATCATATCTGAGGTAATGTTCTTTGCAGCGTTCTTTTGGGCGTTTTTTCACTCAAGTCTAGTACCAACAATTGAGATTGGAGCGATATGGCCTCCGGCAGGTATTGAGCCTTTCAATCCTTGGGCGGTTCCTTTTTTGAACACTGTAATTCTTTTAACATCGGGAGCAACTATCACATGGGCTCACCATGCGATTTTAGCCGGTAAGCGGGATCAAGCTCTATTGGGGCTGGAGTGCACTATTGGTTTAGCTTTGGCATTTACTGCCTTTCAGGTTTTTGAATATCTAGAGGCTAGTTTCACAATTACAGATGGAATTTATGGTTCCACTTTCTTTATGGCCACAGGATTCCATGGTTTCCACGTTATTATCGGTACAATCTTCATTATCGTAGGGTTGTTTAGAGTTTATTACTATCAATTAACTCGGGAACATCACTTTGGCTTTGAGGCTGCTGCTTGGTATTGGCATTTCGTTGACGTTGTGTGGTTATTCTTATTTACAGTGGTATACTGGTGGGGAAGCTATTAATAAAGGATAAAGTAATATGGGGGTAAAAAGACCTATATCGCCGTTTTTAACGGTGTATAAGCCGGAGATTACAAGCGTATTCTCTATATTTGAGCGTATAACAGGTTTAGTGCTGGTGGGAGCTCTTTTTTTTGGGGTAATCCTATTGAAGCTGGAGTCTATGCTATTGTCCCAGTATTGGTGCTATTCCCTTTGCTACGCGATATTTAAAGGCTCTTTAGGGAGCCTTTTTACTGGAACGTTATTGCTTTTTGTGTTGCTATGTACAGTGTATCACACGGTTTTCGGTGCAAGATACATTTACTGGGAGCGAGCAGTATCACAGTTAACTATTGAATCTATTAAAGAGACAACATTGCCAATGTTAGGTGGTGTAATAGCCATTACATTGGTTATTTGGCTTTTAATCTAGAGGATAATTAAAAAAAAAAGGTTAATAGGTATGGTGGAATTGGTAGACACAGTGGTTTTAGGTGCCACCGGCTTCGGCTGTACGGGTTCGAGTCCCGTTACCTATAAAGAGTGGGAGAACTCAAAAGAAATTATATGACATCTACGAAATGTCAATACCAAGTAATAGCTGAAGGTAAAACTAAAAGGCTTCGGTGTCCGGGTTATAATCCCGTTACTGATAGGTTTAAGGGATGCATAGCTCAGTAGGTAGAGCGTTGGATTTTTAGTCCAGGGGTCCTGGGTTCGAGCCCCAGTGCATTCAAAAGGTGGACTAGGTAACATAATGGTAATGTAGGGCATTGCAAATGCCAAAATATTGGTTCGATTCCAATCCTAGTCTGAATAATGGAGGGCGCGTAGTTCAGTGGTAGAATGTGTGTTTTGCATACACAAGGTCATCGGTTCGATCCCGATCGTGTCCATTATAATATTTGGATCCTTAGCTCAATGGTTAGAGCAACAGTTTTCGAGACTGTAGGTTATAGGTTCGAGTCCTATAGGATCCTGAAATTGGAACCCCAGCTAAGATTAATCTAGTGGGGTAAAGTAAAAAAAAATTGAGCGTTTAGTTGATTAGATGATGATGAAAAAAAGGCGGATGTAGTTCAAAGGTAAGAATACCAGTCTGTGGTCCTGGAGATTGTGGGTTCAAGTCCCAGCTTCCGCCGAAAGAGAGTCATAGATAACTAAAAAGAAAGTGTATTTAGAGGAGGCCTAGGGAAGACATAAAGGGGCGTTAAAAGTTACGAAAAGAAGTAGGGAGCGCAGAAAGAGCAGTGATCTACTTGTATCCCATGGGAGTAATTCCTGGAAAAGAAAACGAAAACGTAGTGAAGTGAAACATCTCAGTAACTATAGGAAAAGTAATCAACCGAGATTCTGTGAGTAGTGGTGAGCGAAAATGGAAGAGGCAATGGTAGAGAATAGAAATAAACCTGAAGTCCATAGAGGGTAATAAAGTCCCGTAAGGAATAGAGTAAATTTTCTACTTAGAGTAGGGCGGAGCACGAGTAAGTCTGTCTGAAGATAGGGGGACCACCACTCTAAGCCAAAATATATGTCTTCACCGATGGTGAGTAAGTACTGTAAAGGAAAGGTTGAAAAGTGCACCGAAGTGTGCGATGAAAAATGAAACTAGATACATAAAAGCAGTTGGAGCCCCCTTTAGGGGGTGACAGCGTACCTTTTGCATAAGGGGCCAGCGAGTTATTCTATTTAGCAAGCTTAAGAAGGTAGGCGCAGCGAAAGCGAGTCTGAATAGGGCGAATCAGTTAAATGGGATAGACCCGAAGCCAAGTGAGCTAATCATGGACAGGCTGAAGATGATGTAAAAGTTATTGGAGGGCCGAACCCGTGTCTGTAGCAAGAGACTGGGATGAGCTGTGATTAGGGGTGAAAGGCCAATCAAACTTGGTGATAGCTGGTTTTCCGCGAAATATATTGAAGTATAGTGTCATTAGGTAGCCACCGGGGGTAGAGTTACTTGTTAGGTGCGGGGGGAGGGATCCTTACTAAATCTAGTGAAACTACGAATACCGGTGGTGGTATAATGGCAATCAGACTGCGGGTGAGAAGGTCCGTAGTCGAGAGGGAAAAAGCCCAGACCATAAGCTAAGGTCCCCAAATTATGATCAAGTGATAAAGGAGACGATGAATAATGACCATTAGGAGGTGGGGTTGGAAGCGGCCATCCTATAATGAAAGCGTAACAGCTCACTAATGTAGTTCAATTGTTTCCGAAGATGTATAGGGACTGCAATCATATACCGAAGCTATGGATTATAATTAATGGTAGCGGAACGTTCTGTAAGCTGAAGAATGTGGTTTGTGAGAACCACGGGAGGTATCAGAAGTGAGAATGCTGGCATGAGTAGCGATAAACAATGTTAGAAGCATTGTCGCCGAAAGTTTAAGGTTTTCTATGTAATGTAAGACAGCATAGAGTTAGGCGGCCCCTAAGGTGAAGATGAAAATCGAAGCTGATGGGTAAATACATTAATAATTGTAACGCAAAGTAGTCAGTGACGTGGGTATATCCTTTCCGTGTTTATTTACCGGATTAAGATGGGGAGGATATTCCTTTCAGGAAAAAGCTATATTTGTAGAACCGTACTAAAACCGACACAGGTAAATGGGTAGAGTATACTCAGGCGATTGAAAGAACGATGTTGAAGGAACTCGGCAAAATGACTCTGTAACTTCGGGAGAAAGAGTGCCACGTGTAAAAAGCGTGGCGGCACAGAATTGGGGGTGGCGACTGTTTAATAAAAACACAGGACTCTGCTAAATCGTAAGATGATGTATAGGGTCTGACACCTGCCCGGTGCTGTAAGGTGAAGAGGAGGGGTGTAAAAGCCCTGAATTGAAGTCACAGTAAACGGCGGCTGTAACTATAACGGTCCTAAGGTAGCGAAATTCCTTGTCGGGTAAGTTCCGACCTGCATGAATG
>Ga0307933_1002436_pt1 | contig 12771 bp, 9 predicted proteins | sample OrgLakmetageno88_FD_201811 | JGI IMG/M metagenome (GOLD analysis project Ga0307933, IMG submission 201811) | Saline water microbial communities from Organic Lake, Antarctica - #88 | ecosystem: Environmental > Aquatic > Non-marine Saline and Alkaline > Saline | place: Antarctica: Organic Lake...
AGAAAACCGGGCGCCAGTCCGGTACCGCAGAACCCCTAGGTGCTGACCAGTTGACCAGCCCTCTGCACTGGGGCCAGGTGCTGGAACCCCTGGTGGCCGAGCATTACGCCCGCCACACCGGCCATCGAGTTCAGCGAGTCAACGCCATTCTGCAGCACGTTGACCACCCCTGGATGATGGCCAACCTGGATCGGGAAATCATCAGCAACGACGAAGTGCAGATCCTGGAGTGTAAAACCGCCGGCATTCACGGTGCCCGACTGTGGAAGGACGGCGTACCGGAATACGTGCAGCTGCAGGTGATGCACCAGTTGGCGGTGACCGGCCAAAAAGCCGCCGATGTGGCGGTGCTGTTGGGTGGTCATGAGCTGCAGATCCACCGCATCGAACGGGATGAGGCGATGATTGAGCAGCTGGTTGCCCTGGAACGCCAGTTCTGGGACCACGTGGAAAACGACACACCACCGCCGGCCGATGGTTCTGATTCGGCGGACACGGCGTTACGGGCGCTGTTCGCCCGCGACAACGGCGACGTGGTGGATTTCAGTGAGGATGCCACTCTGAGCCAGGTCTTTGCGGATTTACAAATCACCCGGAAGGTTCTGGACAACGCCAAGAAAGACGAAGTGCGCCTCCGTCACCGACTGCAGCAGGCCATGGGTCATGCCACCCAGGCCAACTTCCCAAGCGGCCGCATTACTTGGAAACAAAGCCAGCCCAGCACCCGTTTGGATGGCAAAGCGCTGCAGCAGGATCACCCGGAACTGTGCGCCCGATACCTGACGTCGGTAGCGGGGTCACGGCGCTTCCTGATGCGGTCTTAACAAAACCACACCTACTCATTAGCAAGCGCAACCATGCGTCCCAGAACGGCTCTCAGGCCGTCCTGGGCGCGTCGACGCAAGGAGCTCTAACATGTTGAAAGGATTGGCTATTACCCCACCCATTCTGGGGCGGATTACCATCGGCAAGGTGGTCGAAAGCAACGGCAAGCGCCTGCCTCAAAAAGACGATCAATTCACGCTCACCTCACAACTTCAAACCAAGGAGGGCTGGATACGCCACCCCCTGGACGAGCAACTCAGAGCCGAGCAAGAAGGCAAACTTCGACAGATCCCCATTCGCCTGCTGTTCAACGAGACCGATCTCAACCTGCGCGCCGAGTACGCGCTGTTTGATCGTCAAACGGCCCGTCCCTTATGCGTAGGCGACGGAGAAACCTGCAAACGCCGCACCCGAGAGGGTATGGAAACATTGCCTTGCCCCTCACCCGACGCGTGCCCGCTGGCCCAGGGCGGAGCCTGCAAGCCCTATGGCCGCTTGAATGTACTGATTGGGGATGACGACCCGCTGGGGAGTTTTATCTTCCGCACCACCGGCTTTAACTCGATTCGTACCTTGGCGGCACGACTGGCTTACTTCAAAGCGATCTCTGGCAATCGCTTGGCCTGCATGCCCTTGGAGCTGCGCCTACGCGGTAAGTCCACACGCCAGAGCCGGGGCACGCCGATCTTTTACGTGGACATCACCCTGCGCGAGGGCTGGACGCTGGATGAAACCCTGGCGGAAACCCAGCGCCTGGATGAGCAACGCCAGGCCATCGGCTTTGATCAAAAAGCCCTGGATCGCGCGGCGAAGGCGGGCTTTGCCAATGGGGCGTTTGAAGACAGCGCCGAGGAATCCATTGACGTGGTGGAGGAGTTCTACCCCGACGCGCCGGATCACCCACCGGGCCAGGCAGAGTTGAATGCGCCGGTGACGTTGGCCGACAAGCTGCAGGCTAAAAGTCAGCAAGGGCAGGGCAGTGCCTCTCAGCAGGTGATCGATCAAAAGGAGTCTGAAACCAACACCGATCCATCGTCATCTGAAACTCAGCATTCCCCACAACGCCAAGCCAAGCGAGCCTGAACCCCTTTCCCAGCGCTCTCTTTATTTTCAACCAACAACCCCATTGCACCAACGCTGCCCGCTGCCTTTAAGGCGCGGGCCGCTATGCCGTGGTTTATTCCAGGAGATTTCCCATGCGTATTCTCACTCACGATCAATTACACCGTACCGCGCCTGCCATCTTTGCCAACGAGCCGGACCAGGCCGTGTCTGACCGTTATGGCTTTGTGCCTACGATTAACGTAGTCGATGCCCTGCAAGCCGAAGGCTGGTATCCGGTGCGGGCGCAACAAACCAACGTCCGCCAAGCCGAGCGCCAAAGTGTCGCACGCCACCTGATTCGCTTTCGCCAAGACCCCGATCGACAGATTGCGGTGGGGGACAGCGTCACCGAACTGGTGCTCACCAACAGCCACGACCGTTCCTCGGCTTACCAACTCGATCTGGGGCTGTTCCGGCTGGTGTGCCTCAACGGGATGGTCACGCCGGTGGGCGATGTTGGCGGCATTCGCGTGCGCCACGGCAAACAAATTGTTGACGAGATTCTGGAGGGCTCGATTGCCCTGAGCCACCAGGTCCCTCGCATTGCCGGGGGTGTCGAGGCGTTTCAGTCCACGTTGATCAGCCGCGGTGAGGCTCAGATGTTTGCCGAAGCCGCGCTTTCGCTGCGCTACGGCGACGACTGGCCGCAGGCAAGCCCGATACAACCGGAGGACATCCTCCAAGCCCGGCGCAGCGAGGACGCCAATGGCTCGCTGTGGAGTGTGTTCAACCGCACCCAGGAAAACCTGTTCAAGGGCGGGCTGCGTGGTCGCTCCCAATCTGGTCGCGCCACCCGCACCCGAGCTATTAACAGTGTGTCCGAGGACGTCCGGCTCAACCGCGCGCTGTGGAAACTCACCGAGCGCTTTGCCGAACTCAAGGGCGCTACCGTCGCCGCCTAAGCCACTCACCCAAACAATGGAATAATCCCATGAACGCCCCAAAACTGATTGCCGGGGAAGAACCCGGCACCTACCGGGTCGAAGGCGATGTCACCGATGCCCAGTTGTTACACCTGGCCAAATTACTGGCCCGCCGTAAATTGCGTAAAGGCAGCAAGATGACGGAGCCGGACAAAGTGAACCGCTGCTTGCAAACACTGTTATTGGATTACCCTTACGAAGTCTTTGGCACCCTGTTGCTGGACAACCGTCACCGGGTCATTGCCTTTGATGAATTGTTTCGCGGCACCATTGACGGTGCGGCCGTGTACCCACGGGAAGTGATCAAACACGCCATTGCCCACAACGCCGCTGCGGTGATCCTAGTTCACAACCACCCCAGTGGCGACCCCGAACCCAGTGACGCGGACAAGCGACTGACCCAGCGGTTGAAAGAAGCCTTGGGCCTGGTGGACATTCGGGTGCTGGATCATGTGGTTGTCGGCTATGAAGGCTACACCTCGTTTGCTGAACGCGGATGGCTGTAAGATCACCGTTATCATTAACGCGAATACCTTCCTGCCTCACGCCTGTCTTGATCGGCAGCGTGGGGTGGGGCTTTTGCGTCGATCTTTTTTTTTGGACGTAGCCGGTAGATAGCATGAGCGGGAAGAGCGTTTGCGCGTGCGAGTGAACGTTGAGCCGTGTGTATTGTGGTAAAGTAAGGGCATTGAAACAGGAGTCAGCATGAGCGATCAAAACGATAGCCGCCGCGCCGATCACGACAGTCCGTGGAAGATGGCGCTGGAGGTGTATTTCGAAGAATTTTTGGGTTTATTGTTTCCAGCGATCAACGCGCAGGTGGATTGGTCAAAGGGTTACAGCTTTCTTGATAATGAATTGCAACAGATTACGGTCGATGCCGAAAGCGGCAGGCGCTATGCTGACAAGCTCATCAAAGTGTACGCCCATGACGGCAGTGAAACCTGGGTGCTGATCCACGTTGAAGTGCAGGGTGAGCCAGAAGAAGCCTTTGCCGAGCGCATGTTTACCTATCAGTATCGGCTACGCGATCGCTACGGAATGGACGTGGTCAGCCTAGCGGTACTGGCCGACACACGTAAGAGTTTCCGGCCTACCACTTTCCACTATGAACGCTGGGGCTGTGAACTGACATTTACCTTCCCCACGGCTAAACTGATGGACTGGGAAGCGCGCTGGGCGGAACTGGAAGCCAGCGACAACGTGTTTGCATTGGTGGTCATGGCCCAGATCCAGGCCAAGCGGGTGAAGAACGACGCCACGCGCAAAGACACCAAGGTGGCCCTGATACGACTGCTGTATGAACGGGGCTATGGTCGAGAACAGATTTTACGACTGTTTAATATTATTGATTGGATGATCCAGTTACCAAAAAATCTGGATCCCGAATTTGCACAGGCGGTCTACGCCATACAGGAGGAAAAACACATGCCTTATGTCAACACGATCGAGCGTCTGGGTATTGAGAAAGGGCGCCAGGAAGGACGTCAGGAAGGGCGTCAGGAAGGGCGTCAGGAAGGCCGCCAGGAAGCTGAGCAGCGCGCGTTGGAAGAAAAGCACGAAACCGTGCACCACCTTCTTTTTTTTGGTGTGCTCACTAACGATCAGATTGCTAAGGCGACGGGGTTATCGGTTGACGAAATTGCGAAGCTGCGAATTGAAGACAAGCACTGACGCTGTTTCGGTAACCGTCAGATGCAATAAGGGCAGCTTTTGGGCTGCCCTTATTTTTTGCCCTGAGTTTAGGGTTGCTGTGTCAGGATGAGTGTAACGGGTCTCAGGCTGCCACAAGGGATGCCCCAGAATCCAGAGTGACACCTATCAGGTAGTGCTCGCCAAGCGAGCCAGTGGCACGACAGAGCTTGCTGTGTTGGCAGCGGCTACCAGGGATTCCTGGCTCAAGTGGCTGTAGCGTTGTGTGGTTTTCACCTGGGTATGCCCCAGAATCTTCTGGACTTCATATAGGCTTCGTCCACTGTTAATCAAGGCACTGGCGAAGGAGTGGCGCAGGTCGTGAATGCGAAGATCCGACAAACCGGCTTTTTTGCGTGCAGTGTCCCAGGCGGTAAAAATGTGTTTGTAGGGTTTGCCGGTCTTTGGGTTGGCAAAGGCATAGTTGCTGCCTGGTACCCGAGGGATGCTACCCAATAACCGAATGGCACCATCTGATAGCGGTACATGGCGAGTCTGACCACTTTTGTTGAAGTGGATCGTCCATATTCGACGCTCCAGGTCAAAGTCTTTCCACTGAGCTTGTTGTACTTCATTCTTTCGAGCACCGGTTAGAAGGAGCATTGAAATAATGTATTTGAGTCGATCAGCCGCCGATTCATCCAGTGCTTTGAACAGCCGTTGAGCTTCTTCCGCTGTGAGATAGCGTTCCCGTTTGTTGTTCTCAAGGAACAGTTCAATGCCCTGTGTTGGGTTCCGGCTGATGCCTTCCACTTCCCATTTCAACGCACAGTTGAATATGTACCGGCAAAGGATGATGACGCGGTTGGTGGATCCAGGCTTATGGGTTTCTTTGTGTTTGCTGAACAGCTCCACCATGTGGCGCCGTGTGATTTGATCCAAGTAAAGGCTTCCTATAAGCGGCAGGACATGGTTTCGCAACAGGCATTCGTCGGTTCCCCAGCTACGCTTGTAGCTTTTGATGTGCTCCATGTATAAGGATGCCACGAACTCGGCAAAGGTTGGCACATTCTTGAGTGCTAGGCGCTTCTCGAACGGATCGATGCCAGCTGCGACTTGGGACAGTGCATCTTGCGCGAACACACGGGCATCAGCCAGCTTGATTACACTGGCTTGACCAATCTTGCGCTCAACGAGCTTCCCTCGTGCACAGCGGTACCTCACGTAGAACGTTTTTTGACCGGATTTGAGCACTTTGAGGGATAATCCGGTGATTTTGGTATCGTAGTAGTCTACGCGCGGCTTACCTGCAGGGCATTCTGCGTTATGATCTACGAAGTGCTGAGTGAGGAGTTCTTTTGGCATATTTGAGTCACCTTCAATTTATTAAAGTTTGTAATATGATTAAACGAGCTTATATCGGATCACAAATGATCTTAACTGAAAGCTGCAGGGAGTCAAGAGCTCATGTATGAAAGTACCCGCCTGGCTTTCGCCCTCAGAATGGGCAGGGCTGCCCTAGGCGTGAATCAACAGACGCTTGCGGACCTTATTGGCGTGAGCAAGGCCGTTGTCACCCGTAACGAAAGGCCGGACATGGCCATGCGGGCTGACACCCTGGTTCGACTCATGTATGTCATGAGGCAGCGCCGGATCGACCTAGACATCTTTTCGACACTGGACTCGGTGGTGTTTTATACAGACCAGGGGAATTTTCAAGCGATTGCTTTGCGGGTGACCCGGGCGGCACTTGGTCTTAGCCAGCAAGAGCTTGGAGACCTGGTGGGCGTGAGCAAGTCTGTGATCGCCAGAGGTGAGAAAGATGACGGGGATCTAAAATCGAGTGTAATGACAGGTATCACCCAGGCGGCCTTTGAGGCTGGAATCAAGATCGGCTACCCGTCGATTGTTCGAGAGCTGATTGTTGAGGTTTACCCGAACGCGATTGCTGCGTTGGCGGCCAAGCAAGGGGACGATGCAGACGAGGATGCCCCCAAGAAGGAGATAGTCCCGCTAACGATGCAGGAGATTGTTGATCGGGAGCATCCGGAGAGATTCAAGACAGTGAGCCGGAAAAAAGGGCAAGAGGGCTCTCGCTGAAGTGGAATAGTGATGGAAAACGGTGGAAGAGGGTAATATCAATAAATACAGAGTGTTAGGTTTTTTGGGGTGAGGCAGGAGGCCCTCCTGACTGTCCGGAAAAGTGGAACTATGATGGAAAGCCGGATTAAAGTGGGACTTGATGTCAAAAAAACCGTTTTAATTCAGTAGGCTGGAAGTCCGTGAGACTAGGTCGCTCACTGCAAACGCTGCTGCGCCCTTTGACACGTTTATCGGTACCGCTAATAACGATACGTTCACTGCTGCAACAGGCACACTGCAAGACGAAGACACCATCATCGATCAGTCTTCTGTAGACAACGATACGCTGAATGCTGTGTTTAAGTCTGCAGACATCAACGCTGATCCCCTGTCGACTATCACTGGTGTTGAGAACATCAATATTGATATCGATGCCTTCACCGGTACCGATACAACGCTTGATGCTGTCAACGTATCTGGCGCGACCATCACCCTGAGCTCTACCAAGCTGGGCTTTAACGGCGCTGCCGGTGTAGAGAATGTCGGCGATAACAACGTCACTGCTGGTCAAAACGTTGATACCCTGACAGTTGCTGGCCTCGAAGCGGGTGTTGTTAATACAGGTTCTGCTGAGACGGTTGTTGTTACGGCCTTGACTGCCGCTGCTGGTGAAGAGATCAACCTGACCATCAATGGTGATATTGATGCGACAATCACCTTCAATGCGCCTGCGATTGAAACTCTGAACCTGGTAGCTACCGCTGCATCTGTGGTTACTCTTAACGCAGCTTCAGTAGTAGCCCCAGCAAACCTGACTATTGCAGGTTCTGGCGATTTGTCTATCGATGCTGACGCGGTAGATGTTACTGGTGCCACTGTCACTGGTGTCGATGTGCTGAACATCGTCGACCTGACTGGTGGCCTAGACGCGGAAAACCTGTCCGTCAACACCATCGAAGTTTCTGATACGGCGGCTGTTGCCGTCACCAATGCCAACGGTCAAGTCATTGATCTAAGCGTGGCCGATGCCGGTTTGACAGTTTCCGGTGATAGTACTACTGGTGCAGCGACCACCCTGAATGTCACCGCTGATCAGACCGGTAGTGCTGGTGGTCTGACCGTCGATGGTGTTGACACGTCCATCATTAACCTTAGCGATGCTGTTACTCAGATCGCTGTGTCCCTGACCATTGAAGGCGAAGCTACCGTCAATGTCTTAGGCGATGTGACCATTGACAACCTTGTTGCCAGCAACACCACAGATACTGCCATTCTGGCAGGCACTGGCGATGTCACTTTGATCACAACTAATCTGCAATCCATCGATGCTTCTGGCTTGACGGGCGCGCTGGATGCCGACAACAGTGTTATTGGTGACGTAACAGTTTCGGGTGGTACTGGCGACAACGTGGTTGACTTTACAGGAACGACTACCGCGGGCACCGATACCTATGTAGGTCAGTCTGGTGACGACACAGTCACCTTCGCTACGACTACAGGTAATGTCGAAGCCACCTTCGCAGGCGGCGCCAACAGTGTGGAAGCTAACTTGCTGACCACTGGCACGCTTTCTGTTGCCGGTGGTGCAGGTGTAGAAACCATCAGCGCTACTGGCTTGCTAACAGGTACTATTGCAGGCTCTCTGGCTGGCGGTGATGACACTGTGACGCTGGGTGGTGCTGTTACAGCTGCCACACTCGCTATCGACTTCGGTCTTGGTAACGACACTCTGGTGCTGGGTGCAAGCGAAGACTTGTCTACTGCAAGCTTCAATGTGGTTAGTCTGGAAAACATCACTATCGATACCGCTGCCATCTTTACTGGTGCACAGTTGACTGGTGATAGCTACAACATAGCGGGTACCACTGGTAATGAGACTTTGACTGTTAATGGTGCCGGCACAGCCGATACCATCGACCTGTCTGGTCTTGTACTGAGCAACACGGTTGGTTCTGACGTGAAAGCGACACTGAACGGTGGGGCTGGCAACGACACCCTCACGGGTACAAGTCGTACTGATACCATCACTGGTGGTGTTGGTGCTGATAGTCTGACGGGTGATGCGGGAAATGATACGTTCTTTTTCGCCGACGCAGCTGCAGATACAGGTATTACTGTAGCGACCGCAGACGTGATTCAAGACTTCAATACTGGTTCAGATCAGATTGATATTAATACTGCAGCGGCTGGTGTTGCATGGGTTAACAACACAACAGTTGGTGGCGTCAACATCGCAACTACAGTTGCAGCTGACTTTGCAGGTGCTTTAACCGCAGCCAACGGTGTTTTGACAGGCACTGTTGATCAGTATGCTTTCCAGCACGATGGCACTAATGGTTACCTGTTCATCGATGACGATGGCACAGCAGGAGCTGACTCAGTAATCGTTCTTGCAGGAATTGATAACACAGAGTTTGCTTTCGGCGATGTTATCGCATAACTGATCCTTCTTTCTGAGAAGGATTCCTCGAGTCATTGTAAGGTGGCTCTAGGTTAAAGCACATAAAACCCCATCAGGTTCGCTTGGTGGGGTTTTTCTTTGTCTAGGGTTGGCTTATCAACAACGCTGTTGAGGCTTGTTGTGCTTGCGTCATGACGACTTCGCTGTAGGCGTATATATCAGATAGCCGGAACCGCGTAACCGGTGGGAAGGTCTCCCAGTCTCTGAATCCGTTAGGACACCGATCATCAGATTCTCGTCGTCGATCCAGTTCTTGAATACTTATACCCAAGATGTCAGCAGCGTCAGCTTTGGAAACTTGTACGTAGGTGGGGTCAAACGTGTGTTGATGGTTCATGATCTTCTCTATGGTTGAATGGCTACTCAATTGAATAGGGTGGGTCAGTATTACTCCAGCGGTGACAACATGTCGTTCACACAGCGCCCGGAGGGCGCATGGAACCATGGAGCTGTTGTGGTGCGGTCAAGTTGAGTGCATGTAGACATGGATCAGCAAGTTGGTAGGAGTTGATCGACAGAGTGTTTGTTGTGTTTGGTTTATCCGGTTTTAACAATCTGGGGTGATGATGAATGGCAGGCATGGTTGTTCCTGGCTTCAGTAAGTAGCAGGTGGGTTTGTTGGTCACGTCACCAGAAGTCCAAGCAGCAATGTGTTGGACAATGGTCGGTTCAGCAGTAAAGCGAACCAGTAATGAACAGTGTTGTGTTTGATCGTGGGATGTCGTTGCTTGGGTTTCATAGTGTTGCCGTGTAAGTGTGTTGAAGTTAAGTTGATGAGTTGTTTGTTACTGGTTCGAGTTACCTGAACCATGAGTTAAACAAGTGGTGATCAGTGACGGTTCCTTGTCATTGTTCACATCCATGTGACTGCGTGACAGTTCAAATCCTTAAACAGACTCAAACCGATCAGTAGTCTGGTTCACTCTCCTCCCTTTAGGTAAAGATGATTTACTATCAGTGACTTACGCTCAGCTTCACCCGTTGGTTAGGCGGTGCCAGTTCGAGTCCTGTTAGCAGACTCATACCCAACAGAAGACACCAGTGTGTTTCTGTAGTGTGAACAGACGAGCTTCTTAGTGCGTGTCCAGGCGGGAACTGAATGTTCAGTCCAGGTGTGCCAGCTTGTGTCTTTAACCAGGAGTTGAACCAGTTAACACACTGGTTCAATCTCTATGATGTTCAGGTCAACATGGCACTACTATCAGTGAGTTACACATACACGCACCCATAAGCTATGTCGTGACAGTTCGAGTCCCAAGTGCAGTACCGAACTCTACTGGCAGACATACTAAGAGACTGTCTGGTCTTGTTGTGTAGTAGTGTAGGGTGTGTGTAGGTGCAGTAGGAAGAGTGGGTGGGGTGTATTGCTAGGGTTGCTGTGAGTCAGTGCCGAGGGGGGGTATCTCGGTTTTCAGTTAACAGTATGCCAGTACTACCTCCGTAAGCATTTTTGAGTTTGGCTATAAAGTTTTTGGTTAGATGGCTAGCTCACGTCCATGTTGAGCCAAACCATTGGTAATGGTCCTACTACAGAAAATTGAAAATAAACCTACTAATCAGTACAAGTTCAGTTGTTCGAGCTCTTCCTTGAACTCCTTGAGGTAACGTTTATATGAGGAACGTGATACATCAACTTTTTCTAGTGTTTCCTTTATCTTTTTCTTGTTGTGCAACTTTTCTGTTCGTATATTAATTATTATATTAAGCCGCCTTTCTTTGTCTTGGTTTTGTTTAGTTTGATTGGTTGTTGTGTAAGAATTCTGGGTATCAATAGTTGCACATCCTGGTTCAAACCAACTCTGAATATACTTGGCGTAATGCATATCAGGAACAATGATAATGTGTTCTTTTTCTGGACTAGCTTGCTGTTCCCGAATACTGGATCGCGCTACACATTGGTAAGCGGTTTCATAGCAATATTCAATCATCATAGCTTGAGTAAGTTGATCTTCATCCAGGCCATGGTCTTTGGCAAACAGCGTAGCTGAAGTAAACTCAATCGGTTGAGGGTTGGTGGATGCGAGATAGATTGCATGATCCAAATGTTTTAAGTGATTCATTCCATTGACCTTTGTCGATGTTAGAGATTCCTTAAGGTGATTTAGGTCATCAATCAGTTTTTCGCCTTGGTTTAATGTTATGACTGCGTACCTTTGCCCGATCAGGTCTGTAGCAAATTTCTGTGCAAGAGTGCGGACTTCTTCGGTGCAGGTAACTGGCTGGTGATGAAGAGTTAAAGCTTCGTTCGCCAGTTTTTTACGAAGAGAGCTGGACCATTTACCCTCTTTAAGGAAGGGGATGATGCGGGCACGGTTTTTATGTTTTTGAAGCAACGTGACATTGTCATTGATATCTTTTTCCTCTACCTGATAGCCCAAGTGGTGTTCAATGATAAAGCCTAGCATGGTGCTTTTAAGTTGGGCGCTGAGTATGGCAAAGAAATCAACTTCAACTAGTAAGGCTTTGATCTTGTCGTAATGTACTGCATGATAAAACTTATTACCGCCATTGCGGGAGCTGTTTGTATGGCTATAAAGAACTCCGTAATCAGCAAGTAGGAACTCAAGTAAATTAGCGACCTTCGGGTTTACGGCAGTATTTCTTTTTTGTCTGATGTCATCAATATAGCGTTGGACATCTTCTTTGTCTGCGCTTGGGCTAAGTTGTACCTGCATGTAAGAGCTATGGTTTGAAGAAAGGGTGTCCAGGTAGTCTTCCCAGCGGTTTCCAGAGTCCTTCATGTTGTGTTTGACCACCACGTATCCAACCAGCTCAGTTGGAACCTCATCAACGACAATACGAGCACCTTTTAAAAGCTTTGGTGGGGTCATTGCTAGGGACTTATGTGAAATGAAAACGATGCCTTTGAAACCGTTAGCAAGAAGAGTTGCTAAGTCTCGTATGACCGTGCCTTTATTGGTATCGGAGTCGATCTTGGTGATTTGTAGGCCTTTGCCATTAGCATGGTTTCGCACGACCTCTTGGATATACTCGTAATTTTGGCCGGTTAAGCTTTTAGTCGTGGACGCAAAAAGATACAGGTCTTCGACAGATTGCTGGCGAAGAAGATAGTTGATCATTTCTTTGATGGTCTCCCGACTTTTTCCAGCACCGCAGCGGGCACGAACGTGTAAAACCCTGTCAGTCATAGATGAACCTCCGTTGGTTGATTTAGGGTTCATTGTTTCAGCAATTCACTGATTGTGCAGATCTTTTGCCCGCCGTCTTTGGACGTTAAAACCCGTGATGGCGTTGGCAGTGGAAAATTGCTTTGCATCTTAGCTCGCCTGCGATACGGCGACTTGAGGAGCTATAGTTGGGTGTAAACCACAAATGCTGTTCGAGATAGAAAAAAGGGTTCAGGTCTCTGTAAGACCCTTATAGAGACCTGAACCCTTTTTATGACTTCCGTGTCTGTCGTTCTTTTATGCGCCACACAGCTCAGGCTGCTAGCCTCTGGCCGGGCCTTGATCCTTTGCCAATGGTCAGGAGGAATTGATTATTTGCTTTCAATGTAGATTTTCAAATACAAATCACACGGTTAAGCTCTATTTTATAGATGGTTCACAGAACGCCTCTTAGTATTAGTCGCTTAATCGACTGACCTGACGGCCAGCAGATCAAGCTCCCTGTTTCCCCTTTTGTAGTGGCATAGTGAATTTGGTCACGTGATTGGAGGTGCTAAAATGCACTCAAACATGACCAGTGATTCAATAATGATCCGAAAGACAAGACCTCGCTCCA
>Ga0307933_1002442_pt1 | contig 12745 bp, 10 predicted proteins | sample OrgLakmetageno88_FD_201811 | JGI IMG/M metagenome (GOLD analysis project Ga0307933, IMG submission 201811) | Saline water microbial communities from Organic Lake, Antarctica - #88 | ecosystem: Environmental > Aquatic > Non-marine Saline and Alkaline > Saline | place: Antarctica: Organic Lake...
GCCTGATTGGCTACATGTTGCACATTCAATTAACATGATATTAACGTTTCATAATATTAGTTCGATTAGGTTTATCTTGGCGTACCAGAGGCGCAGGGGCGCAGAGGTTACCAACCTGCACCGTACTGGAAATAAACCTGGATATTTACTTAATTTTGGTGGCGAAGCGATGAAAACTGGCATCACACGCTGTGTGAACGGCCTCCCTGAGTAAGTTTCGGATCACTGCTTGAGACCTCTGCGCCCCTGCGCCTCTGCGCGAAAATAACAGAGTATATTTTCACAAAATATGATGCGCGGCAGTATACAATGACTTCGCTCGAAAGATTGCACCCCTTGTTGTCGTCGAAATGGCTTCGCCAGTCCGCTACAAGTCAGGCAGTGGGGGCTTCACTTGTGACGCCCCGCCTATTCCACGGTGCCCTCTCGCTGCGGGCGTCACAAGTGAAGCCCCTACGAATGAGAACTCTCTTCCTCCCCGTATTTCTCCAGCGTATAAACAAAAAGCTCTTCTACCTTTTTGCGTGCCCAAGGCGTTTTACGCAAAAACTTAAGGCTGGATTTGACTGAGGGTTCGTAAGTGAAACAGCGCACGTCAATGCGCCCAGCAAGGCCCTCCCATCCGTAGAACTCCTGCAGACTGACCACGATTTTTTCGAGGGTCATGCCGTGGAGTGGATTGTTCTCTTGTTCGGTGGCCATTAGTTGCTCAGTAACTGATCTAGCGCGACGGAAACTGGTAATTCGCCAGCTCTGACCGCTGTCTCCATATTTTTAATACGTTCGCCGTTTTTGGCGGTGAAGCGCTCCATCACGGCGGCCTTGAGCAGCGAGTCGAACCAGTCGACGTTCTGCTCCGCGCGGCGGGCTTCGAAGACGCCGCTTTCGGTGAGCTGGTCGCGGAAGCTTTCGATCATCTCCCAGACGGCTGCGATGCCTTCGTTGTTGAGCGCCGAGCAGGTCAAGGCTTTGGGCTTCCAGCCGGGCGTGAAGGGATGCAGGAAATGGAGCACTTTAGTGTATTCGACTTTGGCCAATTTGGCGCGCAGCAGGTTGTCGCCATCGGCCTTGTTGACGACGATGGCATCGGCCAACTCAATGACGCCTTTTTTGATGCCTTGCAACTCATCGCCCGCGCCAGCGATTTGTAGCAGTAAGAAAAAATCTGTCATGGTGCGCACGGCTGTCTCGCTTTGGCCGACGCCGACAGTTTCGACTAGAACCACATCGTAGCCTGCCGCTTCGCACAGGAGTAATGCCTCGCGGGTGCGGGCAGCGACGCCGCCGAGCGATGCGCCGGAGGGCGAGGGGCGGATAAAGGCGTTATCGTGGCGGCACAGATCTTCCATCCGCGTCTTATCGCCAAGGATGCTGCCGCCGGTGCGCGAACTGCTGGGATCGACGGCGAGCACGGCGACTTTTTTGCCTCGGTCGCAGAGCATCATGCCGAGCGCTTCGATAAAGGTGCTCTTACCCGAGCCGGGGGTGCCCGTCATGCCGACACGCAGCGCACCGCCCGTTTCGGGGAGGATGGCCTGCATCAGCTCGCGCGCGTGAGCGCGGTGCTTGGCGGCGCGGCTCTCCACTAGGGTGATGCCCTGCGCCAGCGCGGCACGGTCGCCAGAGCGGATGCCGGCGGTGAGCTTTGGGATGTCGTGTGGTGGGCGCATGTTTCTTTATTGAACGCTGAACATCGAACGTCGAACATTGAATTATTGAGTGTATGAGGTTGGAGTCCCGCCTTTAGGCGGCAGCGTTTGTATGGCTTTTACTCTGCGGCCGCCTAAAGGCGGGACTCCAACCGATACAACCGCTATTTCTTATACTTACTCGACCAGTCGACGCCGCGCATGTCTTTCTTCTCCATGAAGGCCTCGTGCATCGCAAATGCGGTGCGCAGGGTCTGCGGGGTGTGGCCGTCTTTGACGTTGTCGAAGTAGGCGTGGAGTTGATCTTTATAATCGGGGTGGGCGCACTTATCGACGATCTCTTTGGCACGCCCGATGGGATCTTTACCGCGTAGATCGGCGATGCCCTGCTCGGTGATGAGCACTTGCACGCTGTGCTCGCTGTGGTCGAGGTGAGCGACCATCGGCACGATCGTGCTGATGGCACCACCCTTGGCCACGGAGGGGCAAGTGAAGATGGAAATGTAGGCGTTACGGGTGAAATCGCCCGAGCCGCCGATGCCGTTCATGAGGTTGTTGCCCATGACGTGAGTGGAGTTAATATTCCCCCAGATGTCGGCTTCAATGGCGGTGTTGATCGAGATGATGCCGAGGCGGCGCACGACTTCGGGGTGATTGGAAATCTCCTGCGGGCGCAGCAACATGCGCTTTTTGAAAAACTCGAGGTCTTGGTAGATGCCTTCCAATACGGGAGGCGAAACGGTGAGCGAGGTGGCACTGGCGAACTTGATATCGCCGCTCTTCATGAGGTCGATCACGCTGTCTTGAATGACTTCTGAATACATCTCAAAGGGCGGGATGGCGGGATTCTCACCGAGCGCGCCGAGCACGGCGTTGGCGATATTACCGACGCCGGACTGAATCGGTAAAAAATCCTTGGGGATGCGGCCTTGGGTCAATTCGTTGGCGAGGAAGGTGGCCACGTTGGCACCGATCTTTTTGGTGATTTCATCAGGCTCTTTGAAGCTGCCGACTTCGTCCGGGCGGTTGGTCTTCACGATGCCGACGATCTTTTTGGGATCGACTTTGAGCACGGGGCTGCCGCAGCGCTCGGAGCAGCTGTAAACGGGGATCTCGCGGCGGTGTGGCGGATCGAGCGGCTCGTAAATATCGTGGAGGCCTTTGAGTTCGGCGGGGTGTGCTTCGTTCAGCTCGATCAGGATCTTGTCCGCGACGTGGCAAAAGGTATTGGATGCACCGACGCTAGTGGTGAGCACAATCTCGCCGTCGTCACTGACCGAGGCGGCTTCCACGATGGCGAATTTTATTTTCCCAAGGAAGCCGTAGCGTGCGGCTTGTGGCAACATGGAGAGGTGCATGTCGTAGAAGCAGGTCTCGCCGCTGTTGATCTGGGCGCGGAGGTCTTTGCAACTTTGATAAGGCGTGCGGAAGAGCACGGCGTTGGCACGGGCGAGCTGGCCGTCGAGGCTGTCGCCAGTGGAGGCACCAGTGACGACGCCAATCTTAAACTCGCGGCCTGCATCGTGCGCAACGATGGCGCGCGCGGCGATGGCGGTCGGTATATCCTTGGCGGCCCCGGCGGGTGTGAATCCGCTGAAACCGATGATGTCGCGGTCGTTAATAAGGGCAGCCGCTTCGGCGGCGGTGATGACTGGATAGGTCGTAGTGGTAATTGGCATGACTTGATTTATTTTATCAGGTGAGTTTGTAGCCGAAGTCTTACGACTTTGGCTACGTTTTTTGTTTTATCAGTGACCGCCACCGAACATAGTCAAAAAGAAGCCGGCGACAAGTGCGGTGCCAATTACACCGGCTACATTGGGCCCCATCGCGTGCATGAGGAGAAAGTTACTGGGGTCGGCCTTCTGGCCTTCGACTTGGCTGACGCGGGCAGCCATCGGCACGGCGCTCACACCGGCGGAGCCGATCAGCGGATTGATCTTATTCTTGGAAAAGACATTCATCAACTTGGCCATCAGCACGCCAGATGCGGTCGCCACACTGAAAGCGGCCACTCCGAGCACGAGGATACCGAGCGTCTCGCCCCGGAGGAAGCGGTCACCTGTCATGGTGATGCCGACACTGGTGCCGAGGAAGATAGTGATGATGTTAATCAACTCATTCTGGGCAGACTTACTCAGGCGCTCGGTGACTTTACACTCACGTAGGAAGTTGCCAAACATCAGCATACCGATCAAAGGTGAGGCGGGCGGCACCAGTAGGATGCAGGCGATGGTCACAATGACACCGAAGACGAGTTTCTCCAGTCGGCTAACGTGGCGCAGACTCTTCATACGGATCTTACGCTCTTTCATGGTGGTGAGCCCGCGCATGATCGGCGGCTGTATCACGGGGACGAGCGCCATATAACTATAGGCGGCCACGGCGATGGGCGCAAGTAGCTCGGGTGCGAGCGCGTTAGCGAGGAAAATGGAGGTCGGCCCGTCGGCGCCGCCGATGATGGCGATCGCACTGGAGGCCTCGGCCGAAAAGCCGAGCATCTGCGCCCCGAGGAAGGTGCCGAACACGCCAAACTGCGCGGCCGCGCCGAGGAGTAAGACGCGCGGGTTGGCGATGAGTGGCCCAAAGTCTGTCAACGCGCCGACGCCTAAGAAAATAAGCGGTGGGAAGATCTCCAGCAGGATGCCCATTTGAATGTAGTGAAAGAGGCCGCCAGTATGATCGCTATGCAGCTCGCCGATAGACTGGCCCTTGATCACGGCATCGCCAACTTGCACGGAATTGGCCACAACGCGCCCGCCCGCTTCTGCCCAGATGAGCTGATCGGTGAGTTGGAAGCTGTGCTCGTTGACCTTCATCTCGACTGGCTTCATCACTGCAACGGCTTGCTCTGTGCGCAGGATGTAGAGCAGCGTGTGCTCCCCGTAGCCGACGACTTCTTCACCATCGAGGAGGCTTTTCAGCGTGGTCGAATCGAGCTCGCCGACGGTGCTCGGCATCACTTTCTCCACGGCATTTAGATAGACGGCCTGCCCCGGCTCGGCGGAGACATACATGATGATCCCTGAGTCGGGAGCTCGCACCAGCGAGGCCGGCTTGTTGATGATCCCCTGCGTCGGCAAGTTTGCCAAAATTGCACCAAAGGCAATCGGCACGAGCAGCAGAGGCTCGAACTTTTTATAAACGGCGAGATACAACAGGACGACAACGACCGCCCACATGACAAGCATACGCCAGTCTAGGTAGCCGAAACCGGTGTTCTCGTAGAGGCGGTGGAGGAGATCAAGCATAAGTTAAGGGAACGCTGAGGTGTGTAAAGGGGTTGAACTAAAAAATCGACCGGCCTAAAAAGTAGCCGAATCTGTGAAGATTTAGTCGGAATCATCGCGGATACCGATTATCCAAAATCTCACGATTTCGGCTACAAAGAAAGTCTAAGCGACTTCGACCAAACCCTGGCCTTCTTCGACGCCGTCGCCGGCTTTGGCCAGGATGGCTGTGACTGTGCCCGCAGCGGGTGCGACCACGATGGTGTTCATCTTCATCGCTTCGAGCGTAACGAGTTTTTGACCTTCTTCGACGACATCGTCGATATTGACATCGATGGAGACGACGACCGCCGCAAGCGGACTGCCCACGGCACCACCAGCACCCGCTGCGACTGGCGCGACCACCTTAGGCTTGGGTGCCGCGATGGGAGCGGCTACGCGGGAGCCGCCTGAACTGGCTGCTCGGCGTGGTGCGGGAGCGGCGCCTGTGCCCTCGTCCAGAATTTCGACTTCAACTTCGTAGGTCTTACCTTCGACGGTTACTTTTAAACGTTTCATAATGATCTTTTTTTAGTGTATTAATTTATAAGTATTTTAGCGCACTCTGTGCGATGAGAAGATTTGGCGGCGACCTTCTTGCGCCCAACCCGGCCCGGCACTGCGAACGGAAACGACGCGGTGCGCACGGTCTCCCATCACGGTGTGAATCGCAGCGGCGATGACGGCGAGTAGCACAGGATCGTCTTCCTCTGCTGCATTCCTGGCAGCGGCGCTAGATCCGGCAGATCCGGCTGGTGCGGCTGGTGCGGATCCTGACTGCGAGGATTGCGTCATGGCAGCTGCGGCCTTCGCGGCGGCTTCTGCGGGCTTGGCGGCCTTGGCGGCTTCGTGCGCGGCTTGTTTAATAAAGAAAGCGCCGATCGTGGAGGTCACCGCCGCGAGTGTTGCGAGGACGATCATCACGAACAGGAAACCAACCACGACGACACTCGTCGTCGAGGTGACTTCTCCAGGCGCTGCGGCACCGGCTTGTGCGAGCGTTGTGTAGATTGCAAACATGAGTTAAGCTGTTTTGGTTGAGTATGCAGGAGGACGGTTTATAGGGGGATGTTACCGTGCTTCTTCGGTGGCCGCGTGTCACGCTTGTTCAAGGTGTTACGCAGTGCCAGCGCAATCGCGGGGCGAGTCTGCGACGGCTCGATCACATCGGTGATCATGGCGTTGGCGGCGGCCTGATAAGGCGAAGAGAATTCGTTGCGATACGCCTCGCAGAGTTCGGCTGTCTTGGCTTTTGGATCTTCGGCTTCCGCAATCTCCTTACGGAAAAGGATTCGCACCGCGCCCTCGCCGCCCATCACGGCGATCTCGGCAGTCGGCCAAGCAAAGACCATGTCGGCACCGAGGTCGGCAGAGCACATCGCGAGATAGGCACCGCCGTAGGCTTTGCGCATAATCAATGTGATCTTTGGCACCGTCGAGGCGGCGTAGGCGAAAAGCATCTTAGCACCGTGACGGATGATGCCGCCCTGCTCTTGCGCGAGTCCGGGCATAAAGCCAGGCACGTCGACGAGTGTGACGATTGGGATGTTGTAGATATTACAAGTGCGGATGAAGCGGGCTGCCTTGTCCGAACTGTCGATGTCGAGTGTGCCGGCGCGCACCATCGGGTTGTTCGCCACGATACCGACAATCAAACCTTCGATCCGGGCGAAGCCGATGACGATGTTACGCGCAAAGTCGGGCATGATTTCGAAAAAGTCGCCGCCGTCCACGAGGCGGTCGATCACGGCCATCACGTCGAGCGCTTCTTTGCTGGAAGCAGGCACGATCTCGTTCATCTGCGGATCATCCGCCAAGTCAAGATCAGGGAACTCGTGGGGCGGATCACTGATGTTGTTGCTGGGGAGGAAGGAGAGCAGCTTAGCCGTCAACTCCATCGCATGGCGATCATCGTCGGCTACCAAGTGGATATTACCCGAGATACTGGCATGAGCCGCGGCGGAGGCGAATTGCTCCAGCTGCGCTGTCTCACCAGTGGCCGACTTAATCACGTCGGGGCCACAGATAAACATATTGGAATTCTCCCTCGTCATGATCAGGAAGTCGGTCAGCGCTGGTGAGTAAGCGGCTCCACCCGCGCATGGCCCTGCGATCACCGCGATTTGCGGCACCACACCAGAGAGGAGCACGTTCTTGAAAAATACCTGTCCATAACCACTGAGCGAATCAACGCCCTCTTGGATACGGGCACCGCCCGAGTCGTTCACCCCCACCACCGGCATACCCGACTCGTGGGCAAAATCCATCAGGTCGCAAATCTTCTTGGCATGAATACGGCCGAGCGAACCACCGCTGATAGTGAAGTCCTGCGAATAAGCAGCGACCGCGCGGCCATCGACGAGTCCGGAGCCACAGACGACACCATCGTAGGGCAACTCTTTCTTTTCCATGCCGAAGCGATGGCAGGTATGCTGCGCGTGCATGCCGAATTCTTGAAAGGTGCCCGGCTCGAAAAACATTTCGAGACGCTCGCGAGCGCCCATCAGACCTTTTGCTTTGCGTTTAGCGAGTTTATCCGCACCACCCGCATTGCGAGCAGTCTCACGGCGTTTTCTGAGGTCTTCGAGAAGTTTTGGATCGATAGCCATAATCTATTGTTGGTTAAATTTGGAAGTTTTTGGTCGCGGTGGCCTTATTTGCTTTGGCAAAACTCGGTCAATACCCCATGTGTAGATTTAGGATGCAGGAACGCCACCAATTTATTAGCAGCCCCATCGATCGGCACTTCGTGAATCAAGCGCACGCCGGCGTCGGATGCTTTTTTAAGCTGCCCCTCAATGCCGTCAGTCGCAAAGGCCACGTGGTGGATGCCCTCGCCGTTCTTTTCCAAAAACTTAGCAATCGGGCTTTCGGGCGAAGTCGGCTCCAGCAATTCGATATGCACGTCGCCCGCTTCAAAGAATGCAGTCTTCACTTTTTGCGACTCCACTTCTTCGCGCCCAAGGCAATGCAGCCCGAGCGCTTCTTCGTAGTATTTAATGGATTCTTCGAGGTTGTGAACCGCGATGCCGAGGTGGTCTATCTTTGTTATCATAAGTTTTTTCCTAGTTAAAACACCCAGTTTCAGAATTAGCGAGACTTACGTCAATACTTTTTTGTATTAAATTTACTTATTGACAAGGATTTCAAAATATCAAGTATTTCGGCATCAACTTTCCAATCAGCTATGAATCAGGACAAAAATAAAACACCCACTAAGCTCCTTGCGGAGTTTCCTTCATCCACCGCAGAGGAATGGCGCGAGGCCGCCGAAGCTCTACTTAAAGGCAAGCCTTTCGACAAGGCGATGACGAAGCAGACGCCCGAAGGCATCCGTATCGAGCCGATTTTCCGCAAGGAAGTGCTCGACGGACTCCCCGCCTCCGCGACGCTCCCTGGCTTCGACGGCTATCTGCGCGGCACTTCCGCCACAGGCAGCCGAAATACACCATGGGAAATCGCCCAAGAGTTGCCCTACGGCACACCGTCCGAGTTCAACGCAGCTGCCAGAGCCGATCTCATGCGCGGCCAGAATTCGCTCAACGTCCTACTCGACATCGCCACGCTTAAAGGCCTCGACCCCGACTCGGCCAAATCCGGCGAAGTGGCCGCATGTGGTCTATCACTCGCCTGCCTGAAGGACATCGAAACCGCTTTCGACGAGATCATCCCCGACGCGGTCAGCTTTCACCTGCGCACCGGTTGCGCAGGACTCACCGTGGGCGCGCTCTTCTTCGCATGGCTGAACAAGCAAGGCGCCGACCTCAAAAAGGTCAAAGGCAGCCTCGGCATGGATCCGATCGCAGTCAAAGCCGCCGCCGGTCAACTCCCCGCCAAGATGGAAGAGCTCCTCAGCGAGCAAGCCATCGCCGCCCATTACTGCGCGCAAAACGCGCCCGGCATCCGCGCGGTCGGCGTGTCTTCACTCCCCTATCACCAAGCAGGCGCCTCCTCGGTCGAAGAGCTCGGTATCTGCCTCGCCACTGGCGCGACTTATCTCAACGAGATGATTGAGCGCGGCCTCTCCGTGGACGACGCCGCCCAGCAGATGCGCTTCAGTTTCTGCATCGGGCCTAACTTCTTTATGGAGATCGCCAAGCTGCGCGCCGCGCGCGTCCTTTGGGCGCAGGTGGTCAAGGCCTTCGGCGGCAATGCTGAATCGCAGAAGATAGTTATGCACGCCCGCACCGGCCTCTATAATAAAACTCAAAAAGATCCTTACGTAAACATGCTCCGCACCACCACCGAAGCCCTCAGCGGTGCCATCGGCGGGGTGGACAGCATGTGCGTGGGCAACTTCGACGAAGTCACCCGCGAGCCCGATACCTTCAGTCGCCGCATCTCGCGTAACACTCAGATCATCTTGCAAGAAGAGTGCGAACTGACTGCCGTGGTCGACCCCGCAGGCGGCTCTTGGGCAGTCGAGTGGTTGACCAACGAAATCTGCGAAAAATCTTGGGAGTTCTTCAAAAGCATCGAAGCCGAAGGCGGCATGGCCGAAGCCCTCAAGAGCGGCTACATCGCCCAAAAGATCGAAGTCACCGCCAAGCAGAACGAAGCTCTGCTCGGCGCTCGCCGCACCAGCCTCGTCGGCACGAACGTATATCCAAACCTCGAAGAGAAAGAGCTCGAAGTACATCTCCCCGATTACGCCGAAGTTCGCAACCGGCGCGCCCGCGAAATCGCCGCCGCCCGCATGGAGCTCGACGAAGCCTCCGACGAAGCCGTGATGAAAGCACTCGGCAAAATCGTCGATTCCAGTGGTGACGATCTCCTGCCAACTCTGATCGAAGCCGTCGAGGCCGGAGCCACCATCGGCGAGATCAGCAAGACGATCCGCGCCACCGTCAACCCCGGCGATTTCATCAAACCACTACCCGCCGCCCGTCTCGCCACCAAGTATGAAAAGCTGCGCAACGCCTCCGCCCGCTTCGCCGAGCAAACAGGGCGCGCACCCGCTATCTTCCTAACGAATCTCGGCCCACTTCGCCGCCACAAGGCACGCGCCGATTTCACCAAAGGCTTTTTCCAATCCGGCGGCTTCGAGGTCATCTCGCCCGCAGGTTTCGAGTCTGCCGAAGAGGCCGTCGCCGCGCTCTCCGAGTCCGAAGCCGGCATCACCGTAGTCTGCGGCACCGACGACGACTACGCCGCGAACTTTACCGACTACGCGCAAGCGATCAAAGCCGCCCTGCCCGACATGCAAGTCCTCCTCGCCGGTTTCCCCGGAGACAACGAGGCCGCGTATAAGGAAGCGGGCATGGATGACTTCATCTTCATCAAGTCCAACAACTACGAACTCAACCGCCGCTACCTCACTGGTCTAGGCGTGCTTTAAAAAACCGAGAACTAGTTAACCGAAAACCGATCAACTTTAAAATACACATGAAACCAGATTTCAAAAACATCAGCTACCAAGCCCCTAAGCCAACTGCCACGCGCGAGGAATGGGCCGCTCAAGTTCAAAAAGAAACCGGCAAGTCCGTTAAAGACCTCGTCACCGAAACCATGGAGCAGATCGACGTCGATCCGCTCTACGGTAAGGATGCCTACCAAGAAATGGAGCACCTCGACTACACCGCCGGCGTCGCGCCCTTCCTCCGCGGCCCCTACGCCACCATGTATGCCTTCCGCCCATGGACAGTCCGCCAATACGCTGGCTTTTCCACCGCCGAGGAGTCTAACGCCTTCTACAAGCGTAACATCGCCGCCGGTCAACAAGGTCTCTCCGTCGCCTTCGACCTCGCCACCCACCGTGGCTACGACTCCGATCACCCCCGCGTGACGGGTGATGTCGGCAAGGCCGGCGTCGCCATCGACTCGATCCTAGACATGAACGTGCTCTTCGATCAAATCGATCTCAGCAAGGTTTCCGTCTCTATGACAATGAACGGTGCCGTGCTCCCCGTGCTCGCTTTCTACATTCTCGCTGGCCTCGAACAAGGCTGCAAACTCGAAGAGCTCGCCGGCACCATTCAGAACGACATCCTCAAAGAGTTCATGGTGCGCAACACCTACATCTATCCGCCCACCCCCTCGATGCGGATCATCGGCGACATCTTCGAGTTCACCTCGCAGAAGATGCCCAAGTTCAACTCGATCTCCATCTCCGGTTACCACATGCAAGAAGCCGGTGCCACCGCCGACCTTGAGATTGGTTACACCCTTGCCGACGGCCTCGAATATCTCCGCACCGGCACTAAAGCTGGCCTCGATATCGACGCCTTCGCGCCGCGCCTCTCCTTTTTCTGGGGGATCGGTAAAAACTACTTCATGGAGATCGCCAAGATGCGCGCCGCGCGCTGCCTGTGGGCAAAACTCGTCCAGCAATTCGACCCGAAAAATCCCAAGTCGCTCGCCCTGCGCACGCACTCGCAGACCTCCGGTTGGTCGCTCACCGAGCAAGATCCGTTTAATAACGTCACCCGCACCTGCATCGAAGCCATGGCCGCTGCCTGCGGGCATACCCAATCGCTCCACACCAATGCGCTCGACGAAGCCATCGCCCTGCCGACCGACTTCTCCGCCCGCATTGCGCGAAATACTCAGCTCTTCCTGCAAGAAGAGACCGGCATCACCAGCTTCATCGATCCATGGGGCGGCAGCTACTACGTCGAAGCCCTCACCAAAGAGCTGATGGACAAAGCGTGGGCACACATCCAAGAGTGTGAGCAATACGGCGGCATGACCAAAGCGATCGAAGAAGGCATCCCCAAGCTGCGCATCGAAGAAGCCGCCGCCCGTCGCCAAGCCCGGATCGACTCCGGCAAAGAGACCATCGTCGGGCTCAACAAATATCGCCTCGAAAAAGAAGATCCTCTCGAGATCCTCGACATCGACAACACCGCCGTGCGCGGCTCGCAAATCGAGCGTTTAAAAAAGCTCAAATCCGAGCGCGATAACGACGCCTGCCAAGCCGCCCTCAAAGCCATCACCCACAGCATGAAAACCGGCGAAGGCAACCTGCTCGAACTCGCCGTCGAAGCCGCCCGCTGCCGCGCCAGCCTCGGCGAAATCTCCGATGCGATCGAAAACGTTGTCGGTCGATATAAAGCAAAAATTCGCTCGATCAGCGGCGTCTATGCTAAAGAATTCGGAAGCACACCCATTATGGACGAAGTCAAAGAACTCATCGAAAAGTTTGAAGCCGACGAAGGTCGCCGCCCCCGCATCATGATCGCCAAGATGGGGCAAGACGGCCACGACCGCGGCGCGAAAGTAGTGGCCACCGGCTATGCTGACTTAGGCTTCGATGTCGACATCGGCCCCCTCTTCCAGACCCCCGAAGAGACCGCCCGCCAAGCCGTGGAAAACGACTGCCACGTCGTCGCCATGTCCTCACTCGCAGCCGGCCACAAGAGCCTCCTGCCCGAGCTCATCGCCGAGCTGACAAAGTTAGGTCGACCCGACATCATGGTCGTCTGCGGCGGCGTCATCCCCGCGCAAGATTACGATTATCTTTACAAGCAGGGCGCTAAAGCCATTTTTGGCCCCGGCACCGTCATCCCCGATTCCGCCAAGAAGCTGCTAAAATTACTGATCGTAGAGTAAAGTCCAAATTTCAAAAGCCCCCGACGCCAGTCGGGGGCTTTTTCGTAGAAGCGACACTCCTGTCGCTTTATAGGCGCTCAAAAACAAGAAAGCCCACCGAAGTCTAACCCCCCCCAGCTTGCCAACCACGTCCCCGACTGCTTCTCCAACGTAGAAGCGACACTCCTGTCGCTTTATAGGCGTTCAAAAACAAGAAAGCCCACCGAAGTCTAACCCCCCCAGCTTGCCAACCAAGTCCCCGACTGCTTCTCCAACGTAGAAGCGACACGCCTGTCG